>Ga0310694_10007380_pt1 | contig 10320 bp, 8 predicted proteins | sample 174DNAGHGhighgp2_FD_203884 | JGI IMG/M metagenome (GOLD analysis project Ga0310694, IMG submission 203884) | Sheep rumen microbial communities from Palmerston North, Manawatu-Wanganui, New Zealand - 1742 DNA GHGhigh gp2 (v2) (version 2) | ecosystem: Host-associated > Mammals > Digestive system >... | reverse complement strand
GAATCCCTCTTCGCCGTAGCTTGATATGCGGTGCAGAGCCAGTGAGCGCGGTCCCATCTGCTTTGCGTCCCATACTCTTGCGTGGAATCCCTTTGGACCGCCGTGGAGAGCGTTAGGCCCGTTGTTGATGGCCAGCTGGTACTCCTTGCCGTTGAGAGTGAACTGTCCTTTGCAGATGCGGTTGCCAAAGCGCCCGATGAGTGTGGACAGGAAAGGTTCTGGACTGTTTATGACCGACTGTATGTTGTCGTGTCCTTGAATGACATTGGCCACCTTGCCGTCTTTGTCTGGCACCATGATGGCGCAGATGGCGCCGCCATAGTTTGTTATTGCCACTTCGTAACCTTTACGGTTTCTGAGAATGTAAAGATCGGTCTTTCGGCCATTGATGGTGGTCTGGAAGTCTTCACGCTTTAGACCACACAGATTCGCATTTTCTGTTGTGTTAGCCATAAGAAAGTTTTTTAGTTAAAATAACTGGTTTGCAAAATAACAAAAAAAAGCCGACATGAGCAAACATATCGGCATAAAAAGTTGTTAAAAAAGATTCTAAACTATATTTTTCATGAAATCGGCCACTATATATGTGCTTCCACCGATGAAGATGAAGTCGTCTTCTGTGGTTCCCTCCATGGCTGCTCGATAGGCTTTGTCTACTGTGGGGTAGCAGTCTCCCTTCAGTCCTAACTGTTCTGCAAACGCTTTCAGCGAGGTCTCTGGCATGGCTCTTTTCGTGGAGCCTTTTGTAAAGTAGTAGGTGGCTTTCTTTGGCAGCATCGACATTACGCTGTGCACGTCTTTGTCTTCCACCATTCCGAAGACTATGCGCAGCTGTCTGCAGTCCTGCTCTTCCAGTTGCTTGCTCAGGTATTGCCATGCACCGGGGTTGTGGCCAGTGTCGCAGACCACTGTGGGCTGTGTCTTTATTACCTGCCAGCGCCCCATGAGTCCGGTGAGCTTGGTGACCTCGGTGAAGGCGGTGTTCATCTCGTGCTGCATTTTGCTGTTGTTGCCCGGCTCTGTGCAGCAGGCCAGATAGCCCAGGTCCATCATGCGGCGCATGGCCACCACGACAGTGTTGGTGTTCTTCGGCTGGTAGGCGCCTCTCAGTTCGCAGTCGAACTCTCCAAAGTGTTTTGCCTTGTAGTGTATGCCTTTGCTGGTCTCTTCGTACGACTCTATCTCCTGCTCGTCTTCTGCGTAGACAATGGGGGCATTGGCTTTCTCGGCCAGCTTGTCAAACACCTTGCGTGTCTCGGGTGTGGCCTCGCCTATGATGACGGGAACGCCGTGTTTTATTATTCCGCCTTTCTCCTGGGCTATCTGTTCGAGGCTGTTGCCCAACAGCTGTGTGTGGTCGAGCGACACGTTTGTGATGATGCTCAGTATGGGGGTGATGATGTTTGTGGAGTCAAGTCTTCCTCCCAGCCCTACCTCTACGACTGCCACGTCCACGTCCATGTCCTTGAAATAGCAGAAGGCCATGATTGTGGCAATCTCGAAGAACGACGGTTTGATGGTGTCGAAGAGTGCCTTTCCCTCCTCTACGAATTTCACCACATATTCCTCCGTGACGGGTATTCCGTTTACGCGTATCCTCTCTCTGAAGTCAACGATGTGTGGCGAGGTGTATAGGCCCACTTTGTATCCGCACGTCTGCAGCTGTGAAGCTATGAGGTGCGAGACTGAGCCTTTCCCGTTTGTACCTGCCACATGTATTGTCTTGAACTGCTTGTGAGGGTGGCTGTAGTGCTCGTCAAGGGCGAGCACGTTGCCCAGCCCTTCCTTGTAACCAGTCACTCCTTGTTTCTCGAAGTTGGCAGTTTGGTTGAATAAATACTCTGTAACTTCCTGATAGCTCATTTGTTGGCTCTTTACGTGTTGTTATGAGAAGTAGTTCTTGAACTTGTTGAATATTGAGTCTTTCGTCTGTGAGTCTCCTTTGAAATTGTCGCTTTCCTTAAATTCCTCAAGAGCCTTTTTCTCACTCCTTGACAATGTCTTTGGCACGTAGACGCTGATGTTGACCACCAGGTCGCCCCTTCCGTTGCCATATCCTTGCACGGCGGGCAGTCCTTTTCCTCTGAGCCTCATGGTCTTTCCTGGCTGTGTGCCGTTGTCAATCTTTATCTTCAGTGTCTTCCCCTCTATTGTGGGTATGTCCACCTCGCCTCCAAGCGCTGCTGTGGGGAAGTCGAGCAGCAGGTTGTAAATCAGGTCGTTACCGTCTCTGATGAACGTCTTGTTTTCTTCCTCTTCTATGAAGACCTGTATGTCGCCAGGTATTCCTCCCCTGTGTCCGGCGTTGCCTTTTCCCGGCACGTTGACCACCATGCCTTCTGCCACTCCGGCCGGTATGTTTATCTCTACCACCTCTTCGCCTTTGGTCACACCCGTGCCTCCGCATAGGTGGCATTTGTTCTTTATCACCTGTCCCTCGCCGTGGCATGTGGGGCAGACGCCTTGTGTCTGCATCATTCCGAATATGCTCTGCGTGGTGTGTGTGATGACACCTGAGCCGTGACATGTGGGGCACGTCTCCCGTCCGCTGTTGTCCTCTGCTCCTGTTCCGTGGCAGTGAGTGCAGGTGGTGTCTTTCCTCACCTTGAATTTCTTTGTCACTCCCTGGTTCACCTCGTTGAGGGTCAGTTTCACTTTCAGTCGTAGGTCGCTGCCCCTGTGCTGCTGTGTGCGTCCTCCTCGTCCTCCGAATCCACTTGCGAATCCTGAGAATCCGTGGCCTCCGAAGATGTCTCCGAACATGGAGAAGATGTCGTCCATGTTCATCGACGCTCCGAATCCATCGAATCCTCCGCCGCCCATCGGGCCGTTGAATCCGAACTGGTCGTACTGCTGTCTTTTCTGTGGGTCGTGCAGCACGTTGTATGCCTCTGCCGCCTCCTTGAATTTCTCTTCGGCCTGTTTGTCGCCGGGGTTTCTGTCGGGGTGGTACTTGATGGCTATCTGCCTGTAGGCTTTCTTGATCTCGTCTTCCGAGGCGGTCTTGCTCACTCCAAGCACCTCGTAGTAGTCGCGCTTCATATTCTCTCTTTACGTGTTTACGGTTGGTTACTGTCCTACGGCGACTTTTGCGTAGCGTATCACTTTGTCATTCAGTTTGTATCCTGTGGCCATGCAGTCTATGACTTTGCCTTTCTTGTCGTCGCCCATGCCTGGTACCAGCGCAACTGCCTCGTGCAGGTTTGTGTCGAAGTCGGCGCCCTCAGTCTCTATCTTGTTCACTCCGAGCGACTCCAGCACCTTCATCAGTTTCTGGTAGATGAGTGTCATGCCATCGCGCAGCACCTGTGGGTCGTCGGTCTTCTCACCGTTGCTGATGGCTCGCTCCATGTCGTCGATGACGGGCAGCAGGGCGGTGATGGCTTTCTCGCCACCGTTCAGTATTAGCTCTGCACGCTCTTTGAGTGTGCGCTTGCGGTAGTTGTCAAACTCTGCCACCTGTCGCAGATATTTGTCCTTCAGGTCGGCTATCTGCTCGTTGGCCACTTCCAGCGGGTCGCGCTCGTTGGTCACTTCCACCTCGGTGTCTTCTGCCACTTCGTCAGAACTTTCCTCGACTGCCACTTCGTCAGTCTTCAGCTCTTCTTCCTCTTTATTGATTTCCTGTTCTTGTGCCATAATCGTTTATATTTATTAGTTTTTATCTATGCGAGGCAAAAATCATGCCAAGCCTGTTTACAGTGGTGCGAACTGGGTGTTGTGTGTCGCTTTCACTGCCATACATTCCATTTCTACGAGCCACTCCGGCCTGCATACTGCCGCGTTGACTATGACGCAGGGCTTGCCGGGGAAGCGCTCTTCGTAGAGTCGGCTCACCACGGCATAGTCGGACATGTCTCTCAGGTAGACTATCATGTGCATGACGTCGTCGTAGGTGCACTCTGCCTCGTTGAGCAGCGCCTCTACGTTTTCCCACATGCGGTGTGTCTGTTTCACCACGTCGTTTATGTGTACCACCCTGCCCTTGTTGTCTATGCTTGCCGTGCCCGAGATGAAGACATGGCGGCGGTCGCCGTAGTCCACGTAGGTGCCTCTTTCAAACGACACCCCGTAGTCGCTGGTACGGTTCAGGTGGGTAGGTGCATACAGGTGGTGCACCTGCTCCGGGCTGATGCCCGCTATGGCGTAGTTGTCCATCTGTGTAAGCACGTTGGTGTCCTTCTGTCGCCCGCCTATTCCTGTCGATGCTATGAAGTGGGTGTCGTGGGTCAGCCCTTGGGTGAAGAACACCTGGTTTCTGGCTCTCACCACTCCTCCGTAGTTCAGGTCTATGTCGTTGACGTAGAGCCATGTCCTTATGCAGTTGTCTGCCAGTGTGCACCCCTCTTGTGTCAGCTGCATCACATACTCGTTGAAGAGCAGCCGCGTCTGGTACTCCGAGTTGGCCGCCAGGTTGTGGGCTGAAGCGTTCCACAGATGTCTGTAAGGCCCGTGGGCGGCCTCGCACAGGCCGCAAGCTTTCACGCTGGTGCTCATCTCTGTCATCATGTGTACCCAGAGTGCAACCTTCGTTCCGTCGAGGGGAGGCTGCTGTATGATGCTCTTTGCACAGTCGCTGGTGTCCGACGCTACTATGTCGTCGGCCTGGTTGGCCGCATCGCTCACGAAATATCTTTTGAACACTGCCACTGCGCCCCTCATCTCCCCCTGCAGAAGCAGCAGGTAAGTGTCGAGCAGCGCGTCGAGTTGTTGGTGGTATGTCAGCATTGGGGTGGTGACGTGTATCATGACATGGTATTCGCATACTCCGTCGTGACACATAAACGCCGACCACTCTGCTTTGGTGTGATTGAATAGTTTGCTGTGTGCCATAGCGTGTTGTTTTCCAACGTGCAAAGTTACGCATTTTTGTCGACTCCTGCAAAACAAAACCCAAAAAACTCCTTTATTGGTGCCTTATAGATTAAACTTTTTGACGCTGCACACGTCAAAACAACGGAAATAAACAATTATAGACTGTAACAATGAGACGTTTTCTGATTTTGTTGGCCGCATCGTTCTCAGCGGTCCTCTCCCTTCAGGCACAGCGCACCATCAGCGGACAGGTTATAGACAGCGACGAGAAGGAAGCTGTTGTCCAGGCCACTGTTGCGCTGCTTAAGACAGACAGCACATCACTCGTGTCGAATGCCGTCACCAACTACGACGGCAAGTTCCAACTCACCGTCCCTCAGGATGGCAGATTCCTGCTCCGTGTGACATACGTCGGCTACAAGCCGCTCTATCGCAGCGTCACCATGGCAGGAAAGCCTGTAGCCCTTGGCACACTCACCATAGAGACCGATGCCATCATGCTCAAAGGCACCGAAGTGGTGAAAAATGTGGCACGCGTGTACTCGAAAGGCGACACCGTAATATATAACGCGGGCGCGTATAAGACCCCGGAAGGCTCTGTCGTAGAGGAGTTGGTGAAGCGTCTGCCCGGCGCACAGGTGGGCGACGACGGCAGCATCACCATCAACGGGAAACAGGTGAAGAAGATAAAGGTCGACGGCAAGGAGTTTATGACCGGCGACACACAGACGGCCATGAAAAACCTGCCCACCAGCATCGTTGACCGCATAAAGACCTACGACGAGAAGAGCGACCTGAGCCGCATCACCGGCATTGACGACGGCAACGAGACCACCGTACTCGACTTTGGGCTGAAGGCCGGCATGAACCGCGGCATGTTTGCCAATGTCGATGCCGGGGTGGGCACCAAGCACCGCTACACCGGACGCGCCATGGGCGCCGTGATGAAGGACAACATGCGGCTCTTCACCATGCTCAATGCCAACAACGTCAACGACATGGGCTTCGGCGGTGGAGGCTTCGGCGGACGGTTCGGCGGTGGCGGTCGCAGCGGACTGCAGTCCTCGAAGATGGCCATGGTCAACCTGAACTACGAGAAGAAGAACCGGCTGATACTCGACGGCTCGGTGAACTGGAACCACCGCGATGGCGACACCTGGTCGCGCACCTCGACAGAGAATTTCGTCAGCCGCGTGGGCTCCTTCTCAGAGGCGGCCAGCCAGAGCTACAGCCGCTCAAACAGCTGGAACGCACGGGGACGCATAGAGTGGACACCCGACACCATGTGGAACATAAACCTGCGCCCCAACTGGAGCTACGGCACCAACGACGGACGCTCCAGTTCGGCATCGGGCACGTTCAGCGACGACCCCTACAACTATGTGTCGTCTACCGACAACATCAGTGAAATGGTGACACGTATGCTCGGAGTCAGCGACACACTCGTGGTCAACAGCCGCTCTAACGGCAACATGAACTACAGCGACTCAAAGCGCGTGGGCTCCACACTGCAGATAAACCGCAAGCTGAGCAACACCGGACGAAACATCACGCTGCGCGCCACGGGCAACTACAGCGACGGCGGGTCACAGCAGTTCTCACACAGCCTCGTAGGGCTGTACCAGCTGCTCACAGGCGACAGCACTTACCAGACCAACCGCTACAACGTCACACCACAGAAGAGCTACGACTACAGCCTGCAAGCCACATACAGCGAGCCCATCGCCAAGACCACATTCCTGCAGTTCAGCTACCAGTTCCAGTACCGATACACCAAGAGCGAGCGCAACACCTACGACTTCTGGAACGACAACAACCGTTTCGACATGGCCGGGTTGTGGCCAGAGTACCGACAGTGGAACGACGTCTTCCAGCGTCTGGGAGGCAACAGCTACACAGACTTCCTCGACGACGACCTGAGCCGTTTCTCCAACTATAAGAACTATATTCACACAGCTGAGGTGATGTTGCGGTTCATACGTCAGAAGTACGACTTCAACGTTGGTGTGCAGCTGATGCCTCAGACCTCAAAGTTCCACCAGAGCTACCTCGGCGTGACCACCGACACCACACGCAACGTGGTGAACTGGAGCCCTACGGCACGCCTGCGCTACCGCATCTCTGACCGCGGACAACTGCGCTTTGAGTATCGTGGCAACAGCAGCCAGCCATCGATGAGCGACCTGCTTAAGATAACCGATAACACCGACCCTCTGAACATTCGCGAGGGTAACCCGGGCTTGAAGCCATCGTTCACACAGAGCTTCAACCTGCGTTTCAACAACTTCCTTGAGAGTCACTCACAGTTCATCAATGCCAATGCCAACTTCTCGACTACGAGCAACAGCATAGCGCAGATGACAAAGTACGACCCCGTGACCGGCGGCATATACTCGCGCCCTGAGAATATCAACGGCCAGTGGAACGCAGGGGCAAACGTGATGTACAATGTGGCCATCGACACACTGGGAGCCTTCAACGTAAACACCGAGACGGGCTTCAACTACTCAAACAACGTGGGGTACATCGACCTGCTTCGCGACGGCAACGTGAGGAAGTCGACGACCAAGTCTACCACACTGCGCGAGCGTCTGGGATTCAGCTACCGCAATGAGTATTTCGAGATAGAGCTGAATGGTAGTGTCAACTACAATCACAACAGCAACAATCTGCAGCCCAATTCCGACCTCGACACTTGGAGCTTCAACTATGGTTTCAACACCACTTTCAACGCTCCCTGGGGCACCCAGCTCACCACCAACCTCGGCATGGCCAGCCGTCGCGGTTTCAGCGATGCTGCTGCCAACACCAACGAGCTGATATGGAATGCCCAGATAGCGCAGTCGTTCCTCAAGGGGCGTCCCCTCTCAGTGCGTCTCGAGTTCTACGACCTGCTCCACCAGCAGTCCAACTTCTCACGCATGGTGAGTGCCATGATGCGTCAGGACACCGAGTACAATGCCATCACCAGCTATGTCATGCTGCGTGTCAACTACCGTCTGAACCTCTTTGGAACCAAGGAAGCCCGTCGTGGCATGGGTGGCGGCTTCGGTGGTGGCGGCTTCGGTGGTGGCAACAGAGGTGGTGGCAACCGCGGTGGCGGTGGCTTCGGTGGCGGCCGTGGTGGTGGCCGTGGCGGCTTCGGCGGGCCAGGACGCTTCTAAGGTAAGTGGTCGTCCGTCAGCCGACGGACGTATAGTTTCCCCGTACTTTTGTACCAGGAAAGTCCGTCCTCTTTGCCACAGAGGACGGACCTTTGTGCCATTGAGGGCTGTTGATAGCCATAAATTTGCACATCGTTTGTTAAATTTTGTTCTTTTTCATTGCTGTTATAACAAATAATGTGTAACTTTGTGCCCGATTACTCGTATGCGCCAATACTGAGATAACAGGCAGCGTGTCTGCCGAAATTCAATGATTGGCGATAGCACACGCCGAACTGACGGGCTCAGAACCCCCGAAGTGGTAGGGTGGGTAGCGAGAGTTAAGACATACAAAAGGCGTTTACTTAGCGCTTTGTTTGAGACCATCTAGAATCTCGCAAATTCAACGATTACTGTCTTGAGCATAGCAACGGTAGATGTCCTCGGGATGTGTTTATACGCATCCCCTTTTCCAAGGACAGGCAAGTCGTGTCCATAGGTTTAGGGGGGTACTATATTCATATCGGCGTGGGCTCTGACGTTGTCTGTTTGACAGTAATAGGCAATGCGAGAGCCTTAGATGGTGGAACGGACAACAGCGGGAATGTTCCACGCTTTTTTATGTCGTGCATCGAGTCCTCTGCCGACGATAAGAAAGGGCCGATATGAACACATTGCTAAATGGTTCACTCTACGAAGAGGAAGCAACATCTTCCCATGCCGGAGTTACTCCCGGCATCCTCCCCGACGCAGTAAACATGCAGAAAGGGGCGTCGGTAAGATATGTCCCAACGCCAGGTAACGCATGGTATGTCCTTCGCGCATCATACGGCAGGGAGGTAAAGGCTCGTGACATACTGCTTGACATGGGCTTATATGCTTACGTAGCACAGCAATATACCCTAAAGCAGGTCGCAGGACAACGCAAGAAAGTCCTTGTCAGCCTTTTGCCGAACCTCCTCTTTGCTTATATCCCGAGAAACAAGGCGGAACTGATAGTCAAGGGGTTGCCTCCTTCCTGTGACAACAAAGGGCAAGGCAACGACCCTGCAGCAGGCCTGAGCAAAGAAGAAGAGACCCAGATAATATCACTTTCCGCCCTCGTCTCGTTCTATTATAACCACTTTGAGAAAGACGAACACGATGGCGAGAAGAACCCGCCCTTGACAGTGAAAGAAAGTGAGATGGTTTCATTTGTCCTGGCCACTTCCACAAAAAGTGAGCATCTGAAGGTCGTCGATCTGGAAAAGGCCCGTTTTCTGGAAGAAAATAAGGACAAACTGGTTGAAGTCATACGCGGAGACTACAAGGGCGTGAGAGGCCGTCTGGCACGGGTAGCAGGCCAGACGTGTGTTGTCGTTCCCGTTGCAAATGGTAAGTGGAACATCTCCACAGAATACATCCCCGCTGCATTCATGCGGCCTCTTGAATGACACCGCTTGGCGCAATTCAAAGTGGAGAACTGTATGTATGTCACTCCTCTTCAGGATGCCGACCTTGACAAGCTTTCACTTAACGAGCAGTCTGCTCTTGATGGTTCTATTGCTAAAAAATGGGATGATATTGCCCGTGAGGCAGGCCTTAGCACCGAGCAGGTGGAGCTTAAAGGCGAGGAGTATGATTTTCTGTCACACGATTGCTATGTTCTTTGGTGAGACTTGACCCCAGCACTATTACCTTAGCTGCTCGCATCGGCACGACTCACCTTCTCATGAAGGAAAAAGTAAATATACCGGCGACTTTGTGAGTGGTAAGCACTCAATTGCTTCTTTAGTGCAGTCCATCTGTCTTTTTCATTTAGTACAACTCGAAAGCTCCTATGAAACGGTGTCTTGAAGAAGAGTGGAACATGGCTGGGAATGTGAGGAGATTCCTTTCAGCTGAGAAATCTTATACAGAAGCTTATCGCTGCCTGTTGAGAAATATTCCCTTTTGGGGCTATGATGAACGGGAGCAGATAGAAAGGGAATCCAACGATTATAACAAGGAAGGGGATGAAGAAAGATTTTTAGAGCATTTTGCGTTTTGTCTAAAGATGCCAATAAAGGATGATGACGATTATGAACAGGGTCTTAATGTGAGTGGAGTTGTGGGCGTTGGCTTTAATTCTGCCGGGTTATCAAAAATCTCCTATGACATGCTAAGAAATAAGACAAACTCATCAATTAGTCATGTTCATCTTAGGCACGACCAGATTTTCAATATTGGCTATCAGCTTGGAAATTGTTATAATCAGATAGGCAAAGAGAATAACGTTCTGAAGGCTCATAAAATATCAGAGATGCGTAACCATCTTATTTGTCCACTTCCCAAGTTGTATCTCTGTTAAACAAGAAAAATCTCAAAGACTGGAAGCCCTTTG
>Ga0310694_10007377_pt1 | contig 10324 bp, 11 predicted proteins | sample 174DNAGHGhighgp2_FD_203884 | JGI IMG/M metagenome (GOLD analysis project Ga0310694, IMG submission 203884) | Sheep rumen microbial communities from Palmerston North, Manawatu-Wanganui, New Zealand - 1742 DNA GHGhigh gp2 (v2) (version 2) | ecosystem: Host-associated > Mammals > Digestive system... | reverse complement strand
GAATCCTGAAACCTGTTCCTATGGTATCCTTTAATCTTTCTCTGGTGGCAACAAGGGCTCAGAGGCTAACACTGGCTCATAGTTATGAGCAGATTCTGTTACTGACACTATATTTTCTTCTAAAGCAGCAGATATCTTACAGATAGTACCCAACGTTAGATTATGAGTACCAGAAAGCCATCTACTCACTTCCGTCTCTGTCTTACCAAGGCGTTTGGCAAGATCTTTCTGAGACATCCCTTTGGATTCAAGAATCTCATAAATACGATTTGCTATGGACACGGACAAATCCATTTGCAATTTCATCTCCGGAGAGATTGTACTGCGTATCTCATCCATTATTCGGTTAGTTTTCATTTTTACCTCCATTTCTTTATTCCAAATACTTTCTCTCCATCCTCCAACAACTCTATCAACAGATTTCTTTCCATAATGACTCAATAACCTGTTGCAAAAATAAACATAAAAGTTGATTTCTCCAAACAAAACGGAAAGAAAATCAACTTTTATGTAAAGATTCTGACTTTCTAAATCTCTTAACTATTAATTGAGGAGTCAACAAAATGCAAAGCACAATCGCAATTTGCGATGATGCCTTGCTTGATGCAAAACCACTACCCTGAATCAGGGTTATGGTTTAGAGAAGCCCCTCCTACCCTCAGAGCCTAAGGCTCCAAGGGGTGAAGGGATGTTATTACGACTCTTTAGTAAATACGTAATGGAAGGTTGTACATTTGTTTCTTCATAATTATAAATTCAAGTTTATTCTGCAAAGATACAACATTTTTCAATAAATTGCTACAAGATTAGCAGAAATTCTGTATCTTTGCAGGAAACGAACTAATAGCATAGAATTATGAAGCAAATCTTTTACATCGTATTATTTACTATGTCCATTTCTATTATGTCCTGTAAGAACTCTGACAACGAGACTGTTAAGAAGCAGGAAATTAAGGAGAATACTGTCTTTAAGTTATTCCCAACCGAAAACCTATGGACTTTTCTTAAACTCGACACACGGAACGGAAGAATTTGGCAAGTCCAATATTCTATTAATGAAGATGCCCCACGCTTAGAAACTGACTTGAGTACTAAAAGACTGGTGTCAACGGAAAAAGAAGAGAATGGGCGATTTACTCTCTATCCCACAAAGAACATGTATAACTTCATTTTATTAGATCAGATAAGTGGTGACACATGGCAAGTCCAATGGTCAATTGAGGAAGATAACAGATTAATTATTCCAATAAAATAGCTATCCTCCTCTTCCTTCTTTGGTGCTTTTTTGCGTGTTCTGCTGGAATGTCTTTTACAATAAAGACATTTAATCTAATTTTATTCATTGAAAACATCATCACCCTCTTCTGGTACTTCAACTATAGATTCTTTAAGAATATTCTCTATTTCTTCTTTCGTTGATGGTTTTCTTAATATCCAGTATATTGAAGTAGAGGAAGTACCAGCATATCCGTGTGTACTATTGCTGTTTCCCACCAACTCCCAACCATGATAAGTAAAAAAGTCAAGAGCTGCAGCATGAGTTTCGAAAGTATATGCTTTTCTGTTATTTTTATAATTCTTCTTCGTTGTAAGTCTTCCATCATCAACATATACCCTACATTTTGTATACAGGAATTGTCCTTTTACCTCTACAACAATATATTTGTAAATGGTCGACTCATTTTTCTCTTGTGCATATGTCGATATTGAAAAAAACGATACCAACAGAATAAATAATAAATTCCTCATAGTTCTTTGTTCTAATTATACATGATACTACAAATCATCTAATTGACTATTTCTGTTCTTATTGTAATTTTTATAATCTGTATATTCGATATGGACAGAATATATAAACGGGTAATTTATACTAAATTCGTCTGATGCTTTACGCTGGTATACAGAAATCTCGCCCAAATCACCTTGAATATTGTAAATGTAAGTTTTTTTTAAGCCATCTTTTTCTTCATCACTATAAGAAGCAAAAATATATTTTTCATGAAGTAAATTCTTCATACGGTCAAATTCTTCGTCGGCATTATTTTTATCTAAATTGTCAAAAAAGGCTTTGGCTCCATATACAACATTTGTTCTTTCATTATAGTACACAGCTACTGTGGATTTCCTCCCAGTAAATGTCCCCTTAAAAACACGAGTTCCTGCTGGCGTTATCTTATTCATTTCTCGATACAGAGAAAAGCCTTTAGTCACTAATTTCTGTTGAAATTGTGTGATTGTCCCATTTAAAGGAATTCCCATAAACTTCATATGCTCTTTCTGGGCATATGTTGATATTGACAGAGACAATACTAATATTAACAATAATGACTTCTTCATAGACTTTATGTTTTAGATACTAACTGCAAAGATACAAAGATTTTAGGGTATGTCACACATTTTTATCAAAAAAAATTGTAAGGTTAAGTTAACGCTTATTAGAATGGCGGATTATTTTTTTCGTTTTCTTTTAAAACATTTCTACTCATACTCTCTATACGCTTGTAATATGCTTCACATGCAGATTTACTATTTCTAAAATCAGCAACAGTGTTATTGCTAAGGATTCCGTTATTAGTAGTAATTATAGCGATATGAAAAGGACAAAATGTTCTAAAATTGTTGTCTTTATAGAGTAACAAAACCTTTTCCCCTATCTTTTCAATTTTTAAAATCTCTGACTTATCACCAGACTGTGTTTCGTAATAATTCATTGATTTCAACTGGGAAAAATATTCATTTATTGTTATGAATGGTTCAAAAGGGAGTGACCCCGAGAGTGATGGCTTAATTGAAGGATCCTTTACCCTCAAATTTATTTGTGTAGATTCTTTCTGTATATAGTTCGGCATATGAAACTTTCTATCTCTTGAATACCTTTCTTTATTACAAATAACATAATCTATCCCTTTGTGAAGTATTTCTCTCTCTTTATAAATACATTTACCTCCGAAAGGGCTAAGCCCACAAAACAAGCCACAATCTGCCGAAGGTATTACATCATATTGGCAATTGTTTTGGTAATCTGCAAAGTCTATTTCATTTAACACATCGTGTATATTAGCGAGCTTTGTATCCGCTATTTGTGATTCGTAGATAGGATTGTTTATCCACTCACGACATTCACATGAATCTACTAAAAAAGCCCTTAAACTATCTTTATCTAATTCTTGCTCACTTACATCAATTTCTAAACAGCAAAGATTAGATTCTGCAATCTTTTTTCTCTTGTCGTTGTTGACCTCATGAGTATTCTTTATTTCTATTAACCAACGGGAACCATCTTCTAGTACTCCAACAATATCGGGTTGTAAATCTGATCTGTCATTTCTCTTTTCTATTTCAACATTAATAAAAAACAACTTACTTGCTGGTATCTCTTTATATGCAGGTGCCATGACACATTTTTCTTCAGTTAATATTTGTTCTGAAAGTAGATGTAGGGCTGTCATAACTGCCCCATGACAGTTTACCTCCCCTCTGTGTGCGAAATGCTTTTGCCGAACATTATCTTTTCCATTGCGAGCAATCAGCTTCTCTTTGCATTGAGGACAGAAACAATTGCATGCTAATCCATTGGGAACATCTTCTACATAAACTAATTTCTTTAAAGATGAATCCAAAGCATATGTTAGTTTAGGTTCTTTATTTTCTTTACTATTCATAATGGGGTTTTCTGGATGTTATGCAAATAGAAAGCCAAAATTATCAAATGACAAAATGACAGATAAGTAATTAGTCATTACACTCCCAAAATAACATCCAATTTCTCCTCATTCATTTTCTTCTCATCACTTCCTGTTGTAGAAAGCCTCAAAATATCTATACCATATAGGGGTATTATGTGATTTTTCAGTTTATCACGTTCACTTTGCTTATTCCCATCTTGGTGATAAGTCCAGCCGTCAACTTCTATAGCAAACAAAGGCTTTTTGTTACTTTATCTCAAATATTTACTAATGTCTAAATGTTCTTTCATTTCTGTTATTCACCCTTTGTTTCTTTAAACACCCTCCCCAGCAAGGTATCCTTAAACCAATATCTATTAAGTTTTACCATTTCATAATCTGGTAAACTTTCTAGGTATTCCAATTCAAACACAAGTCTTGGGTCTTCATCTTTTGACTCTGGGTGAATCTCTGCTTTACTACCTACCCTAGCCACACGAATCAAATAAAGGTCACGGACACCTTTCTCTTTTATGTATGGCATAAAGTAGTATAGTTTATTGATTGCCACTGTTGAAGGGAATGTCTTTGTTTTTCCTGTATAGTAAATTTTTGTGGGTTCTTCTTTTAAGAAATACTCTTCGTTGTCTTTCTTCACAAGACCAATCAACAAATGTTTTGCTTTGTCAAGTGTATAATCTTTCTTGGGACGATTTACCACAAATACAGGCTTCTCTTCAGCAAACAATCCTAAGTCCAACATTGGTTTTGCATCACGATTGACAAAGATTGGACGAGAAGAAACTGGTGCTTCATCGTATATAAAACTATATAGGTTTTTGCCTATTTGCTCTACTATACCACATACCAAAGCATTACCCATTAAGAAAGCTCGTCTTCCATCAGAAACCTCTGGATGAAGTGTATGATTGTCAGGGAACATATTCATACGTTCCAACTCAATAGGCAACAAACGACGATAACGACCTGACTTGGTCTTAATGACATGCTTAAATCTAGAAGGTGCAGTTCCACCTTCCCCTGTTATAATCGTGCGTGAAGGTTGGTCGAGATAGTCAGGGAATGCCATACCACCCTCTGAGAAAACATATTCATAACCTTCTTTAGAAACACGATTAATCTTCTTTGCACCTTTCTCGTATTTCCATTTTGGCAAATCTTCATCTGAGATAAAAAACTCTTCAGGTACAAGGTTTTCATCCACAAGATTACCACCTAGTGTTTGCCGTGGTCCATCATATACAGGATCAGCATCTACCGAATAAACATGTCGATTCATCATCACTCCTGCATTTCCAAAGGGGCTTACTTTCTTTCCCTTATTAAAATTAGCAGACACTTCTTGGATGGTACCCTCAATGTCAAATTCAGATAATGTATTGGATTTGGCAGTAAACTCAAAAGCCTTTGCCATCACTCCATCAAACTCGACCCAATCTGCCAATGTATCTATTTTGTGAGCAATAACAGAATCTTGCTGATAACCTACTATGTAAGTTCTCCTTCTGCGCTGTGGCATGCCATAATCCGCAGCATTAATAATACGCCATTCTACAATATATCCTAAATCTGCCAATGAAGCAAGAATAATAGCAAAGTCACGTCCTCTTTGTGTTGCTGGTGAATTTAAAAGACGATCTACATTCTCAAAGAAGATATACTTTGGCCGATTGTCACCTTTTTCAAATAATATACGATATATCTGCCACCACAATACACCTTTCTTACCTTCAATGCCACCAGACCGACTTAATGAAGCAGCAACAGAGTAATCTTGGCAAGGAAATCCCCCCACTAACAAATCATGGTCTGGTATATCTGTGGTAGGAACTAAGTTTATATCCTTGTTAGAGTGCCCTTTCTCTCCAAAACGTGCACGATAAACCAATGATGCATCCTGATGCTGTGTGGATGGTTCCCACTGGTTATTCCATACTGTCTCATAAGCATCGGACGCACCTTCCAGACCGATGCGGAAACCTCCCACACCAGCAAATAGTTCTACTACTTTGATTATATGTTTAGCCATATTCTATATTTTCTTTTTTATCTTTGTTTTCACTATATCAAGAATATAGTCATTATTCAACCAGAAACACTTTGGCTGAACCTTGATTCCTTGAGGAGTGTCAACAGTTTGTCCTTTTGTACCATGAGGACGGACATGGCATATAGGATGAGACTTCGATGTGATAAAGTTACTATAGTCACCGTTAGCAACCTTTTGCTTAGTGTCATTCCACAAACCTTCTGCTACTATCAAGTCTGCGTGTGGCATATTCCAAAAGAATACTTTTTCTAAAATCATGTTATACTTAACATTGTCAGCAGATTTACGAAAAACGACAAAGAAGAATCTTGATGACAGCTGATTATACCAATCAGATTCATCCCAGTTTTGATTAACTATGTCAACAAATCTGATATATGGGAAAGACATTGATTCTACAATATAATCACGATTAGCTTCAAGTGTAATGGTTTTCAACGAAACTCCAGCGTTTTCAAACTCCTGGATATTTTTTGACTTTACTCCTAAAATTGCTCTACAAACATGGTAAGCAAAATCCTTTGGAGACGGATTAAGTTCTACATTAAGTATATTGACAATCTGTGATACCGTTTTTCCATAGTACGGCTTCATTCTCCGCTCTATCAGTTCCTCAAAAGTCTCGCCACGTTTGTAGGCTTTTATACTCTTAACTACGTTTTCCGAAGAAAACTTCTTTTGAAGAGTAAGCAACCTTTTTGAAGAAATGTTTAGTTGCTGACGTAAACTCGAGTCAAGATATGAAGTGAGTATAATTTTATTTATATAGCCAGACTTCAACGAATAGGCTCTTTGTTGAGCAAGTCTTTCTGAAAAAGGCTGTTTCCTCATATCTTCACCAGCTTTGCTACCTTTCATACAAGCTGCAAGATAGAAAGTGAGCCCTTCAGTCAATTCATCTGCTTTCCCATCCAATATCATTGAATGTATCTTATTCCAGTCATCCCTTATAATCTTCAAGTCTTCTTCAGGAAATGTCCAAGTTCTTATCAACTTGAAAAGCATATCCACAGGGTCTACGCCTGATTCATGAAGATAAAACATAAGAAGCAGGAATTTATTCTTGTTCCAGAAACTACTTGTTTCAAATGTTTTGTCAGCTTCTTCGATAAAATTGATGATATTCAATACTAGACGTTCTTTTGCCCCCATACTTTTGTCTGCTAACAATTTCAGGGGAGTACACTTTAACTCAAGACCTGCCTCAGGGAAATCGGGTCTTGACTCTGAATTAGGTTCATAATCATAGTGGTAATACTCCACTGAGGTACCCAAGCCTCCTTTTCCATTAAAAATCTTAGCATCAGGATGCAATTCCCTTAGCGAATGTCCAAGAAGCCTCATTCCATAATCAAGAATTGACTGTGCAGATGTTATATCGTATTCTCTTTGCTTCATAGCAATAATCTTTTTCATTAACTATTTTATAAGGACGCATAGAATTAATCTAAAAGTCCCTTCTCACGCATAAACTCGTCAGCGACATAGAGGTCACCATAAAGATACATTCCTGTAGACTTGTCATGTAAATCCGCACATGTCTGGCTTTCGTAAAACAATTGCAGCGCTTGAACTGGTTCTATATTCATGCGCTTAGCCAATTCCATTGATATTGCACCGATTCGGTTGCTCATTATAATTTCCTGAATTTTATCAATGTCTTTGTTTTGTTTTACAATTTTTATGTGTGTTTTCCTATTCGAATTGGCTATTTTATGAGAGAGAAATGTTTCAATCATCCCCACACGCTTCATACGCTGAAACACCTCATAATAGGATGTATGAAGCAGGCGGGCGGTTGCCTCAATACAGGTAGCAACAAAAGCCATTATTACTTGTGTCTTGGGAATTGTAATTATATCTTCCATTTCTTCTCTTAATTGTTTTTGCAAAGATACAATTTAATTTTGTAAGTTACAATGTTTTTATGGAAGTTTTTTTAAATCTTACGAATAAAAGAAAAAGATAAAAACGGTGACGGTGACGGTTACAGTTTAGTGAAATCGTACTGAAAAGGTTGACTATTAACTTTACTATATATATAATATATATATTATATATATAGTAATATGTATATACCAGTTTTATTCAATTCATGGAATCTCACATTTAGAAAACTGTAACCGTCACCGTCACCACTTTACGAAAGGAAATCAGTCGGTAACTGAAGGGCATTCTGTTACCGACTGACCACGACTCAGTTACCGACTGATCTCTGATCAATAACTGAAACCATGCCCATTCCACTTCAGTGTCTTCTGGGTCTTCTTGCCGTTGCGTTCCCAACATGTGACAATGATGTCTTTTCCTGAATGTGGCAGGGAACAGGAATACTCTACATTAGGAGATCTTGTCTCTTTAAAAGCCTCTACGCCAGCATCTGAGTGATAGGTCATCTTCTTGGTGGCATTATTGTAGCGCATAAAGGTTAACCCGTCATACTGTCCTGGGGCATACTTACCATTCGTAAAAGACTTATGGTTGTAGGCAAACAGTTTGTGCTTACCGTCAGCCTCATTCCAATAGCACATCTCGATTCTTATCAAGTGCTCAGAATCATCATTATTGTATTTTGCCTCATAGACTGCAAAGCCATTCTTGGAATCAAGGGTGAAGGTATAGTTTTCGTCATGTGTAAACCCCTTGAGATAGCGTTCCCAAGCATATCGGATACCACTCATGGCTTCCTCGTCGCAGCCATCCTCCTCATCATTAGAGGGAGCAAGATAGGCTGTAATAAAATCACTGATGGTGGGCTTCGCCCCCTTGTAGTTCACACGGATAGCATCCTGTGCCGCTACTGCCAGCGTGCAACAGGCAAGGATGATGGCAAATGACAATCTTTTCATATTCTTTTCTTGTTCATTAAATAATATGCAAAGATAATCATTCTAAATTTATACTCCAAATTTATTACATAAAAAAACAATATCTCCCATGCGTCAACGACACACGGGAGATATTGATATCAGACACCATGCTTACAGCATAGCCTCGATGTCCTGCTCGAAATCCTTGGGATCCGTAGTGGGCGCATAGCGACGAACAGTCTCACCATCTTTCGAGATAAGGAACTTGGTGTGAATAACAGTACTATTTTCGTCACTAATAGCAAAAAACAACCAATATTACAAGAAAACAGCTTTTTTACGGATGTTTTTTGGGTAAGTCAAAAAAAATACGTATTTTTGCAGAGTTTATGGAAAAGGTAATATTGGGCATTGACCCTGGAACGAACATCATGGGCTATGGCGTACTGAAAGTGAAGGACGGCAAGGCTGAGATGGTGACGATGGGTGTGATAGACCTGCGGAAGTTCGGAGACGGCTATCTGAAGCTGGGACATATCTTCGAGCGTGTGACGGGTATCATCGATGCCTACCTGCCTGACGAGATGGCGATTGAGGCTCCTTTCTTCGGAAAGAACGTGCAGTCGATGCTGAAGCTCGGCAGGGCACAGGGCACTGCCATTGCCGCTGCTATCCACCACGGGGTACCCATCCATGAGTATGCGCCGCTGAAGATCAAGATGGCGATAACGGGTAACGGTGGGGCGTCGAAGGAACAGGTGGCTGGGATGCTGCAGCGCCTGTTGAAATTCGACGAGGATGCGAAGGTGAAGTTCATGGATGCGACGGATGCCCTTGGTGCCGCCTATTGCCATTACATGCAGATGAACCGTCCTGAGTCGCAGGCACACTACCGGGGCTGGAAGGACTTCGTAAACAAAAACCCTTCTAAAGTAAAAGGAGGATAGAGTTGAAAGTAAAAATAAAAACGATGCATAAGATAACAGCTATAGTAGGACGGAACGGAAGTGGTAAGACACTGTATGTCGAGAAACTGAGACGGGACATGGCAAGCGACAAGCTGCGCTATATCGCCTTCAGCGACTCGTACGGACCTGCCGTCGACAAAGCATACTACCTGCAACTGCGATGGAACCAACATGACATCGACCCAGAGACTCCCAATGTGCGGGAACTGCTGGAGCGTGCCTATAATATTGCCGGGGAGGACACTCCTGAGCGCCGCGAACTGCAACGCCACCTGTATGAGCTTTTCCACATGGAGCCATTGCTCGACAAATATGTCATCACACTGTCGAGTGGTGAGCTGAGGAAATTCCAGTTGACGAAGACCCTCTTCGCTAATCCCAAACTGCTCATCATGGAGAACCCGTTTATCGGACTGGACGCTGAGACACGCGACCAGCTGAAAGACTTGCTGAAACTGCTGGTAGCAGAACACGACATCGACATCATGCTGGTGCTCTCGAAGACCGACGATATTCCTGACTCGGTATCGGAGGTGATAGAGATACGGGATGCACATGTGATGGAGCCCTGCACCAAAGAGCAGTATGACTTCCGACAGGTGAACATCCCGGAGCATGTGTTGTCCAAGGGCGAGATGGATGCCATCCTCGACCTGCCATATAAGGACAACGACTACCATACCGACGAGGTCATCAATATGCGGAACGTAAGCATACGCTACGGCGACCGCACCATACTGAGAGACCTCAACTGGACGGTGCATAACGGAGAACGGTGGGCACTGTCAGGACAGAACGGGAGCGGAAAGT
>Ga0310694_10007374_pt1 | contig 10328 bp, 8 predicted proteins | sample 174DNAGHGhighgp2_FD_203884 | JGI IMG/M metagenome (GOLD analysis project Ga0310694, IMG submission 203884) | Sheep rumen microbial communities from Palmerston North, Manawatu-Wanganui, New Zealand - 1742 DNA GHGhigh gp2 (v2) (version 2) | ecosystem: Host-associated > Mammals > Digestive system >... | reverse complement strand
ACGTATATATCGTTGAATAATACAAATATTAATAAAAATATTAATAGTGCAAAAAATACTGTCATTATTTTTTCAGATATATTTTCATCAACAGGTTTTCCCATAATTTTTTCTATAATAAGAAATAACAAGTGTCCGCCATCTAAAGCAGGTATTGGTAAAATATTTAAAATAGCAAGATTCATTGATATAACAGCCGTCAACAAAATGCCATAAAATATACCATCATGACTTATTATATCTCCGCCAATTTTTGTAATCAAAACAACACCATGCATATTTTTAAGAGGAATTTTACCTGTAAATAATTGTTTTAAAACTATAACCATTGACTTTGTTTCATTATACAAATAATTCCAACTTGCAGAAAATGCTGATTTTATTGATGTTATTGGAATTAAAATTTCCTTTTGCTGTAGTTTAATTCCTATTACACCTTCCTTATCTGCATACATAGTTTTTAAGTTAATAATTTCATCATTTCTCAACACTTTCATATTAATGGGTTTTTGTCCGTCTGACATAGCATATGCAAGATCATTTAAAGAAAATGTTCCATCTGTCTCTATAAACTTCTTTTTATCTTGAAGTTTATCCCTTAATTGAATTTGTTTATCAGAAAGTTTTACATCATCATTTTTATATAACTCAATAGTATTAAGAATATTATCATTCAATACAACCGGTTTTTCTTCAACACTTGAAGGTAATTTTACAATTAAATTTTCTGAAATAATTTCATCTTTTTCAAAAGCAGGATTTAAGTTTTTTAAATTTTTATAATTTTGTTCAATGTTTTCTTTTGGTGCTTTGCCATCATTTGAGGCACTATACATTGCATATAAATATAATCCGTATTTTGTATTTATTTTGGAACCGTTAATTTCATAGATTTTATCACCACTTTGCAATCCTGATTCCCAAACACTTGCCTCTTTTGGTGCGGAAATTTCATTTACATAAGTATCAAATTTTCCGGAAGGCATATTATGCCATAAAAAAGCTGTTAATAATACTAAAACAAATGCACAGATTACATTTGCAGTAACACCTGCTGAAAAAACTATTGCCCTTTGCCATATAGGACGATTTAATAATCTGTCCATTGAATCTTGCGGTAAATCAGAATCCTTATCATCATCAGGAAAAGAAACATAACCGCCAAATAAAAATGCATGAATTATAAGAGTTATATCGCCAACTTTTTTTTCCCACAAAGTCGGCCCAATAGGAAGTCCTATTCCGAATTTGTCAACTTTTATTTTAAATAATCTTGCAGAAAAAAAGTGTCCCGCTTCATGCACCAAAATTAAAACACTTATTAATAAAATCATTATTATTGTTGACATAATAGTTCTCCCTTTGTCATGTATTTTAACACAAAATATTAGAGAATATTAAATATTAATTCATCATTAACACAATTGAGTAATATTTTACTGTCTTTTTTAAACTCACCTTCTAATATTTTCATAGACAAAGGAATCTCAACACACTGTCTTATAACACGTTTTAAAGGTCTTGCACCATACAAAGGATCATAACCTTTATAAGCCAGATAATTTCGTGCATCATCCGAAATTTTAAATTCAATATATTGTTCTTCTAATCTTTTTTTAAGTAAATTAACTTGAATATCAACTATTAATTTTAATTCATCCTGAGTTAACGGACTAAATTTTATTATTTCATCAATACGATTTATAAATTCAGGTTTAAATTTCAATTTTAATTCATTTTTTATTGCATTGGATTTATCTTCTTCACTTAAATTTGTATCTAAAATAATATCGCTTGCAAGATTACTTGTCATAATTATTACGGTATTTTTAAAATCTATAAGCCTGCCCTGACCATCAGTCAAGCGCCCGTCATCAAACATTTGAAGCATAATATTAAATACATCAGGATGTGCTTTTTCTACTTCATCAAACAATATAACTGAATACGGTTTGCGTCTTACAGCTTCAGTCAATTGCCCGCCTTCTTCATATCCTATATAACCTGCTGTAGTACCAATTAACCTTGATAAAGAAGATTTTTCCATAAATTCTGACATATCAATACGTACTAAAGCATCCTCATCATTAAACAGTATATATGCTAAGGTTTTTCCAAGTTCAGTTTTACCTACACCGGTAGGGCCTAAAAATAAAAATGTACCAATAGGACGTTTTGGATCGCGTAATCCTGAACGTGAAAGCCGAATTGCATTTGCAATTTTTACTACAGCTTCATTTTGTCCAATAACACGTTCATGCATTATTTTTTCCATACCTATTAATTTCTTTGTTTCATCTTCTAACATTCTATTTACAGGTATACCTGTCCACTTTGAAACAATAGTTGCGATATCATCTTCATCAACTTCTTCTTTTAATAAACGCTTTTTATTTGATTGGACAGATTTTAATTTCTTTTCCATATCAAGCATTTGACTATATTTTAATTCTAAATTGGCTAACATAGATGGATTTTTCTTATTCAATTCTATTTGAGCTTTTAATTTTTCAATATTTCGTTTTACAGCGGCAGTTGAATCAATAATCTTTTTTTCGTTCACCCACTGTGTCTTTAAATTAGATATTTTTGTTTCTAAATCAGATATTTTCTTTTCAATTTTTTCCAATTTTTTAAGCACTTCAGGTGAATCATCTTTTTCCAGAGCTTTTTTGTTCATTTCAAGTTGTAATTTTTCCCGAATATAAATATCAATTTCTTCAGGCATTGTATCAATTTCAATACGCAAAGCCGAAGATGCTTCATCTAAAAGATCTATTGCTTTATCTGGCAAACATCTGTCTGAAATATATCTTGCAGAAAGTTTTACGGCAGAAGTAATTGCATTATCCATAATTTTTACACCATGGTAGCTTTCATACTTATCTTTTAAGCCTCTCAATATACTTATTGCAGTTTCAATATCAGGTTCTTCAGCAATAACAGGTTGAAACCTTCTTTCCATAGCTTTATCTTTTTCTATATATTTTCTATATTCATCTGTTGTAGTTGCACCTATTACTCTGATATTTCCTCTGGCAAGCATTGGTTTTAAAAGATTTCCAGCATCTGCAGAACCTTCTGATGCACCTGCACCCATAATTGTATGAATTTCATCAATAAACAGTATTAAATCATCTGATTTTTCTTCTATTTCATTTAAGACAGATTTTAAGCGCTCCTCAAATTCTCCTCTGTATGAAGCTCCCGCAAGCATAGCACCTAAATCCAGTGCGTGAATTTTATCATTCTTTAGACTTTCAGGAACATCGCCAGAAACTATTCTTTGAGCTAAACCTTCTATTATTGCTGTTTTTCCTACACCGGGTTCACCTATTATTACAGGATTATTTTTCGAACGCCTATTTAAAATTTGTATTGTCCGGCGAATTTCATCATCTCTGCCTATAACAGGATCTAATTTATTATTTTGAGCAAGCTCCGTTAAATCTTGAGTATATTTATCCAAAGCACTATTTGAAGATTTTAATTTTGGTTTATTTTTTTTATCATCTTTACCTGTTAAGTCAACTTCAGTTATTTTACCCACCTCCGATAACATTTTTTCATATAATTCAAGTCTGTTTAAGCCTGATTGCTCCCATAAATAGTTAAGAACTTTATTATCATTTCGAAAAAGTGCTAAAAATAAATGTTCTATGCTTACTTGTTTATCGTTAAGTTTTTCAGCTTCTTCTTGAGCTGTCTTCATCAATATAACTGTCTCTGTAGAAAATCTCACATCAGAAAATTTTCCTCTGGCATAATATGCTCGTTTAGAAACATAATTGTTAAGTCTGTCAACAATCTCAGGATTATCTGCTCCAATATGTTCAAGCAAAACTTTTGGCAAATCGTTTTGATCAAGCATTAATGCCAGCATTATATGCTCCGGTGAAAGTTCTTTATAATTTCTTGCAACTACTATAGATTTAGCCGATTTTATAATCGCTTGAACATGATCTGTTAAAAGCATTTTTTAATTCCTTTTTCGCTAAATTATACATTTATCAAAAAATTTTTTTATCATACAATTGCTTTAACTTTTGACGGATGAATGTTTTCTAAACCGCAAATTAAATTTTCAAAATTATAGCCCCATCTGTTTTGTTCAAAATAATCTTTGTAATATTTTTTTATTAATTCTATATATTTTGAATTATTTTTATTCAGATATTTTAAAAGAAGTTCCAAAGGAAGATTACCGGCTCCTCTACCCATTCCAAAAACTGAACCGTCTACACTATATGCACCAAGTTCTATAGCTTTTATTGTATTCGTAAATGCAAGTTGAAGATTATTATGCGCATGAAAACTTACTTTCTCAAATCCGCATTTTTTTAAATTATTATATATTTTTTCAACATCATTTGGCATAAAAGAACCGAAAGAATCCGCAAAATATACTGATTCTAAAATATTTTTATTTTCCCATTTTGTTAAAAATTCATAATCCTCAAATTTATCTGCAGTCATAATATGTAAAAAAACGCTAAAACCATTTTCTTTATATCGCTCAACTGCATCAATAGCTGTTTTTAATTGTTCCGGATAAAATGCAACCCTTACAAAATCAGCCTTTTTATCCACAGGACAAATATTTTTAGCATCTACCATAACGCCTAATTTAATATTTGATAATTTTATACACTCAGGCATAAAATAACCTGTTTCAAAAAAATCAATTCCCGAATTTTCTGCAGCAGCCAATGTATCTTTTATACAATTATCCGTAAAATTTCTAATGTGACTTCCGTCTCTGAGTGTACAGTCCAAAATCTTTGTCATATAAATATTTTAACATAAAAACTATTACCATCCCGAATATAATTTTATTAAAATACTAAAGGAAAAATATTATATTATTGGTATATATATTTTGTTACAATCTGATAAATATATATATTACAATTATAAATTAGTTTTTTACTGGACAAACAAGCTAAAATAGTTATAATTATACTTATGTCAGATTTAAATTTAGGTAATTTAATTTCAAAATTTGTAAACTATAGAGCGCTGAATTATCAAAAACAACCTCCTCAAACTTCACAAGCTCCTCAAACATTTAATCAACCTGCGCCTGTGGCAGAAACTCCAAAAACACCTACACCAACTCAAAATACTCCTCAAATGGCAGAGATGAAAGAGGTTGATCAATCTGTTTATGTAAAGGATATGATGAAACTACCTAAAAATATGAATGAATTTTTGTATATGGTTCAAAGAAATTTAACTTTAAATCAATTGAACAAACAGTTTGCTTCACAAATAAATATGCAGAGAAATGCTCTTTCCCAAACACAAGCACAAATTTTAGCTCAATTACAAGGATTATCATTAACAGAAGCACAAAATATAATTTTAACCGGAAACAAAGCCGTATTGACACAATTTCAATCATCATTGAGAAATCTACCCATATCAGCTAACGGATTAATAAATTTAAATGATATTTCGACAATGATTCAAGTTAACGGAAAAGATGCAATAACAAAACTTATTACAACAATGGCAAATTCTGCAAAACTGGGAATACAAGATTTATCTCAGTTAAAAGATACTGCTAAACTTATCAATGCAAGTGTAGCTGCTGCATCTCAAAATGATTCTGCGCAAACTATGAAACTTTTAATGCTTTTATACTTACCATGGCTGCCTTTACAAGAAGGTGTTGGTTTTGATATAGAAATCGAAAAAGGTGCATCAGGAGAAGATTCTGACAGTATTTTAATAATTACAATTACAACAATTAATTATGGAAATATTATTGCAACACTGGTTTTAGAAAATTCAAATTCTGTACATGTAAATATTGAATGTATAAAAGAATTTCCTAAAGATGAATTAATGCTTAGAATTGAGGGGGATGAAAAACACTATTCCATGGAATCTGTTGTTTCTTTTGAAACAAGTTCACAAACAAATATAAATTCTCAGCAAGAAAAACCACAAGCAAAAATAAATATGTCTGATACAAATGAAATTAATCCATACTTACTTTTGATGGCACATACAATTATCAGACATGTCATAGAAATTGATAAAAATAAATCTAACGGAATAACAAATTAAGGAGATTATAATGAAATTTTTACATGCAATGATTAGAGTAAAAGATATTGACAAATCTATGGATTTTTATACAAAACTTTTGAATATGAATTTAGTAAGAACAGTTAAACTTGACGATTGTATACTATATTTTTTAAGTGACCAAGATGGACAAACTCAAATTGAACTTACAGCTAATTTTGAAAATCCTGAAAATGGTTATGAAAACGGTAATGCATTCGGACATTTTGCTTTTGGCACTGATTCTATGAAAGATTTTGAAGAAAAACTTTTTTCAATGGGCTATGAATATTTATATGAACCTTATTATATGCCAGAAGTCAATTCAACTATTGCGTTTATAAAAGATCCTGACGGAAATGAAATCGAAATTATTGAAGATTAATTATTTTATACAAAAATACAAATTTTATTGTACAATAAAATTTGTAGTATATAAGAAAGGTGGTATGTGATGGCTAAATTTGTATGTACTGTTTGCGGTTGGTCTATTGAAGCTGATAAAGCTCCTGACAGATGCCCTATTTGCGGTGCAACAACATTTAATGAACTTGGCGGAACTGAAAAAGTTTACGCTTGTGAACATAAAGTCGGAGACGGAAAAGTTGAAGATAAAGAAATTATGGATGGTTTAAGAGCTAATTTTGCCGGAGAATGTAGTGAAGTCGGTATGTATCTTGCAATGTCCAGAGTTGCTGAAAGAGAAGGTTATCCGGAAATTGCAGAAGCTTATAAAAGATATGCTTTTGAAGAAGCTGAACATGCTGCAAAATTTGCAGAATTATTAGGTGAAGTTGTAACTAATTCTACAAAGAAAAATTTGGAATTACGTGCAGAAGCTGAATATGGCGCTTGTGCCGGTAAACTTGAAATTGCTAAAAAAGCTAAAGAATTGGGTTATGATGCAATTCATGATACTGTTCATGAAATGGCCAAAGACGAAGCTCGTCACGGAAAAGGCTTTGATGGTCTTTTAAAAAGATATTTTTAAATTTTTAAGGCTCTTTTTAAGAGCCTTATTTTTTTCATAAAAAAAAGCCATTCTTGAAGAACGGCTACCAGACTTGGGGAGGAGGTATGAAAAACCGAAGTTTTTCATATCTTAATAATCTTTAATACGACAAAAAAATTTTTTACTTTAATTTTCTTATTTAAATCTCATACAAATGATGTAGATAATAACAAAAAACCGGTCATAGACCGGTTTGAGTAAATGTGTATTTATAAGAATTTAAATTACTTCCAACATATTTAAAGTAGAATTGATTGTTTCTTGATGCAAAGGAGTTTCCAAATGTTTTGCCAATTTTTCACGGTTTACACCATGAATATTTGCAAATGCAAATTTCACAAAATCAAAATCTCTTTCAAATCCCTGTAATTCATCTAAATTTTTCATAAATGCGGAATTTGTAAATGCTTTTTCTAATCTTTTTTCTGTAGCAGCATTAGAAATATCAACTTTTGAAAGTTGAGCACCCCAATTTTGTGCTGCTATTGCATCCAGAGCACTTGCTTCTACCTTTTTTGTTTCAAATTCCCTAATTTCCTTTGTTGTTTCTTGTTTTTCTTCCCTTTTGCTTTTCTTTGTTTGTGAAGTGTTCAAATGAACCTTCAAGGCTTCTAAATTTGTGTTTTGATTAATTCTGTTCATTTCCGTTCTCCTTATAGAGTTACATTTACTCACATAATGAATTACGGCATATGTTTATAAAAACTTTAATAAATTTTTGTAATTATTAAGATTTATTAACACGAATTATACATTCAAATATATTTTTATTACAAAAAAAAAGACCGATTTCTCGGTCTTTTTAACATTTAATATCAACTAACCCAAAACCTTTATTTAAAACATACATAAATGATCCTGGTTCAGGATTCTCTAACTCATTTGCCGTTGATAACGATAATTTGGTTCCTTGTTTTACTAATTGGATATCAATTCCTGAATTATTTAATGCATTTACATTTGAACTTTTTAACAAACTGTTTGTTGATGTTACTGCATTTAATCCGACATTAAATCCTTGCATTGCTTGTTCTCCTTATATTATACTTTCTCTATTGATTTCCTTGTAAATTTTAAATAATAAAACTTATTTAAAATTTCCTTAAATTGATTTCCGTACTTATATAAAGTATTTTTGTATTTAAAAATTGCGTAGTTTGTATATATTTTTTACATATTTTGTAATATTTCTTAATATATTTTTTGGAAATGTGCTATTTTATTGAATTTTCAAAAATTTACCCCTTTGTCTAATAGAAATTATAAATTAAATTGATAACATTAATTTGTTGAAGAGAGATTTATTATGAGAAAGAAGGAAAAAGAATTGACAAATCGCGAAATCGATGTTTTAAAATTGTTGGTTTTAGGCTATAACAATAAAGAAATTGCTGATAAACTTTGTATTACAAATCACACAGTTAAGGCACATTTAACTCAAGTTTACAAAAAACTTGGAGTAACAAACAGAAGCAAAGCTATCGTAAAAGTAAATGAAAATAAATTATTCTTCGTCGAGGCTTAACACTGCCATAAATGCTTCTTGAGGAACTTCCACACGTCCGACAGATTTCATACGTTTTTTACCTTTCTTCTGTTTTTCTAACAATTTCCTTTTTCGTGTGATGTCACCACCATAGCATTTATCAAGCACATTTTTTCTTAATGCTTTTATGTTTGTTCTTGCAATTACTCTTCCGCCAATTGCCGCTTGAATTGGCACTTCAAATAATTGACGAGGAATAATATCTTTTAATTTTGCCGTTAATTTTTGACCGATATAAAAAGCGCTATCTTCATGGCAAATTACAGAAAGTGCATCAACTACTTCTCCTGCAAGCATGATATCTAGTTTTACAAGTTTTGAGCGTTTATAATCTTTAAATTCATAGTCCATACTTGCATAACCCTTTGTACGAGATTTTAGCTGGTCGTAAAAATCTGTTATAACTTCACTCAATGGAATTTCATATTCTAAACTTGCTCTAACTTTATCAATATAAGTCATATTGATAAAAATCCCTCGTTTTGTTTGTGCCAAATCCATCAATGTACCAACATAGTCATTAGGAGCAATAATTTGAACTTTTACATATGGTTCTTCAATATAGTCTCTTGTTTGAGCAGGCGGAAGATTGGCAGGATTATCTATTTCTACCATTTCTCCATTTGTTTTATAAACTCTGTATACTACAGAAGGTGCTGTTGTAACAAGAGTTAAACCATATTCTCTTTCCAGTCTTTCTTGTGCTATTTCCATATGAAGCATTCCCAAAAAACCGCATCTAAATCCAAAACCTAATGCGCTTGATGTTTCCGGTTCAAATGTAATACTGCTGTCACTTAATTGTAATTTTTCCAAGGCTTCTTTCAAATCTGCATATTCATCGTTGTCTACTGGATACATTCCTGAAAATACCATTGGCAATGCTTCTTTATAACCAGGTAAAGGTTCTTTTGCTGGATTATCAACAGAAGTTAATGTATCACCAACAAATCTGGTTAATTCTTTTATAGAACCTGCAAAATATCCTACATCCCCGCATGTAAGTTCATCTACTTGGACTCTCATTGGTGTTTGATATCCAAGTTCTACAATTTCATATTCTTTACCGGATGCCATAAATTTTACTTTATCACCTAGTCTCATTTTTCCGTCAATTATTTTAAAGAAACACAAAGTTCCCAAATATTGATCATATGCACTATCAAAAACCAATGCTCTAAGAGGTTTTTCAGAATTATCTTCCGGTGGAGGTATTAAATCTACAACAGCTTCCAAAACTTTATCAATACCAATTCCTGCTTTTGCACTAACGGGAATTGCCATTGATGCATCAATTCCCAAAACTTCTTCTATTTCTTCTTTTACTCTTTCTACATCAGCAGATGGAAGATCTATTTTATTTATAATAGGAATAATTTCAAGATTTTGTTCTATTGCAAGATAAACATTAGCTAATGTTTGTGCTTCGACACCTTGTGTTGCATCAACTATCAGCAATGCACCTTCACAAGCAGCTAGTGATCTGGAAACTTCATATGAAAAATCAACATGACCCGGGGTATCTATAAGATTTAGTACATATTTTTTACCGTTTTTGGCTATATAATTCATTCTTGCAGAATTTAATTTTATTGTAATACCGCGTTCACGTTCAATATCCATTGAATCCATTATTTGATTCTGCATATCACGCTGAGATACGGTTTCTGTTTTTTCAAGTAACCTGTCTGCAAG
>Ga0310694_10007373_pt1 | contig 10328 bp, 7 predicted proteins | sample 174DNAGHGhighgp2_FD_203884 | JGI IMG/M metagenome (GOLD analysis project Ga0310694, IMG submission 203884) | Sheep rumen microbial communities from Palmerston North, Manawatu-Wanganui, New Zealand - 1742 DNA GHGhigh gp2 (v2) (version 2) | ecosystem: Host-associated > Mammals > Digestive system >... | reverse complement strand
CAACGGATATGGTCTTGGAATTGTAGAATATACTAAGTTTTTAATTGAGAACGGCATAAATGATATAGCTTGTGCTCAAACAGAAGAATTAATGAAACTTGTGGATGCTGGTGTGAAGGCAAACTTTATTATGCTATCTCCAGTAGTAAACGAAGAAGAATTACAATTCTTGATTGAAAATGATATTGTACTTACAATTGGAGCAAAGAATGAGCTTGAAGAGGCAATAAGAATTTCTAAAAAGATTAATCATGAAAACGTAAAATGTTATATAAAGATTGATACAGGATTTTCTAGATATGGATTTTTATATAACAAAGTTGATGATATAATAGATGCTTTTAAAAATAGAGAGAATATTCAAATTGTTGGAATTTATACACATTTTTCTAATGTTAGAGATAAAGGATGGACTCAAAAACAATTTGATAGATTAATTAATCTAAGTGTAAAAATAAAAGAAGCTGGATTTGATCCAGGAATAATGCATTGTTCAGAAAGTGGTGCTTTTGTTAAGTATCCATATATGAATTTAGACGCCGTAAGAATAGGAACACTATTTTTAGGTAGATCATTATTTAAAACTAATAAGTTAAAGAGAATTGGTAAATTAGAGACTGAAATAGTTGAAATAAAAGATATTCCCAAAGGATCTTATGTTGGATATTCTAGCATATATAGAACATTTAGAGAAACCAAAGTGGCAGTAATTCCTGTAGGATATGAAGATGGATTTAATAGAAATAAGCTTAGAGATGATTTTTCTTTTAGAAATAATCTTTTAGCTGTTGGAAGAGAATTCAAAAAAATATTTATAGATAATTCACTTAAAGTAGAAATTAAAGGGAAAAAATATAAGGTAATCGGTAGAATAGGAATGTTCTACTCAATAATTGATATTACAGGAAGTGAAGAAATACACACAGGAGATAAAGTATTGATAGATATTTCTCCAATAGAAGTAAGCAGTGAAATTAGGAGGGAATATATATAATGGAAATACAAACTAAAAAAATAGGCTTCTTTAAAAGAGTATGGATTGCCATTTTTAAATTAGAAGACTATGGAACATTTTTAGATGAACCTTTTAAAAAAGCAGTAAAATATTTGTTTTGTTTGGTTTTGTTTATTTCACTGGTTGCTGCACTTTTTAACGGATATAAATCATATGAGGGAACAGAAAGATTAATTAATTTCATAAAAGAGGATCTTCCGGATTTTTCTTTTAAAGGAGGCATTTTAGAATTCGAAAGAAATACATATGCTTATGATGAAGAATTTGGAACAAGATTATTTGTTGAAACAGATAAAAATCTAAGCGAAGCTAGAATACAGGATTACAAAGATAAATCATTAAATACAGATACGACTGTGGCTTTGTTTAGAGATGGTTTCTTTATAAGAGTAAATGAAAATGAAGTAACAGATAAATATATTAATGGCCTTTCTGCAACGGAAGAGACAAAAGAGATAATTGAAACAGAACAAACTAAGGCTGACCTAGTAGAAGGATTGGGAACATATACTAAAGCTCAGTTATATGGTTCTGCTGTAATTACAAATTTTGCTGCAATTTTTATACAACTTTTATTAACTACGATTGCCAATTGGGTTATGGTACTCGCATTTGGATATATCGTATCAACATTTGCGGGTGTAAGATTTAAATTTAGCCCTCTAGCTGGACTTTCTGCATATGCGATTACATTATCAACTGCACTTATTGGTGTGTATTCAGTAGTCTATACATATACTAGATTTGTAATTAGTCACTTTGATTTAATGTATACATTGATAGCATATATTTATATAGTAGCAGCTATATTTATGATAAAATATGATTTGATAAAGCAAAGTGAAGAATTACAAAAAATAATCGAAGTTCAAAAGCAAGTTAGAAAAGAATTGCAAGAAGAGGAAGAAGAAAAGAAGAGAGAAGAAGAGAAAAAAGAAGAAGAGAAGAAAGAAGAAAAAGAAGATACTGGCGAAGAAAAGACTAACGACGAATCAAATGAGCCAGAAATAAATAGTAACAATGAACCAGATGGTTCTGAAATATAATAGAAAAGGAAAGTGAAAAATGGATAAGGACAAACAAAAAGAAAAAAAGAATGAATTAATAAAAACGATTATAGTTTCTATTTTAATCATTGTATGCTTAACTGGAGCAACAGTATTTTACTATTTGACTGCAAAAGAAAAATCAGAAGAAAAGGAACTAGCATTTACAGAACTATTAACTTCTATAAAAGAAGATAAAGTTGAAAAATTGGAGATGACACAAGGATCAGCTACTGTAAAAGCTACTATGAAAGGTGAAGGTGAGGAAAAGGATAGAGAAAAATCAGTTCTTGTTCCAAGTATTCAAGCTTTCATGGAATGGGTTCAAGATAAAGTTGACTCTGGAGAATTCAAAATAGAGTTAAATCAAAAACAAGTTAATCCATTATTAAAGTTAGTTGATACTATTTATTCTATGATACCAACTATACTACTTATAGCATTAATGATAATGATATTTAAAATGCAAGGCTTTGGAGGAGACCAAGGAAAAGTATATGGTGGTGAAGAAGGCAAAAAGACAGATATTAGATTTGAGGACGTTGCCGGATTAGATGAAGAGAAAAACGAATTAATAGAGATAGTTGATTTCTTGAAAAAACCTGAGGCTTACCTTGAAATGGGAGCAAAAATTCCAAAAGGTATTTTATTATATGGTAAACCAGGTACTGGTAAAACATTAATAGCTAAAGCTATAGCTGGAGAAGCAGGAGTTCCATTTATTTCAATGAGTGGATCAGAGTTTATTGAAATGTTTGCCGGTCTTGGTGCTTCAAGAGTTAGAAGACTATTTGAAAAAGCTAAAAAATTAGCACCATGCATTATTTTTATAGATGAGATTGATGCTATCGGTTCTAGAAGAACTTCAAATAGCGGTTCTGAAACCGAGAATAACCAAACATTGAATCAATTATTGGTCGAAATGGATGGATTTGAATCTGATGAAACTATTATTGTATTAGCAGCTACTAATAGACCAGAAATGTTAGATAAAGCTTTATTGAGACCAGGTAGATTTGATAGACAAGTTACTATTCCTACACCTGATATTAATGGTAGAGAGGCTATACTAAGATTACATGCTAAAGATAAAAAAATAGCAGAAGAAGTAAAATTCAATGAAATAGCTGGTGATACAGCAGGATTTACTGGAGCTGAGTTAGCAAATATTTTAAATGAAGCTGCTATTATTGCTACAAGAAATAATCATACAGAAATAAGTAATGATGATATAGAAAGTGCTGTTAAGAAAGTTACAGTTGGACTAGAGAAAACAAATAGAATTGTATCTGACAAAGATAAAAAATTAACAGCTTATCATGAAGCTGGACATGCTGTTGTAAGTAAATTCTTGCCTACACAAACAGATGTTAAAGAAGTTTCTATAATTCCTAGAGGTGTTGCTGGTGGTTATACAATGTATAAAACAACAGAGGATAAATACTATATTTCTAAAACAGAGTTGTTAGAGAAAATGGTAGCACTTATGGGTGGTAGAGCTGCTGAAAAAGTTGCTTTAAATGAAATATCAACAGGAGCAAGTAACGACTTAGAAGTAGCTACTGGAATTGCTAAAGATATGTTAACAATTTACGGTATGGATGATAAGATTGGACCTATTTCACTTAAAGTTGATGATCCATATGAAATACAAATATTTGGTGATAAGATAGTGGATCAAGTAGGAAATGAAGTTCAAAAATTACTTGATGATGCATATAAAACTGCTCAAAAAATATTATTAGAAAACATGGACATTTTAGATAGAGTTGCTCAAACTTTAATAGAAAAAGAAAAAATAACAAGTGAAGAATTTGAAGAGTTTTTTAGATAAAAGAAAGTAGAGCAAATACTTTGCTCTACTTTTTATTAGGTAACAGAAGAGGATAGAATAAATGACGAAAAAAATAATAATTATAAGTATCTTTATTTTAATAATTATTATTGCGATTATAAGCAATTTTACATCTAATTCATTAGATTACAAGGATTATTGTATTCTAGGAGATTCTATTATGGCAGGATATGGAAATGAAGATAGGGCTTTTGAATATTATTTTTCAAAAAAGCTTCCTAATTCAGTGATAAATAATTATGCTGTTCCAACTTCTGCAATATCTCTTAATTTAGATAATCCAGAGTTAATTATTGCGAATCAAATAGATAAAATTGGATATGAACCAGATATAATTCTTTTTGATGGCGGTGCAAATGATATAATGGGATTTGATATGGGGTATTTTCCAGCCGACAAGAAAAGACCAATAGGTGAAGTAGATATGACAACAAAGGACGTTACAAATAGCGATTCTATTATATCTGATTTGGAAAAAACTATTAGTAAAATGAAGATAAAGTTTCCAAATTCGAAACTTTGCTATTTACAAATGTTTCTATTTGATGATGATACGGTTAATCATGTTACTTTAGACGGCAGATTAAGACCAATATTAGAAGAAAGAAGAAATGAATTCTTAAGTCAAATAAAGTCTACATGTGAAAAGTGGGAAGTAGATTATATAGATGTTTCTTCTAAATTTATTAGTACAGGACCAAAATATAGACAAGATGATTATGTACACATTAAAGATGTAGGATATAAATACATTACACCTTTCGTATTGGAAGAATTAGATAAAATATATTAAAGCGGAGGAATAGAGTGAAGAAGATTATTGCTACACTTAAAGAAAAAAAGGGAATAATTGATGTTGTGAAATTTCTAATTATTGCATTTGCAATAGCAGTATTTGCGTGCCAACCATATTTCAATAATATGATGATTTACACACATGACTTTGGATATCATTTAAATAGAATAATACAAATAAATGAGAATCTTAAAAATGGTATTTTCCCATCGTTTATTCATTCAGGTTTATTAAAGAATCTTGGATATGCTAATTCTATTTTTTATCCAGAAATATTCTTATATATTCCAGCAATTTTAATGCTTGTTTTTAATTATCATGTTTTAAATGCATATAAGATATTTTTAGTACTAATAACATTTGCAACATTTTGTACAACTTATTTAAGCGCTAAAGCAATTTTTAAAAAGAAAGAAGTAGGATATTTAACAGCTATTCTATATACATTTTCTTTATATAGATTAACAGATGTTTTTGTTAGAGGAGCTCTAGGAGAAATATTATCATTTATATTCTTACCTTTGCTTCTATATGGGTTATATGAAGTTATATTTGGTGACAATAAAAAATGGTGGATTATTTCAATTGCTTTTTGGGGATTAGCAAATTCTCATATATTGACTTTTGTGGTTGTAATTCCTTTGGTTATATTAATATGCTTATTAAATATAGACATTGTTATAAAAGATAAGAGAAGATTGTTGAATTTGGTAATAGCAGCACTAATAGCAGTGTTACTTTGCGTAGGATTCTTTGGACCTATGATTGAACAGAAGAGCAATGATACATTTAAGATAGATGGAGAATCTATTGAAGATCCAGAAGTGATTAAAAGTAGAGCTACTAGTTTATCATTAATGCTTGGAAGTAATATTAAAGCTGGATACGCTGTTGATTCATTGGTTCGTTCAGATGGGATGAGTGAAGGAATAGGAGCAATATTACTTATTCTTGCGATGCTTATGTTCATCAGAAAAGGAGTTACATATAAAGAGAATCGATTTGAGATACAATTATTTGTTATTGGTGGAATTGTATATTTTATGACCAGTCATTTTTTCCCATGGGAAAAGATTTCATTTTTAAGTGTTCTACAATTTCCATTTAGACTTAATTTTATACCAACATTATTATATTCTTTTATAGGAGCGTCATGCTTTTATGCTATATTTGAAGAAAATAATAGAAGAGATTTTTGTGTATTCTTTTGCATAATTCTTCTTATTATATATGGATATGTTTTAAGTAATGTAAATATTAAATTTAATCCTATATATGAAAAATTTGAAGATTTAATTGAAGGAATTGACCATGAAACTGGATCTGCTGAGTATCTACCAGTCAATACTGACTTGGATGATTTAGAATTATATAATATTAATGACAAGGACAAGACATATGAGTTTACACAAACTGGTTCGGAAATAATCTTTGAATATGATGATGAAGAAAATGATTTAGAGATAAATATGCCTTTAGTATACTATAAAGGTTATGTAGCAGATATAGAACTTCAAGATGGTTCTAAAGAAAAGTTAGAAGTTGTTAAAAACAATGAGAATGGACATGTTCTTGTTAAGTCTGATGAAAAGCTTACAGGAATAATAACGGTTAAATATAAGATGACCTTAATTCAAGGAATATGTTATTCTGTAGAAATAATCACATTTGTAGGATTAATTGCTTTTAACATATATAAAAAAAGAAAAGATAAAGAGTAAATAAAAAATACACTTGGAATTAGATATCCAAGTGTATTTCTTTTTTATTTAAATATTCTAATATACCACTAGGTGTCTTAAAAACAAATTTTAATGAATAACTAGATAGTTCTTGGTACTTCTTGCCAAATTTTTTGTTTATTTCATTTTTGCCATATTTTCCATCTCCAATTATAGGATATCCTATATGAGCTAAATGAGCACGAATTTGATGAGTTTTTCCTGTGTGAAGATTGATATCAAGCTTTGAAGTGTTATTTTTAGTATTTTTTTCAATTACGGTGTATTCTGTTATTATCTCAGAAAAACCTTTTTCCATAACATCTGATATGTATACTTGATTCTTTTTACTATCTTTGAATAGATATGCTTGTAGTATAGCATGATCTTTATCTGGAATACCATATACATGGGCAATATAATGCTTTTCAATTTCCTTGTTCTTGAATTTTTCTAGAAGAATATCAAGAGCTTCTTTATTTTTGGCAAATAAGACTAGACCAGAAGTGTTTCTATCCAATCTGTGACAAGGAAGAATGTTCTTACCATATTGTTGAGATACAATGTTTGAAAGAGTTTGCTCTGGTGAGTCATTTTCAGTTACAGAAATGCCTGCCGGCTTGTTTACTATTAAAATGTTTTCATCTTCAAAAATGATATCAAGAGATATTTCCTTCTTATTATATAAGTATTCATCAATAATATATATAGTAATTTCATCTCCAGCATGGATAATTGTGTCTTGAGAGATTTTATTTCCATTAATACGAATATCTTTTTTTCTTAAAGATTTGAATAGTACATTCTTATTTAAATCTGGATATGAATCTAATATGAAGTTTACAACTTTTTTATTATCATATTTTTGTGGTACAATTATTTTTCTCATATCGTAATTATAACCTTTTTAAGCATAAAAAACAATAAACTCTTCTTATTATATATATAATAGGAAGAAACAATTAATAAAATGCTATTGAAATAAATAATTCTTTGTGATATATTCTAAATTGGCTGTAAGGAGCCGTTAGAATAGTTATATAAATAATATCTATATTATAGATGTTAAATAGTATAAATAATATATAGGAGGTCTTTTATATGAAAGATTATTTAGAGATTGACAGTGTTAAAGCACTAGAAGTTTTAGATTCAAGAGGAAACCCAACAGTTCAAGTTGAAGTTGTTGCTGGTGGATATAGCGGTGTAGCTATGGTTCCATCTGGAGCATCAACAGGAAGTTTTGAAGCTGTTGAATTAAGAGATGGAGATAATTCAAGATATCTAGGAAAAGGTGTTTTAAAAGCAGTTCAAAATGTTAATACTGAAATTCGTGAAAAAGTTGTTGGTATGAACGTTTATGATCAAGTTGCTTTAGACAAAGCATTAATTGACTTAGATGGAACAGATAATAAAGGAAGACTAGGAGCTAATGCAACATTAGGTGTTTCTTTAGCAGTAGCTAAAGCAGCAGCAGCTTCTTTAGGATTAGAATTATATCAATATATAGGAGGAACAAATGCAAAAGTATTACCAACTCCTATGATGAACATTATGAATGGTGGTAAACATGCTGATTCTACACTAAGTGTACAAGAATTTATGATTATGCCAGTTGGAGCAACAACATTCACAGAATGCTTAAGAATGTGCTGCGAGATTTATCACAACTTAAAGAAAGTATTAAAATCTAGAGGATTAGCTACAGGTGTTGGAGATGAAGGTGGATTCGCTCCAAACGTTAAAGACGAAGATGAAGCATTATCATTAATAATTGAAGCTATTGAAAAAGCAGGATACAAACCAGGAGAAGAAGTTTGCCTAGCATTAGACGTAGCTGCTACAGAAATGTATGATGAAGCTAAAAAAGCAGGAAATGAAGGAAATTATTTATTCTGGAAAATTGGTGTTACTAAAACAGCAGACGAAATGATTAGCTTCTATGAAGATTTAGTTAATAGATATCCAATTATTTCAATCGAAGATGGTTTATCAGAAGAAGACTGGGATGGATGGAAGAAATTAACAGAAAGATTAGGAGATAAAATCCAATTAGTTGGTGATGATTTATTCGTTACAAATATTAAGAGATTACAAAAAGGTATTGATCTTGGAGTATCAAATAGCATTCTAATTAAGTTAAATCAAATTGGAACATTAACAGAAACATTAGATGCTATCGAATTAGCAAAGAAAAATGGAATGACTGCAGTTGTTTCTCACAGAAGTGGTGAAACAGAAGATACAACTTTAGCAGATGTTGCAGTTGCAACAAATGCTGGACAAATCAAAACTGGAGCTCCATGTAGAACTGATAGAGTTGCTAAATACAATAGATTATTAAATATAGAAGATCAATTAGGTAATGTTGCTCAATATGCTGGAAGAAAAGGATTAAATAGATAGTTATTATTTGTTTAATTATATAAAAAATAAGGCGAGCGATAAGCTCGCCTTATTAAAATTATTGAGAAAGAATATGATTGTTACAGCAGTAATACAAAATAATTACAAAAAAGTAACATTTTTTCAAAAAAAGTATTGACAAGGGTTTGCTGTAATGTTAAAATGTTACCAGTCTATGAGATGAACCTTGTAGATTACAGTATAAAAACGATATAGAATCATTGTTAAAAAGTTTTTTAAAAAAATTAAAAAAACTTAAAAAAATGTGTTGACAATGATATATCACTGTGTTAAAATAAAATACGTTCACGGCGAAAAAGTGAACTAAAGTACATTGAAAAGTAAACAATAAATATCCTTTGAGAGAAAAACCAAGCGGTAGTTTTAAACTACCAAAAAATCATTTAATCGAGAGCAAACAGCTCACAAAACATTGATTTATATTTTATAATATAGATACCATAATTTTGAGAGTTCGATTCTGGCTCAGGATAAACGCTGGCGGCGCACATAAGACATGCAAGTCGAACGGACTTAACCTTATCTTTTAGATTTGGAGCGGTTAGTGGCGGACTGGTGAGTAACACGTAAGCAACCTGCCTATCAGAGGGGAATAACAGTGAGAAATCATTGCTAATACCGCATATGCTAACAGTATCGCATGATACAGTTAGGAAAGGAGCAATCCGCTGATAGATGGGCTTGCGTCTGATTAGTTTGTTGGTGGGGTAACGGCCTACCAAGACTACGATCAGTAGCCGAACTGAGAGGTTGAACGGCCACATTGGGACTGAGATACGGCCCAGACTCCTACGGGAGGCAGCAGTCGGGAATATTGCGCAATGGAGGAAACTCTGACGCAGTGACGCCGCGTATAGGAAGAAGGTTTTCGGATTGTAAACTATTGTCATTAGGGAAGATACAAGACAGTACCTAAGGAGGAAGCCCCGGCTAACTATGTGCCAGCAGCCGCGGTAATACATAGGGGGCGAGCGTTATCCGGAATGATTGGGTGTAAAGGGTGCGTAGACGGAGGAGCAAGTTGGTTGTGAAATCCCTCGGCTTAACTGAGGAACTGCAACCAAAACTACTTCCCTTGAGTGTCGGAGGGGAAAGTGGAATTCCTAGTGTAGCGGTGAAATGCGTAGATATTAGGAGGAACACCGGTGGCGAAGGCGACTTTCTGGACGATAACTGACGTTGAGGCACGAAAGTGTGGGGAGCAAACAGGATTAGATACCCTGGTAGTCCACACTGTAAACGATGGATACTAGGTGTAGGGTGTATTAAGCACTCTGTGCCGCCGCTAACGCATTAAGTATCCCACCTGGGGAGTACGACCGCAAGGTTGAAACTCAAAGAAATTGACGGGGGCCCGCACAAGCAGTGGAGTATGTGGTTTAATTCGAAGCAACGCGAAGAACCTTACCAGGGCTTGACATATACAGGAAAGATCTAGAGATAGATCCCTTCTTCGGAACTTGTATAC
>Ga0310694_10007372_pt1 | contig 10330 bp, 5 predicted proteins | sample 174DNAGHGhighgp2_FD_203884 | JGI IMG/M metagenome (GOLD analysis project Ga0310694, IMG submission 203884) | Sheep rumen microbial communities from Palmerston North, Manawatu-Wanganui, New Zealand - 1742 DNA GHGhigh gp2 (v2) (version 2) | ecosystem: Host-associated > Mammals > Digestive system >... | reverse complement strand
AACCAAATCACCGCCATCAACGACTCGGCCTTTGCCGGCTGTAGTGCGCTGACGAGTTTCACGCTGCCGAACAGCATCAAGACGATCGGGCACGACGTTTTCACCGGCTGTACTGCGGTGGAGACACTGATCATTCCCGAAAGCGTGTCGAGCTTTGCCGTTGATAGCCTGGTGATGGCCGGGATGACATCGCTGCAGTACATCAACTGCTACTCTATGATGCCACCCCTGGTAACGGGCGAGTGTTTCACACCCGAGCAGATGAGCAAGGTGACGCTATATGTGAGGCCGTCGTCGCTACTCGACTTCAAACTTGACCCCTACTGGGGACGGTTTGCCCATATCGAGACGTGGACCTTTGATTTCCAGGCCAATGGAATCTATTATCTGATTACCAGTCCCACCGAGTGTGCCGTGAGCAATCACGCACCATCAGGCGGAAGTTACTCATCCAGTTCTATTACCATCCCTGAAAAGGCCACCTATGCCGGTGACGACTACAAGGTGACAGCTATCGGCAAGGGTGCATTCATGAACTGTCCTAAAGTCAAAACTGTAACAATTCCTCAAAGCGTCACAGTCATCGGGGAACAAGCCTTCAAGAAATCGGGCTTGACCAGCATTGTTTTCCCGCGCCAAGTAACCTCTATCGACAAGCAGGCCTTCATGGGCTGCACAGGACTCACTAGTCTGACAATTCCCGACCACATCTTCGCCATCGAGGACAGCGCATTTTATGACTGCCATGGGCTGACTACACTGGACTTGGGCAAGTCGGTCACGTTTGTCAGCAATTATGCCTTTGCAAGTTGCTACAACTTGTCTAATATCTTTATCCCCCGTTCGGTCGAAGCCCTTTGCGCCGGAGCATTCCAAGACTGCACCAATCTGAAAAACGTAACCATCGACATGGACCATGAGGGATTCTCGGTCGATGGTGATGTATTCAAGGACTGCTATGCTCTGGAGAGAATCACTTGCTTGGCATTGACTCCGCCTGAACTCGACAACCAGCACGGCGGCTTGAGCCAGAACATCTTGGAGAACGTGTCGCTCATGGTTCCACACTCGACGGTTGACGCATATCGCGGGGCCGAGGTGTGGCGTGAATTTGCCCATATCAAGCCATTGACCTATGACTTTATCCTATTACCTGATTACGGGCGATAACAGCGTGAGTGTCGTCAACAACGGCTATACCAACGGTTACAGTGGCGAGGTGGTCATCCCCTCGGAAGTCTATCTCAATGATAACGGCATGAAGGTAACCGCCATCGCGGATTCTGCCTTCATGTACTGCAGGGGGCTTAGAAAGGTAACTGTTCCCAATTCGGTACATGAGATTGGCACCTATGCCTTCGCTATCTCAGCACTTTACCAAATCACGCTATCCAAGAATATCACCGAGATTAAAGATTACACCTTCGCAAGTTGCGATGAATTGCGGAGCATCACTATTCCCGACAACGTCACTAGGATTGGCCATCTCGCCTTCTTTGGCTGCGCCGAGTTGCATGATGTTGTTCTGAATGAAGGGCTTAAGTCCATTGGCGAGGGAGCTTTCATGTCAGCAGGCTTCTTCCCGGGCTATCTCAACGTCAACCTGCCCAATACATTGACTAAATTGGGGAATGCCGCATTCATGGGTACAGAGATTCATAGCATCACCATCCCCGCTTCTCTCGACACCATTCCTCTACAAGCCTTTGCCATGTGCATGAAACTTCAGCATGTGACGATACCTAATACTGTTAAATGTATTGACGGTTTAGCATTCTATGCCAACAACTCGCTCAAGAGTATCACCATTCCCAATTCGGTAAAACACATCGGCTATGGTGCATTCATGTGGTGCGACGTCCTTGACGAAGTGGCCATTGGCAATGGTATCGAACACATCGAGGAATGGGCTTTCGGAAAACTCGACGCCTCATTTTATGAGGATTTGATTACGACCATCGAGGAGGCCATGGATTCCGTCGATATTGACGACATCGACGAATTGATAGAGGGCTGGAAAGAGTATATCGCCGATATCATCGGTGATATCCACCCCATCTCAACGGTGACTTGCTTGGCAACCACGCCACCGGTATTGGAAAGCAGTGCCTTTGCCGCCAGCTACAATTGGGCGAAGCTCAACGTTCCGCAAAGATCGCTTGATCTATACAAGAATGCCGCCGAGTGGAAAAAGTTTATCTTCGTTAATGTGGGGAACCAAAACGACGTGAACGATGATGGCGAGGTAAACATCGCCGACGTGAATTGTGTCATTAACGCAATCTGCAATGAGGGTATCGGCTCACCTAGACTTGATTCTAACCACGATGGCGAGATCAATATAGCCGACATCAATGCCATCCTCGACTATATCTTAAGGGGCAAAGACCAATCACTTCAATAAATAATCACGACTATGAAAACAAGATCAATATACAAGCGCATTGTTCTCATGGCTCTCGCGCTCATGGGAGCAACCAGCAGTGCTGTCGCCTATGATTTTCAAGGCACCGATAGCTGGGGAGTGCCACTCTTTTTCAACGTGGTAAACGGCGAGGCCGTTGTCACCAACAACGGAACACCATGCTATAGCAACAGTATCGATATTCCCTCAAGGGTGACTCATGACGGACAGACCTATACCGTCACAGCCATCGGCGATGGAGCCTTCATGAATTGCCGCAATCTGTATCAGGTGCTTTTGCCTGCAACGGTAACAAAAATTGGCAATCGTGCCTTTCTAAACTGCTTTAATATTAATGGTCAGCGCATTAAATACGTCAGTTCGATTGGGGATGATGCCTTTGCTAACTGTACGTCGTTAAACCACTTCATGGTGGACGGTGGTCTCGTCACGCTGGGCAAAAGGGCTTTTTCTGGCTGCAAACTGTTGCCAAGCATCGACTTGGGGAATGAGTTGACAACCATTGGCGACAGCGCATTTATTAACTGTACGGGGCTTAACAGTGTTACCATGGGTTATGCGACACAGACGGTAGGTGTGGGCGCTTTTGCACAGTGTAATAATATCAAGTCATTCACGTGCAGAGCCGATAATCCTCCTGCCGTCGGAGATGAAACTTGTTTTGCCTCTTTCCAAGAGCAAGCCACGCTCAAGGTGGGTTATTTTGCGACACTCAGATATCAGACGGCCGAATACTGGAAGGAATTCAAGACCATTGAGACTTTTAACGACGGCATCGATGGCATCTATTACCAAATTGATGGCGACCAAGCCACAGTGACTTACCGCGACAAAAACTACAACAGTTACAGCGGCGATGTGGTGATTCCCGAGAGCTTTGAAAACGATGGCATGACCTATCATGTTGTAGCCATCGGTGACAATGCTTTCAAGGGCTCGACAGGCCTCACCAGCGTGACCATCCCTGAAACGGTGACCAGCATCGGCAACAACGCCTTTATGAGCTGTGCGGGGCTCACCAGCGTATCCATGCCCAATTCAGTCGCCCAAATAGGCAGCTATGCTTTCAAGGGATGCACGGGACTGTCAAGCATCAATTTGCCAGTGACGCTGACAGCATTGAACGAGCATGCCTTTGACAGTTGCGGAATTACCTCGATTATCATTCCCGAAACTATCACAGCTATCCCCACAGGGTGCTTTGCAAACTGCTACATGTTGGAAACCGTCACATTGCCTGCTGGACTCACCACCATCGGCAAGGAGGCGTTTTATCGTTGCAATTCCTTGAAGTCGATTGACTTGCCTGAGAGTATCACAACACTGGAGCAGGGAGCCTTCAAGTCAAGCGGATTAACCAGTTTCACCTTGCCGCCACAGATTACCACCATCAGTGCTGAATTGCTGAGGTATACCAGCAACATGAAAACCGTCACCCTGCACGACAAGTTGACCACCATCGGCGCTTATTCATTTGCGAGCTGCGGGTTTAGGAGCATAGACATTCCCTTATCGGTCAAGGAAATCAAGGCAAATGCATTCTATAGCTCTTATTTAACCAGCATTGTCATTCCTGACTCGGTTATGACGATTGGGAAAAATGCCTTCACCTATTGTCCAAATTTGATGAGCGTACACATCGGCAGTGGTATCAAAACCATCAGTGACTCCACTTTTTACTGGTGCACATACAGGCTTAAAGAAGTTACTTTTAGTGACTCCAGCCACCTGACCACGATCAGTAAAAGCGCTTTTGCCAAATGCAATAAGCTGGAACGAATCAACCTGCCGAAAACAGTAAGAACAATAGGGACACGTGCTTTTGAATCATGCAAATCGCTCAAATCTATCGAGTTGAGCGACTCACTCACCACTATAGCATCACACGCATTCGAGAGTTGTGATGTTCTGGAAGAAGTGAAGATGCCCAACTCCGTCATGTCAATTGGCGAAGAAGCCTTCATAAAATGCTACAACCTGAAGGAAGTCAATCTGAACGATTCTTTATTGGATATTGGCGAGAATGCCTTTAACGGCTGCCGCAGCCTCAAGAGTATCAGGATTCCAGACCTGATTACTCAACTGAAATACGGAGTGCTTTGCGGATGTACGGCTCTTGAGCAAGTCGTCATCGGCAAGTCGGTGAGCAAGATAGGGAATACCGTATTCTACAACTGTCCTAGTCTCAAGTGCCTCTACTTCCTCAATCCTGTACCTGCCACCTATAGCGAGACGTACGTATACGGCCCGCTCAATACCGATTATGACATTTATGTGCCTGATCTTACTCCATACACCCAGACTGAGATGTGGAGCGGCTTGAAGCTTCACGGTATCTATAAGAGAGAAGACGTCAGGACCAGCATGGCGACTATTGCCGGTGATTGCGGGTTGCCGCTCACGGGGGCGACCTTCTACCGCTGCGACGGCGACACCATAACATTTGAACCACAGGACAATGTCATCGCCCTGAAAGGGCTTGTTCCCACTCACAACGATGTCGCTATCGACTTTGTCGCCACCGACGGCGAGCAGTACCGCATCGACGATGTAGTGGTGACCGACAGCATCGCCTTCAGCAACTGCCACGGGGAGAAGATCGGGTCGCTGTTCGGCCCCACGTTCACCATCACCTGTGACGAGGAGTTTGTTCCCGACTCGTGTGGTGTGTACTATGATTACCTGAAGAAAGACTTCCTGGGCAGCGTCATCAAGAGTTATCGCGACAGCTGCGTCATTCAGTGCCAGGGCATGCCCATCAGGCCGGGCTGGCACTATGACGTCATGCCTTGGGTGGCCTATCATGGGGTAATCTACAAGTCGGAGACCGTGCGCATTAAGCCATCGAACTACTCCAGTAATACTTTCCCTGCCGCCGAGATTTATCCTACATCGGTGAACATGGCCACCAGCAGTATCATCGGCACTGAACGCAGTGCAAAGAAAGCCTTTTTCGTGATGGACGGGAAACATTACGACCGCCTGCAAGTCACTGGTCTGGACCCCGAGACGGCCTATCATGCCACCTGCATCCTGTTCGACAAGAACGGCTACGACAGCATCGACTTCGACTTCATCACGCCCCCCCTGCAAATGGGCGGCAGCGAGGTCCGCACAATCAAACAGAACACCGTCTTGTTCAAGGGCTGGAGCAACATGGCCGACGAAGAGACTGGCAGCGGCATCGAGTGGGAGCGCGTGAACGTGGAGGGCACAACACAGCAGAAACCCGCCTACGTCTTTGCCGGCTCGCTGGCCAATATTGTGAACCGCATCGCGCTGAGCACGCCCTACAGGTACAGGCCCTATTACAAGTCGCAGGCCGGCAACGTCTATTATGGCGAGTGGCAGGAGTTCAGCATCACCGATGCCGTGGGCAACTATGAGCCGATACTTTACAACTATGGCGTCGTGAAAGTGACACCCACCACAGCAACCGTGCGCGGCCTAGTGCTGCAGGGCAACAACGATGTGACATCTCAAGGCTTCACCTACAACGTCAACGCATGGAATGCCGACAAGCAGTACATCAGCGGATCGGGCCAGCTCATGGAGTGCACCATCACGGGCCTGAAACCCAACACGGGCTATTGGATCCATGTGAGTGCCTATGCCAACCACAATTATGCTTCTAGCGACATCTACTTTGCCACGACAGCCATCACTGCCGATGTAAACTGCGACGGAGAGGTTAATATCGCAGACGTGAATGCAGCCCTCGACAATATCTTTAACGACAATAACAGCGACAATGCCGACATTGACGTGAACAATGACCACGAGGGCAATATCGCCGACATCAATGCCATCATCAACGCAATCCTCAATCAATAAGGATTTAAGAGTTAAAAATATGGAATTAGTTAGGGGTTGGCCAATGGTCAACTCCTAACTTCTAACTAATCAAATAATTCCTGTGAGGTAGAGGAAAATAAAGATGATGGATACAGGGGCGAAATATCGCATGCAGAATATCAGGAAAGGCTCCATAGTGCCCTTGAGGCGGCCACCGTTGGTAATCTGGTCGTGCACCACCTTGCGGTCAAGAATCCATCCCACATAGACAGCCGTGAACAATCCGCCCAAGAGCATGAAGATGTTGCTGGCGGCATAGTCCATCATGTCAAATATGTTCTTGCCCCACAACTTGATGTCGTCAAGCACATTGAACGAGAGGGCAGCCACTACTGCCAAGGCAAAAGTGAACAGAGCAGTCCAAGCGATGGCCTTTGGACGAGACAGCTTGCGCTCCTCGATGAGGAAAGTGATGGGTATTTCACTCAACGAAATAGTTGATGTCAACGAGGCGAAGAAGACCAGCAGGAAGAACAGCAAGGCCCAAATGTAAGCGCCTGTCATCTGCTGGAAAATGCTCGGCAGCACCTCAAAAATGAGGCGCGGACCGGCAGTAGGCTCCACTCCATAGGAAAAGACAGCGGGGAAAATCATAACCCCTGCGAGAATAGCGACCAACGTGTCGAGAACTCCGACGGTCACCGCATCCTTGACCAATGACGTGTCGTCCTTGAAATAGGAGCTGTAAGTAACAAGGCAGGATATACCGATAGATAATGACAGGAAAGCCTGGCCGAATGCGTCCAGCACACCACGCATCGTCAACTGTGAGAAATCGGGATAGAACAGGAAAGCAAGACCTTTGTGGGCTCCCGGCAACAATAATGAGTTGACACAAAAGATAATGAGTATCAGGAACAACAGCGGCATCATGGTGCTGGCAACACGTTCAATGCCTTTCTCAATGCCTCGACTCATCACCAAGAAATTAAGCACGAGAAACACCACAGTCCAGCCCACACAACGCCACGGGTTGCTCACAAGCCCCGTGAACATGGTCTCATATTCCTGCGCCGTGTGGCTGCTCAGGTTGCCCATGGCGGCCTGATAGAGGTATTCAATTATCCAGCCGCACACCACACTATAGAAGCCGATGACAACGAAACTGCCCAGAATGCAGATGTAAGTAAAAAGGTAATATTTCTTGCCGGGCGACAGCTTTCTCAGGGCCGACTTCATGTTACTGTGTGTCGATCGGCCTATGATGAACTCACTCAAAATGACAGGAATGCCCATCACAATGATGCAACAGATGTAAACAAGAATAAAGGCGCCGCCGCCATTCACGCCAGCTTCATAGGGGAAACGCCAGATGTTTCCCAGTCCCACAGCCGAGCCCACTGCCGCAGCAATAGCCCCCAGCCGGGTAGCAAATCCTACACGTTTTGCCATATATGTTACATTATTAGATTTTCACGCAAAAGTAGAAAGAATTTGTGATACCAACAAACTATCTTGCCCACATTAATTACAGTAGCATGCAAATGGCAGAGTCACAACCGATTTTCAGAACTGTGGCACCGGATCGATGTGCCTAGGTCGATTGTCGGGTCTTGATTTAGGAGGATGTTTTTTGTGGGGTTTCTTCTTTGATTTGTGTGTATTCTTTTGTTTTGCAGGAAAAACAAGCAACGATGTGTCGGCCTCTGATTCATACTTTTGCATTTCATTTTGCTGCAAATCAGGTGAGGGCTCATTGTGACAATATCGCACAGCGAATGTGCAAGCCATCAGCAATGCGATGACAACCAGAACGACGATTGTTCCGCGCCGTTCACGTTTTGTCATGTCCAGGAATCCCATATCCTTCATTCTTGTTTCAATTCCAAAGTGCAAAATTAGCATTAAAACATCTTGAAAGAATCTTCTGATGATGTTTTTTGGGCAGTTTTTTTTTAAAAAACAACCCGACAAATAGATTTTTTTAGTAATTTTGCACGTTCAAATCAAAATGTGAACTGAATTAATACACATGAAATCGTTTTTACTAGCCATACCCAAGGGAGTGCCTACTATCATCATGTTATTGGTGATATGCCTTTTCACATTCCCTAATAACCCCCTTGGCATCAAAGCACTAAGGATATTTCCTTATGCTGAACAAGTGGGACACTTCATTTTATATTTTGTTGCATGCTTGGTGTTCACTCTGGACTATGCCAAGTCAAAATTGCCTCACCACAGCAAGGTCAACAAGGAGATCGCAATTGCCACGGTAACGGCTGTTTTGTCATTCGTCATGGAGTTGGGCCTGATGATCAAGACCAATGGCTATAACTACGACATCACCAATGTGTATGCAGCAACTTTGGGTGCAATTCTAGCATTCCTGTTTTACCATTACTGGTTATACCACCCCTTGCGCCACTACCTGTATCACTCGGTACAGCACCACTGGAGATACCAGCACAAACGCAAGAAAAAGAAATACCGCAGGTTTAAACTATAATCTGTATTTTACAGAAAACAATATTTAAGGCAATATTTTTGTGCAACTCAAAAATATTGCCTTAATTTGTAAAATTCAAACCAAACCACTTGTCAGTTATGCTGTTTTCAGATAAAATCAAGCAATTGCGCATCGACAGCGGCAAGCGCCAGAAAGACCTAGCCAAAGCCATCGGAGTCGATGTGCCTGCCTATAGCCGCTATGAGCACGGCGAGCGGCGACCCAAGCGAGAACAAGTACTGCGTCTGGCCCGTATTTTCAAGACTGACGCCGATGAGCTCATCGCTGCATGGCTAGCCGATGAAGCCTACAGCCATATTGCCCAAGACAAAATGGCGGCACGCGCTGCAACCTTGTTACGCGACATGCTGAATGGCAAAGATGACGAGGACGTTGATGATGAAAACCACAAAGGGGTGACCGAACCACAGCAAGTCACACATGGCATCGTTGCAGACTTGGGGCGTTCGTTGCTGCCCCACCTGGAACAGGGCGACGCCCCCAGCGTGATGCAACGCATTGAGGACGAAAGCATAGACTGCATTGTCACTACCCCGCCCTATTGGCGCCGCCGTCACCAAGGCACCGAAAGCATCACTGCCAGCCATGCCGACATCTTTGTTCAGGAAATTCTTGCCACTACCGCCCAAGCATGGCGTGTTCTCAAGCCGCAAGGTTCGTTGTGGATGAATTTGGGCGATGACACAACCAACGGCTTTGTCCAGGGCATTCCTTGGAGAATCATACTGGCCATGATTGACCAGCAAGGATGGCACCTGGTGAACGAGGTTGTTTGGAACAAAATCACCACATCGCCACAGGGCAGTCATGACCACCTGCGCAAGGTTCATGAATTCATGTTTCATCTGGTCAAGGGCGATGACTTCTACTATAATGACGAGGAATTGAGGCACACCTATGCTCTAATTGCCCGCAACGATGATAAAGGCCGCAAAAAATCGGCCAAGGTCAAAGAGCAATACCTGCAACCGGCAAGCGGACACGGCATGGTGCCAGGCGACGTCTGGACCATCGGCGTGCAGCGGTCAGGCATTGCCCATTACTGTGTAGCGCCCGACACACTGTACCGACTGCCAATTGTTGCAACCTGCCCTCGCGGAGGCATCGTGCTAGACCCCTACTGCGGCACCGGAACCGCCTGTAAGATAGCATATGAGATGAACCTGCGCAGCATCGGCATTGATATCAACTCCGATTATGTCAAACAGGCCCGTGCCAGCATTGCGCAGAAACCGCTGAGCCTCTTCTAAACGACGTTATTCAAGCATGATTTCTATTCAGGGATTGAAAGTAGAGTTCGGCAGCCAAGTGCTGTTCGAAAATATCAGTTTTGTAGTTAATAAACGAGACAAGATTGCACTGGTCGGCAAGAACGGAGCCGGCAAAACCACAATGCTGAGAATCATTACTGGTGAGCAACAGCCCACCAGCGGCACGGTTTCACGCCAGACTGATATCACCATCGGCTATCTGCCGCAGCAGATGGTTCTCAAGGATGAGCTGACAGTCAAAGAAGAAGCAGGCCGCGCATTTGAGCACCTGCAGCAGATGGATGAAGCCATCGACCGCATGAACAAGCA
>Ga0310694_10007370_pt1 | contig 10332 bp, 6 predicted proteins | sample 174DNAGHGhighgp2_FD_203884 | JGI IMG/M metagenome (GOLD analysis project Ga0310694, IMG submission 203884) | Sheep rumen microbial communities from Palmerston North, Manawatu-Wanganui, New Zealand - 1742 DNA GHGhigh gp2 (v2) (version 2) | ecosystem: Host-associated > Mammals > Digestive system >... | reverse complement strand
AGCAGCGTCTTCAGCATTGTCAAACACCTTAATCACTCTAATTATTTCTTTTTCTTTTTCCATAAGTATTTATTTGAATTTTAATAAATTATATATGTTCATTCTAACAATAAGGAGATAATACCATTTGAATCTCCTTTTTCATCATTACATAAGGCTATACCCCGCCATTATCCGCGTTTTTCACGTTTCAGAGCAGATTGGAAATGATTTCTATTGATTTTGGCTGGAATAATTGATATTTTGATTATATTTGCAGTCACGAATAAGAAGATATAATCTTCTTATAACCTGAAAGCGACCAATAACATGAACGATATAGCAAACTCCTTTGCGGTTATATAGGCTTTGGTCGGCCTGCAGGGACTGCTTGGGAGTTTGTTTTCTAAATAACAGATATTATGAATATTCAAAAATACCTATTAAAACATTCAGAACTTGAACTTAAGGATTTAGGAGTTCATGGCCGATTTGATTTAAGGCAGGAGGCATCAGACAATCGAGATTTGGATACGTTGATGGATGTCGCAACTTATAGATTTGCGAATGGGGCTATGGCAATTTATATCGAGTTGTTGCCTGAACTGGCATTCCTCTATGGAAGAGCGAAGCGTATGAATGATCTAAAAACTTTATTCAATGAATTCAGCTTCGCCTTATTTGGCTTGCCACAATCATGTATTAAAATGACCAATAATATGTTCGGAATAGGATACAATTATCCAAATCTGAATGACGCCCAGCTCAATTATTTAGAGAAACTATGGTGCGATTCGAACTCATTTGAATGGATGGATATCGTTATGTATGATAGCGAACGATTACCCAGAAAACTAAATAGATTTGATAAGTCTATACTTGAAAGAGTGAATACGGATTTTTCAGATGAGTTCCTGTATAAAATCTACGAGTTGTTTGATGAAGACAAAGGGGAATATGACGTTCCTTGTTATGATCGCAAAACAAACAAAATAATTAGAAAAGATTTTGTGGACATAGGAAGAGGTGAATTCATTATTGACTATGAAGGAACATATGACAGAGTGAATAAGCATCTTACAGAAGAATATGGTGAAGAATGTGCAAACTTTTTTGCGAATATATTGATGAATAAATCTATCTTTGACGATATAGAAGAATTTAAGACAAGTGATTTTGTAGTCATACATCCGGGTAGCATTATCGAAAAGGCACCACTTTACTTCAAAGACAGCAAGGAGATTGAAAATTTGAAGAAATGGTTTGCCGAAGATTTCTTACGGGAGTGTAACCAGGCCGTAAATCCATAATAGTAAGCATCCTGGATAATCATATTACACATCAAGGGTATAAAGATTATGGCGAAAACAAAGAGCCCACTAACCAGACAACGGGTAATTGACCGCTGCTTACAAAAGACTAGCACTGTCAGACAAATGATGAAACAGTGTAATATTGAGCTTGAAAGAGAAGGGTCTGAAATAGTAAAATCTAAGACCACGATTCACAAAGATCTTGATGCCATAATGGCTCACTTCCCTGACGCTATTATAGTCGAAAAGAAAGTCGGCCGAGATGTTTTTTATGAGTACGAGGACAAGTCTTTTTCAATCTATAATATACCGCTCAACGATGATGAGATGGCGCAGTTGGCTCAAACCGTCTCTATCTTATCTCGTTTTGAAGGTATGCCTAACTTTGATTGGGTTGATGATCTGATTGAACATTTCAAGTTCTCGCTCAATATCCCGACAACCCGAGACATCATCGTCGCTTTTGATGAGAACATCGATTTGAAAGGCCGCAGCTGGTTTGCTAAACTCTTTAGCGCCATTGCTTCACAGCAAGCCCTCGAAATTAAGTACCAGCCTTTTGGTCGTGAGCTTAAAACCTACCAGTTTCATCCCTATATGTTGAAACAATATAATAACCGTTGGTTCTTATTCGGTTGTGTCGATGGCCGCACTGACCTTACGAATTTTCCTCTTGACCGCATTCAGGAAGTTTCTCCCGCCAGCATTTCATACAAGCCAAACACAGATATAGACCTTAAAGATTATTTTGAGGAGTTTATAGGTGTGTCAAGAAAGAATAATGATAAGGCGCATATAGTTCAAATCAAAGTCGATAAGGAATCCTATAATTATATCGAGACAAAACCGCTTCATGGCACCCAGCGAGTTATTAGCCGTGAAGACGATGGGGTGGTTATCCAGATTGAGGTCATTATAAACAAAGAATTAAAACACCTGCTCCTGTCTTATGGGGCTGGCGTTACAGTATTGAGTCCCAGTGAATTGAGAGACGATCTAATTGAGCAAAATAAAAAATCTTTGAAGAATTATCAATCCGTTCACTTGGACTGAACGAATGCATTATAATTTTGCGGCGTTAACAAGTTTAATTCACTTTTTCTAATTCAGATTGCTTATGCAGACAACGCAAAAGACTTCGGCACAAATTTTCAAGGAGGCTATTGATTGGTTCTTTGGCCATAACCCCGCAAATCCTTTTTGGTTCCTGTTCGTATTGTGTCTTCGCAAGAAGAACCTTCTGTCCATTGAGGAGAACTACTCGGCTAAAAGCATTAATAACCTCACTCACAATAATAGTCGAGATTATTGGACAGGCACAACTCCTGTAGAATTACCTGCCGGTGTTAATTGGTATTCCGTAGTTGGCCTGATAGAAGACAATCAGCGCCTGATTGACATATATAGAGAATTTGAAACTGAAGCCCAAATTCGCTTAAGCAATCAGCGCAGTGGCCATAGAGACATCTTTTCTATGTATCAATGGGAAGACTCGTTTCTAATTGAAACAGTTAAACTATTGTTATCAATTGATGATGATTGGCTCAATCAAAATTTCATTGATTGTTTCAATATCGCACTGCGCCGCATCTATGCTAATGAGCGCTATGACCTCTATTCTCAACCCATCGAGCTAACTCAACTTGTGGGCCATATCTGCCATAAGATAGGAGAAGGCGTGAAAAGAGTTTACAATCCATTTGCTGGTCTGGGTAGCTATGCTCTGTTCGCCGGTGATGCGGTCTATATTGGTGAAGAATTAATGAGAATCGTTGCTGCGATTGCCAATTTAAGAATCTTTGCTGTTGGCGTAATTGGTGAGGTGTCAGTGAGGGATTCTATCAACGATTGTGACTATAATGCTGATCTGATTGTTTCAACTCCTCCATTTATGGTTAATATTCGTGATCCATACTTGGAAGAGCGTTTTGATGGACGAAACGATGCTTCAACTCTACTTATGCGCAAATGCGCAATGAAGGGAATAAAAGGCATAATCGTTACCCCTATGGGAACCAGTGCTAGAAACGATTACAGCAGGCGTGTTCGTGCATTTCTTATAGAACACGATTGTCTCGACATGGTAATAGAATTGCCCGCCAATATTTTTGAGGGTGCCGCAGTCGCTACTGCCATATACGTGATCAACCCAAATCACAATCACAAGGGTTCTGTTCGCATTATCAACGCAACTGAGTGCTTTACTGTTAATAAAGCAAAAAACATTCTCAATGTGAGTGAAATCCTTTCGATTATCGATTCTGATAATCAAAATTCTATTCTGGTTGAGAAAGATACCTTGGCTCGTAAAGACTACTCTTTACTATTCAGTCGTTATTTCCAACCCATTTTTGAATTACCAGAGGGATCGAACTTAATGCGTATCGGTGAATTAGGTGAGATTTTCGTTAATCGCGCGCCGAGGCAAATTACCAAGGGTAAATTTGCTTCATTCTTGAGACTCTCGAATCCCAATAAACTCAAAATCTATACGCCTTCTGATTTTGAAGAAGAACAGTTACCTGCTTCTACTGTTTGTTTCAACCAGGACTGTATTATAGTCTCAGGTGCCCGCGGTCTTCGTGCTAACTGCATGCAGCCAAAAGGCGAAATGCTATATGCTCCAGCCTCGTATTTCTGTTTCCTCCCAAATCAAAATCTGATACTTCCACAGTATCTCGTTCTTCAGCTACAATCTGATTATATCCAGAAACAGGTGGGAGATCGTTATCTTGCAACGGTCCGCCGTAACGAGTTCTTAGACTTGCGGGTAGTTGTCCCGGCGATAGAAGAACAGCGCAAAGCTATTGAAGATTATCAGGCGTCACTGATCAGTGAACTTGGTGTTCAGGTTAACGATCTGAAGACACAGCGCTTTAATGAGTACGAGCGAAATATGCGACTTCGTAAACATGCACTCAATCAAATCCTCAATGAGATTGTTCCTGCCACTCGTTTAATAGATAGGTTTATTTCCAATCAAGATGGCACCTTCACAAAGAATGACATCGTGGCAAAACGATCGAATTCTTCTCTTGAGACCTATATGCACAAACTTCTCAAAAACATTATTAAGGTCCAGGACTTGATCTCCATGCTTACCGATGAAGAGTCGTTTGACGAACCGGAAACCATTGATATGAAAGCATTCTTTGCTGAATATGAGCAAACAAAGTTACCTGGCCCGTACAAGTTATCAATTCATGGTTATACATGCATATTAGGTGAAAGTGATGATTTGAACGAAATTGAAGCTGCTTTTGATGCAAAACGACTCACTGCATATATTTCAAAAAAAGGTCTTGTGACCATCTTTGACAATGTTATTGCAAATGCGGTCAATCACGGTTTTACTGACGTGGAGCATAGAAAAGACTACATGATTCGTATTAACTATGCGAATATTCTTACAGAAGATGGAGATATGCTGGAAATCTGCATCTTGAACAATGGCAATAAACTCCCTGCTGGTATGTCCCCCGAAAAAGTTTTCACCTGGGGAGTTGGTAGCGGAACAGGCCATGGCTCTTGGCAAACAAAGAACATTGTGGAGCACTATGGCGGCTATATTGAGTTTAATCAATTTGATGATAATGCCGATGGCTTTACCATTGAATATCGTATCATTTTACCGATGGAATAATGGACAACGAGATGACAATTAAGGTTCTTTGGATAGACGACGATCCCAAAGACGCATTCATGGAAGAGGCTCTCAACTTTGGAATCGATATTGATCCCAGAACTACTGTAGATAAAGGAATGGAGGCATTGCAGGATAGAAATAATCTGTATGATGCTATTTTGCTTGATGTTAATTGCTGGAAACATAGTAATGAAGAAACACCAGATATTCAGGCATTTATTTATGCGATAAACGAGATTAATCGCCTTAATATCAAACTTCCCTACTTCGTTTATACAGGAGAGAACTATGAAGGAAGTGATTCTTTAAAATATATTATTACAGAAGAGGGTAAGTGGTGGGAAAGCAAGCTATGGTATAAGAAGCCTAAAGAATACATTGTACTTTTCGAGGATATCAAGAAAGCTGTTGCTCGGCATGAAGATTCAATAATCAAATATGAGTACCGTAAAGCTTTCAATATTGTTTCTACGGCATCAACCGAGCTTCTCGATGTGCTGAAAAGCAGGCACACAAAAGACTTTTCAACTGACTACAACGTGCCCGTTAACATCAGAAATATTTGTGAGAACGTCTGTGACTACCTTTTGAAGAATGGAATCTTTCCCGGTTCATTTGAAACAAGCAATAAACTGAAAGAGGTTAGCCTGTTCTTTAGTAACGACAAACTATTTGAGTACGTTCCATCCTACATTCAGGCTTTGTTTTTCTTCTTGAATTCATATTGCAATGAGGGATGTCATTCTCAATCTGTAGTACAAGACGAAAAGCGGATTACAAAAGTTAGAAGCGATATAAAAGCATCCAAGGCTCGTAACCTAAACACAGTTGGCTTGGTTTCACTTCTTGGTGTTATGGAATGGATCTCGCAATTTCCTATTGATAATATTGAGGAAATGAAACCTATTCAGACTTTCTTCTTAAATCTTTATAACAATTGGCAGAAGGCGAATCTATATGAAGATTTTGAAGGGGTTATCGAGCAGGATGACGATGGCAACTTCCACTGCGATAAATGTATCCTAAGATACAATGATGCAAAAAGCAGTCTTGGAAAAAACGTTATGTTGAAATTTGTAAAAGTAAATACCAGGAAAGAAACGAATATGAAATATCCGTACTTTGCTGGAAGATTTGAACTGATAGACTAAACAACAATAATATATGGCAATAAAGAAATCACAGTTATATTCCACTCTGTGGACAGCGTGCGACTCGTTGCGCGGAGGCATGGATGCCTCACAGTATAAGGACTACGTCCTCGTGGTCTTGTTCCTCAAGTACATATCGGACAAGGCGAAGGCAGACCCCGATACCTTGATTGAGGTACCAGAGGGCTGCACATTCTCAGATGTCCTTAAACTTCGCAACAAGCCCAATATTGGCGAGGAGATGAACAAGATCCTCGAGAAGATTGCCGATGCAAACAAATTGCAGGGCGTTATCACCAATGCCGATTTTGCCGATGAGAACAAACTTGGCAAGGGCAACGAGCTTGTCAAAACCGTATCAGACCTTATTGGGGTATTCGACAACGAGAACCTTGACTTCTCGAACAACCGCGCTGCCGATGATGATCTCATCGGAGACGCATACGAATACCTCATGCGCAACTTCGCCACTGAGTCCGGCAAGTCCAAGGGACAGTTCTACACCCCAGCCGAGGTGAGCCGCGTGATGGCAAATGTAATCGGCATCAGCAAGGATGAACGCACGAAGGTGCTGTCCATCTATGACCCGGCCTGCGGCTCTGGTTCTCTGCTGCTGCGTGCGAGGGCTGAAGCTCGCAACAACGCCAGCATCGACGGCCAGGAGAAAGACCTGGCCACCATCGGTATGGCGAAGATGTCGATGATCATTCACGGAGTAGATGATGCTGAACTGCTGCATGGCGACACGCTCAATTCACCCCTTCACCGAGAGAATGACACAACGCTTAAACAGTTCGACTATGTGGTGGCAAATCCGCCTTTCTCCCTCAAGAAGTGGATGAAGACCGCCAAAGAGAATGATGCCTTCTCTCGTTGGGGCCACGGCGACGGCATCGCCCCGGTACCTCCTGAGGGCTGTGCTGACTATGCTTTCCTGCTTCACATCATCGAGTCATTGAACTCCACGGGACACGGTGCCTGTATCCTTCCTCACGGTGTGCTGTTCCGTGGCGGTGCCGAGGCCGAAATCCGTGAGTTCCTGGTTGGCAAGAAACTTATCAGCGGCATCATCGGTCTGCCTGCAAACCTCTTCTATGGTACCGGCATTCCCGCATGTATTATCATCATCGACAAAGAGAATGCCTATAAGTCTGAAGGCATTTTCATGATCGATGCAAAGGATGGCTTTGCAAAGGATGGGGCTAAGAACCGTCTGCGCGAGCAGGATATTCGCCGCATTGTGGATACTTGGGATGTTCATGAGGACGTGCCTCATTATGCTCGCTTCGTCAAGTTCGATGAAATCGAGAAGAACGGCTATAACCTCAACATCCCACGTTACGTTTCACCTCAGGATAACGAGGTACTCCAGGACATTACCGCCCATCTGCGTGGCGGCTTGCCCAAGCACGACGTGGATGAGGTTCTTGCCCATTATTGGGATGCTTGCCCGTCATTAAAGGCTGACCTCTTTGAGCAGAGACCTGACGGCTACTATGACCTCAAGGTATCTGCCGATATAATCGCTGAGACCATCAATGCCAATGATTCGTATCAGGAACGGGCAAATGGCTTCCTTGATGGCGTTGCTGAGTTCTTCGATAAGGTCATTCCGCAGATGGAGTCCCTCGATGTCGGCTGCGAACCCAAGGCTCTTATCAACACCTGGGGACAACAGATGCTTGAAGCGACGGATGCACAGCAACTCGTTGATCCTTACGCTGTATATGAAATCCTGATGAACTACTGGGCCGAGGTTATGCAGGATGATTGCTATATGATATCTCGCGACGGCTGGACTATCACTTATGACTTCACCAAGAAGAAACCCACATTTGAGGATATGGTTTGTGACCTGTTGCCCGTTGAAGTGATGATTAATGCTTTCTTTGATGAACAGCATAAGGCAATAATCCGAAAACGTGCTGTGATTGAGCAGTTACAGTCAAAAGCCGAGGAGTTTACCGAAGACAATCCTGAGGCATTTGAAGAATTCTTCGAGGATGGCAAGTTCAACGAGTCTATCGTCAAAAAAGAGGTTACAGCCTTTAAGAAAGGCAAAAGCGAGGGTTCGGATGAGATGAACCTGATGTGGCAGGAGTACCTTGAGATTCTTGCTGAGAAAAAACGTGTGGCAAAAGAAGAAAAGGCCCTCGTTGCTGAACTTACCAAGCTTTTGATAGATCAATACGATTCGCTGACATCAGATGAGATCCAGTCACTCGTCATTAATGAAAAGTGGAAAGAAACGATCAACAAGCGGGCCAAAGCTGAACTTGATCGTGTGAACCAGCAAATGACTGCTGATGTACTTGCGCTTAATGACCGTTATGCAACTACGCTGCCGGGCATTAGCCAGCGAGTGGACGAATTACGTAACAAGGTGAATGCTCACCTTGCAACGATGGGTATTAACTTCTAAAAAGCAAACTATGGAGATACCTAAAGGATACAAACAATCCAAAGTTGGGATTATTCCTGAAGATTGGCAAACCCGAAACATTAGCAGTTGCTGTACTATAAAAGCTCGTATAGGTTGGCAAGGCCTTACGAAATCAGAGTATCTTGATAACGGTGATTATTTATTAATTACTGCGACAGATTTTGAAAATGGTTTCATTAATTGGGCATCGTGCTTTTATGTGTCTGAAGAGAGGTATTTGCAAGACACAAATATCCAAATTCAACCTGGTGATGTCCTCATATCAAAAGATGGAACTATTGGAAAGGTTGCTTTTTTGCCGACAATTCCAAAGCCAGGTACCTTGAACAGCGGTGTGTTTGTTGTTCGCCCAAAAAATGGTTTTAAAATAGATAGAACTTTTCTATCTCTCATATTCAAATCTGTTTGGTTTAAAGAATTTATTGATCAGCTTACAGCTGGTTCAACTATTGTTCATTTATACCAAAAAGATTTTGTGAAATTCAATTTGGTTTTTCCTGAGTCTTTTGATGAGCAGAAACGCATTGCTGATGCTCTATCTGACGTAGACGAATTGATTGCCGCATTGAACCAGCAGATAGAAAAGAAACGCCAAATCAAAGAAGGCGCAATGCAGCAACTCCTCACTGGCAAAACCCGCCTCCCCGGCTTCAACGAACCATGGGATTATGATGTCTTAGGTAATAACTCGAATATTTTCCGTGGTGGATCTCCTAGGCCTATTGAGAACTATTTAACCACATCTCCTGATGGAGTTCACTGGGTAAAAATTGGAGATGTTTCAACCAATGCCAAGTATATTGAAACGACGCAGGAGAAAATCATTTCTGAAGGCGTAAAATATTCAAGAGAGGTATATGCTGGAGATTTCTTGTTATCGAACTCAATGAGTTTCGGCAGACCTTATATTTTGAAAATTAATGGCTGCATTCATGATGGTTGGTTGGTTATTCAAGACTATCAAGAAACCTTTAATATTGATTTTCTTTATTATATACTTGGAAGCTCACAAGTCAACCAACAATATAAATCGATGGCAGCTGGTAGCAGCGTGCTTAACTTGAACAAAGACATTGTTCATAGAGTTGTCATTCCAATACCTACCATTGCAGAACAAATCGCCATCGCCCAAATCTTATCGGATATGGACGAAGAAATACGCCAGCTTGAGGCTGAGCGTGACAAGTACATGCTCGTCAAGCAGGGCATGATGCAGGAATTATTAACCGGTAAAACCCGTTTGAACTAATATGGAACAACAGGTAAACTCAGAACGTAAGGTGCAGAATCGCATTATCAAACTGCTGTGCGATTATAACGATTATAAGTACCTGGGCAATTTCCACGATACGGAGAATAAGCCGTACATCGAGGAAATCCTAGTCAAATTCTTGACCGAGAGACAAGGTTGCACAAACCAACAGGCGAACGAGGTTGTCCGCAAACTCAAGGATGCTGTTGCCATGTGCAGCGGCAAGGACACGCTCTACAATGCTAACAAAGAGGTTTATCGTCTCCTTCGTTACCCAACGTCGGTGTCGCAAGGTGTTGGCCGACCGAACACGCAGGTTTCTCTCATCGACTGGGAGAATCCTGGACGGAATGAGTTCCATATCGCTGAGGAGGTGACCGTTAGCCGCACTACGGACGACGGGCAGCACCGTCGTCCGGATGTGGTGATCTACGTGAACGGCATAGCCGTTGCCGTTATCGAGCTGAAGAAGGCGACAGTCAGCGTGACCGATGGCATCAAGCAGCAGATACGCAACCAGGAAGACGGGCAGATTGCGCCCTTCTTCG
>Ga0310694_10007369_pt1 | contig 10332 bp, 6 predicted proteins | sample 174DNAGHGhighgp2_FD_203884 | JGI IMG/M metagenome (GOLD analysis project Ga0310694, IMG submission 203884) | Sheep rumen microbial communities from Palmerston North, Manawatu-Wanganui, New Zealand - 1742 DNA GHGhigh gp2 (v2) (version 2) | ecosystem: Host-associated > Mammals > Digestive system >... | reverse complement strand
CCCGTGCTCGTGCGCCCGAGCTACGTCCTCTCCGGCGCTGCCATGAACGTCTGCTACGACGACGAGGAGCTGGAGCGCTTCCTCAACATGGCCACGGAGGTGTCCAAGGAGTTCCCCGTCGTCGTCTCGAAGTTCATGACCGAGACCAAGGAGATAGAGTTCGATGCCGTGGCCGACAAGGGCGACATCGTAGAATATGCTATCTCCGAACACATCGAGTATGCCGGCGTACACTCGGGCGATGCTACGATGGTCTTCCCCGCACAGAACGTCTATTTCTCCACCATACGTCAGATGAAGAAGATTGCCCGCAAGATTGCTGCCGAGCTCAACATCAGCGGACCCTTCAACATACAGTTCCTGGCCAAAAACCGCGAGGTGAAGGTCATCGAGTGCAACCTGCGCGCATCGCGCTCGTTCCCCTTCGTGTCGAAGATCCTCAAGCGCAACTTCATTGAGACAGCCACCAAGATCATGCTCGACGCACCATACCAGCGCGCCGAGAAGAGCGAGTTCGACATCGACCGCATCGGCGTCAAGGCCAGCCAGTTCAGTTTCGCACGCCTGCAGAACGCCGACCCCGTGCTTGGCGTTGACATGTCATCGACGGGCGAGGTGGGATGCCTCGGCGACGACCTCAACGAGGCGCTACTCAACGCCCTCATCGCCACAGGCTACCGCATACCGCGCAAGGCCGTGCTCATCAGCTCGGGCGGCGCCAAGGGCAAGCTCGACCTGCTGGAGCCCGCTCGCCAGCTGGTGAAGAAAGGTCTCGACGTGTATGCCACCGCAGGCACGGCAGCCTTCCTCAACGAGAACGGCGTATTCGCACGTGCCGTGAGCTGGCCCGACGAGGACGACACCGACAACGTGCTCACACTCATCGCGCAGCACCGCTTCGACCTCATCATCAACGTGCCGAAGAACCGCACCAAGCGTGAACTCACCAACGGCTACCGCATACGACGTGCCGCCATCGACCACAACATCCCCCTCATGACCAACACTCGTCTTGCCAAGGTGTTCATCGAGGCATTCACCACGCTCGACCTCAAGGATGTGAAGATTAAGTCGTGGCAGGAATACAACAATTGATTCATCTACACCATTTTCGAGTAAGAGGAGGGCGTCTGCCCTCCTCTTACTTTTTTTGAGCGAATGGGTTCAAGCAATGTGAAAGAATCAACCTTCGCTAGCCTCTGTAACCCCGAAGGGGTTAGTGACGCCATGCAATATAGCTGCAAACGGAGCGTTTTTCAAGCGGACTCATTTCTTGAACTTGTTGATACAGTCGATATACGCCTCGACAGAAGCCGTGACGATGTCCGTGTTTGCACCGAAGCCATAATAGACACGTCCGTCATACTCCACCTGCATGTGCACCTTTCCCACATCGTCAGACCCCTTGGAGATAGCCTGGATGGTGAATTCCCTGAGCGTCATCTTGCGGCGGATGATCATCTTCAGAGCCTTGATGGCAGCATCCACAGGCCCGTTGCCCGATGCCGAGGCCTCAAAGCTCTCGCCGCTGATATTCAGCCCTATGGCAGCAACACTCTTGACCCCCATGCCGGTAGTGACCTGCAGATAGTCGAGCTTGATAGCATGAGAGGCTGTGCGGTCGGCCCCGGCGAGCATGAGGATGTCATCGTCGGTGAGCTCCTTCTTCTTGTCGGCCAGACGCAGGAAGGCCTCATAGGTGCTATCGAGAGCCGCATCGCCGAGGTCGATGCCGAGCACCTGCAGACGATGCTTCAGGGCGGCACGTCCGGAGCGGGCCGTCAGCAGGATGGAGTTCTCGTCGATGCCCACGTCCTTGGGACTCATTATCTCGTAGGTCTGTGCGTTCTTGAGCACACCGTCCTGGTGGATGCCGCTGCTGTGTGCGAAGGCATTGCGCCCCACGATGGCCTTGTTGGGCTGTACGGGCATGTTCATCAGCGATGACACGAGTCGCGACGTCGGGCAGATGCGCTGCGTGTTGATGTTAGTGTCGATGCCGAGGCCCTTGTGGCATTTCAGTATCATGACCACCTCTTCCAGACTTGTGTTGCCGGCCCGCTCGCCGATGCCGTTGACGGTCACTTCGGCCTGCCGGGCACCGGCCATGATGCCGGCCATGGTGTTTGCCGTGGCCATGCCGAGGTCGTCATGGCAATGCGTGGAGAGGATGGCCTTGCCGCTGCTCAGGCCATCGACATGCTCCAAGAGGTAGCGTATCTTTGCGCCAAACTCCGCGGGCAGACAGTAGCCTGTGGTGTCGGGGATGTTACACACCGTGGCTCCGGCCTTCACCACGGCATCGACCACACGAGCCAGATACTCATTGTCGGTGCGGCCGGCATCCTCGGCATAGAATTCCACGTCCTCACAGTAACGCTTGGCATACTTCACCGCCGCCACGGCACGCTCTATGATTTCCTCGCGCGTGGAGTTGAACTTGTAGCGTATGTGCTGGTCGCTGGTTCCTATGCCGGTGTGTATGCGCCGCCGCTTGGCGAAACGCAATGCCTCCATGGCGATGTCGATGTCGCGCTCCACGGCACGCGTCAGGGCGCAGATGACGGGCCAGGTGACGGCCTTCGAGATCTCAATGACGCTGTTGAAGTCGCCAGGCGAAGAGATGGGGAAGCCGGCCTCGATGACATCCACGCCAAGAGCTTCCAGCTGTTTGGCAACCTGTATCTTCTCGATGGTGTTGAGCTGGCAGCCCGGCACCTGCTCGCCGTCGCGAAGGGTTGTGTCGAAGATTATTAACTTGTCAGTCATTGGTGATGTTTTGACGTGTCTTGGTTTGTGGCGGTGACGAGTCGATGAGCCCGGCAGCCCTGTTGAAAAAGTGTGCAAAAGTACTAAATCACAGCACACCCGCCAAGAAAAACGAACTTTATTTGCGCACTTGGTCGAAAAAAGTGAGCCTTTTTCGTCGCATCCTTCGTCATATCGCATATTTTCGCTAACTTTGCAGCCCAAAATGTGTGAGGGGGGTATCCTCACACATCAATGTCACGCCACATGAACATCACTCGCTAACAGAAAAAAGAAAATAAGAATAATGGCACAAAAACCAAGCATCCCCAAGGGAACGCGAGACTTCGGCCCTGCAGAAATGGCCCGCAGGAATTACATCTTCGACACCATACGCAGCGTATATGCTCTGTATGGCTTCCGTCAGATCGAGACCCCGGCGATGGAGAATCTCTCCACGCTAATGGGCAAATATGGCGAAGAGGGCGACAAGCTGCTCTTCAAGATTCTCAACTCAGGCGACTTCCTCCGCGGCATCGACGGAGCGGCCTTTCAGGGCGAGGGCTCGCCGCGGCTGGCTTCTCAGCTCTGCGAGAAAGGTTTGCGCTACGACCTCACCGTGCCTTTCGCGCGCTATGTCGTGCAGCACCGCGAAGAACTCACGCTGCCATTCCGCCGCTATCAGATTCAACCCGTGTGGCGCGCCGACCGTCCTCAGAAAGGGCGCTACCGCGAGTTCTTTCAGTGTGATGCCGACGTCGTGGGCTCTGACTCGCTGCTCAACGAGGTGGAACTGATGCAGATTGTCGATGAGGTGTTCCGCCGTTTCGGCATACGTGTGGCCATCAAGATCAACAACCGCAAGATCCTCTCGGGCATCGCCGAGATCATTGGGCAGGCCGACAAGATTGTTGACATCACCGTGGCCATCGACAAGCTCGACAAGATAGGTCTCGATGCCGTCAACGCCGAGCTGGCCGGCGCAGGCATCCCCGAGGATGCCGTCGCCAAGCTGCAACCCATCATAAAGCTCAGCGGCACCAATGCCGACAAGCTCGCCACCATGCGCGAGGTGCTCAAGGACAGCGCGACGGGCCTCCGCGGCATCGACGAGGTGGAGTTCGTGCTGTCAACGCTCGACACCCTGCTTGCCGACTCCACCTCGCAGCTCGAACTCGACCTCACCCTCGCACGCGGACTTAACTATTACACGGGCTGCATCTTCGAGGTGAAAGCACTCGATGTGGAGATCGGGAGCATCACCGGCGGCGGACGTTACGACAATCTCACAGGCATCTTCGGGATGCCCGGACTCTCGGGCGTTGGCATCTCCTTCGGTGCCGACCGCATCTACGACGTCCTCAACCAGCTCAACCTATACCCCGACACCGTGACGACCTCCACGCAGCTGCTCTTCGTAAACTTCGGCGATGCCGAGACGGCATACGCACTGCCGGCACTGGCAGAGTGCCGCCGTGCCGGCCTGCGTGCCGAGATCTATCCCGATGCCTCGAAGATGAAGAAGCAGATGCAGTATGCCAACGCGCGTCAGATTCCCTTCGTCGCACTGGCCGGAGAGAGCGAGATGGCCGACAACATCTTCACGCTGAAGAACATGACCACCGGCGAGCAGCACACCGTGACCACGGCCCAGCTCATAGCTGCCGTGAAAGAGGGATGAGCCATTCCCATCCTAATGACATTACCATTCACCAACAACATACTATCCCCTACCCCACCACTGTAAAAGACGATGAACAAAAAACTCATCCTTGCCACTGCCCTCGCCGCTGCCACGTCGCTGTCTGCCCAGACGCTGACGCTCGACAGCTGCCGTGCCCTGGCACTACGCAACAACAAGCAACTACGCATGAGCGCCCTCAAGATAGAAGCTGCACACTGGCAGCACAAGTCGGCGCAGTCAAACTATTACCCCCGCATCACAGCCGTAGGAACATACCAACGCACAAGCCGTGAAGTGCAGCTGCTCAGCGACGAACAGCAGGACAGGCTCGTGCACATCGGCACTAACGCCGCCTCGGCAATACGCAACGGCGTCCACCAGGGCGTGGCAGACTTCCAGCAGGGCATCACACAGTTAATGTCGAGCCCGCAGATGGCACAGATGCTGGGCACGCCGGAGATGGCACAGATGCTGCAGCAGAACCCGCTGCTGCTGCAGCTCATCTCCAACCCCTCGATGATAGGTCAGCTCACAGAACCCATGCTGCAGCGTGCCGCCACGGCATTCAACGGGATGCTCACCAGCATGGAGTCGCTGCTCAACAGCGGAGGACAGAGCATCGTGGATGCCTTCCGCACAGACACCCGCAACATGACGGGCGCCACCATCATGCTCACACAGCCACTCTACATGGGTGGTAAGATACGTGCCTACGACAAGATCACACGTCTGGCTGAGGAGGCTGCCGGAGCACAGCACACCCTCGAGGAGCAAGACCTCCTCGTCAGCGTCGATGAGGCCTACTGGCGCATCATCAACCTGCAGAGCAAGAAGAAGCTGGCAGAGAGCTTCGTGGAGACCGTCAGCAAGCTCGACAGCGATGTGCAACGCATCATCGACGAGGGTCTGGCCACGAAGGCCGACGGCCTCAGCGTCAAGGTGAAGCTCAATGAGGCCGAGGTGGCACTCATACAGGTGGAGAACGGCCTCGTGCTCTCGCGCATGGCACTGGCACAGCTCTGCGGCCTACCCCTACAGAACGACTTCCAGGTCGTAGAGCCCCAAAGCCAGCTCACCACGATATCGCCCGACGAGGCCGACGTCGTCATCGCCATGGAGAACCGCCCCGAGCTAAAAGCCCTCGACATAGCAGCACAAGTGAAGAAAGAGCAGGTCAAAGTGGCTCGCTCCGAGTACATGCCCAACCTCGCCCTCACAGCGGGATACCTCTTCTCGAACCCCAACCTGCTCAACGGCTTCGAGAAGAAGTTCAGCGGCATGTGGACGGCCGGACTCGTGCTGAAAGTGCCGGTGATAACATGGGGCGACCGCATCTTCAAGGTGCGTCAGGCCAAGGCCGAGGCCGCCATAGCTGCTACACGTGTCGAGGAGGTGCGAGAGAAGATTACGCTTCAAGTCAACCAGAACCAGCAGAAGCTGCAGGAGGCACAGCAGCGTCTGGCCACGGCACAACGCAGCCAGGACCAGGCCGACGAGAACCTCCGCATGGCAAACCTAGGGCTGGCAGAGGGCGTCATACCCGTCAGCAACGTCCTGCAGGCACAGACGGCATGGCTGTCGGCACACTCCACGCTTGTGGAGGCAGAGATTGACGTGCGACTGGCCGACCTGTACCTACAGCGTGCACTCGGTACGATAAGCTACTAAGCTCATGCCACACTCCACATCAACTACACAGCAATACTATTCGTACTCACTACATACAAAGAGCTTAAAAACATAACAAATACAATGGCAAAACGTACAAAACTCAACAATCTGGTCATCATCGCCTTAGTCTTGGTAGGCGTGATGGCCATCGTGATTCTCGTGGGCATGTTCCTGCCCGAACCCCAAGAAGTAGTGCAAGGTCAGGCAGAGACCACCGACTACCGCATCAGCAGCAAGGTGCCCAGCCGAGTTAAAGAACTGCGCGTGAAAAGCGGCGACCGCGTTAAGGCCGGCGATACCCTCGTGATAATGGACTCTCCGGAGGTGGAGGCTAAGATGATGCAGGCCCAGGCCGCCGAGGCTGCCGCCATGGCCATCGAGCAGAAAGCACAGAACGGTGCCCGCCGTCAGGAGATACAGGGCGCCTTCGAGCTATGGCAGAAGGCCAAGGCAGGGCTCGACGTGGCACAGAAGACCTTCGCACGCGTCTCGCGTCTGGCCGACGAAGGTGTCCTGGCAGCACAGAAACGCGATGAGGCAGAGGCCCAGCTGCGTGCCATGCAGGCCACGGAGGCGGCAGCACGCAGTCAGTATGAGATGGCCAAGGAAGGGGCGCGGCGTGAGGACAAAGCTGCTGCTGCTGCACAGGTGGCACGGGCACGTGGTGCCGTCACCGAGGTACAAGGCTATCAGAAGGAGACGGTGCTGACGGCTACTGCCGACGGCATGGTCACCGAGGTATTCCCCAAGGTCGGCGAACTCGTGGGACAGGGCGCACCCATCATGAACATCGCCCGCACCGACGACGTGCGCTTCATCTTCAACATGCGCGAGGACATTCTCGCCGACTATAAGATAGGCACTGAGCTCAATGTCTATGCGCCGGCTGTGAACCGTGAGCTGAAGGTGAAAATCACAACGATGAATGTCATGGGCAGCTATGCCACCTGGAAGGCTACAAAAGCCCTCGACCAGTACGACCTCAGGACATTCGAGGTCACCGCACGACCCGTCAACCCAGCCGACGTCAAGGACATCCTTGCCGGCATGACCGTCGTGCTCAAGTAGGTGACAGACTCAAAACCTCACAACCCCATAACCTCATTACGCTACCTTGGACACGAAAGAAATAATCCAAAACACTGACACCGCCACTCCGCACCCCAGTCACCACGGAAGGGGAGGCGGCTCGGCATGGTGGGCCATCTGGTTTATATGTCGCAGGGAGATAAAGGCTTTTGCCAAGCGACCCATCTTCCTCGTCATCATGTTCGTGGCGCCACTGGGATTCCTGTGGATGTTCACCAGCCTCATGCAGGCAGGACTGCCCACAAAGCTGCCGGCAGCACTCGTTGACGAGGACAACACCCACGTCACACGGCAGCTCACACGCATCCTCGGCACCATGGAACAGACTAGGTTCGTCCTCCAGACCAACAGCTTCACCGAGGCACGCCAAGCCATGCAGCGTGGAGAGATATATGCCATCTTCCACATCCCCAAGGGCACGACAGAGAAAGCCCTCACGCAGCGGCAGCCCACAGTGGAATTCTACACCAACGACACCTACTACATCGCAGCCTCGCTACTGATGAAGGACATGCGCAAGATGAGCGAGATGGCCGGACTGGCAATAACGCGTGCCACCATGCGCGCCAAGGGCTTCACCGACAAGCAGATCATGGGAACCATACAACCCATCGTCGTGGAGGCACACCCCCTCGGCAACCCGCACCTCAACTACTCCGTGGTGCTCTCCAACCTCATCGTGCCGGGACTGCTCATGCTCGTCATCATGCTCACCACATGCTATGCCCTCGGCAACGAGTGGAAGCGCGGAAGCCAGAAACGACTCTTCTATGACATCGCAGGAGAGCACACCGAGTATATCATCCTAGGAAAACTGCTGCCGCAGACAGTAGTCTATGTCATCATCTTCTGGGTCATAGACCTCGTCTTCTACAGCTACCTGCAGTTCCCATGCCACTGCGGCGTGACACGCATGATGATGTGGGGCGTACTCACGGTCATAGCATCACAAGGCTTCGGCCTGCTGATGTTCGAGGCTTTCCCCGGCCAGATGCGAATGGCAATGTCAGGATGCTCACTGCTCGGAGTCATGCAGTTCTCACTCGCAGGATTCTCATTCCCCGTCTCTGCCATGGACCCCACATTCCAGTGGCTCTCCAACATCTTCCCGCTCCACCATTACTTCCTCATCTACGTCAACCAGGCTCTCAACGGCTATCCCATCCACTACGCCTGGACTAGCGTGGCAGCACTCGTGGCAATAGCGATACTTCCCGCGCTGTTCATGTACCGCCTCACAGACGCATTCATCAACAAAGACTACCAGGCATGAAACGTCCTAAGTTCCCTATTATACACGTTTGGCTCGACGAACTCTGCGAGCTCGTCAAGGATGAGGGCATTCTCATCTTCGTCATACTCCTGCCACTGGCATACCCGTTGCTCTACGCCATGATCTATGACACCGAGACACAGCGCAACCTTCCCATGGCCGTCGTTGACGACTGCAACTCCGACCGCAGCCGCGAGTTCATACGCCGCGTGGATGCCACGCCCGAGGTCTTCGTCTCACACAAATGCCACAGCATGGCCGAGGCACAGGAGCTGCTGCGCAACAAAGAGGCTTACGCCATTCTGCGCATACCCTCCGAGTTCGACCGCGCACTGTGGCGAGGCGACCAGACCGTCGTAGGACTCTACTGCGACCTCACCTCGATGATCTACTACAAGGTGGCTTACCTCGGAGTCATCAACGTGGCACAGGAGATGAACCGCAAGATTAAGGTACGCGAGCACCAGCAGACAACCACGGCACGCGAGGAGAGCCTAGCCCGATGGCCAATACGCTTCGAGGAGGTGAAGCTCTACAACTCGACAGGAGGCTTCGCGGCATTCCTCATACCGCCCGTGCTCATGCTCATCCTGCAGCAGGCACTATGCCTCGGCGTGGGTATGTCCATGGGGCGCGCACGCGAGCGCTTCAGAGGACTGGTCATTCCTCCCACGCGCCACTACAAGAACACCCTCGCAATAGTACTCGGCAAGGGACTCGTGCACTTCCTGCTCTTCATGCTCATGGGCGTTTACATGGCCGTCTGCGTCACGCGATGGTTCGGACTGCCGCAGCTCGCGCACTTCTGGACGCTGATAGCATTCCTCGTGCCTTACCTCCTTGCATCAACCTACATGGCCATATTCTACAGCAGCTTCATCTACCGACGCGAGGACTGCATACTTCTCTTCGTCTTCATGTCCATACCGCTACTCTTCCTCTCCGGAGTAAGCTGGCCCGGGGCTTCAATACCCCAGCTGTGGAAGATTGTGGGCTCGGTGTTCCCATCCACATGGGGCATCAATGCCTACGTGCGCATCAGCGGCATGGGTGCGACGCTCGGCGACGTGCACGACGAGCTCATAGCGCTGTGGACACTCGCCGGCATATATTTCCTGCTCTCATGCCTCATGTATATGATTGAGATACGCAAGGCTGTGGGACGCTCCATCCTCGGATAGACTTCTGAGCCTGCGCCTGAGGATTCCGCCGTCAGTGACATACCAAGCGTCATGGACCGACTTCTCATTGCACCATTGTGGCGCTCTCATACCGGATGTTAACATACTTCCGAAACTTTAATTAAGAGCCCACTTGAAAAAGTCCCGAAGGGACGAAAAGAACACAGGGAGGGGTAAAACCCCTTCTTGGGAATCAAATAGTTACGCCTGAACCCCGAAGGGGTGACAGAGCAGGGAGGACTTTTTCAAGTGGACTCAATTAACAAATTAACGCAGGGGTGGCTCATAACACTGTTAAGGTGAAGGAGCCACCCCTGCGTTTTTCTACCAACAATTCATACATTATCACGAGTGACCACAGTCTCTTGTCTGTTAGCGAGTCCACAGCGGGATAGCCCTTTACGTATATGGTTTCCAAGACCCACAAGGCTTCTCGTCTGCCAAGACACGCATGGTCGCTGGCTTTCAAGTAGTATTGACGAGCCAGGGGAATGTCACTAACACTGTCATTGGGGATCTTTGCAAGGGAAGATGAATCTTTTCTTCCAACAGGCAAATGGAAGGGCAGAATAAAATGGTGCCAGGGAAATTTGAATGCCTTCTCTCATCAGAGTGCCTATCTTGGTATATCAAGTTGCTGTGGAGGGGGCATAACGCCTCAGACGTGAAACGTAACTCCCTTTTTA
>Ga0310694_10007367_pt1 | contig 10333 bp, 7 predicted proteins | sample 174DNAGHGhighgp2_FD_203884 | JGI IMG/M metagenome (GOLD analysis project Ga0310694, IMG submission 203884) | Sheep rumen microbial communities from Palmerston North, Manawatu-Wanganui, New Zealand - 1742 DNA GHGhigh gp2 (v2) (version 2) | ecosystem: Host-associated > Mammals > Digestive system >... | reverse complement strand
TGGTACAAAAGGCAATACCAGAGCCTCTACTAGCGGAACAGCAAGATTGCAGTCCCGCTTTTTTTTGTGTGTGTATATACCCTCTAGATAATCTCGGTTTAGTGCCGATTCGATTCTCTCTCGTTAGTGTCTCGTTAGTCTGATTTGGACAGTGTTGAAGCTTGAAACAAAATATGAATAATAAAAAGGAGTATGCCGAAGTCTTGTGCAAGAGCGAGTGTAAGTCTCGCTTACACAACTCGCCGAAGCCAAGACTGGCGACGTCTGTAACGAAGTGGAGGATGCCGAAAAGCCATAAGTGAGTAGGCACAATTAAAATTATCAAACAAATGAAAAAATTATTTACTTTTCTTTTTGCGATAGCAGCCAGCGTGGGAACTATCTTCGCCGCAAGTGGCAAATGTGGCGACAACCTCACATGGAATTTAACGGATGGCGTTCTCACCATCAGCGGAACGGGGACGATGAAAAACTTCGATTATGATGACAATCTCGGTGTTCAGACTCCATGGAAAGATTACATGTTGTTAATAAAAACGCTTTCTATTGACGAGGGAGTTACATCAATTGGAGACAGGGCTTTTGAAGGTTGCATCAGCCTGACCTCTGTGACTATTCCCAACAGCGTTACAAGCATTGGAATGAGAGTTTTCTCCAGTTGCAGCAGTTTGACATCTGTAACTATCCCAAACAGTGTCACAAGTATTGGAAATTATGCTTTTGCATATTGTAAAGGTTTGACCTCTCTGGCGATTGGCAACAATGTAACAACCATTGAAGATTGGGCTTTCATTCAGTGCTCCGCTTTGACCTCTGTAATTATCCCAAATAGTGTCACAAGTATCGGAGTTGGTGCTTTCTATGGCTGTAGTAGTTTGACATCTATGACTATTCCTAATAGTGCCACAAGTATTGGAGATGCCGCTTTCTATGGTTGTAGCAGTTTGACCTCCGTAACTAATCATGCAATCGCTCCGCAGATTATCAAAAGTAACGTATTTGGCGGATACGAAGAATATCCTGCTGTTGACAAATCTGTGTGCACTCTCCATGTTCCTGCTGAATCTGTTGAACTATACAAAACTGCCGATGTTTGGAAAGACTTCAACATTCAGCCAATTGAAGACGAGAGCCCTAAGAATAATGTTAACATCTATTATACAGACAAAGACAACCAAACATTTAATCATGAACAAGTCACGCTTCATCTGCCCGCACCGCCTGCCATTGAAGGTTTTGTTTTCAAGGAATGGATAGTCGTAGCCGGACATCTGGAGGATGGTATATCATTGCAGGCCGTATATGAAGCGTCCAATCCCACCGAGGCACCTGCTGTCTATACCAATCCCGCTAATCCTGCGCAGAAACTCATCCGTAACGGCAATGTCTATGTCCTCTATGGAGAGAAAATATATACCATGACCGGACTAGAAGTAAGATAAAATACCAAGCGACAAAGTACAAGCAGGCAGGTGAGCGTTTTTCGCCCACCTGCTGTTGTGTCCTGCTGTATTCAAAAATAGGAGGCGCGCCTCATGGGCAAGTCAGAGGCATGTCAGATGTAAGTGCTTGGTGTCTATTTATGTTCACTAATTAACCAGATTAATCAAATTTTGTTCATACTAATGCACCGGCACCAAACAATAACTACTCATATTTGAGTACTTATGCAACAAAAACGCATTAAATACTCATATTTGAGTACTTAAATTTGCATATATCAAATATTTTTTGTACCTTTGCACCGAAATTCAATTATAAATTGTAAATCTGTAAATCGTAAATGGTATGATTGAGGCATTTGAGACTCCGGCATCTGTCTCCCGGGCGGTTGCCGTGCGAGCTAAACAACGCAGAACGGCTATGCGTCTCACGCAAGCCGAATTGGCACAAAAGGCAGGTCTTTCCTTGTCTGCTTACCGGCGTTTTGAGCAAAGTGGACAGATTGCTTTTTCCTCCCTGCTGCAAGTGGCATTTGCTTTGGATTGTATGAGTGATTTCAATGCCCTTTTTGCCGGCACGTCTTGGGCTACGATGGATGATATGCTCAAACAGGTAAAACCCGCTAAACGCGTTCGCCATGATTGAGATTCAGCAAATAGAAGTGTGGATGCACGGTCGTCAGGTCGGGCGCTTGGCGCTCACGCCGCAAAGACCGCAGACTTGTGCGTTTGAATATACAGCGGAGTGGCTGCAAGACGGATTTAGTATCTCGCCTTTTGAGTTACCGCTTACGCACGGTCTGAAGATTGCACCTTACAAACCTTTCGAAGGACATTTCGGCGTTTTCTCCGATAGTCTGCCGGACGGCTGGGGACAAATCATTCTCCATCGCCATTTGGCGCAGCAAGGTATTAACAGCCTGTCGCTCAATCCGCTCCAACAGCTTTGTCTTGTAGGCAGTAATGGTCGTGGCGCTTTGGAGTATCGCCCGGACGAGAGTATTCAGCATACGCAGGAATACATGAACTTGGCGCAAATAGCTGCAGAGTCGTTCGCTATTCTTGAAGATGACAACTATGCCGGCAAGCATATAGCGGAACTGGTCCAACGCGGCGGTTCTCCGGGCGGTGCCAGACCCAAGATATTCTTGAAACAGGGAGAAGACGAATGGCTCATCAAGTTCCGCGCCAAAAACGATAAGAAATCCATCGGCCGGGAAGAATACCGCTACTCGCAATTAGCGAAACAATGCGGTATAGAGATGCCGGAAACAAAACTGTTTGAAGATCAATGGTTTGGCGTCAAGCGTTTTGACAGAGTGGATGGTCGCAGGCTGCATGTGGTGAGTGCATCCGGGTTGTTGCAGGCTGACTACCAGATTCCGAGTATCGACTATTTCCATCTATTTAATATATCCGCGCGCCTGTCCCATTCGATGGAAGAGTTGTGGAAGATATACCGGTTAATGTGTTTCAACGTATTAATCGGAAATCGCGATGACCATGCTAAGAATTTCTCCTTTATCTATGATAAGGAATGGCGGTTTGCTCCGGCGTACGACTTACTGCCTTGTGGAGCCACAGGTGATTATCACACCACTTCTGTCAATGACAATCCGCTGCCCGAACGTGCAGATGTGCTTCGTCTGGCAGAGCGAGTAGGACTTGACCTCAAACGTGCTGCAGAAATTTATGATCAAATAAAGAACATTGTATAAAGTATATTTTATACCAGCCTCGTGGTCTCACCATTTCTTCTGGCGGAAGAGGCCGCCGAGGAGGGAGAGGAGGATGTAGAAGGGATAGAGGATTTCGAGCAAAAGAGCCACGTACCACGGAGTGCGTGGTTCTTTATTTGTGATTTGTGATTTAATCACACGGGCGGCTCAACGAATGAGTCGCCCGTGTGTTGTGTTTAGAAGTATTCCTTTACTGCCAATTCGTATTGGTCTATAAAGGAGAAAAATTTAGAATAGCATTCCGTCCCAAAGCTGTTTCAGAAAATCGTATACGTACAGAATTTCAATACCATCGTCTGTTGTACGCGAAATACAATCCAACGCAACGATAATCTTCCGGCACTCCGGATATTCATCCGCAAATGCACGCAGACCTTTGAGATGCTTGTTTTGTACTTCTTCTGTGGATTTGAATTCGATAGCTATCTTGGCATTACCAATGATAGCATCTACTTCTATCCCTGTATAGGTTCGCCAATAACTTAATGAATTCTCATTACGGGTATAGCCCACATAAGCAATCAGTTCCTGCATGATCAAATGCTCAAAGGCATGACCATATTCCTTGGTGCCACGTTCCAAATGTCCGCGATGAAGCAGGTGATTTACGAATCCGACATCAAACAAATAGAACTTCGGAGCTTGTACAACTCGACGCTTCAGCGTCTTAGCAAAAGCAGGAAGATAATACCCGAGCAGCGTATCCTCAAGAATCGAAAAATACTCTTTTACCGTGTTTGCACTTACCCCGCAATCCGAGGCGATGTTGTTATAATTAACCATCTCGCCATCGGTCATGGCAGCGATAGAGAGAAAGCGGTTAAAAGAAGTCTGGTTTCTAACCAGCGCTTCTGCTTTTATCTCCTCGTTGAGATACACCTCCAAATAAGCGGACATCAGCAAAGACGGATTCTCTGCATCGTAATGCGGCGGTAGCAAACCGTGATTGATGGCTCGGTCAATATCAAAATTAGGAATCTCGGCACTTACCAACGGATACAAATAATTCGGTATAGCTCTGCCGCCTAAGGTATTATAACCCTTCCTGCGAAGTTTGCGCGCACTCGAACCGCATAGTACAAAACGGAGGTGTTTCTGAAAAATGAGCCGATGTACCTCATTGAGCAATTCCGGTACTTGTTGGATCTCGTCTATGATGACTTGAGTGTCTTCCGGTTCATTTTGCAACGCAGAATAAAGCAACCAAGGACGCTGCTCAAAACGGCTCTTGATCTCCATATCCAATAAGTCAAACTCCTTGGCATTTGGAAAGAGTGTTTTTAACAACGTGGATTTGCCTGTTTGGCGTGCTCCAAATAGGAATAAACTGTGCTCATTAGCCGCCTCTAATAATTGTTTGCGCTGGTATAACATAGTTATAAAGTATTAATTACGCTTAAATATCTGCATTGTATTTGCGTATTTTGATTAAAAATCCGCAGTAGAATTGAGAATATTCAATCAAAATCCGCTGCAAAGGTAGTACTTTTTTTTTGATATATGCAAATATTTTAAAACTTTTAAATATTTTATGGTCATATCTTTATCCTCCGCGGAGAGAAAACATATACCGTAGACGGACGAAAAGTCCGCTAATAGGGCTCCCGCAGATTTCAAATTTGTGATTTAATAACACGGGCGACTCATTCACCGACCGCCCGTGTTATTTGTCCAGAAAATCATAGATGTATGGCTTAAACATCTTATAAGTGTGGAAAATGTGTAAAAATCACAAAATATACCACAAAACATCATTTGCTTAACAGAATAAGCAATTTTTTTACAAAAATGCTTGCACAATTCAGCATTTTTTTGTAATTTTGCAGCCGGAATGAAAAATTGACTTATTATGGAACAGTTACAGGCACAACATTTACGTTTGTTATCACATATTGATTCACGGTACAAACGTAGCCTAATGAATGAAATCAATTGGGATGCAAGGCTTATTGCCATCCGTGGAGCGCGTGGCGTCGGAAAAACAACCATGTTGCTACAGCATATCAAGGAAACGCACGGAACAGACCCTACGATTGCCTTGTATGCCAGTTTGGACCATCTCTATTTTTCGCGTCATAGTTTGATTGACTTGGCAGAAGAATTCCATAAAAAAGGTGGAAAATGCTTGTGTTTTGATGAAGTGCACAAATATGATGGATGGAGCCGTGAAATCAAGAATATCTATGACGGTTTCCCTGATTTGCAAATTATCTTTACCGGCTCTTCGTTGTTGAATATCCTCAATGCGGAAGCCGATTTGTCGCGCCGCTGTGTTAGTTATGACATGCAAGGACTGTCATTCCGCGAATACTTGCTTTTTAAGGAAGATATTTCATTACCGGTCCTCTCGTTGGAAGATCTTTTACAACACCCTTTGAATGCATCCGAAAACGTACTGAAGGTGTGCAAACCTCTGAAATATTTTGACCGCTATCTGCAAGAAGGTTATTATCCGTTCTTCTTGGAAAAGAATATGGATTATCTGACACAAGTGCAGAAAGTGGTTAGTCTCATTCTCGAAATTGAGTTACCGCAATTGGGTAATGTTGATATTGCTAATGTGCGCAAATTGCGTAGTTTGTTATCTGTGGTAAGCAGTGGAGTCCCGTTTGCTGTTGATATCAGCAAAATGGCACAGACGGCAGAACTGAACAGGAATACGATTGTTGCATATCTGGCACATTTGAACAGAGCAAAACTGCTGAACTTATTATATAGCGACGCGCAAAATCTCAAGCGGATGCAGAAACCGGATAAGATTTATATGGAAAACTGCAATCTGTTACATGCTTTGTCGCTTACACAGGTTAAAACCGGAACGGAGAGGGAAACGTTCTTCGTGAACCAACTGGCGTATCACCATCAAGTGGAATATGCAAAACAAGGGGATTTCTTGATTGACCGGACATATACTATTGAAGTCGGCGGTCAATCGAAAGACGGTAAGCAGATTGCAGATGTTCCTAATGCTTTCATTGCAGCTGATGGTATTGAATATGCCTTAGGGAACAAAATTCCTCTTTGGCTCTTTGGATTCCTGTATTAGCATATGTTCAAAGCCCTATAGAGAGAAGTTCTATAAAACAAGCCTTCTTCCTCATAATCCGCCGGCCGCCTATCCGCTGGCGGATTTTTTACTTGTCGCACACGACTCGCATACGGGACGGATACGAGACGATAGTTTACCTCTCGCCATCAACATCGAGTCACCCGTGTGTTGTATTAATGATAAATATACTTTAGATTTTTTGCAAAATAATTTGCATATATTAAATAAATTTGTCACGCGCTCAGTTATACCGAGTTCCTCTTCAGCGGTACGACATTCATGGCAAACAACTGTTAGAGAGCAATGACAAGTACTATTTCGAGGACTTGGGAATACGCAACAAACTTGTCCGTACGCGCCAAACGAACGATATTGAGAAGCGGATTTATTCGGAAATAAACCGAACTATTACAAGAAAACGGAACGAAACATCCAAGTTGCTCTCAAAAAAGCAGTAATTTTGCACCGTCAAACGATAAGAAAAAACGTTTGGCGGTGATCTTTGACATATTGAACATTTTGAATTAAGAACGGGTCCGACTTACTCTCGACTTGCCTTCGAGATGCCTTCGGCGGAAAAAATGAAACTTTTCAAAAGAAAGGAATCAATGTAAATGTAACGACTTAACAGTTTAACAATTTAACGATTTGACAAAAAAACACACATAAATTTGCACATATGGATTTTTTGTTGTAACTTTGCAGTCGATTTGAATGTTAGTTCAACTAAAATCAAAAAACATTATGAAAATCTGTAACAAATTTGCTGCTGAGTTCTTCGGAACTGCAGTATTGGTGTTGGGCGGTTGCGGAACTGCCTTGTTTGGACATGTTGGATTCCTTGGCGTAGCGTTGGCGTTCGGTTTGACGATTGTAGCCGCCGCTTACGGCATCGGTCACATCAGCGGTGCACACCTCAATCCGGCTGTGAGCTTTGGTGTTTTCGTTAATGGTCGTATGACATGGCAGGAGATGTTGTGGTATTGGTGCGCTCAGATTCTCGGCGCTATCGCCGCTGCAGCTATTCTCTACGGTATCGCCAAGTCAGCCGGTATGGAGATCGGTACGTTCGCAGCGAACGGATTCGGTGATTTCTTCAGCGATGCGGATGTAGCAAACGGTTATCTCCAGACGAACTGGGTGGGCGCTTTTGCTACCGAATGTGTGCTGACCTTTGTGTTCCTGATGGTAATCCTCGGTGTTACCGACTCGAAGCACGCTAATGGTGCTTTCGGCGGTCTGGCTATCGGTTTGACGCTGACGTTGATTCACCTCATTTCGATTCCTTTGACCAACACGTCGGTTAACCCTGCCCGTTCGATTTCGCAGGCTCTGTTCTCCGAGAACGCGCTGGCTCTGCCGCAGTTGTGGCTCTTCATCGTAGCTCCGCTCGTAGGCGCCGCGCTCGCCGGCTTGTGCTATAAGTGCATCAGCTGCGAGGGAAACTGCAAGAAGTAATCACTCGCTGTAAGCAGCAACAATCCGTTTGACGAGCGGATGACGAACTATGTCCCGCTCGTTGAACACAATAGTCCGGATTCCGGGTACGTCTTTGAACCGTTCGATGGCGTCCCTGAGTCCGGATTTTTGTGTGGACGGCAGGTCAATCTGGGTCAGGTCGCCCGTAACAATCATTTTGCCTCCTATTCCCAAGCGCGTGAGGAACATCTTTAGTTGGAGCGTAGTGGTGTTTTGCGCCTCGTCGAGAATGACCACGGCGTCTGCAAGCGTCCGACCGCGCATGAACGCCAGAGGCGCAATCTGTATCGTCCCTTTCTCCATGTATTCCGTCAGTTTGGCGGCGGGAATCATGTCCATTAGAGCATCGTACAGCGGTTGCAGATACGGGTCGATTTTCTCTTTCATATCGCCGGGCAGGAAGCCTAATTTCTCTCCTGCCTCGACAGCAGGACGGGAAAGGATGATACGCTTCACTTCCCTGTTTTTGAGAGCACGAACTGCCAGAGCGATGGCTGTATAGGTTTTGCCGCTTCCTGCCGGTCCGACCGCAAATAGCAGGTCGTTCTCCTCGTACGATTGGACGAGTGCCTGCTGGTTGGCCGAACGGGCGTAGATGGACTTGCCGTTCACGCCGTGAAGGATGAGGTTGGCTGACGCCTGTTCCTGGGGTTTGTCGCCATGGAGCAGCATAAGTATATCCTGTTCGGTCAACCGGTTGTTACGGATGCAGAAATCCTCACATAACCGCAACGAGTGCTCGAAGTTCTGAACGGCTTTTTCCGAACCGGTCACTTTGACCTGATAGCCGCGTGCCACCACCCGGACATCCGGATGCTGGTTCTTGAGGCAGAGCATGTTTTTATTGTTCACGCCGTAAAAAGTAGGCGTGTCGAGTGTATCAAGAAGAGAGAGAATGGTATCCATTCAATATTTGTAATTTGTAATTTGTAATTTGATATTTGATTGTCTATCGTACCTTGAGTATGTTTCTCGCCACGGCGGATGCAAGCCATGCAAGCAGGAAGGAGATAACAGGTATATAATTGAGAATGGAGAATGGAGAAGGGAGAAGGGAGAAGGGAGGATTGAGAATGGAGAGTTGGAACAACACAAAAATCCATACAGCCACAACGGCAAGGCCTATCAGCGTTGACAAGAACGACCGGAAAGAGAACAGGTTCCTGTAAATCAGATATCCCCACACCGGAAGAATCATCAGCAACACCCATGGTAACCAATACGCCGCAATTCCCAACAGCAACGCAACCTGAAAGCACTCCTCAACGGAATTCGTATGACGCTTGATACGCGAAACGATAAAAATGCATACCAGCGCCACAATCGCTACGGCATAGCCGATGAGGTATTGAGAATGGAGAGTTGAGAATGGAGAATGGAGAATGGAGAATGGAGAATTGAAGACAGGCACCAAACTGCCACCCACCGCCAGCAGCCAAAAGACTGCCGGCAGAAGGTGATAGAGGATATTTTGTGTGGACTGTTTCAAATCAGTCAATAAAACCGTTTCGTCTGAGCAGGTGTTTGGGATCAGCCTCTTTTCCCCGGAACTCCAAGTACGACTCCTGTGCGTCGCGTGTTCCACCCTGCTCCAACAGATGGCGGAAGCGTGCAGCTGTCTCCGGCTCGAAGAGGTTGCCTGTTTCTTTAAAAGCAGCAAAAGCATCTGCATCCAATACGGCTGCCCATGTATAGCTGTAGTATCCTGCTTCGTAACCCGTTGTGAAGATATGGTTGTAGAACGTAGGACGGTAGCGAACGATGATTTCGTCAATCATACCCATTTTCTTGAGGCTCTCGGCTTCGAACGCGTTCACATCCAGTCCTTCGGCACTTGTCAACTCATGGAAATCCATGTCAAGGATAGACGCGGACAAGAGCTCCGTGGTCACAAAGCCCTGGTTGAACTTACCGGCTGCATTGATTTTCTCAATCAGTTCGTCGGGAATCACTTCACCCGTCTGATAGTGGAAAGCGTAAGTCTTGAGCACTTCGGGTTCATAGGCGTAATTCTCCATGAACTGAGAAGGCAGTTCGACGAAGTCACGCGGTGTGTTGGTACCGCTGAGGCTCTTATAATGCGCTTTGGACAGCAGTCCGTGGAGTGCGTGTCCGAACTCATGGAAGAGAGTCTCCACATCGTCCATCGAGAGCAGCGACGGATTGCCGGCAGCGGGCTTATTGAAGTTGCCGACGTTGATGACAACAGGACGATGGTCCACTCCTTCGTCGTCGATGTACTGCGGCAGTATTTGGTTCATCCATGCGCCCGGACGTTTGCCTGCGCGCGGGAAATAATCGGTGTAGAGGATTCCCACCAGACTGCCGTCCGCTTCGGTTACCTTGAATACTTCCACTTCCGGATTATAAACCGGCATGTCTTTGAGCGGCTCGAACTGAAGTCCGTACAACTTGGTAGCCACGCCAAAAGCACCTTTGCGGACGTTGGACAACTCGAAATAAGGCTTGATTACCTCTTCGTCAAGGTCATATTTAGCCTTGCGCAGTTTCTCGGTGTAGTACCACCAGTCCCAAGGCTGCAGTTTCTCTCCCGGAAGGTCCTCGTTCAGGAGTTTTTGCAGTTCGGCAGCTTCGCGTTTGGCCGCCTCCAGCGAAGGAGTCCA
>Ga0310694_10007365_pt1 | contig 10334 bp, 6 predicted proteins | sample 174DNAGHGhighgp2_FD_203884 | JGI IMG/M metagenome (GOLD analysis project Ga0310694, IMG submission 203884) | Sheep rumen microbial communities from Palmerston North, Manawatu-Wanganui, New Zealand - 1742 DNA GHGhigh gp2 (v2) (version 2) | ecosystem: Host-associated > Mammals > Digestive system >... | reverse complement strand
TCAAGCCCTTGGGGGCATAGCCCATGAAAGCATACTGATGGCAGTACTTCAGATAGAAGTCGATGATGCTGAAACGCTCAGGCATCTCGGCCAACAGGGGGAATACACGCGGATAGAGCACATGGATACCACTGAAAGCCAGGCGACGAAGGTCGGAAGGGTCCAACTGCGGATAAGGACTGCGCACCTCGCCCGTCTCGATATTCGTCCATCCATCCAACAGGTATTCGTCGTCGAACAGCAGGTAACGCTTAGTCTTCCGACTGCTCACCACCAACAGGGCGTCAGGCGGTGTGGACAAAGCACACAAGTCCTTGAGGTCGAGGTTGCTGAGGATATCCACATTATGAATAAGGATGGGCGATGAGGGGTCGAAGAGCGGCAGCGCCTTCTTGATGCCGCCACCCGTCTCGCGCAACAGGTCGGTCTCGTCGCTGATACGAATATCCAAGCCGAAATGATCCTGCTGACGCAGATAGTCGACAATCTGGTTGGCAAAATGGTGGACATTGACGACGATACGCTCATAGCCCGCTGCCTTGAGCTTCATGATCACATGCCATAACAGCGGCTGACCAGAGACAGGCACCAACGCCTTCGGCATCGTGTCAGTAATGGGCTTCAAACGGGTGCCGAGCCCTGCGGCAAAAATCATCGCTTGTTTCACGACTGCAAAGGTACGATTAAATGACTAAAAGGCCAAATCCTAACTGATTATTTCTTCCAGAAACGAGAAGTGATATCCTCGAAGGTGCCATCGGGCGTCTGACGGTACATACGCTGATTGGTGGTAGACTGCTTCAAGGGACCCAGATGACGGATATAAGGACCGATCTTGATATAATCAAAGTCGGTCTTATTGACTACCGAAGGGACACGGATACGTCCACTATACCAAGCCACACGATACTGGGGATATTCCTCGTGGATATACTGTGCAAGCATATTCACTCCCTTGGGATCGCCATCGCCACCCATAAAGGCGAAACACGTAATCTCCTGCCCATACTTCTGTACGAAATTGTCGATAGTGTTCGTATCTAAGGGAAGACCAATGTCTTCCCAAAGATAATGGCTGTGGCATCCAGGGCAGTGGCAGGGACAATTGGAGATATTCATCGCCAGTGTCACCTCATCGGGTATCTCCTGGAACACGATACCCGTATTGACATATTTAAGCATCATTTACTTTGCGTGGGCATAGTAACGACGTGAAGCCTCCTCCTGACGAGCCTGTGAGAAGTTGCTCACACGCTTCAGGTAGCCGATGATACGAGTCATGTAATCCACATTCTTCGAGTGGCAGTGAGGACACTCATGCAGATAACGCTTGTCGATAGTGCCACACTCGTTGCAGACGGTATTGGGGATATTGAACGTGAAATAGTTACATCCCTCCTGTGCTGCCACCTTCAGCAACTGCATATACTGTTGTTTGCTCAGGTGTTCCTCGAGGTTCATGTGGAGAGCCGAACCACCTGTCAGGTGCTCGATATAGGGAGCGCCATGCAGCTTGAACTTATCAATAATGGTCAGAGAGTCGTCCTCGACTACGTAGAAATAGCTGTTGTAGCAGTCGCGTGGCACGAGGTAGCCGTCCTCACGGTCCCACTTCGCATGCTTCACACCCACATTCTCGGCAGGAATCATCTCGCAGTTGAACATCACATCCTTACTGCGGTACTGCTTATTGTACTGCTCAATCAGGCCGAGGATACCCTGAACAAAGTGCAAATAATCGTCGTTAGGTGTAATCTTCAAGCCCATGAACTCAGCAGCCTCTACCAAGCCGTTGATACCAATGGTCAGGTACTGACGGTTGATATTGATATAACCGGCATCGAACAAAGGCAGCATACCATGTGACTGCAGGTCCTTCAGGTTCTCATTGTAGGCCAACTGTACCTTATGACACAGGTCGATGATCTCGCCAAGATAGGTCAGATAATCCATCTGATGGTTGACGGCATACTGGACACAACGGTTCAGGTTGATGGTCAGCACACTCTTGGAACCAGTAGACACGCCACCAGCACCCAGTGTATAGCTGAATCCATTGTCAGTGATCTCATTACGCAGACGGCAGCAAGAGCTGAGCGAATCGGCATTATCACTCATATAGGTGAAGAAAGAGTGACCCTCAGCATACATCTCGGCAGTGAACTCACCCCACTCCTTGTCCTTGCACTCACCATTGCCATCGGTCAGCAGTGCCATGGTCTCAACAGGGAACGTCAACAGGGTCTTGGTGCGCTCTTTGTTGAACCACTTCATGAAACGCTTCTGCAACCAGGAGAGACCCTCCCAGTCGGGCTTGGACCCATCGGGGAAGTAGAAGTCGCCGAAGATACTCTCAAAATAGTAACGGTCATAGTAAGCCACATTCCAGAACACTGCCTGATAGTTGCGTGCACCAGTAGGCTGATTCAACGAGTAGACGATCTGCTCGAAATAGTCAGTGATAATCTTATCGATGGTACGCTTTTTCAAAGAGAGGTCGGCCTGCTCATCGGCACGCTTATAGTAATCCAGTCCATACTCCTTACCAATGAAATAGTTCATGTACATCAAGAACTCAGGAGTGGCACAGGCACCTGCCAGCATAGAGCTCACCATGAACACCATATTGATGAAACCGCCAGCAAACGACTTCAGGTTGGTAGGAGCGGTAGAGTTACCACCAATACTGGTTGTACCACCAATCAACCAAGGATACATGGTAATCGACGCACAATAGTTGGCCAACGAGGTCTCGTCGTTCTTATATATAAAGTGGTGTGTCAACAGGTCGATATACTTATCAGCCAATTCCTTGCCGTACATCTTCTTGATACGCTCAGTCAGCAAACGACGGTTCAGGCGGATGAAGTTCGACTTGGGAAGCTCGCCAATCAGGGTAGCGATATTCTTGTGCTCCACATTGGCATTGGCATCAAATTTTGAACTGGTAGCTGCGTTGGCCGACTCCATATAGTCTGACAAAAACTGCAACTTCGCCAAGGTCTCGCGATCCTCAGTGTGCTGCTGACGATACAGCATAAACGACTTGGCCACCTTATAGAAACCCTCACGCATCAAAGCCTCCTCTACCTGGTTCTGGATATCCTCCACTTTGATGTCATCATGCATATCCAGATGACTGAGAATCCTTGAAATGGTAGCAAGGTCACTTGGTTGATTAACACTCTCGAATGCCTTCACAATGGCATTCATAATCTTGTCTAACGAGAAGTTGTCCTTCGTCCCGTCACGTTTAGTAATGGTAAAGTTTTTAATTTCCATCGTTTCCAAATATATTCAATTTACTTATTCTTTTTGCGCTGAAAGTTTTCCGTTTTGGACAACTTTTTTGTTTTTCAGTTTGAAAAAGTTTCCCGTTTTGGTCAACTTTAATCGGATGCAAAGATAATAAAATTATCCAGAAACAACGAAAAAAAATCCCTAAAAATTTGCTGAAATTTTTAGGGACTGATATAACGATATTGACTATCAGGACATTGCGCCCTGTTATCTCAAATAAAACTTATTTTGCCGGCAACACCTGTGTGATATTCTGTTCTCTATGGCAGATGCGAACCTCGACACCAAACCTTTCATGAATGTGTTCTGCCAAGTGTTGCGCAGAATAAACAGAACGATGCTGTCCACCCGTACAGCCGAAGGAAAACATCAGCGAAGTAAAACCACGTTGGATATATCGGCGCACATGGGCATCGGCCAACCGATATACATTATCTAGGAAAGTCAGAATCTCACCATCGTCTTCCAAGAAACGGATCACAGGCTCGTCCAAACCCGTCAGTTTCTTATAAGGTTCATAGCGTCCAGGGTTATGGGTACTACGACAGTCGAACACATAGCCGCCACCATTACCACTCTCATCCTCTGGAATACCTTTGCGGAAGGAGAAACTGAACACCCTGACCACCAACGGACCAGCGCCATCGAACTTAGAGAAGGTGGCTGGACCGTCCTGAGGGTGTGCCTTATACGGATTGGCTTCTGTGATCTTATAACCATCGGCACGACTGAGCGCAGTCTGTTCGATCCGCGCAAACTGTGGTAACAGCGTGAGTTTCCTCAGTATATCCATCAGGTAAGGATAGCCAAAACAATTCAACTCCAACAACTCACGCAGGTTCTGGATGGCTGGAGGAATGGAATCAATGAAATGCTTCTTCTGCTCGAAATAGCCACGAAAGCCATAGGCGCCCAATACCTGAATGGTACGGAAAAGTACGAAAAGACTCAGGCGGTTGACAAAATGGCGGACAGGCGGCACCTCGATATACTGTTTAAGGGAATCATAATACTCAGCCACCAGATCCCTACGCAGTTTATGGGGATACTTGGCGGATGCCTGCCACAAGAAAGAAGCCAAGTCGTAATAGAAAGGCCCTCGCCTACCCCCTTGGTAATCGATGAAATAGGGCTTATCCTCTTCATCCAGCATCACATTACGAGCCTGGAAGTCACGATAGAGGAAGAAATCTCCCTTCTCTGATGTCAGATCCTTGGCAAATAATCTAAAATCGGCCTCCAACTTCAGTTCGTGGAAGTCTATCTCCGTAGCCTTCAGAAAACAATATTTGAAATAGTTCAGGTCAAAGAGCACACTGTTCACATCGAACTCAGGCTGTGGGTAACAGTGAGAGAAGTCAAGGCCTTGCGCTCCCTTGATCTGGAACTTCGGCAACTCACGGATGGTACGTTTCAGTAATGTCTGCTCCTTCAACGTATAGCGACCGCCAGCCTCACGACCTCCGGCTATCGCATCAAAGAGCGAAACGCGCCCTAAGTCTGTTTGCAGATAACGAAGCTCGTCATCGCTTACGGCTAATACCTTAGGAACAGACAACTGACACTGCTCAAAATGACGTGTCAGATAAATAAAGGCATGATTCTCATCACGACTGGTACCAATGGCACCAATGACTGTCTTACCATCCGCACACGTAAAACGATAATATTCACGATTACTACCTGCACCTGGCAAGCGTTCAACGCCAAGCGGCTCAGAACCGCTCCATGACCGATATAGATCCAAAAGTTTCTGCATACCGTCAGCAAAGGTACAAAGAAGTTGGCAAAAAACCAAAAGATATAAAAAAAAGTATTGGCTGTCATCACGACAGCCAATCACTAAAAACAAACTACTTAAAAACTAATCTACTAAAACAAATCAAAAATATTTTCTTTTCTGGTTGCAAAGGTAAGTAGAATTCCGTGAGTTTCAAAGTGTTAGGGAAAATTTTTCCTTGACATAAATCAAAAGCGTACGAAAATGGGGGTAAGCCCGAAGACTCACCCCCTCTATTTGTCAAGTGAAGATTGCAATTTTACATCATTCCACCCATACCTGGGGCACCGCCCATCGGCATAGCTGGCTCCTTCTCTGGTTTGTCTACAATCAGACACTCTGTGGTAAGGAACATACCTGCGATAGACGCAGCGTTCTCCAAAGCGACACGAGCCACCTTGGCTGGATCGATGACACCAGCCTCGCGCAGATCCTCATACACATCGGTACGGGCATTATAACCGAAGTCGCCCTTAGCCTCGCGTACCTTCTGTACGACAACAGCACCCTCGCCACCTGCGTTGGTGACAATCTGACGCAATGGCTCCTCGATAGCACGACAGATAATATTGATACCCGTCTGCTCGTCGGCATTGTCGCCCTTCAAACCTGCCAAAGCCTCCTGAGCACGGATGTAAGTCGTACCACCACCAGCTACGACACCTTCCTCGATGGCAGCACGGGTTGCACAGAGAGCATCGTCAACACGATCCTTCTTCTCCTTCATCTCCACCTCGCTGTTGGCACCAACATAGAGGACAGCAACGCCACCAGCCAACTTAGCCAGACGCTCCTGCAGTTTCTCCTTGTCGTATGAACTTGTCGTATTCTCAATCTCCTTCTTGATCTGAGCAACACGGTCCTTGATAGCCTGCTTGTCGCCAGCACCATTCACGATGGTAGTATTATCCTTAGATACTGTCACCTTATCACAGGTACCCAGCATCTCAAGCGTAGCCTGTTCCAGTTTCAGACCCTTCTCCTCGCTAATGACGACACCACCTGTCAGTATGGCAATATCCTCGAGCATCGCCTTACGACGGTCGCCGAAGCCAGGAGCCTTCACAGCACAGATCTTCAAGCCACCACGCAGACGGTTGACAACAAGTGTGGTCAATGCCTCAGAATCTACATCCTCAGCAATCACCAACAAAGGACGACCGCTCTCAGCAGCAGGCTGCAGGATGGGCAGGAAGTCCTTGATGTTTGAGATCTTCTTGTCGTAGATGAGGATATAAGGATTCTCCATCACGCACTCCATCTTCTCTGAGTCGGTAACAAAGTAAGCTGACAGGTAACCACGGTCGAACTGCATACCCTCTACCACACCGATATGGGTGTCACGACTCTTGCTCTCCTCGATGGTGATGACACCATCCTTAGAGACCTTGCGCATAGCCTCAGCCAGCAACTCACCAATCTCCTTATCGTTGTTGGCACTGACGGTAGCCACCTGCTCAATCTTATCGTAGTTGTTGCCAACGATCTCAGCACTCTTAGCGATATGCTCAGTGACAGCCTTCACAGCCTTGTCGATACCACGCTTCAAATCCATAGGATTAGCACCAGCGGTCACGTTCTTCAGACCCTCTGAAACGATGGCCTGTGCCAGAATGGTAGCTGTTGTCGTACCATCACCAGCATCATCACCCGTCTTAGAGGCTACACTCTTAACGAGCTGGGCACCTGTGTTCTCGAACTTATCCTCAAGTTCAATCTCCTTGGCTACGGTCACACCGTCCTTGGTAATCTGGGGTGCGCCAAACTTCTTCTCGATAACCACATTACGTCCCTTAGGACCAAGTGTCACCTTGACTGCATTTGCCAACTGATCGACGCCCTGCTTCATTGCATCGCGAGCGTCAATATTGAATTTAATATCCTTTGCCATAATACTTTAATTTTTCAATCTTTCAATTCTTCAATTATTACTTCTCAATGACAGCGAGCACATCACTCTGACGCATCATCAGATATTTCTCGCCCTCGAACTCCAGCTCAGTACCAGAATACTTGCCATACAAGACCTCGTCACCCTCTTTGAGAATCATCTCCTCATCCTTGGTTCCTTTGCCTGTAGCCACAATCTTACCATGCAAAGGCTTCTCCTTTGCCGTATCAGGAATAATAATTCCACCGATTTTCTCTTCTGCAGGTGCTGGCACTACCAACACACGATCTGCTAATGGTTTAATTTTCATCATAGTTTTTTGAATATTAAAAATCGTTTGTTGACCTTATTGGCAAAATCATGCCAAAATGACAAAACTGACACATTGGCACGAGCTCGTCATTTTGTCGTCAGAATACGTATTCGCCATACCAATCACACCTTATTATATATAAAAGAGGAATATTTTTCCAAAAAGACCAAAATTATAAACGAGAAAACACATCACATTGAGAAAAAATGATTATCTTTGCCATGTCATTTGACTACTTGCAAAATTATTATTAAAAATTACACATATGAAGGATTTTATTAAATACGTATTCGCAACCATCACGGGTATCGTAGCATTATTTATGTTGATGGGCATTCTGTTTGCCATATCGTTGGTGGGAATGATTGCTTCTGAATCAGGAGCTACAAAAGTAAAAGACAATTCCGTATTTGTTTTGCAATTAAATGGAGTCATCCAGGAACGGACAGAGGAAGAGAATCCTTTCGCTGCCATACTGAGTAAGGGCGAGATGGACATGATGGGGTTAGATGACTTGCTCGCTGCTATTGAGAAAGCCAAAAACAATGACGACATCAAGGGAATCTATCTTGAAGGTGGTGTCACTGAATTTGACTCTCCTGCCACAGCCCAACAGCTTCGCGATGCCTTGAAAGATTTCAAGAAGAGCGGGAAATGGGTTGTTGCCTACAGCGACCAGTATCTGCAGGGAGCCTATTATGTGGCATCGGTAGCAGACAAAATCTACCTGAACAAAACGGGTATGGTAGACTTCAGAGGTATCGGTGGCAAGTCAGAATACCTGAAAGGTCTTTTTGACAAGATTGGTGTACGCTACCAAGCTGTCCGCGTAGGTAAATACAAGAGTGCCGTTGAACGCATGACACAAAGCAGTATGAGCGACAACGACCGTGAACAGCGGTTGGCATACTCTCAAGGTATCTGGGACTATTGGCTGAAGGATATCTCAGAGAGCAGAAAGGTCAGTGCAGCGCAACTCAATCAGTTGGCTAACGACAGTATCATCTCTATCGCCAACCCTGCAGACTATGTGAAAGCAAGGTTGATTGACAAGATCATGTATCCTGAGCAGATCAAAGACGAAATCAAAGGTCGTCTGAAACTGGATAAGGACGATGACATCAATCAATTAACACTGGCAGACATGAAGAACGTGAAGGCCAAGAAGGATGATGACGGAGAAAAGATTGCTATCTACTATGCCTATGGTGAAATTGTTGACGATATCGCATCGATGATGCCATCAGGACATAATATCGTAGGTAAGACCACTGTTGATGATCTCAACGAGTTGGCTAAGGATGATGACATCAAAGCAGTCGTTATCCGTGTAAACTCTCCTGGCGGCAGTGCAGTCGCATCAGAGAATATCTGGCACGCCATCAAACAACTGAAGACGAAGAAACCTGTGGTCGTCTCTATGGGCGGTCTGGCTGCTTCAGGAGGATATATGATCAGTGCACCTGCCAACTATATATTTGCAGAACCAACAACCATCACTGGAAGTATTGGTATCTTCGGTTTGGTGCCTAATTATAGCGAGTTGGCAACAGATAAGTTGGGTATTACCTTCGATGGTATCAAGACCAACAAATATACGGATTTCGCAGAGAATCTGGTTCTCTCAAAAGAGAATAGTGAGGAGATCCGTTTCCTACAGACATACGTTGACCGCGGATATACCACCTTCCTTGATATAGTAGCCGAAGGACGTAAGATGAAGCGTGAGGACGTACACGAGATTGCACAAGGTCGCGTATGGCTGGCGAAAGATGCCGTGAAGATTAAGTTAGTAGACAAGTTGGGAAGTCTGAACGACGCCGTGAAGAAAGCTGCTGAGCTGGCGAAGTTGGACGAATACCATACGGCTACCTACCCTGCTCCCGACAGTTGGATAGATCAGTTCCTGCCATCAGAAAACAAGGGTAGTTACCTAGATGCCGAACTCCGTAGTCTCTTAGGTGATCTTTATACCCCTGTCATGGAGATGAAGAAGAACACCAAGCGCAACCGTCTGCAGGCACGTCTTCCCTACTCTGTAGTCATCAAATAAACCACGATAGATGGAAGGGGATTTCATCAAGATCAACAAATGGCTGCTGCCTTTGAGTTGGCTGTACGGCATAGGTGTAAAGTTCAGAAACCTGTGCTTTGAGACAGGCATACTCAAAAGCCGCAGTTTTGATATCCCCATTATCTCTGTTGGAAACATTACTGTTGGAGGAACAGGTAAGACTCCTCATGTGGAATATCTAACAAAGATACTTCAGGAACATTTCAAGGTGGCCATACTCAGTCGTGGATACAAGCGTAAGACAAAGGGGTTTGTGCTGGCTAACGAAAAGAGCACTGTGGCCGATATCGGTGACGAACCTCGTCAGATGAAAAAGAAATACCCGCATGCCACCATTGCTGTCGACAGCGACCGGTGTCACGGTATTGATATGCTGGGTACCATCGAAGATACCAAAGACATCGATGTTGTTGTGCTTGACGATGCCTTCCAGCATCGGTATATCACACCAGGTATCAATATCTTACTGGTCGATTATCACAGACTGATTATCTACGACGAGCTACTGCCTGCTGGCAGATTACGCGAACCACTGACAGGCAAGAATCGAGCAGATATCGTCATTGTCACCAAATGCCCCACAAACCTGAAACCGATGGAGTTTCGTGTCATCACCAAAGCGATGAACCTATACCCCTATCAGAAACTCTACTTCACAACGTTGGAATATCAGAACTTAGTATCCATCAATGACGACAAACAATTACCACTCAGCCAGTTGACGGCTGACATGAATATTCTGGTACTCTCCGGCATAGCATCACCACAACAGATGATGATTGACCTCAAGTACTACACACAACGGATTTATCCACTGACCTTCAGTGACCATCACCCGTTTAAGGCAAAAGATATTGAACTGATACGGCATACTTATGAGAATATGCCATCACCCAAGATAATCATTACCACAGAAAAAGACGCTGTTCGATTAGAACATATGGATGGACTAGGTGACGACGTACGCAGTCAGATG
>Ga0310694_10007364_pt1 | contig 10334 bp, 8 predicted proteins | sample 174DNAGHGhighgp2_FD_203884 | JGI IMG/M metagenome (GOLD analysis project Ga0310694, IMG submission 203884) | Sheep rumen microbial communities from Palmerston North, Manawatu-Wanganui, New Zealand - 1742 DNA GHGhigh gp2 (v2) (version 2) | ecosystem: Host-associated > Mammals > Digestive system >... | reverse complement strand
AAGTCTAAACCAACCCTAAAAACACGGCCGCGGAACTGGTCTTCTTCCGCGGCTGTCCCTGGTATTATTCTTTATTCTCCGATGGCTGTTCATCACCGGCAGTTCCGGCCGTATCCGCGGTACCGGCTTCTTCGGGATTGTCAGTTTCTTCCGGTTCTTCTTCCTTTTCAGCGCGGCATACCCCGACCACAGAGCTTCCCTCTGCCAGCCGCATAATCCGCACGCCTTGCGTTGCCCGGCCGCACAAACGTACGTCCGCGGCACGGGTCCGGATGATCGTCCCGTCATCGGTGATCAGCAGAATATCCTCATCTTCATGTACAAAGAGCATAGCCACCAGGTCGCCGGTCTTGTCCGTCAGCTGCATGGCCTTGATACCCATACCGCCGCGTCCCTGTTCACGGTATTCTTCCGGGTCAGTCCGTTTTCCGTATCCCAGTGCGGTAATCGTCAGGACGGTGGTATCCGGCTCCACAGCGGCAATATCGATCACTTCATCCCCTGGCATGATACGCATGGAGCGGACACCGATTGAATTGCGTCCGACGTTACGGACATGCTGTTCATTGAACCGGATGCATTTGCCCTTCTTTGTACTGACAAGCATCTCATCGCTGCCGGTACTCAGCCGTACGCCGATCAGTTCATCCTCCTCACGGAGTGCAATCGCGATCAGCCCGTTCTTCCGCAGGTTCCTGAACTCATCCAGCGCCGTCTTCTTGATCATGCCGTTCCTCGTCGCCATAACGAGGTTATATTCATGATCCGTCTCCCTGGGCATCGGCAGCATCGTGGAAACTTTCTCCCCGCCTGCGATCTGCAGCAGGTTGATAATGGCGGTTCCGCGTGCCTGGCGCCCTGCTTCCGGGATCTGGTAGCATTTCAGGCTGAATACACGGCCAAGGTTCGTAAAGAACATAATTTCCTGGTGCGTGCTGGTCACGAACATCTGCGTCGTGTAATCCGTATCCTTCACGTTCATCCCGGTCACACCACGCCCGCCGCGGTTCTGGGCCCGGTATACTGAGGAAGGAACACGCTTGACATAGCCCTCATGCGTCATCGTCACGACCATGTTTTCTTCCTGGATCAGGTCCTCGATGTCAATGTCGTCTTCAGCAATCGTCAGCTCACTGAGCCGTGGGTCGCCGAACTTGTCCCGGATTTCACTGATTTCTGTCTTGATCACTCCCATCAGTTCGTTCTCGTCCCCAAGGATCTGCTGGAGCCTTGCAATTGTTCTCTCAAGTTCCTGGTACTCCTCCATCAGGCGTTCCCGCTCCAGGCCGGTCAGGCGCGCAAGGCGCATGTCAAGGATCGCCTGGGCCTGTTTTTCGGAAAATTCAAAGCGGAGCATCAGCGCTTCCTTCGCCGTGACGGTATCCTTGCTGGCCCGGATGATTGCCACGATCTCGTCAATATGATCCAGCGCCTTCAGCAGGCCTTCCAGGATATGGGCCCTGTTCAGGGCTTTGTTCAGCTCAAACTTCGTCCTGCGGGTCACGACCTCTTTCTGGTGCTCCAGGTAATAGTAGATCATATCCCGAAGGTTCAGGACCCGCGGCTTTCCGTTTACGAGTGCCAGCATGTTTGCGCCGAAGTTTTCCTGCATCGGCGTATGCTTGTACAGCATATTCAGCACAACCTGCGGCTGGACATCCCGCTTCAGTTCGATGACAATCCGCATTCCCTGGCGGTCGTTGGACTCGTCCCGGATATCGCTGATGCCCTCGATCTTCTTTTCATGGACCAGGTCGGCAATCTTTTTCACAAGGACGGATTTGTTAACCTGGTACGGAATTTCGGTCACGATAATCCGGCTGCGTCCGCTGCCCATGTCTTCGACGTTGGTCTTTGCACGGACGGTGATCCGGCCATGGCCTGTGGTATAGGCTTCCCGGATACCGCTGCGGCCCATGATCAGCCCGCCGGTCGGGAAATCCGGCCCTTTGATATGCTGCATCAGGTCTTCCACAGTGCAGTCCGGGTTATCGATCATGCAGATAACGCCGTTGATGACTTCTGTCAGGTTATGCGGAGGAATGTTCGTCGCCATGCCGACGGCGATGCCGCTGGAACCGTTCACCAGCAGGTTCGGGAAGCGTGCCGGCAGCACCGACGGCTGCTGCAGCGTTTCGTCGAAGTTGGGATAGAAGTCCACCGTATCCTTGTCAATCCCGTCCAGCAGGTGCATCGTCAGCTTCTGCAGGCGGGCTTCCGTGTAACGCATGGCAGCCGCGCCGTCTCCGTCCACGCTGCCGAAATTGCCCTGGCCTTCGATCAGCGGGTAGCGGATATTGAAAGGCTGGGCCAGGCGCACCATGGCATCATACACAGAGGAATCGCCGTGGGGATGGAATTTACCGAGCACGTCGCCCACGACACGGGCGCTCTTGCGCGTCGGCTTGTCGGGGGTCATGCCCAATTCTTCGGACATGTCGTAAAGGATCCGCCTGTGTACCGGTTTCAGGCCGTCCCGCACGTCCGGGAGGGCACGGTCCACGATCACCGCCATGGCGTAGGCGATGAAGCTCTTTTTCATTTCCTGTTCCAGGTTTACCGGGATCAGTTTATCCTGAATCATTGTTTTTCTCCTGCAATTAACATTATACGTCCAGGTCCTTCACAAGATCGCTGTTTTCCTGGATAAAGACCTTCCTGGGTTCCACGTCGTCACCCATCAGCAGCGTAAACAGCCGGTCCGCTTCCATCGCGTCTTCCGGGGTTATCTGCATCATCATGCGGGTTTCCGGATTCATGGTGGTATCCCAAAGCTGCTGGGCGCTCATTTCGCCCAGTCCTTTATAACGCTGGATATCAGGTTTCGGATCCCGTCCGATTTCATCCAGCAGGCGGTTCATCTCGTCGTCGTCATAGACATAGCGGGATGTTTTTCCTTTTGTCACCTTATACAGCGGCGGCATGGCAGCATATACATAGCCTTTTTCGACCAGCGGGCGCATAAAGCGGTAGAAGAACGTCAGCAGCAGGATCCGGATGTGTGCGCCATCAACATCGGCATCCGTCATGCACACGATCCGGTGGTAGCGCAGCTTGCTCTCGTCAAACTGGTCGCCGAATCCGCATCCGAAAGCAGTAATCATGGCACGGATTTCTGCGTTCTCCAGTGCGCGGTCCAGCCGTACCTTCTCCACGTTCAGGATCTTTCCGCGCAAGGGCAGGATGGCCTGTGTCTTGCTGTCACGGCCGCCTTTTGCGCTGCCGCCTGCGGAATCGCCCTCCACCATAAAGATCTCGCATTTTGCCGGATCCCGTTCGCTGCAATCCGCCAGTTTCCCGGGCAGGGAGGCGCTCTCCAGCACCGTCTTCCTCCGGGTCGCTTCACGGGCCTTCCTGGCCGCTTCACGGGCCCTCTGCGCATCCACGCAGCGGGTCACAATCGCCTTTGCAACAGTGGGATTCTCCTCCAGGTAAGTACTGAGCTCCTCGCTTACGAGGCTGTCCACCACGCCGCGGACCTGGCCGGAGCCGAGTTTGCTCTTTGTCTGGCTTTCGAACTGCGGATCCTCCATCTTGATGGAAATGATCGCCGTCAGGCTTTCACGGACATCCTCGCCCTTCAGGTTCGGCTCGTTATCCTTCAGGATTTTGTAGCGGCGGCCGTAATCATTGATGGCACGCGTAACCGCGGTATTGAAGCCCGCCAGATGGGTTCCGCCGTCCGGGGTGGCGATATTGTTGGCAAAGGAGTAAACATTCTCGGCGTAGCTGTCGTTGTACTGCATGGCCATCTCGACCAGGATGCCGTCCTTGATGCCTTCGGTGTAGATCGGTTCCGGGAACAGTACCTGTTTGTGCTGGTTCAGGAATTTGACAAATTCCCGCAAACCGCCTTCAAAGCAGAAATCATTCTCTTTCGGAGCTTCCCCGCGTTCATCCCGGAAGATGATCCGGACGCCCTTGTTCAGGAAAGCCATCTCCCGCAGCCTGTTGCGCAGCGTTTCGTATTCAAACGTCACACCTTCTTCAAAGATACCCTCCGGGTTTTCCCTGCTCCGGATATCCGGCCAGAACTGGATGGTGGTGCCGGTACGGTCTGTATCGCCGATCACTTTCAGGTCATACAGGTACTTGCCCCGTTCATATTCCTGCTGGTAGATCTTTCCGTTCTGGTAAACAGTGACCGTAAAATGGCTGCTCAGGGCATTGACCACGGAAGCACCTACGCCGTGAAGTCCGCCGGATACCTTGTATCCCCCGCCGCCGAATTTCCCGCCTGCGTGCAGCACTGTCAGGCAGACTTCAACAGCCGGACGCCCCATCTTCGGATGAAGGCCCACCGGAAAGCCGCGCCCGTCATCCATGACCGTCACGCTGCCGTCCCGGTTGATGGTCACATTAATCTGTTTGCAGTAACCTGCCAGCGCTTCATCCACAGAATTGTCCACAATCTCGTAAACCAGGTGATGCAGGCCGCGCGCGTCCGTAGACCCGATATACATACCCGGCCGTTTCCTGACGGCTTCCAGCCCCTCCAGCACCTGGATCTGCTCTTCTCCGTAATCTGCCGTAACAGCGGTTACCTGCTCCAGATTCGACTCGAATTCTTCTGCCATGATACACCTCGTTGCCATTCCTTGTACTGTTTCGTAAAAACTGTATTAACCGGCCGTTTTTCTGCCCTTTTTGAAATCCTTCCGGCCCTTGAAAATAAAGCATTCCGAACCAGTTGATTATACCATTTTCCGGCCGGAAAAGGAAGCTTTTTTTATTTTTTTCTTTCCTATATATATGTACGGCCGGAAATACGGACAGGAAAAAGCGCCGGAAGTCTTTCCGGCGCGTATCGTTTTATCGGCAGTTTTCCGGATTACAGCACGTTCTCCGTCTGCCCGTCAAAGAGGTAAATACTCTCCCAGGGGATATAGAACTCCAGTTCCTGGTCTGTTTCCGGCGTGTCGTGGCTGTCCACCTTCAGGATCGCGTGCTGTTCACCGTTGGTGATATAGACGTTCGTGTAGTCGCCCAGCATCTCCGTCAGTTCCACCATGCTGCGCATCTTAACAGCTTTTTCCTGCGGCTGCAGTACAATGGATTCCGGCCGGAAGCCGAACACGACTTCCTTTCCCTCCAGCGCGGCGCAGTCCTTCCTCGCGCCGGAAAGATCCACCTGCTGGTCACCGAAAGCAATGCAGCCGTTCTTAACGGTGCTGCGTGCAAAGTTCATGGGAGGTTCGCCGATAAATCCCGCCACGAATACATTCGCAGGGGTAAAATACAGTTCCTTCGGCGTGCCCACCTGCTGGATGTATCCGTCTTTCATCACCACGATCCGGTCAGCCAGGGTCATAGCCTCTGTCTGGTCGTGTGTGACGTAGATCGTCGTGGCGCCGGTCTCATGGTGAATCTGGGCGATTTCGCTGCGCATCGTCACGCGCTGTTTGGCGTCCAGGTTGCTCAGGGGTTCGTCCATAAGGAAGATGCCCACCTTGCGGATCAGGGCACGGCCGATCGCCACGCGCTGCCGCTGGCCGCCGGAGAGTGCCCTGGGCAGCCTGTCCAGGTAATCCGTCAGGCCCAGGATCTTGGCGGTCTTCATGACCCGCTCCTCAATCACGTCCTCGTCCACACCCTGCAGCGTCAGCCCGAAGGCGATATTGTCGTAGACGGTCATCTGCGGATACAGGGCGTAGCTCTGGAATACCATGGCCACTTCCCGCTCCCGCGGGCCTTTTTCGTTCGCGCGTTCCCCGTTGATCAGGAACTCGCCGCTGGATATGTTTTCCAGTCCCGCGATCATCCGCAGTGTCGTGGATTTTCCGCATCCGGAAGGACCGACAAATACGATAAACTCACCCTTCTCAATCTCCAGATTGAAATTATGCACCGCATGATATCCGTTCGGATAGATTTTGTTGATGTCTTTCAGGGTAATGTACATCCGTTTCTGCCTCCTTGCCAGTCACATATCCAGGCGTCTGATTTCTGTATAGCACAGCACAAATGGTGCTGATCCCTTCGCGTCATTGGAGACCACAGGCTCCGAGATATAGTATTCATAGCTGCCGTCCCGGCGCCGGTTGTTTTCCGGGCCCAGCCCTGCCACCAGGCAGATATTGTCCAGCCCGATCATTCCGTCCCGGATCTTCAGGTGCCCGTCCACAATCCCTTCAAAGGTCTTCCGTCCCTTTTCCCGGAAGGTATCGTCCAGGACTCCCAGCCGCGCTCCTTTCAGCATGGCGCAGGCAACCATTGCGCTTCCGCTGGACTCCAGGTAGTTGCCTTCCTGCCCGGCCTTATCCACCACCTGCCAGTACATGCCGGTTTTCGGGTCCGCGAAGGCGGATATGCTTTCCATCAGGTCCCGCAGGGTCTCCGCCAGCTCGTCCCGTTCCTCCATCCCTTTCGGGATAATCTCCGTCAGGTCCGTCAGTGCCAGCGCATACCATCCGATGGCCCGCAGCCAGAAATTCCGGCTCAGCCCGGTTTCCGGATCCGCCCAGAAAGCTTTCCGGCTGGCATCGTAACCGTGGTAATAGAGGCCGGTTGCGGGATCCCGCATCCTTTTGCGGACCACCCGCAGCTGTTCCAGGATGTCCCGGATCTCCCCGTCCCCGAAGGTATCCCGGTACATGGCCAGGAACGGCAGCGCCATGTATGTTCCGTCCAGCCAGACCTGGTCGGGATAAATCTTCTTGTGCCAGAAGTTCCCTTCCGCCGTCCGGGGCTGTTCCATCAGGCAGCGGTACAGCATATCCGCTGCCTTCCGGTACTTTTCGTTCTCCGTCCTGGCATACATGGGAAACAGGATCCGTCCTTCGTTGTAATCGTCCAGGGCCTGCCCTTCAGGCTTAAACGTATCGATGCTCCCGTCTTCCCGGACGAAGCTGTCTCCCACCTGTTCCACAAAAGCCGCGTATCGGTCATCCCCGGTAATCTCTGTCATGGCCAGGAGCGCCGTCAGCATGCAGCCGTCGATATAATTCCAGGCAACATCCTTGCCTTCCCGGACCTTTTCAAGGTTCCAGGCTGTCCTCCGGGGTGTGCTGCGCCGGATCAGCTCAAGGATATACCGCTCAATCATCTCTTGCATACGTTACCTCGCGTTTGCTTGATTGCTGCGCTTGGCGTCTGAAAGGATCCGCCTGCCCAGGCTCCGCAGCCCAAGGAAAAGGAAATCCCATCCTGTGGCAAACAGCCCGAACAGAATCGGTTCCACCCCCAGGGGAACACTCTGCGTATCCCCGGTGAATGAAACGATCACCCGGTTGATCACGCTGTAGGTCATGACGACGCAGGCCAGCAGCAGGTATCCGTAGAGGATGTTCAGCGGCAGGCTCGAAAAGCGCTTTTTCCCGAACATCATCCAGCGGTCATTCGCGCCGGGGGTCTTCGCATAGTACCGGAAGATATTGTTGACCATCAGATCCGTCACAAACCCGAGGGCAAGGCCGAGGATCAGCATCTGGTTTTCCCAGTTCGGCACCAGGATGGCAAGCCCCCAGTAGAAGAAGAAACATACCGAGCCGTTGAACCACCATTTGATCAGCAGCGTCTTCACCCAGTCCTTCAGGTGGATCTGAAGCCCGGAGCGGTATTTCCGCAGTTCCGCTTCGCTGACCTTCGGACTGTTCTCCGGATTTGCGGTGACCAGGTCGTCCACCGCCTTGGTATTCAGCCGGTAATAGGCCGCGGCATCCTTTTCTTTTTCAGGCGGCGCATCATGTTTCCTTCTGCCCATGAATCAGGCGTCCTCGCCGCTGATGTCAATGGCGCCCATCTGTTCGTTGCCTTCCACTGCCACGCTCGTATTGATTTTCTTGATCAGGGGCCGGTATACAGGCAGCAGGGCAGTCAGCACGACGCCGATGATCACAAGAACCGTGTGCACATGCAGCATATTGCGGGCGCTGGAAATATAGCTGTTCACGCCTTCCGCGCTGATCGGGTTATCCGCCCGGGTAACCGCCTCCGTGATCCGGCTGCCGTAGAAGATGTCGCAGTAGATCACGATGCCGCTCATGATGAACATCAGCACCAGCATGGGAATATTCGTTTTCTTCCGGTGCGGGAACGCATTCAGGAAGCAGACCAGGCTCAGCATGCTCAGCAGCATGGTGGCAAACTCCGCAAGGCCCATGCCGTTACCGTAAATCTTTGCGGTGGTATTGGAAATCTGCGTCAGGTTCAGGCTGTAATACACGAATGCAACCGCCAGCACAACCAATGCGATCATATGGGGTTTCCGCTTCAGGGAAACCAGCCACTTCCGCAGGAACTCCGGCTTTTTCGTAGGAGTATTCGCCATTGTTATTTTGCCTCCTTCCGAATCGCGTTCGTCGTATCCTTATCGAAGAAATGCTTCCGGCCGAACCGCATGCCGACAGAGTCGCCGCTGCGGTATTCCGACCAGCCGCGGAGCTTGGCGACGAGATGGCTGTTATTGCCGGCGTAGCCGTGCACCAGTGTATTCATGCCCAGGTTTTCATTGTTGGTAACCTTCACTTCCAGGTTCCCGTCAGCCGTGATATCTTCCGGACGAACGCCGAGGATGATTTCTTTGCCGTAATAGTCCTTCAGGATGTCCATCTCCTCGTCAGTCAGTTCCACCTCGAAACCGTTGCCCTTCAGCTTTCCGTCCTCAAAGCCCATGCCGTGGTAGAAGTTCATGGGCGGCAGCCCGATGAATCCCGCGACAAACAGGTTGTTCGGCCGGTCGTACAGTTCCAGGGGAGTGCCGATCTGCTGGACGTGCCCCATGGACATGCAGACGATACGGTCCGCCAGCGTCAGCGCTTCCGTCTGGTCGTGCGTGACGTACAGCATGGTCGCTTTCAGGCGCTTGTGCAGCAGCAGGATTTCCCGCCGGGTCGCGCCGCGTAGCTTCGCGTCCAGGTTCGACAGCGGTTCGTCAAACAGGAAAACCTTCGGGTTCCGGACGATGCTGCGTCCCATCGCGACGCGCTGCCGCTGTCCGCCGGACAGCTGGGCAGGCTTCTTGTTCAGCTGGCTCGTCAGGCCGAGGATCTCAGCGGCCGCGAGGACCTTCTTGTGGATGACGTTCGGATCTTCCTTCCGCAGCGTCAGGCTGAAAGCCATGTTTTCGTAAATCGTCATATGGCCGTACAGCGCGTAGTTCTGGAACACCATAGCCATGTCCCGGTCCTTGGCCGGCGCCTGGGTGATATCCCGCCCGTCCAGCAGCAGGTGGCCGGCGGAAATATCCTCCAGGCCTGCCACCATGCGCAGCGTGGTGGATTTTCCGCATCCGGAAGGTCCGACCAGCACGATCAGTTCGCCGTCGCTGACGTCCATATTGAAATCGTAAACAGCCTGCACGTTGTTGTCATAAATCTTGTCCAGGTGCTGCAGCTTGAGCTCCGCCATATTATGCAGCCTCCTTCCGGTTTTCCAGGCTGGCCAGGTGGCTGTTCAGCGCACGGGCCTTCTTCTGGTTGATGACCGCCGCGGCGATCAGGCACACGGCGCTGCCCACCAGATAGATGATTACGCGGATAAACTGCCCGTTGCCCATCACGACGGTATCCGCGCCGTTCACGGTGACCGTCGCGGAATGCGCCTGCATCGGGATCAGGAAGATCCGGACAATCTGCAGGGCACCCAGTACATACAGCAGGTAAGAGAATTTCTCCTGGTAGTTCTTCACGCCTTCGGAGGCCAGGAAAGCCATCAGCATGAAGAGCAGGTTGTACACGATGGAGCCCCCGACGAGAATCTGGTAGTACCAGGATCCCACGTCGGATTTATATATGGAAACGAAATACAGAACGTTCAGCAGGATGGCCAGGTAGCACAGCCTGGACGAGGTCGTGTTCTTGATGTACCGCATCCGGTCCTGTCTGATCGTACGATCATCCATTGCCTGAGTCATGCCGCTGCCTCCTTCGCCTGTCCGATCAGGGTCCGTTCTTCTTTCATAAGCTTGCTCTTCCAGATTGCGTTCGCGATCAGCAGGACTGTTCCGATCAGGAGCAGTGCGAAGATCACGTAGTGGATGTCAAACCAGAATGTGGATTCCGTATAAAGCGTTTTCCGCTTCGCCGCGTGATCCGCCAGGGCGGCGAAATCGATCGTCTTCCACTGGGCCTTGAACGCTTCGATCTGGCCGTGGGCCCACACGACCAGCGCGACGCTGGCGGCGGAGAAAATGCCGATCGCGCAGTAATTTCCGATGTAGTATCTCCGCCTGCTCGCGGTGTTCGTCACAAACAGCAGCGCGGACAGCAGGATCATGCCGATGGAAGCAAGCAGGAAGTTTTTGTTGAAGTCCTGCATGTCCATATAAACCCCGGCGCCTTCGATGCTGGATTTTCCGCGCCGATAGGTGCTGTAAAGGGAATCATAGAGGTCTG
>Ga0310694_10007358_pt1 | contig 10340 bp, 10 predicted proteins | sample 174DNAGHGhighgp2_FD_203884 | JGI IMG/M metagenome (GOLD analysis project Ga0310694, IMG submission 203884) | Sheep rumen microbial communities from Palmerston North, Manawatu-Wanganui, New Zealand - 1742 DNA GHGhigh gp2 (v2) (version 2) | ecosystem: Host-associated > Mammals > Digestive system... | reverse complement strand
AAATAAAGGAAAGATACTACCAATATCTTTCATTTCACAACCACTTTCAACCAACCAGAAACATTTTTAATAACCTTATCCATCATATCCTCATTCCCAGACCTCAGCACCAGCGTACCTATAGCATCATTGGCACCTTCAAAAGCATTTATCCTATCGCCCTTTTCAACCCACAAATCTTCTTCTATCACTTCAGCTGGCAAATCCTTAGAGATTTCAAGACCTCCAAAAGAGCCTGCCTTGTCCGCATGAAGTATTACCTCAGCCCAATGGCCGTTATATGGTTTTTGCTCAACTTCAGGGACAGAATCGCCTACGATATAACGCGTCATAGCCGTAATCATGTCCACACCTGTAGCGTAGCGCAGCATCTCGCAAAGCCGATTACCTCCTCCACGCGGCGTGAGTTCCATAATGTACGGCTTACCGTCTGTCCCAATTCGTGTCTCTATGTTATAGATATTCGTCTTCATCCCAAGTAAAGTGATAAGACGCTGTATTTCAGAAGTCAAATAAGCCTCTTGTTCCTTAGTGTATGTCGATGGCCACGTATATGCCGCTGGCGTGTAAGGATTGGCCGCTTTTGCATCAAAATATTGTGCATTGAAGCTGACAAACTTCAACTTACCATCCACTGAAAAACTATCTGTATCAGACGAGCAGCCTTGTTTCTCTATGAAATCCTCAATGATGACATGACCAGAAAGTGATTTGTTAAAGGCATAAGAAACCGCAGCCTCCAGCTGTTTAGGCGAATCCACGCGAGTAACACCCTTGGAACCGGCAGAATCTGTAGGTTTCACAATCACTGGATAATCAAGTATTTCCTTATCAGCCATGGCATCAACAACACTCTCGTATCCTTTCGCCTTCGGAACATTGAAACCATGCTCCGCTAAAAATGTACGAAAACAATCCTTATTCTGAAGAATGCAAACCGATTCGTAAGGTCCAAATGAAGGCAATCCCATTTTTTCTTGAACATAAGAGGCACTCACCACCCCAGGATCCACGCCAAACGACATAATGCCATCAATCTGTTTTTCTTGGGCAACCCTCAACACAGCCTCCTTGTCAATAATACTCACATTCACATACTCGTCGCTATATTTGTGGGCGGTATTATTCGGCAGATAATCAGCTGTGATAACATAATACCCCTGTTCGTGCGCCGCCTTGATGACAGGCAGGAGGTAACGGATACCACCCAAAAGCATGAGTTTCTTTTGCATTATCTTACAATTATATTTTCAACTCTATCACCAAAGCGGGCGAAACCACGTTTTTACTATTATAAGCATCCATAAATAACCTGTCCTATCTGACTATTAAACTCAAAACCTTATCCACATCTTCTTCCGACAACCCATGATGCATCGGCAAGCATATCACCTCATTGGCAATCCTTGTGGACACGGGCAGATTTTCCGGTCTTGCCGACTCTAAACCACGATAAGTTGAGAATGTGCTAATCAAAGGATAAAAATACCTTCTTCCCAATACACCTTGCTCCCTCATCTTGAAATAGAGTTCATCGCGCGTCATGCCGTATTCTTCAGCATCCACAAAGATGGGGAAATAACTATAGTTGTGTTTCACGCCCGACATGTCGTCAAAGAACCGGATACCCTTCACGTTGCGCAGTGATTCTCGGTATCTGACAGCCACACGATGGCGTTTTTCTATGGCTTCATCCACTTGTTTCAAGTTCAGCAAGCCCAAGGCTGCCCTTATCTCATCCATCTTGCTGTTGATCCCAGGAGCTACCACCTCGGTCTCACCAGCAAAACCGAAGTTCTTCAAATAGTCAACCCGTTTCTTGGTTTCGGCATCTTTCACAATCAACGCGCCGCCCTCTGCGGTATTGTAAACCTTGGTGGCATGGAAACTCAAGGTCGACATATCGCCTTGCTTCAGAATGGATTCTCCATTCACCTCCACACCAAAAGCATGGGCTGCATCGTAAATCACTTTCAAACCATATTTGTCAGCAATGGCTTGAATGCGTTCCGTGTCGCACGGTTTGCCATAACAATGCACTGGCATGATAGCCGTCGTTCTAGGGGTAATCGCTGCCTCGATTTTGTCGGGGTCAATGCCACAATTGGAAGGGTCGATATCCACAAAAACTGGCTTTATGCCATTCCACCAAAGTGCATGGGTAGTAGCCACGAAACTATAAGGCGTGGTGATTACCTCGCCAGTAATGTGCATGGCCTGCAAAGCCGTAATCAGCGGTAATGTTCCATTGGTGAAGAGACTCAGATAATCCACACCAAGATACTCGCACAACGCCTTTTCCAGCTGTCGATGGAACTGGCCGTTGTTGGTAATCCATTTGCTGTCCCAGATTTCCTTCAAGATTTCGTGGAACTCGTCAAGGTTGGGAAGCAATGGCGAGGTAACAGTTATGTCGGCAGGTTTTTTCATTTCAGTTTGTGCTCAACGAAATCGAACTTCGGGGTAATGTCGCCTGGTTCCTTTCCCATATAGCCTCCTATAGCGACCTGACGATTGGCCAGTGTAAACGATATGATGTCACTATCTTCAGCCAAGCAATTGATATTGTTTGCTTGCTCAAAGGCCATGAAATCAATAGCATAGTTTCCCCAATTAAGGAAATTAGCAGGTATCATACATATTTGTTCATACTCGCCTGTCTCATGATGTTTGTCATAGCAACGCGTAGCCCCCGTAAAAGAGAATATCTTATTGCCTTGTTCGTTCTTCATGTGCAAAGTGATCCAGAACGAATCCATAGGTCTCGATATTCTATAGCGCATGACGAGTTCCAAATCCTGATCCATCCTCATCACATCGGAGTAGTCTCCACCTTTCTTCCTCATACCCATTTCATACAATTCGAAACCGTCACCCTTAATCTCAGGGATTTTCCAACTTTTATAGTTCTCCGCAGTACTATCACCACGCAGGTAATGTGTCACCACGGTATCAACGTCGCCGTCATCCACCAGCATCCCATTCTTCAAAATAACACCTCGTTTGCAAAGTGCTTTAATACTAGTCATGTTATGGCTTACAAACAACACCGTTCGGCCCTCGCCCTTGCTCACGTCTTGCATCTTGCCGATGGCTTTCTTTTGGAACTCCGCATCACCCACGGCGAGCACTTCATCAACAACGAGGATTTCAGGGTCAAGATGAGCGGCGACAGCAAAACCCAATCGCACGGTCATACCTGAACTGTAACGCTTCACGGGAGTATCAATATATCTTTCACAGCCCGAAAAATCGACAATCTCGTCAATCTTGCTTGTGATTTCATGTTTGGTCATCCCCAAAATGGCTCCATTCATGTAGATATTTTCCCGTCCGGTCATTTCTCCATGAAAGCCAGTACCCACTTCAAGCAACGAGCCAATACGTCCCCTTGCCTTGATGGTTCCTGTTGTAGGGCCGGTAACGCGGGAAAGCAATTTCAGCAAGGTACTTTTCCCCGCACCATTCTTGCCGATAATGCCTACCACATCGCCTTGTTCCACCTTAAAGTTGATGTCTTTCAATGCCCAGACATACTCGCTGTCGGCAGCGGTGGCACGGTCGTTCACCGAACCCACTTTCAAATAAGGGTCTTCTTTATGCAACACAGCCGTCTGCCACCAACGGTTGAGGTCGTGGCTCAACGTGCGGGTGGACACCAATCCCAGTCGATACTGTTTGCTTATGTCGTTGAATTCTATTGCTGTTGGCATAACCTAGTCAATATAATTTTTTAAGTAATTTGTCGATAATACGAATTGAGGTTGCATCTTTCTTCATAGCCGTATTCCTCAAATAAGAATGTACACACCTATCTAACAACCGTTGAGGGTCTTTCAAATCATAGCTTTGGATGAAAACAACGTCCCAAATGTCTAATCGGCGCAACTCTTTCCATGTATGCCTCGGGAAGCGTTCTACAATGTAATCATCCATGTAGCACTTCGAAACCTGAGTGTCGACAAGTCCTAGCAGATCGAAGCCGAACTTGTCGGTTTTGTACAAAAACTCATCGGGCAGTGGCAACACTTGCTCACTTTTTTTTGTCTGCGTGTAGCTCCTGCTAAGACTGACAGGCGACCGGTGATTCATTTCCCAGTCCACAAACTGATAGAAACGGCGCTTGGATGCTACCCTATGCTCATTCAAATAAGCCAGATGCAACACGCGGAAACCATCCACATTATACATCTGCTTCTCCTCAATAGGATAAGGAATGCGCATAGAGTGCATATTGCGGACATAGTTACCATGGGGTTCTTTGCCATCATCATGGAAAAGCCAAGGATAGTAGGTAGTTGGCGACAGCCAATACTCCTTTTGGTTGGGGCAAATCTCAGCCCACTTGAACCAAAACACATCGCCAGGGACAGAATTAATGATATGCTTCCAATCTTCCGTCTCAAAAGTATCAGCAGCAAGCACCTCGTCAGCGTCCAAGCCCCAAAGCAGCGTGTCGCGACCGGCAGCGACCTCTCTTGCCTTGGCTACCAACATACTCTGTCGCTCCGCCTCGTTGAACTCGGGGTTCTTATTGTCAATCAAGACGACCTTGGGATATTTTCTGGCAATTTCACGGCTGCCGTCCGTCGACATTTGGTCGGCAATGATGATATAATCAGCCCACAAGGAAGTGGCTTCCAAAAAAGCCTTTAGAACCCAAGCCTCGTTGCGAACGGGGGTCATGACGATATGTAGAGGTCTTTGTTCACTCATAATTCTCTCAGTTTCTTAGCCCCATATAATTGTTTCATATATGGGATATTCAGCATAATTATTACAATCAAAATCGTGATTCCGTAGTGAATCGCCACACTATAGAGGCCGGTTACATGAATGCCCAAGACAAACCTTATTGATTTTACGAGCCATGAACTTCTATCCAAGCAATGGATGCAGAAAATGAGCAATGAATTAACGCCAAACCATTGAAGTAGTTTGCTGGACTTAGGGGCGAGCTTACACAATCCCTTACTTAATTGATAAACCAACCATATCGCACCAACAGAACCTATCACGTCAATAGGATAACATTCATAGTAGTATGGATACATGTCGATTCCCCCAAACTTGAGTGCAGCCAGCCAAACAGCTACTGTCAACCAATAAAACCAAAGTGGCTGTTTATGTCTATTGAGATACCATCCAATGGCATAGAACACAACGGCAGTAGTTCCTCTCAATATTTCCCACGGCAACTTAACCGAAAACTTCACATGCAGAACAACAGCCGACACCGATAGCAATGCACAAATCACCACAATTGCCTCATCATGCCATTTTGACTTTTTCAAACAAGCATATTCTAAACCTCTAAAAATAGTTCTCGTCCAGAAAAGTGCCAACAAGAACCACATTTGGCACGATACCGTTCCCCACTTTGTGTCGATGGCATCACCATTCCACAACAACGATAAGAACTGATTGAATACAAAATGAAAGTTTTTATCTTCGGCATAATGCAAGGGAGACAAAAGAATCAAAAGGACCTGGGTCACAACTACCGGAAGGACCAAGCGTTTTGCATCTTTTTTCAACAAATTTACATATTCATTTCTTTCCCCACCTTGATAATCTTTGGCGAAGACTCCTGCTAAGACAAAAAACAGCGGCATGTGAAAAGAATAGATGAAATGATAAACAGGATAGCTGGGCGGAATATGGCCAACCAGCATAAGGATAATCCCTATTCCCTTCATCACGTCAAAAACAGGATTTCGCATCATTCACTGAAAATATACTTTTGCAACAATTCCCTCCTAAGAAACCGAAAAAGTCTCTGGCACGATAATCTAATCCACGTAAAACAATAGCTATGCATCAAAAAGCCTTTCATCCCTTTTGTAGACCAACCAATGAGAGGCCAGAACTTGCTCTCTGTGCCATCAATGGTCTCGACCACGAACGGGAAATGCTGCTTTTGCCTGTATTTCACGACCATTTTCAATATGACAAACGCATAAAGCATCGTTTGTTTTGATGTTTCTTCGCGATATATGGTTTCCTTGTCAGCAAAAAATCGTTGAAGGCCGATATCGTTACGAAGATATTGGAGACCATTTTTCAGCGTTTTGTCTTTCGATTGATATGAGACTATAGAATTGTTATTTCGACGCTCATAATTGTATATGAACTTCTCACAAACGGCAAACGAATCTGCATAGTATGAAATCTGAGCCATTTGATACTTATCTTCAGCCATGTCGCACCCCTCTAAAGCCCTCACGTGGTTGTCCTCAATAATAGCCCGTCTAATAAGCCTGCCCCAAATCACATTGTGCCATCCATTGCCTATTCTATCAATGACAATTTCCTCTTTGCTCTTGTTTTTGGGCTGTTCATGTTTGTCAACCCTATCAGGATAATACATTAAAGCATTACCCGAAACGACATCTGCGCAGGTTTCCTCCTGTTTCTTCACCAATGCTTCCACAGCATCCAACTCCAACCAATCATCAGAATCCACAATGGTGACAAAATCACCCATAGCATTGTCATAAGCCGTATTGCGTGCGGCAGCAAGGCCTCGGTTTTTCGCATGATTGACAATCTTGACAGCATCTTTCTTATCGGGATAGTCCTCCATCACCTTCTTGAGTACCTCAATGCTGTTGTCGGGAGTGCAATCGTTGACAAACACATACTCCAAATCAGGATAGGTTTGCTCAAAGAGACTGCGAGTACAGCGTTCAATATACTTGTCGACACCATAGATCGGAACTAACACACTAACCTTCATCACAACATGTTCTTCCCCATAAGATATAAGCTACAAAAGCAAACAACAACAACTTGCCAAAATGCTTCGGACGCACAAACCAGTGTTTTACCTCATTCTTACCCAATTCTCATTTTAGAAATTTTCCCAATAATTTCTGGGTAGAATAACTTGGACTAGCAAAAACAAACCGGAAAAAATCTATTCCTTTCTCCAGCACATGACTATCGTTGCGCATTTTTGCATAGTAGGAATCTGCAATTAATTGATTGAGCACTTTCTTATTAATCAAAGGAAAATTCATCTTAAGAGCCTTAAAATGGAAAGGCATTGCTTGTAATCTGGGATCCTGATACTTTTTATCTTGTAAAACAGAATTCCCATTCATTCTATAAACAGACATTCTCTCTTCAAAGCCCCACAATTTGCCCACATGAGCACATCTTTCAAATATAACTATATCACCAAAAACGAACCATTCTGTATGTATTAGATTATACGAATCAAACTTTTCTCTACTAAACACGACCGACGCTGTAGGAACGACCCACCTTGGGAATATATCATTTGGCCCATAATCACCTTCCTTAACAATCGAATAGCTTGATGTCACTTTTGCGTCACATTCATTTAACAAGATTGCAGAATGAAAGCACATTGAGTATTCTTCATGTCCCTCCAAAAAATCCACCTGTTTCTGCAATTTCAATGGGTCGGTCCAATAGTCATCGCCTTCGCAGAGAGCGATGTATTTTCCAGTACATTTTGGAAATACAAATCTTGACAAAATACTACCTTGACGCTTAGAATATTGGTTTTCCGTCTGTAAAATTGGTTTTATTACATTTGGATAACGATTTTGATATGCCCTAATTATGTCAGGAGATGAGTCGGTACTAGCATCGTCATGCACCCATACCTCAATCGGGAATGTAGTCTTTTGCATTACGATGCCTTCCAGACAATCACGTAAGTATTTCTCGTGATTGTATGAAAGCACACAGACGGACACCATGATATCATTCATGTCTCAACTCTAAAAAACGATTGATTCTCATTTCTTCCCGATATGCTTCAAAAAGACGTAGGCAGTCATATTGAGGTTCATAGCCTAATTCATCCTTCGCATTTTGTACATCCATTAAGAAACCGCCACCGCAGGGTTTTTCTGGACAATAAACTATTTGAGATGGATGATCTTTAGGCGAGAAAACCTTAATAATAGTTTCTATCTGCTCTTGTAATGTCACAGGAACTCCTGTCCCGACATTGTACCATCCTTTATCACGGTCGACTAAAACAGCTTTGCAAATCATCTGAGCGCAATCATCCACATAAACCATATCCTTGCTGTAATTCGGGTCGCCCCATAATTCTATTGGTTCACCTTTCATAGCTAAATCAATCATTCGGTAAACAGGGCGAAGAGTTTTAACTCCATTAGGGTGATAGTAATGGTATGGACTATAGTTATAAATGGTCGGAAAACGAAAAACAAAATACTTCAGCCCGTATTCCGCATGGTAATGTTTAATAAGTTCTATAGCTGTATTTTTTGTAATCACATATACGGCATGATCACCTTCATAGCTAAAATTATAAGGAGTGTCCGGTTTCAAAGCAACGCCATCCTGAACAGCCAACGAAATATCGAATACCGTGGTCGAGTAAAGTATACGATCTGCCTTTACTTTTCTACAATATTCGAGCACATTATAAGCTCCAATTATATTAGATTGGATATACCGTTCTGGATGGTATCCCTCCATATATGAAGGAATTTGGGCCGCAAGATAAACTATAGCATAGACTTCTTCCTGAGGAAGTTTCATAAAATCTTCCTTCCGAGAAATATCAACAGAATAATACTTTACTCCCAGTCTATCAAAAAAATCCGTTTGCCTGCGGCCTGAAGCTATCACTTCATATTCCGTCGGGTCAAAAAACTCATTTGCGTATTTCAGCACATAGGACCCGACATTACCTGTTGCACCAAAGATAATTATTCTTTTCATATTATTTATTATATATTATTTTATTTATTATTATTACTACTTTTACGCCATTTTTTCTAAGTATCATATGCGATAACAATATTTTGCTTTTTATTACAGCTCTTTGGTCACAAGGAATCGACAATAATCTGTCCATCAATATCCTTCCTTTCCAGCATGCTTTCTAATGTTCAAACCCTCACAATCAGCCAATACGTGACTGCGAAAACTTTACTCTGTGTCATTTTACGTCTAAGACACGCATAATCCGTCAAATACGTATACACCACAGGGCAGCCAAAGTTTTCTCAGTCTCTCTATCCGGCAGGTGTGCGTCTTCGTCTCTCTATCCTAATTGATGCCTACCAGCAAAAGGTCACCAGTGTATTGCATCACTTTGGCAGGATACTGTTTGCACTTGATTTGGTCGATGGCAGCATCGGCGTTTTGGTCACATTTCAACTCTATCACCAAAGCGGGCGAAACCATGTTTTTCCTTGGCAACAGCACAGGGTCGGCAAAGCCTTTACCTATAGCCAATTCACGGTGCATCACATAGTCGTTCTTGGCATAATAATACGCGATGCTCAACACGCAAGCCATTGAGTTTTCCTTATACTACCTTCCACTCGTCAATACAACGTTTCTCCGTCGAGAAGTTCACGCCTATCTTGAACAGTTTACGCGAATCGGAGGCAAACGACTTGGCATGGTCTTTCTCCTCTATTTGCTGTAAGGCGATGTCGGCACTTTGGGCAATCTTCAACTCGAAGATGTAGATGTATTCTTTCGTTTGCACCAAAATCTCCATCCTTCCACTGGTGGTATGGCGTTCCACTTCGACATAAAGTCCAAGCAATGTAAAAAACACATACACCGCATTGTGGAAATACAACTCCTTGTCGCCCATCAAGGCATAGTCGCCATTAGCGAAGAAGGCCTCCAAACGGTACATGAAGCCTTCTGTGTCACCTGTCCTAATCTCCCTAACGAAATTGGAGATGTCAAATGTCGTCTTGTCTTTCTTTTTGGGTGTGTAAAACGGCACCAAATACTTGACAAAGCCCTCTCTCACTTCCCTATAGGGAAATCCAAGAGATAGGTCCTGAACTCGGCATCATACCCTTTGATGGTCAAGTATCCGAACTGAACAACTACTAACTGACGACTACTAACTACAACTGTAGATTGCTTCGTTCCTCGCAAATGCTCCGCATTCGACGGAGTCAATGACACAGCGTCAACTCCTAACTATCAACTTTCAACTCCCAACTAACTCATACCGTATCCATAAAGCTCTTCTGCACCTTGTTGAAAATCAGGATGCCAAGAGTCAAGACAAGGAACATGAAGCCGAGACTATAGGCAAGCCATCCCCAGCCGATGAACTCGCCTGCGTTTAAGGCACCATGCTTAAAAGTCTCAATGATAGGGGTCACTGGATTGAGACACATCAGAGTAGCGACATCCAAACCCTTAAACTGTTTTCCTGCAACTTGACTAAGAGGATAGACGATAGGAGTGGCATACATCCATAAAGACACAAAGAAGGAAAACAGAATCTGCAAATCCCGATACTTTGTTGTCATGGACGATATAATAATTCCAAATCCCAAAGCCAGACCTGC
>Ga0310694_10007356_pt1 | contig 10343 bp, 10 predicted proteins | sample 174DNAGHGhighgp2_FD_203884 | JGI IMG/M metagenome (GOLD analysis project Ga0310694, IMG submission 203884) | Sheep rumen microbial communities from Palmerston North, Manawatu-Wanganui, New Zealand - 1742 DNA GHGhigh gp2 (v2) (version 2) | ecosystem: Host-associated > Mammals > Digestive system... | reverse complement strand
AATTATGGTTATTGCCATCGTAGGCGCCTCGGGCGCCGTCGGACAGGAACTGCTGGCTGTACTTGAACAGCGGCAGTTCCCGATTTCCGAACTCCGCTTATTCGGTTCGGAACGAAGTGCCGGCACTACATACCTTTTCCGCGGCAAAGAACATACCGTTCGATTGCTGCAACATGACGACGCATTCCAAGGCGTCGATATTGCTTTTGTATCAGCGGGCGCGAGTGTGTCACGTGCATATGCGGAGGATATTACCCGTTTCGGTGCTATTATGATTGATAACTCGTCGGCCTTCCGCATGGACGAGGATGTGCCATTGGTAGTGCCGGAGGTTAATGCTGCGGATGCCTTGAATTGTCCGCGTCATATCATCGCCAACCCCAATTGTACAACGATTCAAATGGTGGTAGCGCTGCAGGCTATTGAGCAGATCAGTCATATCAAACGCGTACATGTAGCCACTTATCAGGCCGCTTCGGGTGCCGGTGCACAAGCGATGAAAGAACTAGAGACACAATACCGTCAGGTGTTGAACGGAGAAGAAGTGACGGTGAATAAGTTTGCGTATCAGTTAGCGTATAATCTCATCCCGCATATCGATGTTTTCACCGATAACGGTTACACAAAAGAGGAGATGAAGATGTACCATGAGACGCGAAAGATCATGCACTCGGATGTCAAAGTGAGTGCTACTTGCGTGCGTGTTCCCTCTTTGCGGGCACACAGCGAGAGTATATGGATTGAAACAGAACAACCGGTGAGTGTAGAGCAAGCCAAAGCGGCTTTTGCCAAAGCGCAAGGCTGCGTGCTGATGGACGAACCGGAAAATAAGATATACCCTATGCCGCTCTTTTTGAGTGGCAAAGATGAAGTGTTCATCGGTAGGATACGCAAAGACCTAACCGATGAGTGCGGGTTAAGTTTCTGGTGCGTAAGCGATCAGATTCGCAAAGGTGCCGCCCTTAATGCGGTACAGATAGCCGAAGTGCTTACGAGCACTCCGTCTTAATCGTAGTATGACGAATACGCAAATCGAAATAATGGCCCCTGTGGGATGCTGGGAAAGTTTGGCTGCGGCTATCAACGCCGGAGCTACCAGTGTCTATTTCGGTATCGAGCATCTGAACATGCGTGCCCGCAGTTCGGTTAACTTCACCACGGACGATATGGCCACCATCGTTGCTACCTGTCGTGAGGCGGGGGTAAAGACCTACCTGACGGTGAATACCGTCATGTATCCGGAGGACCTACCGCTGATGCATCAGATAGTGGATAAGGCGCATGCAGTAGGGGTAGATGCTGTCATTGCGAGTGATATCGCCGTGATGCAGTACGCCAACGCGATTGGTCAGGAAGTGCACCTGTCCACCCAACTCAATATCGCCAATACGGATGCGCTGAAGTTCTATGCACAGTTTGCCGATGTAGTCGTTTTGGCGCGGGAGCTGAATATGGAACAGGTAGCATCGATATACAAGGATATCCAAGAGCAACATATATGCGGTCGCAGCGGACAGCCTATCCGCATTGAGATGTTCTGCCACGGTGCGTTATGTATGGCCGTAAGCGGGAAATGTTATCTGAGTCTTAATAACTACGGGCTGAGTGCCAATCGCGGAGCGTGCGTGCAGGTATGCCGTCGCGGTTATACGGTGAAGGACAAGAGTTCCGATATGGAACTGGATATCAACAACCAGTATATCATGAGCCCCAAGGATCTGAAGACTATTCATTTTCTGAATAAGATGCTGGATGCCGGTGTGAGGGTGCTTAAGATCGAAGGTCGTGCCCGCGGTGCGGAGTATGTATCCACTGTAGTCAGTTGTTACAAAGAGGCCGTGGAAGCATGGCAACATGGTGAGTATAGCGATGATGCGGTGATCGAACCCAAGATAGCGAATTGGAACGAACGACTCAGTCGGGTCTTCAACCGCGGTTTTTGGGACGGGTATTATCAGGGGCAACGCTTGGGTGAATGGACGCATTCGTACGGAAACAAGGCGACGCGCAAGAAGATCTACGCTGCCAAATGCACCAATTTCTTCAAGAACCTGAGTGTGGCGGAGTTTTTGGTAGAAGCCGTAGAGGCTATCGAAGAAGGACAGGAACTGCTGATCACCGGCGAGACCACCGGTGTATATGAATGTAAGGCCGAAGGTATGCGTGATGCGAAAGGTAATCCGACGCAACGCGTACAGAAAGGACAGTTTTTCTCGCTTAAGACGGACCGGTTGGTTCGTCGCGGTGATAAATTATATCTATGGACGGAATAGGTCACATATTATCTCCGATGAGTGCACCGTGGTGCGGTTGGACGATGTTGGCGCTACTACTATGCGCCGTGCTGGGTGAAGTGTTGCAACCCGGCGTGATCAGCCAAGCAGCTTCCTCGCTCTTTTCCCGCAACGAACGCACTTACAGAGATGCACCGGTGAATTTTCCGGGTCAGGTGATGATGACCCTTTTCCGCATCGGTACCATCGGGATGGGTTTATACCTATGCCTCTATACGGATGGTGAGTACGGGTTCGGTGAATATGCCGCTTTATGCTGTGTCATTCTGGCGGTACTGGTAGGTAAGATGCTTTGCAACGGTATCTTGGATTACACCTTCCAGATCTCCCGCCGATTCTCGCCGGCATATGAGCAGTACGGCGACATCATCACGATCGTGAGTTGCATTCTGTACCCCGCTTTGTTGGTTGCGATGCGTATCGGTAGCAGTACGGTGAACGGATGGATACTGGGTAGCGTAGCGGTAGTGTTCCTCTTGCTATGGCTCTTTCGCATGGCGCGCAATTACATCCAGTCTCCGATGGCTATCGTCTATGTAGCTCTCTATATATGTACATTAGAAGTGATACCCTACGGGTTAATCTTCTTCCTTGGTTCGAAAACGATATCGATGATATGATACAAAAGATTCTATTTTCTCAACCGCGCCCTGAAACGGCGCATAATCCTTACACCCGTTTGGAAGAGCAGTTCGGCGTGCAATGTGAATTTTATCAGTTTATTCATATTGAAGGTCTGTCTGCACGCGAATTTCGCCAGCAGCATATTAATCCGCTGGATTATACCGCTGTTATTCTTAATTCCAAACTCGGTGCAGAGCATTATTTCCGCATGTGCGAAGAGATGCGACTCAATGTGCCGGACTCGATGCATTACTACTGCAACTCGGAGTCGGTAGGTCTTTATTTACAGAAATTTATCAATTATCGCAAGCGGAAGGTCTTTTTCCCCGAATCGGGAAATAAATTCGAAGATCTCCTTCCGGCGATGCACCGTCGTCCCAACGAGCGCTACCTGATGGTGCTCTCTGACATCCATAATCAGGACGCGATCAACATGTTCGCCGAAAATCATGTAGAAGTACAACCGGCGATCATGTACCGCACGGTGACCACTCCTTGGCCGGCAGACAAAGCGTTTGATTATGATCTGATCGCACTCTTCACACCTGCAGGTGTCACTTCGTTACGCGAGAACTTCCCGGAATGGAAACAAGGCAAGACACTGATCGCAGCCTTTGGTGAAGGTACTGTGCGGGCACTGGACGAAGCGGGTTTCCGCGTAGATATAGAAGCCGGACCGGGTAAAGCGTTTGCTTCGCTTCCTATGGCCATCGCCGATTACTTGGAGAAGAATGCCTAATACTTTTCCGAAACATAGCAAACTCTGCGGACAGTTGCGTATCGCGCAACTATACAAAGCGGGAAAGCGGTTTGTGGCATGGCCTCTGCGGGTGACTTATCAACCGACGGAAGGGGAGACACAAGTGCTGGTATGGGCACCTAAATCGCTCTTCAAACGCGCGGTCAAACGTAATCATCTGCGTCGCTTGATGCGGGAAGCCTATCGCCTCCACCAGGATATGTTAGGCGAAGGACATTATCAAATCGCCTTCAATTACATGGATAAAGAAGAACAAGCCTTCGCTGTCATTGAAAAAGCCATATGCAAGTCTCTAAAGAAGATATCAGAACAGGCGTAAGGAAACTTTTTTTGCTGCCGGTATATTTTTACCGCGCCTTCATATCGCCGTTGACGCCGCCCTCTTGTCGCTTCACCCCGACTTGCAGTCAATACATGGTGGAAGCGGTACTCAAACATGGTATTTTCAAAGGCGGTTGGTTAGGTATCAAGCGGATCTGCCGATGCCATCCATGGGGTGGAAGCGGATATGACCCCGTGCCCTAAAAACTATATTTATGCGAATCGATATTATCACATGTTGTCCGGAATTGTTGGAGTCTCCGCTCAACCATTCTATCATTCAGCGCGCGAAGAACAAAGGTCTTTGCGAGATTTATGTGCATAACTTACGGGATTGGACTTTGGACAAGCATCGCAAAGTGGATGACTATGCGTTCGGTTTCGGTGCCGGCATGGTACTGCAGATCGAACCTATTGATCGCTGCATCGCGCACCTGAAGTCCGAACGGGATTATGACGAGATCATCTTCACCGCTCCGGACGGAGAACGATTTGACCAAAAAGCGGCCAATGAGTTGTCGCTCAAAGAGAATATCATCATCCTGTGCGGACATTACAAAGGTGTGGACCAACGCGTACGGGATCATCTGATCACACGCGAGTACAGTATCGGTGATTTTGTGCTGACGGGCGGTGAGATGCCGGCAGCCATGATGACCGATGCCATCGTGCGTCTCTTACCCGGTGCATTAGGCGATGTGGAGAGTGCCTTGAACGATTCGTTCCAAGACGGATTACTGGAAGCGGGTGTCTATACCCGACCTGCCGACTACAAAGGATGGAAAGTACCGGAGATCCTTCTTTCCGGGCATCAGGCCAAGGTGGAAGAATGGTTGTACGAGCAATCCTTGGCGCATACAATGGAAAGAAGACCGGATTTATTAGAAGAAAACTAAAATATCGTAAAAGGCATCAAAGCACTGTCTTTTTGTAAAGTTGAATTGACATTTTTATGTTTTATAACATTTTTTTAAGAAATTATTTGGTCATATCGTCAAAAAGCAGTACTTTTGCACCGTGTTTTTCATGGTATTAGATTTAAGGTTAAGTAAAAAGATTGGGATGTCGGGAGACATCCTTCTTTGTTTTTATACGGTTAGCGCTTCTTTTATACGCCGCATTGCCTCCGTAATTTCCTCCGTACTGATGGCATAAGACAGACGGATACAGGAAGGATAGCCGAAGGCTGAACCGGATACGGTAGCCACATGCGCTTTCTCCAGTAGTCTCTCAGCCACTTCGTCGCCTGTTCCCAATGCCGTCACATCCGGGAAGAGATAGAAAGCACCCTTCGGTTCACGGAACTTAAATCCCGGTATCTCTGCTGCTAACCGGCAGATGAGGTTTCTGCGCTCTTCGAAAACCTTACGCATCGCTTCCACGGTGTCTTGCGGACTGGTCAATGCCACTTCGGCCGCTTTCTGCGCCACCATTGTAGCGCATGTCAGTTGTTGTCCTTGCAAACGGGTACAAGCGGCAATAAACGCTTTATCCTTGGTCATCATCCAACCGATACGATAGCCGGTCATAGCATAAGCCTTGCTGACGCCATTGATGATAATCAAACGGTCTGCCAACTCGGCAAACGAAGCAAACGAAGTAGCGGGTTCGCCATACACGATAGAGGCGTATATCTCATCTGCCAACACGATCACCTCCGGATAATCGCGCAGAACCGCCACGAGTTCCGCCATGCGTTGACGGGAATACACAGAGCCGGTAGGATTATTGGGACTGCAGAGGATGATCATGCGTGTACGCGGACTCAGCACCTCGCGCAGTTGGTCGGGCGTAAGACAGTAATCCTCTTCGTAGCGCGTCTGTACCGGCACTACTACTCCTTCGGCCAGTTTGACCATCTCGCCGTAACTGACCCAACTCGGCATGGGGATGATCACCTCGTCGCCGGGATTGATGGCCGTCTGCACGGCATTGAAGATAGCCATTTTAGCGCCCACCGATACGATCACATCTTCGGCTTGCCAAGTGATGGCATTTCCGGGAACCGCATTCTGTTGGGCTGCAGCTGCAGCGCGCAAGGACGGGATACCCGGTACGGGTCCGTAATGCGACCAGTGATTATCAATCGCTTCCTGCGCCGCACGACGCACATGCTCCGGCGTATCAAAATCCGGTTCGCCAAGCGACATACTGATCACATCCATTCCTGCCGCCTTCATCTCCCGGCAGCGTGCCGCCATCGCCAGACTCTGCGAAGCAGCAATCTTATTTACACGTTCCGATATTTGCATAAATTGTAGTATTTTAGCATTTTACTCCTCGCTGAAATGCACGAGCACATGGCGATAGGAGTTGAATATTTTCGATTTGGACACAAATCCAAGGTAACGCCGGTCCTGATCCACTACCGGCAGGTTCCACGCACCAGTATCTTCAAAAGTCTCCATCACTTTCTCCATCGGTAGGTCAAACCGCAGCACGGCAGGCGGTGAGGTCATCAGCTGACCTACCGTGAAGCGCCTATATAAACGCGGCTGGAACATGATATTACGCACTTCATCCAACAGCAATATACCGCGTAAGCGTCCGTCATGGTCAATGACGGGGAAGATATTCCGCTTGCTCTCACTGATCACTTTCACCAGTTCGCCCAGCGTCATCTCCGGCGTGATAGTGATAAAATCCGTCTCCAGCACGCTATCCATCTTGAGCAAGGTGAGCACATTGCGGTCCTTGTTATGGGTGAGCAGTTCGCCTTTCTGCGCCAAACGCATAGCGTACAGGGAGTGCGGCTCGAAGAGCATGATCGTCAGATACGAGATGACGCTCACGATCATCAATGGCATGAAAAGGTGATAGCCGCCGGTCAGTTCTGCAATGAGGAAGATACCCGTCAGCGGTGCATGCATGACACCCGACATGAGTCCGGCCATACCAACCAAAGCAAAGTTCGTCTCCGGCACCATCAGTCCCGTCAGGTTCATGATACGCGCCGTCACGAAACCTACGATAGCACCCATAAAAAGCGAAGGAGCGAAGATACCTCCGACACCACCGGCACCATTGGTAGCCACCGATGCCACAATCTTCAATAGAATGATTGCACCGAAGTAACCGAGGATAACCAACTGCGTATTCGTCTCTGAAAGCAGCGGACTATTTCCCAAGGCACTGAGACTGTCTCCGTTGATGAGTTGACGAATCACATCGTATCCTTCGCCGTAGAGCGGTGGGAACAAGAAGATGAGCACACTCAGCGTGACTCCACCCACCAGCAGTTTGAGCCACATATTCTGGATGCGATGCTTCATCCATTGCTCTAGCTTATTCATGCCTCGCGTAAAATAGAGACTGACTAATCCGCATACGACACCCAGAATGAGATACCACGGGATACGCTGTACCAGGAAGGGTTCGGCCGTAGCCAGCGGGAACATCGGTTCTACACCCGTGAGGATATAGGAAAGCGCGGTAGCCGTAACCGACGAAATGAGAAGAGGAGCGACGGAGGTCATCGTCAGATCCATCATCAGCACCTCGAGTGTGAAGACCAAACCTGCTATCGGAGCTTTGAAGATACCGCCTATCGCACCGGCGGCACCGCATCCGATCATGAGCATCATTGTTTTCTGGTCCAACCGGAATGCTTTGGCTAAGTTCGAACCGATGGCTGCACCGGTTAATACGATAGGTGCCTCCGCTCCGACTGATCCACCGAAACCGATAGTCAGACCTGAACCGACAATGGACGACCACATGTTATGGGCCTTGATGATCGATTTACGCTGCGAGATAGCATACAGGATCTTCGTGATACCATGCGATATATCATCCCGCACGATATATTTGACGAACAGCGCGGCAAGGGTGATACCGATGACCGGGGTGATGAGGTACCACCATGTACGCTCATCGGCTATCAACTGTTCTTCCACCAAACGCTGTATGAAATGAATAAAAGTCTTAAGGATAGCTGCAGCCGCAGCGCAGAAAGCGCCTACGAAGAAGGAAAGGAGGAGCACCAGATGCTTCTCGCTGATATGGCGTTCCCGCCATTCGATCATCCTATCGTACCACTGCGTCATTGTTTTGCCCCTTCCGTCTAGGGTTTCCCCGTTAATCGGAGACACCGTCATCCCATCCTATTCCTTTGTATTTGTCCAGGTCCCACTCTTCCTCCACCTCATTGAGATAGATCGTTCCCTCTTCTTCCTCCATCATTTCATCATTGAGCGAAGCGCTCATTTCCTCATTGACTTTGACATCAATCGGCGCATGGCTAATCTCGATGACTTGGTTCTGTTCCTTATTCAGTTCTTCCCATAGTGCATCTTTGAGTTCATCGATACCCATACCGGCTACAGACGAGATGAAGACTACGGGAAGTTCCAGTTTCTGCAGTTTCTTGGAAGCCTGCAGTTTCTTCAGTTCCTTGGGCTCGATGGCATCTATCTTGGTGATAGCCAGGATCCGCGCTTTGGTGAGCAATTCGGGATTGTACTGCTCCAGTTCGTGCAAGAGGATCTTGTATTCCTTGATGATATCTTCGCTGGTAGCCTGTACCATGAAGAGCAGCACCGCATTACGCTCTATATGGCGCAAGAAACGCAAACCTAAGCCGCGTCCCTCACTGGCACCCTCGATGATACCGGGGATATCCGCCATACAGAACGACCGTCCGTCGCGATAGGAGACGATGCCGAGTTGGGGCGTAAGGGTCGTGAACGGGTAGTCCGCTATCTCGGGTTTGGCAGCAGAGACTACGCTGAGCAGGGTCGATTTGCCGGCATTGGGGAATCCCACCAAACCGACATCTGCCAGCACTTTGAGTTGCATGATGACCGTACGTTCCTGTGCGGGTTCACCGGGTTGGGCATAACGCGGGGCTTGATTGGTAGCCGTACGGAAATGCCAGTTGCCCAGACCTCCGCGACCACCCTTGAGCAGTACCACCCGTTCGTCATGCTCCTTCACCTCGCAGATGAACTCACCCGTCTCGCCGTCATAAACAACCGTACCGCAGGGCACCTCGATGATCTTATCCTCGCCGTCCTTACCGAACGAACGACTCTGACCACCTTTGCCACCGTCGGTCGCCATGATATGCTTCTGGTACTTGAGGTGCAGCAGGGTCCAGAGGTTGCGGTTACCGCGTAGGATCACCGAACCACCCTTACCGCCGTCGCCGCCGTCAGGACCGCCTTTGGGCAAGTACTTGGCACGATGGAGGTGCATGCAACCCGCGCCACCCTTTCCGGAGCGGCAGTAGATCTTAACGTAGTCTATAAAATTAGCGGCCATAATTATCGATAATACGCATGATCTGCAGGAAGACATCGGCCATGGTGTGGTTTCCATTTACAGCATAATAATTGCCGTGATGCAGATAATAATGCGCAATAGGTTCTGTCTGATTATGATAAACAGCGATACGATGACGAATCGTATTGAGATTATCATCGGCACGTCCGCTCACTTTGCCGCGCTCGATTAGGCGCTGGATGAGAAGTTGCTCATCCACCATGAGGTCGATCATGATCGCCTCCATGTTGTATTTATTGAGCAAACCGGTCAATGCCTCCGCTTGCGCCACCGTGCGGGGGTAGCCGTCGAAGATCGTACCTTTGCAGTCCGTAGGCAGCGAAGCGATATAATTCTCGATCACCCCGTACATCATCTCGTCCGGCACGAGGTTGCCCTTTGAGATCAGTGCATCGATCTGTTTACCCAGTTCACTGCCTGAAGCTATCTCCGCGCGCAGCACATCACCCGTCGAGAGATGCTGTACACCGTATTTCTGGGAAATAAAAGCTGACTGCGTACCTTTACCGCTGCCCGGAGCGCCGCATAAAATAATATTCAGCATACTTAATTTTGATACCTTTACTAAAACAGACACAAAACGAGTTGCCCGTTTATGTAGAGCAACTCGTTTGCTAAGCTACCATTGCTCGATTAGAGAGCGAATTTAGCACCAGCTTTCATCTTAACAGCCTTCTTTGCCGGGATGTTGATAACGGCACCTGTACGCGGGTTTTTAGCCTTGCGAGCTGCTTTCTCTACAACTGCGATGTTAGCGTAACCTACGAGCTGTACGCCTTCGCCATTCTTAACTGCCTCAACTGCTGCCTCGAGAGCTGCGTCAAGAACTTTTGCTGCCAATGCTGCAGATACCTCAGCCTTAGCTGCTGCTGCTTTTACGAGTTCTGATTTGTTCATAACTTTGCGTTTTTTAGTTATTAATAATGTGAATTATTAGTTCCTATTTCGGAATACGCTTGCAAAATTACTAAAAATTCTTTAAATACCAAATATTTTTGGAAAAAAAATTCACTTTTTTGCAAAAAAAATGCATTTTTATCAATTTTATGCCATTTTTATGC
>Ga0310694_10007348_pt1 | contig 10349 bp, 9 predicted proteins | sample 174DNAGHGhighgp2_FD_203884 | JGI IMG/M metagenome (GOLD analysis project Ga0310694, IMG submission 203884) | Sheep rumen microbial communities from Palmerston North, Manawatu-Wanganui, New Zealand - 1742 DNA GHGhigh gp2 (v2) (version 2) | ecosystem: Host-associated > Mammals > Digestive system >... | reverse complement strand
GAAGCGAGCCGCAAGCATCCTCGACACTTTCAGCTGCTTTGCACAAGGCATCATTCCCTACGGCGCACAGATGCTCATTGCAAGCGGCCTTGCTGCCATCAATCCTCTCGACATCATCCCCTATCTCTACTATCCTTATATTTTAGGGGGAGTGGCATTATTGTATATATGCCTTCCCCAACCCCTCCAGAGGAGAGGAGAACAATTATGACTTTAGAATTGATAATTGTGAATTATGAATTTAATACTTAAGTATTTCCCCCTGACAGACAGGCAGAAGGAACAGTTCGCGGCGCTCGATGCGCTCTATCACGACTGGAACAGCAAGATAAACGTCATCTCGCGGAAGGACATCGACAACCTCTATGAGCATCATGTCCTGCACTCCCTCGCCATTGCCGAACTCATTCGCTTCAAACCGAACACCAGCATTATGGACCTCGGCACAGGCGGCGGCTTTCCCGGCATTCCCCTTGCCATCATGTTTCCAGAGGCAAGGTTTCACCTTGTTGACAGCATCGGCAAGAAGATTCATGTCTGCGAGGAGGTCAGCAAGGCCTTGGAGCTGAAGAATGTCACGACGCAATGGTGCCGGGCAGAAGAAGTGAAGCAGCAGTTCCATTTCGTCGTCTCGAGAGCCGTCATGCCCTTGCCTGACCTCGTGAAGATTGTTCGCAAGTCTGTCAATAAGCAGCAACAGTTCAACGGTTTGCCCAACGGCCTTATCTGCCTCAAAGGCGGGGAACTGGAACAAGAGGCCAGACCCTATGGCAAAGCAGCACAAATAACACCCTTAAGCGAATACTTCGAAGAGGAGTTCTTCGCAACAAAGAAACTCGTTTATTTAGCAATATAACCTCTATGAAATACATCTCTTTTACTTTCAACCCTATTCAAGAGAACACCTACCTGTTTTGGGACGAACAGACGCTCGAAGCCGCCATCGTAGATACAGGCACATGGAACAGACAAGAGGAGCAGCTGCTGGAAGGAAGCATCAAGGCTCACGGCTTGAAGATGAAGTATGCCTTGCAGACACACGCCCACTTCGACCATACCTTCGGCCTGCCCTTTATACATCGCACATACGGCCTCAAGCCTGTCTTTCATGTTGACGAAGCCGAGACATACAAGCAGATGCCTGGGATGGCTGCACAGTTCGGGCTTAACATCGGCGGCGGTATGCCTCCCATCGGGCAGCTTTTGAACGATGGCGACGTGCTCCGTCTTGGCGAGACAGCCATTCGCCTCATCCACACGCCTGGCCATACACCTGGCTCTGCCTCATTCTATATCGCGGATGCACAAGTGCTGTTCTGTGGCGACACGCTCTTCCAGGGAAGCATCGGGCGTACCGACCTGCCTGGCGGCGACTTCGAGACAGAGATGGACAGCATCAAGAACAAGCTCTTCAACCTGCCCGAGGAGACGACTGTCCTTTGCGGCCACGGCCCCAATACCACTATCGGCTGGGAGCGGCAGCACAACTACTACATCTGAAGCGTATGAAGCGCGAGGCTTATGAAAGCCAGAAAGCCTTTGCGGGTACAAAGAAGCCATCGATGCAGCGGCGATGTAGCCCATGCTCGTGCAAGTGCAGTGCTCGCGAAGCCTCACAGAGGAGCAGATAGAGACAAGGCTTGGGGAATGCCTCGCTTTGGCTCGCAGCGGAGCCGTCCTTGTCTCTCCCGGCATATCGAAGGGCGAAAAGCGCATCATGCGAGCCGCCTTTGACGGCAGAGCTGTCTAAGGTCTTTGAAAAACGCACCGTGCCGCGTTGGTCAACGAAGCACGGTGCGATGGTCATCGCGGCACGGTGTGTTTGCCAACGCAGCACGGTGCGTTTTCAGGGCAAGCACTTGACTTTTGTCAAAAAGGCACGGTTAAGGGATTATTTTCACCCTTAACTTTCCATTTTTCACTTATATGTTGTATCTTTGCCGCGCAATTATACAAGGGAAATACATCTTCAAACATGAAACATCAATTAAGAAGCGCCGTTTGTACGGAAGGCCGTCGAATGGCTGGAGCCCGTGCCTTGTGGGTAGCTAACGGCATGAAGCGCGAACAGTTCGGCAAACCCATCATTGCTGTTGTCAATTCTTTCACACAATTTGTACCGGGTCACACACACCTCCACGAGATAGGACAAATCGTTAAGAAAGAGATAGAAGCCCTCGGCTGCTATGCCGCAGAGTTCAACACCATTGCCATCGACGACGGCATTGCCATGGGTCACGACGGAATGCTCTACTCCCTGCCTTCGCGCGACATCATCGCCGACTCTGTGGAATACATGGTCAACGCTCACAAGGCAGATGCTATGGTATGCATCTCCAATTGCGACAAGGTGACGCCTGGTATGCTGATGGCTGCCATGCGACTGAATATCCCTGCCGTCTTCGTGAGCGGCGGACCTATGGAATCGCACAAGCTGAATGGCGAGAATGCCGACCTCATCACCGCTATGATTAAGGGAGGCGACCCGACAGTCAGCGACGAGGAACTGGCGAAGGTGGAGCAGATGGCCTGCCCTGGATGCGGTGCCTGCTCTGGCATGTTCACCGCCAACTCGATGAACTCCCTGACCGAAGCCATCGGACTCTCCCTGCCAGGCAACGGAAGCATCCTCGCTACGCACAAGAACCGCATCCAGCTCTTCAAGGACGCAGCAAGGATTATCGTCAAGAACACCATCGCCTATTACGAGGACGGCGACGAAAGTGTCCTGCCTCGCAGCATCGCCACACGACAGGCCTTCCTCAATGCCATGACGCTCGACATCGCAATGGGCGCAAGTACCAATACCGTCCTCCACCTCCTTGCCGTCGCGCAGGAAGGTGAGGTTGACTTCAAGATGCAAGACATCGATGCCCTCAGCCGCAAGGTGCCGTTCCTCTGCAAGCTCTCCCCGAACTGGCAGAAGTACAGCATCCAGGAGGAGAACCGCGCAGGCGGCATACTCGGCATACTTGGCGAACTGGCTAAAGGCGGTCTGCTCGACCTCACCTGCAAGCGCGTGAATGGCGCGACATTAGGAGAAGATATAGAAAAGTACTGCATTACCGGCGAGACCGTCAACCCAGAGGCAAAGCGCATCTACAGCAGCGCACCGGGCGGCAAGTTCAGCAACGTCATGGGTTCGCAAGAGACGTATTACGAAACCCTCGACACCGACCGCGAGAACGGCTGCATCCGCGACATCGAGCACGCCTACATGAAGGATGGCGGAATGGCTGTCCTCTTCGGCAACATAGCACAGGACGGCTGCGTGGTAAAGACAGCTGGCGTGGCTCCCGAACTTTGGCACTTCGAAGGCCCTGCCGTATGCTTCGACAGTCAGGAGGACGCTTGCGAAGGCATCCTGGGAGGTAAGGTGAAGAAAGGCGACTGCGTGGTCATCACGCACGAAGGCCCCAAGGGCGGACCCGGTATGCAGGAGATGCTCTATCCGACTTCCTACATCAAGTCCATGCACATGGGCAAGGAATGTGCCCTCATCACCGACGGACGCTTCTCCGGCGGCACAAGCGGCCTCAGCATCGGACACATAAGTCCCGAGGCAGCAAGCGGCGGCAACATCGGCAAGATACAGGACGGCGACATCATCGTCATTGACATTCCCAGCCGCTCCATCAACGTGAAGCTCAGCGACGAAGAACTCGCTGCACGTCCGCAACAACCTTTGAAGAGGAATCGCCCCGTAAGCAAAGCCCTCAGAGCATACGCCCAATCAGTCGCAAGTGCCGACAAAGGCGGCGTCAGGCTCCTGCCTGAAGATTAAAGATTGGCTACCCTAATTATGAATTATGAATTTTGAAATATGAACTCAAGTAAGATAAGCGGTGCAGAGGCATTGATGAGATGCCTTGAACACGAAGGCGTGGATATTCTCTTCGGCTATCCCGGAGGAGCCATCATGCCTACTTACGATGCCCTCTACGACCACAAGAAAACCTTGCATCACATTCTCGTCCGCCACGAACAGGCTGCCGTTCATGCTGCCCAGGGCTACGCCCGAGTGAGCGGCAAGGTGGGCTGTGCCATCGTGACGAGCGGCCCTGGAGCCATGAACACCATCACAGGCGTTGCGGATGCCATGATCGACTCCACACCGATGGTCGTCATCTGCGGTCAGGTTGGCGCAGCCATGCTTGGCACAGACGCTTTCCAAGAGGTCGATGTGGTGGGCGTAACACAACCTATAACGAAGTGGAACTACCAGATTCGCCGTGCCGAGGACATCCCCTGGGCAGTGGCGCGTGCCTTCTTCATCGCCAAGAGCGGAAGGCCGGGACCTGTGGTGCTCGACTTCGCCAAGAACGCACAGACGGCTATGATAGAGTACGCTCCGCAGAAGGTCGATTTCATCCGCAGCTACAACCCCAATCCGCAACCCGAGGAAGGCGCCATCAAGAAGGCGGCGCGCATGATTAACGAGAGCGTGAAGCCCTTCATGCTGGTTGGTCAGGGCGTGGAACTGGCCCAAGCCAACAAGGAATTGCTCGCCCTCTGCGAGAAGGCGCAGATACCTTTCGGCTCGACCATCCTCGGTCTCTCCGCCACTCCGTCCGACCATCCTCTCAACATGGGTATGCTCGGAATGCATGGCAATCTGGCACCTAACGTGATGACGAACCAATGCGACCTGCTGATAGCCGTCGGAATGCGCTTCGACGACCGTGTGACAGGCAACCTGAAGACCTATGCCAAGCAGGCGAAGATAATCCATTTCGAGATTGACCCATCGGAACTTGGCAAGAACGTGAAGCCCACACTCTCCGTGCTCGGCAACTGCAAACAGACGTTGCCCGAAGTGACGAAGCTTGTGGAAAAGGCGACGCATAAGGCTTGGATTGAGGGCTTTAAGCCTTACGAAGAGAAGGAATACACGAAGGTCATCGACGCTGCCCTGCATCCGACAGAAGGCCCGCTCCTGATGGGCGAGGTGGTAAGGAAGGTGAGCGAGGCAGCCAACAACGAGGCTATCCTCGTGACGGACGTCGGGCAGAACCAGATGATGGGCTGCCGTTACTTCAAGTTCACCAAGCCTCGCTCCGTCGTCACCAGTGGCGGTTGCGGCACGATGGGCTTCGGCATCCCGGCGGCCATGGGCGCTTGCTATGGTGCTCCCGACAGAACGGTTTGTATGTTCTGCGGCGACGGAGGCTTCCAAATGACAATACAGGAGCTGGGTACCATCATGGAGAACCAGATTCCCGTGAAGATGATTCTCCTGAACAACAACTTCCTTGGTAACGTGCGCCAGTGGCAGTATATGTTCTTCAACAAACGATACTCCTTCACGCCCATGCTTAACCCCGATTACGAGAAGATTGCCGCAGGATACAACATCCCTTGCCGTACCGTCATCAACCGCAAGGACCTCGATGCAGCCATCCGCAAGATGCTCGACACCGATGGCCCTTACCTCTTGCAATGTGCCGTAAAGGAAGAAGACAACGTCCTCCCCATGACGCCTCCCGGAGCAAACGTGGACGAGATGCTGCTATCCATTGAAAATTGAGCATTGAACATTGAACATTATGAAGACAAATAAGAAAACAGGAAACGCTGAGTGCGGCGATTGCAATACATGCGGAAAATGTGACGAAGAGCTGGAGCAAGCCGAGGAGATGCAAGGCTTCAACGATGCAGTGCTTGCGGCTGCAGCCATAGAAAGAGACAGCTTCGAGAAGAACCTTGCTCGTCAGCGCAAAGCAACCCTCGCACAAGATGCCGCCAAAGGCAGCCAGATGGAAACATTCAAACGTAATGCCGTAGCGCGTCCCGCTATGCCAGCTCACGAAGGAGCACTCCTAAGTCACGACGGCCTGACGCTCTACACCCTCATCGTCTATTCGGAGAACTTCGCAGGTATCCTCAATCAGATAACTGCCGTCTTTACCCGTCGGCAGGTGAACATCGAGAGCCTCAACGTCTGCGCATCTTCCACGCCTGGTGTCCATAAGTACACCATCACATGCTATTGCAAGCAGGAAATGGCTGAGATGCTCACCAAGCAGATTGAGAAGAAGGTCGATGTGCTGCAGGCCAACTGCTTCATCGACGACGAGATATTCATCCTTGAGACCTCCCTCTTGAAACTCTCCACGCCAATGGTGCTTGCTAACAAGGACATCTCGTGTATCGTACGTCAATATGATTCCCGCATCGTTGAGGTGAACCCCACCTACACTATCGTTGAAAACACAGGCATCACGAAAGATGTCATTGAACTCTTTACGAAACTCGACACGCTGGGGTGCGTCCTTCAGTTCGTCCGCACAGGTCGTATTGCAGTCACAAAGTCCTGCATCGAACGCCTCGATGCCTATATCGCAAAGCGAGAGGAAGAGCACAATGGCAATTCATAATGCATAATGCATAATGCATAATAAGACAACACTCTGAGTTTTCGCGAAGAAGATAATTATGAATTGAGAATTATGAATTATGAATTGATAGATAGCTATCCTTTCTTCGTTGAACCTTTTCATGTGGATTTCACGGGCCGCATCTTTCTTGGTGTGCTTGGAAATCACTTGCTCAACGCCGCAGGCAACCATTCGCAAAAGCGCAGCTGGGGCATCGGCGCACTCAACGAGACTAAACACACATGGGTGCTCTCCCGCCTTTGCATAGAAATGGAGGAGATGCCTCGGCAATATGAGCATTGTGAGGTAAGAACATGGGTGGAGAGTGTTATGAAATACTTCACGAACCGCAACTTCTCCATCTTAAACTCCGACGGAAAGCCTCTTGGCTATGCCCGAAGTGTATGGGCTATGATTGACCTTGAGACACGCAAGCCTTGCGACCTGCTTACTCTCTACGATGGCGACATCCTGCGATACATCGTGCCAGAGGAAGAGAACATCTGCCCCATCGAGGGACACGGACGCTTCCGTTTTCGAGAGCCGAAGCTCGTCCGCACCATTGACACCTATTATAGTGATGTCGACATCAATGGTCATATCAACAGCATCAAGTACATAGAGCATATCCTCGACCTCTTTCCCCACGAGCGTTTCGAGCGGCAGGGCATCCGCCGTTTCGAGATTGCCTACAAGACGGAAGCCTACATGGGCGACCGTCTCGCCTTCTACGAGCAAATCATCAATGACAACGAGACAGACATCGAGGTCAGGAAAAACAGCAACGACATCGTCTGCCAGGCAAAGGTCTGTTTCTGTTAAGGCCACTTTAAGCGATTTTCTTGCAGGAAAATTTGGAGCATTGGGAAAATAATCGTACCTTTGCAGCCGTTTTTAAGTAATAACCCGCCCCTTATCTGCCTCGAAGAGGAACGGGGGCATAAAAGAAAAGGAGAACAACAAAATGAAACAAGGACTTCACCCCGAGAATTATCGTCCCGTAGTGTTCAAGGACATGAGCAACGGCGATATGTTCCTCAGCCGCTCTACGGCCAAGACAAGCGAAACCATCGAGTTCGAAGGCGAGACTTATCCCCTCTTCAAGCTCGAAATCAGTAACACCTCTCACCCCTTCTACACAGGTAAGAGCAAGCTGGTTGATACTGCTGGTCGCGTAGATAAGTTCATGAGCCGCTACGCTCGTATGAAGAAGTAATCCGGATTCAGGATTCGAGATTAGGGATTACAATGCCCCGATTGCTAATATCAAAGAGGTGCAGAAGCATTATGCTGTCTGCGCCTCTTTTTGTTTTGGCTCTCCTGACGGGCTGCGGCGGCGACACGGAAGAAAAGCTGCTGTCGTCCAACAAGAACGCGAACACCGCTTTGCCACAGGCTCTCTACACCGAAGCCACAACGCCTGCGTCTGTCAAGGCGGGTGCCATCTACGGCATGGAGATTCCCTCTCTCAAGACGGGCAATGTGGACGCCCTCATCATCCACACTTTGCCGGACGGCAGGCAGAACTATTGCATCGGATACAACACAAAGCTCAAGGCCAACTGCTGGACAGCCTTCAAGATGTACAACGGCTTCTCGTCGAACAACAAGAATTGGTATCGAAACCGCTGGCAGCAGGGCGAGACGTTCAACGGCTACGGCGGAAAGGGCGACCCCTTCCAACCTGACCCTGTGCTGCCGGAGGATATTCGCTTCAATTCCGGCGACTACGACGACTGGCGCTATCAGCGGGGACACATCCTTGGCAGTGCCGACCGGCTCAACTCGAAGGAGGCAAACGGACAGACATTCTATATGAGCAACATCATGCCACAGCTGAAGGACTTCAACGAGCAGGGCATTTGGTGGAACTTGGAAAGCTTCCTGCGAAGCACTTACGATGCCTCCACCTTCCGCGACACGCTGTATGTCGTCAAGGGCGGCACGGTTTCCGCGGGGAACTACACAATGATAGGAAGCAACAAACAGTTGGCTTGCCCAAAGTTCTACTACATGGCTCTACTGGCTTTCAACAAGAAGTACGCCAAGACCAATGGCGGCTACTTCGCCATCGCCTTCTGGATGGAGCACAAAGGCAATACGGACGCTGTGAGTTCGAAATACGCCATCAGCATCGACGAGCTTGAGAAGCGCACAGGCATCGACTTCTTCTGCAACCTGCCAGACGATATAGAGAATGCCGTGGAAGGCTATATTTATCTGTCCGATTGGAAGTTGAAGACTCCCTAACCCCATTTTGGGGGAATTGTAATGAATAAAAGACGATAATGAAATACCAACTGATAGCCGTTTTGTTTTTCCTTACTCCCTTTCTTCCACTAAAGGCGGATGAGGAGACCGTCACTCCGACTCCCCATGAAGAGGGACGGGGAGTCTTTATTCGCGATGTCTATGCCGAGGCGCCCGACAGCATCTTCCCGCTCTTGACGAAGAACAACCGCCTCGACCAAATAGACTTCCGCGAGAACAACATGCAGGCAGTGGTGAAGAACCGCTTCGAAGACCGTTGCGAGCTGCTTGTCCTGACCGACCGATACCTGAAGCTCCAGCTTTCGGAGCGTTCCCTCGTGGAGATGCGTCTGCTCTCCGACAGCATTTTCTGCATGGTGCAAACCTACAACGGCCCCGCTCCCGACAGCCATGTCCGCCTTTTCGACACCGCTTGGAACGAGCTTCCCCTGAACATTGAGCGGCCTTCAGTGGATGATTTCCTAAGCGAGGACATCGACACTGACGCAAGGCTGGCTCTTCGGGCTCTGCCCCTCATCAAGGCATCGCTCTCCGAAAGCGACGACACCATCACCTTCGAGCTGCAAACAAGCGAACTGACCAAAGAGCAAAGGCAAAAGGTGGAAGGCAAGATTCGGCAAATAAGCAAGCACATGCCGTAGGTACGCCTCATATTTATCTCCGATGTTGCGTACCTAAAGGCACGCCTCGTGTCGCCGTTCATCTACCAGCCATTGAAATGACAGACTACCATTGTCCTGCCCCCCTGGGGTGTCTTGGTTCGTATCCCTGCGGATTGCCATTATCGTTTTTTATTATTGGTGTCCGCTAAAATAATTTCATTATCACCTGCTCACTCGATTACATTGGCATTTTGAATGAATAGCTATTGTCAAGGGCTTGGAAATGCCATGATATGCAAAAAGCCTGTAGGGCGCTTTACCTTTAGGACAGTAATGGTTTTTTTTTCGGGAATTTTGTAAAAGTTCTTTTAAACGTCACGCGCTTTGACGGCCTGTTTGGGAGTCTGTGGCACTTTTGTACCCAAAACGTAAAATAAGGCCTTAAATCGAAGTGCATATGATAATCAGCAAGTTACAAAATTGCATTTTGAAGCGAGAAGCAAAGAAAATACAATTGTCAAGTTACCCATTGTTAAATTCGGTACACTTTTCCACAAAAATCGACGTAGAAAGAAGGGCGACTCGACGTGCCTAAAAAAGCAACGAGGCACGCCAAGTTGACAAACTTAACGTGCCTCGTTGAAAATCGTCCTGTGCCGTGCCTCTCATAGCACCTCTTCAAGGGGCATTGTTATGTAAAGGATTTTTCTCCAAATGCCCCCTCCGAAGCTTGTCTGCAATCGTGCAACCATAAGATGCCGTAGGCATTAGACAAAGGTAGCCTCTAAGATTAACCTCGTTGACTTTGGCTATGCTCGGCAATCTGTAAGCAGGCCTTCGATTGCGCTCGCTAACCGCCAAAGTTGTCGAAGCGAATCATGTCGTCCTCTACACCGAGTGAGTGCAAGAGGTCGAGCACGGTCTTTGCCATCATTGGAGGTCCGCAGAGGTAGTACTCGCAGTCCTCGGGTGCCTCGTGAGCCTTGAGGTAGGTGTCGCCCATGACGGGTGCCACGAAGCCCGGCGTATATTTGATGCCTGCTGCATCTGCCTTCGGGTCCGGACGGTCGAGTGCCAAGTGGAAGTGGAAGTTGGGGAA
>Ga0310694_10007347_pt1 | contig 10349 bp, 13 predicted proteins | sample 174DNAGHGhighgp2_FD_203884 | JGI IMG/M metagenome (GOLD analysis project Ga0310694, IMG submission 203884) | Sheep rumen microbial communities from Palmerston North, Manawatu-Wanganui, New Zealand - 1742 DNA GHGhigh gp2 (v2) (version 2) | ecosystem: Host-associated > Mammals > Digestive system... | reverse complement strand
TCCGCCGTTTCCTCCTGCATTGGCGGTATATCCTCCCGATCCGCCTCCTCCGCCATAAGAGCCGTTTCCTCCGGCTATGCTTTGACCGCCGCCGCCACCGGTTCCGCCGTTCTGCGCGGAACCGCCGGACGCGGACACCAGCGTGCCGAACGAGGACGCGCCGCCAGCCGCACCAGCCGCGCCGCCTTTGCCGATCGTGACACGATAACGCGATGCAGACAGCGCGCCCGTCCATGTCGCCATGTTGCCGCCGCCGCCTCCGTAATTCGTCCCGCCTCCGGCACCGCCGCCAAAAATGCGGATCATTGCGGAGCCTTTCAAATCATCCGGAACGTCCCAATAGCAGGATTCCCGGATGATGGCGGTCTTAGTTGTCAGCTTCGCCCGGGCGAGGAGCACCCAGCCGGAGGATTCGTAGATATAGACGAGCCGCCCGTTTGTCGCGTCGGTTTTGAGGTAGATGTCGCCGGGCTTCATGCCGGAAGACGGAGGATTGCCCGTCCCTGCCGTCACTTTCGCGAAATTGTTTCGCACCGCGCTGAACGCCTCGTCGACCGTCGGATCGCTGGACGATACGCCGAGAGCCGCCGCCGTTGCGTCTTTGAGCAGCGATGCCTTGTTCAGCGGTGTCCCGACCTGTGACGGCTCGTCGCTTCGAGATAGAATGAACAGATCATCACCGTCCGCAGACGGCACAAGCTGAATCCGTCCCGGCTTCGTCGGTACTCTGTCTTTCATACATCCACCTCCCCGGAGATGATTTCATTTGCGTGCCACCACGCGGTTTCAAGGTTGTCCCGCGCTTCGTCCATGTTGTACAAGAATTTCTCGATATTGTTTGCGCCGACATAGTTTAGCGCGTTCATGCTCGTCGGCAGTTCTGGCCGCTCCGCCAGCGTCACCAGCCCGTCGAGGGCCTTCACGGCGTTCAGGTATCGTTCCGCCTGACTGTATCGCGGGATAGCGTTCTCGGCCCACGTCGACAACGTGTAGCCCGTGACGGTGTACCCGGCGTCAATGTACCGCTGACGGATGCTTGCTACCGCGTTCTGCACCCGGTTCATGTCGGTGTAGCGGTATAAACCCTTCGCTGTCTTGTTCGCGACGTCAGCCGCCGTCCGATTGAAGATAAGATTAGTCAGCATCGAATTCCCCCGCCGCGTCTGTATAGGCGTGCAATGCGCCGTTATAGTACACGTCAATACCCGTCACGACCGCGCTGTCGTCATTCGCGAAGACGTCCGCGATTTTCAGCGTGTCCCCGATTTCGACCGCCGGATCACATCGGTTTTTGACGTGATATTTTTTCGCCCAATTTGCCATCGCGAGGAGCCAGTTTGCGACGGCCTGTCCCTGTCCGGGCGCGACACACGGGTTGGAATAACTCGCCGCCGCGTTGCCTTCGCTGTCCGGGTCTCCCGCCGTGTATGTCTCCGACGTGGAATCTTCAGTCAGTTCGCGCTCGACTGTCAGTGTAACGCCCTTGACTTCCTCGGCGACGGAAACGCCCGACCAGTCATAGAGCGCGTTGGCGGTCAGCTCTGCGTCCGGCGTCGCCTTGACTTCCAGCCGCCGGAACTGAACCACGTCGTCCCGGTCGATCCAGACCGCCGCCCGGACAGCCTGCGCGAGATAGTGCAGGACAGCCCGCTTCGTGTGGTCGTCGTCGATCTGAACGGAGACGTGTTCGTTTTCGAGGCCGTTGTAATTGACGCCCATCGTGTAGCCGTCGAGGACTTTCTCGACCGCCGCCCGGAGCGTCACCGAGGAGGACTGCGCGAGACTCCCCGGGTAAAACGACTGCGTCCCGAGCTGGTTCACCTCGTCGTAAGCCGTGACCTTCGCCGTCAGGTAGTTTTCGCCGATCTCCGCCCGGCTGATAAAATACGTCCCCATCGGGATCATCTCATCGCCGATCTTGATGGACGCGGAAACCGACTGACCGTTCCGCCAGTATTGGTAGACGTCAATCGGGTTCAGGACGTTAAACTCCTTGTCAGCGTTGTCGAACGTGAACGACAACTTCTTCGCCGGGAGCGCACCGCCGTCAAGTTCAAGCTCGTGCTGGATGCGGACGTTCCCGATGGTGCTTTTGTCGAACGATCTCGAAATGCCGAAATCGATCTCGACCAGCCGGAGGAATCGATACGGCTCATTCAACGCGGAGAAGGTGAAGTCCACCCGCTTGTACTGCGTCACCGAATGCGTCAGCCGCCAGCCGTTCCCGGTCTCGGTGCCGTCGACCAGCATTCCGGTGTAATCGTCGATCTGTACGCCGTCCGCATCATAGCAGACCGCCCGGACCTCCGGCGAGTATATCCGCGTCGGCTCGTCGAAGTGGAAAGTCCAACCAAGCGTGTGGATGGGCTTCGGTAGGATGCAGGAGATCACGACGGGTGAGGAGAACGTATAATCCGCGCCCGTCACAATATTGGGCCAGTACCCCACCTCAGCGCCGGAATCCGGGAGAATGGAGCAGGAGCCGTCCAGATTCCACCCGAACCGCTCCAATGTGGCATATTTCCGCGCGATCTGCGCCTGTCCGTTTACCGCCGCCGCCGGGGTCTCCATCTTGTTTGCGGTATTCGACGTCACCGCGATCTGATTCTTCGTGATGCTCGTCGACAGAACCTGAAACGTCAAGAAGACGTTCGGCGACCGGATATCGGGGAAAGGGTTGTAGTTCTCGCCCGTCTGTCTCATAAAACCTCGTCCGCCCCCTGTTGCTCAATGTTCAGCGTCACGCCGTACCATTGCGACACGCCATCCTTGCCATAACTGAACGCCTTGAATTCCGGCATCTCGATATAGCACAGATCGCTCCGGTCACCGTCGAACGTCGGATAGCGGACCGTCAGCGCAATATTCCGCGTGATCATTCGCTTCAACAGCGCGAGGTCGCCAGGGGACAGCCAGCCCGTCGGGATCTCCGCGCGGTTCTTGATGCCGGACACATCCATCACCGTGCGCCCGGACGCCATTTGCGCCCGGACGCCGATGATCTCCGGTTTCCACGTGAACTCTATATCGGAGAGAAGCGTCACCGTGTCGTATCCGTCCGAGATTGTGATTTTACGCATACGCCGGTTCCCCCTTCCCCTTCTGCCATGCTACACGCCGGAGCGGATCATAAAGCGCAGTCGCGGCAACGTCGCCGTCGAGCACGAGGTTGATCTCCATCGTGCCGCCGGAGGACTGCCCCGCCATGAACGAGTTGATTTGCGCGGCGGACGACCGCCCGAGGGCGGAGGATTCAAAGCCGACCTTCGCCGTTCCTGTCAGGTCTGCAAGATCGCCGCCGACCGTCCGTTCGAGGTCTCCGAATTCGGACGACCAGCCCTGCGCGAGGCCGGAAACGAGGTTGCCGCCGATCTCCGCGAATACGCGGGACGGAGAATGGATGCCGAAGAATCCCTTCACGCTATCCACAACCGAACTGCACTTTTCGCCGAGCCAGCTCGTGAAACTGCTCCACGCACCGAGAATACCGTCTTTTAATCCTTCGACGATGTTCCTGCCGATGTCGCCGAATGCCTCTTTCACGCCAGCGAACGCGCCCTTGATCGCCTGCCAGATGTCCGCAAAGAATGCGCCGATGTTACCCCACGCGGACTTGATCGATTCCGCCGCCCCGGTAAAATCACCGGAAAGAAGCGCAATCCCCGCGCGGAAAACGTCGTTGATGAAGTTCACGATGTCTGCAAACGCGTTGATGATTCCGCCCGCCGCACCGACGACGACACCGACCGCGCCCTGAAACAGGGTGGCAAGGGCACTCCCGAAGAATTCGCGGATCGGTCGCGTCGCCTCCTCGGCCTTCACCGCGAAATCCGTCAGCGTCCCGATAATGCCCGAAATTGCCCCGCCGATTTTCCCGAAGTCAACCGGGAATTGCGTTGCCAGCTCCGCGATTTTTGTGGCAAACCCCGAGAACCGCTCCGCAATAGCCCGGATGCGTTCGGCAACGGCATTCGAGAACGCGCCGAACAGTTCCGCCGCCTTCGTCGCGATGGACGAAATAGCACCCGCGGCCCCCTCGTAGTCAAATGAGCCGAGGAATGTCTGAATCGCACTCCCGAGATCTTCGATGACGCTGGACTGGATCGACATGAGCGCGCTGAATAAATTGGACGCCGCCCCGGCGATAGTCCCGATGATCCCGGAAACCTCCGCTGAATCAAATGCGCCAATGAAACTCCGTACGCCAGCCGCAATACTCTGCACTGTTTCCGCCGACACGGACGCGACCGTTCCCGCGAATTCCGCAATCGCGCCGGTGAATGTGGAGATCGCGCCGCCGCTTGCCGTCTCGAACGCATCAAATAGTCTCGTCAACGGACTTTCAACGGACGTGACGGATGCGACAACATCGTCAAACGCAGTTTTTACCAGCCCCCCGAACGACGTGACCGCGCCGCGAATGCCGTCCGCCTCGAAACCTTCGGTGATCGCGCCGAGCGCATCCGTCGCAATATGCGCCGCTTCGGTCAGCGGCCCGGACAGCTTTTCATATACGGCGTTCTGGAGGCCTTCGAGCGCGGAGTTGAGCGAATCCTTTGCGCCTTGCAGGTTTGACGTCATCGTGTCGTACTGCTTCGCCGCTTCGCCGAGACCGTCACTTGCACCGCTCAGAGCGTCAGCCCACCGCGCCTGCGTTTCAACGCCCGTCACAGTCATCTTGTTAAACGCGTTCAAGCCCTGAATCCCGAAGATCGTCTGCTTGTAGGCGTTCGCCTCCTCTTCGGAGTAACCCGCCAGTGCATCGCTCAGATTGTTCACGATGTCGTTGAAGTCAAGGGCTTTCCCGTTCTCGTATGCCGAGACACCGAGTTCCGCGAGGGCCTTTGCCGCCTGATCCGTCGGCGTGTAGATGTCCTTCATTGCCGCCGCAAGCGCAGTTCCAGCCGCACTTCCGATGACGCTTTGTTCTGCGAGACGCAGTAGCGCAACCGTCATCGATTCCGCGCTCTGACTATACGACGCCGCGCCCGCCGCGCCCGCGCTCATTGCCTCACCAAGCTGTGAAACCGAAGTATTTGCCAGCGTTGCGCCCTTCGCCATGAGGTCAGCATAATAGCCGGAATCCTTCGTTTCGTCTGCGAAGCCCTTCATCGCGCCGGAGATATAGCCTGCCGCCGATCCCATTTCCATGGAGCCAGCCGCCGCGAGGTGCAGAACGTCCTCGATCATGCCGATGGACTGTTCCGCATCAAAGCCGGACATCGCGAGGATATTCAAACCCTCCGCCGCCTGTGACGCGGAGAAGTTTGTCGAGCGGCCCATTTCTGCGGCCTTCTTTTTCAGCGCGTCGAACGTGTCTCCGGCTCCGTTTACGTTGTTCGCGATGTCGTCGGTCGTCATGCCGAGTGTCGCCGCAATCTGCGACATACCGGCCTCAAACGACATACCGGAGGCGACGGAATCCTTTGCGAAATCTACGACCGCGCCCGCCGCTTTTGTCGCTCCTGCCGCAACCACGTTTCCCAGCGCGATAGCCCCCGCGTCTATTTTTGATCCCAGCCCAGAGAACGCCGTCTGCGCCTGCTGGATGCCGTTCTCGAAATTCGCCGCGTTCAGCGAGATCGTCGCTTGTAAATCAAATATGTTGCTCATGGTGGTTTATAATCAACCCCGCTTTCTCCGCGACGTCCGCGATGATTTCTTCGGGAGGCCGCGTGTCGTGCGCGAGAAGGCCCCTATTTTGCGATTCTATGACCTCCGCCCACCTCCTCGTCATGGAGGTGCCCCCGCCGAATTTAGCCGTGTTCTCGCCGATGATACGGAGCGCATCCGTGACATACGTTTTGTATGACGTGTCGCGGATGTGCTCCCGGTACATCGGTCCGAGCGTTCGGAGGAAGGCGGAGACGGAGGTTATTCTTTGCCTTTCCCCGACGCGGCAGACGAACCAATTTCGGAGGGATTCGTCGCCGCCGAGCCAAAAAGCATCTCAGAGACGGCGGGGACGGACAACAGCTTCATCAACCTCCCGGGAATGGTCAGCGCGGTAATGATCCCGCGTTCCTCGTCCGGCGTCTTGCCGTCGTCAATCGCCATGATCTCCACGACCGCCGCCTTGTGGTTTTTCAGCATCGCTTTCGCGAGGTCGAGCATCGTGCCTCCCCCGCCCGTTTTCATCATGCCCGCGATCTCCGGGTCTGCGGCGATTTCGCCGACAGGCCCGAGGAGTTCCGCGAGTACGTCAAGGGCTTCGTCGCCCCGCGCATCCAGAATGCGTCCCATGTCATGTCCTCCTTATTTTGATCCGGTCACTGTTCCGCCGTGCCGGCCTTGATGTACAGCTCGAACGGGACGGTGTCCTGTGCGGAGATCGAAACGTGCCCGGTGAACTCAAACGCGAACTGCGCCTTTTCCTGATCCGCAGTCACGAGGGAGAAGCCGCCCGTCGAGAGCGCGTTGAGGATGTGGCAGGCCACATAGCCGCCGTTGGTCGCGCCGTTTTTGTCGGAGTAGTCGCCGACGATCCAGATGTCGCCGAAGTCGCCCGTCGTTGCCGTCGGGTCGAGGTCCGCGTCCGGGGTGATCTTGCCCGACGCAACGGTCGCCGCGCCGATGAGCCGCTTTGCCGCGTCCGCGTTGATCGTGACGAGCGTGCCGGATGCCGTCACCGTCCAGCCGGTAATCTTTTTGAGTTCTTTGGTGTTCTTCGGGCAGTTGTCGATGTCCTCGCCCATGTCCTCGAATTCGGGGACGCAGGTGACGGTCAGCCCGCCGGTGGTCGCACCGAGGATGTCCGCTTCGTCGAGCGTACCCGTCCCGGGCGTGAAATCAGTCGCGATGACGCCCGCGTTCATCGCGAGATTCTGGAAGGTATTAGTCGGAATTCTGGTGAATTTCATGTTTGTGTCCTTTCAGCCGGGATCATTCCGGCGTATTCCAGCGCACCGTGACGTTGAACACGACGCGCTTGATCATGTCATCGTTTTCGTCCCCCATGCGCAAGGCCCACGGGGAACCGCGCGTGATCCAGAAATTCCCGCCGTCGCACGGGCAGGTCACACCGCCCCGTCCGATCACGGCGGAAATCTCTTCGGTCTTCGCGTTGATCGGCACCCAGCTTGTGTCTCGATACCACAAGGAAACCGTCAGCGCGACGCCGTAATCCGAAAAAGAATCCGTCCCGAGCTGGTAGGTCAAGCGCGGATAACCCGGCGCGTCCTCCCCGTCCGGGACGGAATTTTCGTCATATGCAGGAACGCCGAAGCCGTTCCAGAAATTGAAATATGCTGCCGCTTTTGTCATGCCGTACCTCCCGCGAGTTCCCATTCCTCCGCTGTCACCTGAAGGAAGGAGAACGTCGCCTGATTCGGCGTCACAACGTCGTCGCCGTCGGACGTGATGCGGAAGATTTTTCCGTCCCGCGCCCGCTTGATAACGTCGTGATATTCCAAATGTGTGGAGACGGGCGCGGTGACCGTGTAAAGGGACGAAACCCCCGCCGCCGCGCCTGTCCTCGCTTCGATAGAGGAATCGAATGCCGCGTGCGCCTGAAATTCCGCGCCGTCCCGCCATGCGACGGTATGTCCGCCCTCGCCGTCCGGAACGCGCGTCTTCTCGATGAAGCAGAACGGCTCCATCATATCCGCGTAGAGCATCAGATTTTCCTCCATTCGTTGAGCCGGGCGGAGAAGCCGAGACGCGGGTCTTTCCACGTCGTCGGCACATCCCCGATGCTGGTCTTTTTGGTATAGGTGTACCCCGCGAAGCTCTCAGAGGTATAGGGGCCAGCGATGATGTCCGCCGCCGCGCTTGCGATGGCGTCCTTGTTCGCCGCTTCCCATGCGTTGATGTCATCCAGCAACGCGACGAAATCCGGGGGAATCGCGAGAAGCCACACGGCCCCGTCGAATTCCTCGTCCGTCATGCCGGATGCGGGGTACTGCCAAATACCGTCATTAAAGACGGACCCCACAACGCGGAAATACTGGCCCGGCTGAATGCCTGATGGCGGCTCGATCGCGCCGTCCGATATCCGGAAGTTCCCCCGGATAACTCCGCGCGTGAACCAGTTCCGGCACTCCGCGCAAAGCTCGTACATCGTCATTCAGAGCCGCCCCCTTTCGTCAGGTTTACGCCACGTAGGTGTACTTGATCGTCACGGTTCCGGAAGGCGCGGAGGCCAGCCGGACGCCGTTGCGCTCGATGGTGTAGTTCGTGATCGCGTTGTTACCGTCCTTCAGCTCCTGAACAGAGACGACATTCGCGTGAGTCGTCTTGAACAGCTTCGAGTCGGAAGCGTCCGCGGTGATCGTCTCGGCGGTCGTTACCTTGGTTTCGGTGCCGATGTAACCAACCACGACGCCCTCCGCGTACTCAACGAAGAACTGGATGCCGGACGCCACAAGGGTCTCGACCTGCATTCTCTCATGCGTCGGAATGTCGGTGGCGATGCCGATGTAGCCGAGGTCGTCCACTGTCAGATTGAACGCGCCGCCCATGTCGCCGGTCATGACGATGTAGTAGAGAATCAGATTCTGCTTCGCCGTTGCGATGAACGATCCAGCAGTTACGCGGGAGGTCAGGATCACGGTGCCGAGGCCGAGGAAGTTTTCGATGTAGTTGAAGCCGAACGCCGTCTGCATGGAGACCTGCGCGGTCTTCAGATAGTCCGCCACATCCATCGGATTGAGGAAGTAGACCGCCTCGGCGGTGTCGTCCTCGAATTTGACCTGAAGCTGACCCCACGCCGCCGCAAGAGCCGCCTGAAGACCGGTCCCGGAAATAGGCGTCTCGCCGGAGATGGTGTTGTTCAGCAGGGAGAAGAAGTCGGAGCGGACGGTCTTCTGCACGTCGCCGAGCAGAGCCGCGTCGGTCTCGCGGACAGCTTCATCATAGCCGGATTTCAGGATCGCTTCGGCGGAGGTAGCCTTGCGCCATTTGTGCAGTGTGACTTCGCCGACGGGAACCTTGGTCCGCGCGTACTGAGACAGCGGAATGATCTCGCCTTCGGGAACCGCGCCGGACTGAAGCGTGCCGGTGGTTTTGTAGGCGTACATTGTGGTCCCTTCCTGCATCGGGATCTTCCGGGTCACGCCCAGAACCTCGATCAACTTTGCGAGGGAACCGTGAGTGAAATTATAGGTGAAGTCGACTTCGCGCGCCTTCGCCATCTGAGCCTTTTTGATCAGATTGGTTTCGGCAGTGGTATAAACTTCGTTTGCCATAGATTATCCTTTCTTCGGGATCAGAACCCGAAAAGTTCATGATTGTCCGAAATCGCTTTTTGCCGCGTCGCGGTGTCTTTGATCGCCATGATCTGTTCCTTCGTCATGGTTGTGCCGCCGCTGTTCGCGGGCGGGTTCGGCGTATTCACGCCCACGGTGGAGGACTTCACGACAAGCCCCTTGAATGTACCGCCGACGAGATCGTCAAAGGCTTTCGTGTCTTTGATCTTATCGCCGTCCAGCTCCGCCGCGTCGATTTCCGCGCCGCATCCGCGCATCGCGATTTCGAGATTGTTTCCGGTAATGGATTTGCTTTCGAGGTACGCCCTGACGGCCTTTTCTTTCGCCGCCCGCGTTTCCTTCGCGGTGATCCCCTTTTTGTAGTCCTCGAACGCCTTATGTTCGTCCTCGAACTTCTGCTTGTAGTCACCGCCAGCTTTCAGCGCGTCCCGTTCCTTTGTGACGGCCTCCAGCGTTTCGGCCTTCGCTTTGTACTCTGCAAGCTCATCCTTCATCGGGTCAACGACACCGATATGCAGGGCCATGAGCTTGTTTTCGATTTCATCGGTACATGCGTCGCCGAGAATTTCACGAACATTCTTTCTCGTGAATCGTTCTGCCATTTTTCAGTCTCCTTTTCCTCGGGCGGGATTTCTTCCCCGCTTCGATCTGAAATATAAAAAGCCGACAGCGTGATCTCTCACGTTATCGGCTCATAGGCTCTGGATATTGTGTTTTCTGCTGTTCGTGCGCTTCGAACGGAACCTCCGCCCGACAGCCCTTGCACCACAGAAGGATTGACCCGCGCGGCATTGGTTCCAGCTTCACGCCATTCCTCGCGCGTGCCAGCCTTTTCCCGCACTTGGGACAGAGAACGTCTTTTTGCATACGTCCCTCCGGTACTATTATATCACATTGTGCCTTGTAATGTCAAATCGCCTGTTTTCAAACGTTTTGCATCGAATTTTTGATGATTTCTTTGTATTCGCCTGGGTGGTTTGCGACGGCATTTCTAAGATAGTGCTTCGGGCGGATGCCGCGCGATGTGCCGAGTTCCTGCGCGGCGGCATACTCAACATTCGTGCCGATAACCGTTGCGTCGGCTGTCTCCTGATGCGTGATCGAATTGCGGAGCCGCCCGGTGTCGACAGGCGCGCCGGCCTT
>Ga0310694_10007346_pt1 | contig 10350 bp, 1 predicted proteins | sample 174DNAGHGhighgp2_FD_203884 | JGI IMG/M metagenome (GOLD analysis project Ga0310694, IMG submission 203884) | Sheep rumen microbial communities from Palmerston North, Manawatu-Wanganui, New Zealand - 1742 DNA GHGhigh gp2 (v2) (version 2) | ecosystem: Host-associated > Mammals > Digestive system >... | reverse complement strand
CCAATAAATTTAAAATAAAATAATCAATTTATATTTTTTAATTTTTTATTATTAAGATTAAATTATTGGATAATTAATAATCTTTTAAATAATTATTAGCATTTAATAATTAATAATTATGAAAATTTGTTTAAATAATATAAAAAATTTAATCATCATCATCATCACTTTCATTATCTTTTTTTCTCCATCTACCACCAGCTTCCTCTTCACTTTCTTCTCCATCTTCACTTTCTTCTTCCTTTTTAGGTTTTTCTTTAACTTCTTCTCCATCTTCTTTTCCTTCGCTTTTCTCAGTTTTCTTATTCCATTTATTGTCTTCTTCTTCACCTCCTTCTTCTTCTTTAGATTTCTTTTGAGCAAAGGCTTTTTCTTTTTCTTTTTCTTGTTCAATTTGTTTTTTAACATCATCGAAAAAATTATCTTCTATATCCTTACCCAAATTATCATATAAATAAATAATTTGGTTAATATGAGCATTTATTAATTTGAGTTTATTTAGATCTGAATTAAAATCATTATTTTCATATATATTTTTATCCCAAAGATCTACTGATTTTAAATAATTTATTACATTATTAGGATTAGACTTTATTTTCTTTTCCTTATCTTCTTCTAAAAATAACACTAATGTAATAAATATCCTAATTGCATGTGCAAAACTTTTTTTATTTATAATTTTTATATTTGAATATACTGTTTCTATTTCTTTTATTGATTCATTATCTAAATTTTTTTGATATCTTTTGATTTCTTTTTTTATATCTTCATAAATCAATTTTAAGAAATATTCAAAAATTTCATTAGTTTTATCAATTGTAAGACTATCATTATTTTGGAACATTTTTATAAAATTAGCATTTGTGAAAGAATCTTTTTTTTTTTCGATTAACTCATAAATTTTTGTATCTTCAGATATATCATTCTCCTGTGTACTATTTTGCTTTCTTTTATCATTTAAGATTTCTATTAATGTTATAAAATCATTAATCATATTTTTGAATAATATTGTATTATTTTTATTTTCTTGAGTAAATCTATAAATGTCTACTTTATCAACCAAAAGAATATTTTTTTGATTATATCTTTCTCTAAATAAAGTCAATAAATTGCTAACTTTATTTCCAAATACTTCATTATTATAATAGAATTCTTTAATGTCGTCATTCAATAACTTTTTATTTTTTAGTAATAAATCTGTCAAATTGTCTTCGATTAAATCATAATTAATTTCAAATTCTTTATATAACTCATAACTAATGGTTTCACTATCTAATATTTTTCTGTAAGAAGAATTAAATAATACGTCAATAAATGAGATTTCATTTGGTAAGATTAAGGTAAATATTTCTGTATCACTTATTTGCTGTATATTAATTTTAATTTTGCAGTTATCATCAAATATTGCTTTATCTATTTTATTATCTAATAAAATTTCTAATTTTTCATTTTGCTCTTTTGCAAAATTTTTATATATATCTTTATAAGAGTTTCCAAATTTATTATCTACTATAAGAAAATCACATAAAAGATTTTCATTACTTAATTTACAATTTTCTATTTCTAAACTATTATAATATTTAATAAATTTATCAAATAAATCCTTATTATTTATATATATATCTTCATTTATTAGTTTATACTTTTCAGCGTAATCTCTTGATAATTGATTAGTATAGTTTTCATTGATTAAATTTAATACACTATTAAATAAATTTAGATTATCTAATGAATATTTATTTTTTTCACTTTTATCTGTTTTAGATACCAAGTATTGTTTTAATACAGGATATTTAGTATCATCTATATTTTCGAGTTTTTCATTTATATATTTTTCATTCAAATAATCTGTATAATAAAAAAATTGATAAAAAGGAAAATCTTCTTTTTTATATTCATTGCTTGTATATGTTTCTTTTAACAAATTAATAAAAGAAGTTTTTTCCTCTATTTGATTTTTTTTAGTTTTTAAATTATTTGAATGATTTTCTCCTTTAAATTTTCTAATCATTGCTTGTATTTCCTTTTCTAAATTATCTTCAATTGCAGTAAGTGAATTATAATCATTTATTTTTTTTTCATTATTTAATAATGGGAATAATTCTGTGAATATATAAGACATGAATTTTTCAATAGAATCTATATTCTCTTTTAATAATTCATTTTTTAAAAGATTCCAGCATTGAGATAATGTTTCTACCCAAGTCATTCCTTTAGGTAAATATATATCAAAATCATTCTTTCTATTAGTTATTAATCTTGCAAAGAATAAATGAGAATACAAAATATAATTTAAAATTCTAAATGAAATTTGACTTAAATTTCTGATAATTTTTTGGTCACTTTTAAAGTCATTTATACAATTCTTATCATTATTGATAAATATTCCTTTTTCTTTTTCAAATTCTTTATAAATATATTTTTTCTTATAATCTTCAAGTGTCATATAATTAATTTCTTTTAATTTATCTCTCTTGTCTTTATCTTTTTTTATTTCATCAATTTCATTTTGATCTCTAAATATTCTAAAATAATTATCTCTTTTCACAATTTTCTCAGTTCTAAAGCCAATTATTCCTTCTTTAGTTGTTCCAATAGGTTTTGAGCATTTTGGGCATTTCATATTTAAATGTTTATAATTTGGGAAGCCTGCTTTAACAGAACGATAATATCCTTTTTTGCATTGACAAACATAACAACCTTCGTTCGGCTTAGATTTAAAATGATTAATTATACTAGAATATACTTTATTATATTTAGAATCATTACCAGGATAGAATTGTTCTTTCAAGCAATCGATATTCTTACCATCATATAAAGGAAAATAAATTCCATATTTATTTTTAGATGATAATTCATTTAAACAATAACGATAGCCAAATAGTAAAGGTTTAACATTATTAGAATTAATTTTGAAATTTCTTTTAATATTATTGTATTTTTTTGAATCATAGAATAATTCAATTGCTTTAAATAATAAATCATCTTCTTTAAATAAAGGCTCACATACATTCGCATAAAAATTTTTGTTAGCTTCTGATTTTTCCATTTGCAAATTTGAAAGCGATATATTATATGATAATACATAAAAATTATCTATACCATATTCTTCAATATCATAATCTGTTGTTTTGATTTTGTCTTTAAATTCATTTTTTTTATATTTTTCAAATATCTTGTAAGATTCTATATAATAATCATCTTTTAATGTTTTTTCAAAATCTATTTTATATATTTTATTCAACTCCTTAATTTGAATATCATTATCAAAATTATTATATTGTTTTAGTTTATATTTTTCAATCTTTTTTTCATCGGTAAAAATATCTATTTTAAAATTATTATAAAGTATTTTATAAATATAAAAACGCATCATTTTATATATAGAATTATCTCCATTAATAACATCTATTATTCTTATTTTATTTTTTTCACCTTCTTCAGATTTATATTTATCATCATCAAAAGTTTTAATGAAAATATATAGATATGATTTTATATAACCTAAACAAAATAATTTGCAAGTCTCTTTTAATAATTTTGAACCTAATTCTTCTGGCTTAAACATATAAGAATTTAAGAGTTCATAACATTCTTTTAAAATTTTAAGAGGCTCTTCATCTAAATATTTATATTTTTTTTTATCTTTTTTACTATTCAAAAAATTGATTAAATAATTTATAGAATTTTTTTCAAAAAAATATAACAAAGTCTCAGCTAATACAAAATTATTATTTATATTCTTTTCTATTATTTTTATTATAACATCATCTCCATTTAAAATATTTTTTATACTATCAAAATATTTATCTTTTTTTACATATTTTTCTAATAATATTTGGAATATATCATTTGATTTTTTTATCATCTCATTTGATTCTATTAATTTTTCAAATATCTTAGAACGATAATTAATATCAGATATTTTTATTATTTCTTTATATAATATATATCTCAGCTTGTCATAAAAATCTTTATCATTATTCTCTATATTTTCATCTTTAAATATTAAACTATATATTTCTTCAAAATTATTACTTAATTCTTCATTTAAATAATCAAGATTTTCAGCATATTTTTGTATTATATCGGAATTTTTTCTCATGAGATTTTTTATTCCTTTTATTTTTTCAATATTATTATATTTTTTTGTGAATATTTCAATTATTTTAATTAATTCATCAATAGTGTACATCTCATTTAAAAAAATATGTAAATCATCATTTAAACTTTGCATAACTTTATTGATTTCTTTTAATATATAATAGTATTGGATAATATCGATTTCATTATTTTCTTTATTACTAGATGATTCAGTTAATATAATTTTATCTGATGTTATACAATAACATATATTTGCTAATAATAAATAATAGCATTCATTGACTTCTTTTAAATGTGGTGGATTTTTTTTGTTATAAGTTATATATTTTATTGTATTCTCAGTTTCTTTAAATAGTAATTCATCCAGCTGAGAATAGAATTCATTTTCATCTTTAAACATTGGTAAACATTTTTCAAATATTTGTAATATTCTTAAAATGTAATTGATATTTGATTCTATCCATATTATTTTTATTGATAAAATATTAGTTATATTATTATCGTTTATTATATTATTTTCCTTATTAAATCTTAATTTTAATAATAGCTCTATTAATTTATGATATATATCTTCTTTATCATAAAAAGCATTAGGATTATTAGGGCTCTTATACTTTTGCAAATAAAAAGTAATATAATCTTTAAAAATTAAGTCAATTTCTATTTTATTGGCTATTATCAAATTAAACATTTCATTTTTAGAAATTTCTTTATATGCTTTTTCCATTAATTCTGCTTCATTATCATGAAAATCCCTTATTTTCTCAATATCTGCCTTTTTTGATTCTCTTAATTTTTTATTAATATTAAAGTAATCTGGAGTAATATTTTTACTTATGTAATTAGAAATATTCATATAAAAATTATATAATCCTGGAACGTTATAATTATATAAGAATTTAGGATTGTATATATCATCCTTTTTTCCTTTATTTTCGTCTTTATTTTTTTCTTCTATTATTAAATCTAGATATTTTGTTATTATTTCTTTTACTTGATTGCTCGTTATATATTTATAGTTATTTTTTTTTATTTGTAATAATGTTGTTAATATATTTTCATCTTCCAAAAATAGGATTAATTGTTTTATATATTTATTAAATATATTTTCTTTAATATATTCTACTAGGCAAGAAGCAATATCAACACTATATTTATTAATATAATTACTCTTATATAAATTGCCAATGATTTCTTTACAATTTGATTCTTCATCTTTTCCAATTAATCTATATGCTACCTCTATTATTTTATCTTTAATTTCTTCTTCATCTTTCATATATTCTAATATATCATTAATATAATCATTAATAAGATTGTTTTCTATATATTTTTTATTTAATTCTTTAGAAATAGTATTTATTAATGTTTTATTAAATTCTTCATTTAATTTAAGCTCATCATTTTTCTCTTCTAAAATAGTTTTAATATTGTTTGATAAAAGATATTTTAAATTTAAATTATTATTACCATTTAAATCATCAATAAATAATTGATTTATTAATAGGTTTATATCAGGTAATGAATATAATTTTCTATAATAAATTTGATTGTTATTATCTTTGAAACTTCTATTTATATGTATTATAAATATATAATTATATTTATCTTCTTTGAAATTATTTAATATATAATTACTTATGAATTTAATCTTATTCGAATTAGTTCTCTCAAATTTAAGGCATATATTATATTCTTTTTGCATTTTATTAATTTCATTTCTATTTTTTATCTCCTCTATTCTAGTTTTTAATTCATCTACACTCTTTATTTCTGATACCATAAAGCACATTTTATCATTAAGTCCTTTAACATTATTAGCTATACTAGTAAATGTATATATTATAGATATTTTATATTGCTTATGATCTTCATTAATAATATAATCTTTAAAATTATAAAAACTACTATTAGCATCATATTTTTCATAAAGTATATTATTATCTTGCAAAATGCATATAATATCTTGAGGTAAAATCTTATAAATTTTATTGATAACATTTTCTTTTAAGGCTTTTTCATCTATATTATTCTCTTGTTGCTCCTCATTATCTAATTCGCTATTATTTTTTTTTGATTCTTTACTATAATAATAAATTAGACCTTGAATTTCTTCTTCTCCGCAATTAATTAATAAATCTCTAAGCGAATAATTAATATTCCTATATTTCCTAATTGCTTCTTTTAATTTAAGCTCCTTTATCAAATTAGTGGATATTCTTTTTAAATTACTATCTAATAATTTATCAAAAGATAAAATTATTTTTTCAAATCTGTTTAATAATGCTAATTCACATTCATTTACAAATTTTTTATCAACAAAAATTATAATTCTAAAATTATTATCTACTAAAGTTAATTGTTCACTAAAATTTTCTAAGCATATTCTAACAAATTTTTTTTCATCTTTTATTATATAATTCATATTATATAAATCAAATAAAAATGGATGAATTTGATTTAAATTTTCTATTATAATTAGTTTATCCTCTTTTGCATCATCTTGAATTTTATTAATCATTTTAAATCTATATTCTTTATTATTATCATCTACAAACGGACTTCCATCATATAACATTATATTTTTAAATGGATTCTGTAGTTTAATATTTTGATATATTAATGGAGTTAAAGATGGTTTTATTTCTAATAATAGATATCTACTATTAGTATCTCTGATATTATCATTAATACAATTATTTAGATTATATTCATTTATTTTTTTATTTTCTATTATTAATTTACTACTTGGATCATCTTTTAAAATCAAATTATATACTTTTTTAAATAAAAAAACTGAACTTATTTTATGCTTATTTTCATCATGAAAATCATAATCTTCTAAAATATTTTTAATTATATTAATTTTATCCCTTATATCGTCCAATACCAAATCAAAATCAATATCAATTTCATATTCAATACCTCCTATATTTCTTTCAATATATTTTATTATTATTGGGACTTTTTCTTCATCATTTGTATCTCCTAATCTTCCAAGTTCAATTGCTATTCCTTTGATTAAATTATAAAAATCACGATTTCCATGAAAATCTTTTCTAATTTTATCATCTTTTTTGAATAAATCTTTAAATTTTTGTAATTGCTTTATAACTTCAAATTGCCTTTTTTCTCTTTGATTGGTTTTACCATTTTCAACTTTATTTTTATCTTCATTATCAGGATCACTATAAACTACTGAAGCAACTAAATTATTATCTTTTAAAATTTCAGGCTGATTAGTTTGAGGATCAATAAATTCTTCACTTTCTGGATTATTCATTATAGAAGCATACTTTTTATATACAACTAATTCTTTTATTGTTTGTAATTCTTCTTTATAATTAAAATAAGCTTTAGAAATTATTTTAAAAATTGGTTCGTTTTTCAATTTTTCGGAAATACTTTCTACAATATTCTGTGCAGTTTCAATTAAATCATCTAATTTTTGATCTAATTCTGGAACTGATAAAACTAAAGCTCTATTAATCTTTGCAGCATCTAATGAATAATTACTAATACCCACAAAACTTATACCTTCATCTTTTCCAGTATATTCTAGTTTATGATGTAATACTTTAAGTGGGTTACTTTCAGATCTTTCAGCTAATCCCAATTCATCAAATAATGCCATAATTATAGGTAATTCTTTTTTTATTTTTGTTCTTTTTTTATAAGATTCCATTTTATTTTTGGCTTTTCTAAATAATCTTTCAACATCTTCTGGTTGCGTAGATTCTGAACCTTGGAAATATGTTTGAATTATTTGTGGAAATTGTTGGAAAAATTTATTTTTAGAATATTTTCCTCTCATCGATTTATTTATTAATTGTGCACTTAAACTTTTGCCTGTACCAGGTTTACCTATTATAATAAGAGGTATATTTGTTATCACTGATAAAAATAATAAAAATACATTTTCTTTTAATAAAGTATTTTTTCCGATTCCTTTATCTAATTCTATTTGATTTAATAAATACTCTTGTTCAATTCTGAGAAAATCACTAAACTTTTTTATTATTTCTTCAGGCCTAGTAGATATTTCATCTGTCAATTCCTTATTTTTTATTTCCTTCATTAAATCATTTCCTTTATCTATATAATTTATATCATTATTTACTAATTTTAATAATATAGGTCTTAATATAGCTTCAAAATTAAATCTTATTTCTTGATCTGTTAATCTAATATAATAGCATAAATAAATAGAACAAATAATACTTCTTAATTTATTATTTTTTTTATTATCAATTCTACTTTCAATTTCATTTTTAATAGTATAATTATTATTTTTAGTAGTAAAATACTGTTCGAAAAATTCAATACATTTTGAAAATCTTGCTATTTCTCTTAATGAAACTACAGAAGGATCATAAGTTTTTCTTAAATACTTATGACTTTCTGAAATTGCATCTCTTGTTATTTCATGCAAAATCTTTTCTTCTTTTGTGAATAATTTTTCTATTATGCTATGTATATATTTTTTTTCATCATCTTCATTAATAGAGCCAAAACTAAAAACATAGTATAATAAGGATTGTGGAAGTGGTTGTACTAGATATACTAATTCACTTTCATTATCATCAGGTCTACTTAATCCACATTTTTCTTTATTTCCTTTTCTTTTCCTATAAGGATTGCACGCTCCTATTAATCTAATATTATCACTAAATTCTTTTCCATTATAAGTTCTATTAATAAATATTTCTGTTAAAAGTGATAAGGATAAGCAAGTATTCATTTCATCAAAAAAAACCCATAATTCTTTATTTTTATCTTTCATACTTTTCGCTATTTTATCTATTTCTTCCATTTTTTGACATAGTTTATCATCAGTAATTCCAGGATGTATATTAATTATTTCAAGTGTGGATTCTCCATTATTTAAAATTTGATTTAATTTTGTAATTAATGCTGTTTTTCCACAACCTGTATCTCCCATTATAATTACTGGGATATTTGCAATTATTCTATAAACCAATAAAACCATTTTTTTGAAATTATCATTTGTTATTACATAATTATTATTTTTTTCTTCTATTATAGATAATAGAGATTCTATATTATATGGAAGATTTAATATTTCTTTAATTCGTTGTAAATAATCTTTTGAACTATTATATTCTGTAGATTCTTTTTTAGGAATATATAATTCATCGAATTTTTTTTTTTCTTTAATTATAAAAACCAAAGGAGTATCAAATGTCATATTATGCAAATCATTGTCATATACTTCTGATAGTTTATCTATATAATCTTTTTTATCATTTTTTTCAATTCCTGTTAATAATTTAGAAAATCCTCCATTTGTAAAATATTGTGTGCATTTAGCAAATTCGTCTATGCACTTTTTAGTTACATCTTGGCCATCTGATAAAAATCTTAATTTAGATTCAAATTTACTATATTGTGATATAAAAAGTTTAATGAAAATGTTTATTTGATGATAGGAATATCTTTTAACACCTATATGCTCTTTAACAAATTTTTGCATCTCATCATTTGAGTTAATACTTAGCATTCTATCAAAAAGAGTAATAATTTTTTCTGGATAATTAAATGGTGACATATTTTCAAAAGTAATATTTTCTTTTTTAAATATACCTAGTATACTAAATTTTGATAAGTAATCTTCGAAACAATTTGGAATTTCAATATAAATATGAATATCTTTTGGAATATAAATAATATTTTCATTATTAGAATAAAATTTAGTTATAAGGAATGAAAAAAAGAATTCATTTAATATTGATATTTCTTTTGTTTCAGTTAAATCTAAATGAATAGCTATATCTTTATAATCTTTATTTTCACTTTTTAATTTTTCGTTTATCCCATTATTTCCATTCAATAATTTTTCTAATTTGCCAAAAATAATGTTTTTTGTTAATATTCCTCCTAAAGGAAAATGAAAATATGTCTCCTTTTTACTTTCTATTATTTGTTTTATTTTTTCTGATTTCCCTAGACCACAAATTTCTGATGTAATAACAGATACATTTTCTAATTTTGATGAATATTCTTTATCTTTTTTATCTTCAATCTTGAGATTTTCAAGTAAATTGTTATCTATAATTGATTATCTTTTAATTCAAATTTTGATTATTCTTTTATAAATGCTATCATATTAATATTTTGCTCATCATAAATAAATACTAAAGATGAATCTAAATATATATCTGTTTTTTCTTTATCAATGTTATCTTTATCTTTATCTTTTCCTTTTATTTCTTCATTATACTTTCT
>Ga0310694_10007345_pt1 | contig 10350 bp, 4 predicted proteins | sample 174DNAGHGhighgp2_FD_203884 | JGI IMG/M metagenome (GOLD analysis project Ga0310694, IMG submission 203884) | Sheep rumen microbial communities from Palmerston North, Manawatu-Wanganui, New Zealand - 1742 DNA GHGhigh gp2 (v2) (version 2) | ecosystem: Host-associated > Mammals > Digestive system >... | reverse complement strand
GCTGGTGGCTGCCAGGGTGTTGTAGAGCGTGGTGGCGTGGCCGATAACGGCCCACAGTGAGTACGACATATTGACCAGATCCTGGTCGGAGCCGTTCACAGAGAAGTTCATGTAGGGCGACGATCCCCAGTAGTAGTTGCCCGAAAGCACCTCGCCCACCTTGATGAAGCCGCGCTGGAAGTCGTACCAGGGCGAGTTGTACAGATAGTTCACGCTACTCAGGCACTGTTCAGGGGTGGCATAGAAGTTGTCGGTGTTATAGGTGTCTTCCGCTGGCCTGTCGAGGAAGTCGCCGCACGACGACAGGGAGAGTGCCGTAACAACTGCTGCCGCTGTATATTTTATTGTTGTCAGTTTCATAATCTTATACCTTATTATATATTAGAACGATACGTTAAGCGCAAAAGAGTAAGTAGTCGGCGAGGGATAGCGGGCATTGTCGAGTCCCATCACGTTTGCACTCTGTGTAGAGGCACCGATTTCGGGGTCGTAGCCGCTGTAGCCTGTGATAGTCAGCAGGTTCTGGATGTTGCACGACAGGCGCAGGCTCTCCAGTCCCCACTTGCTGATGAGCTTCTTGGGGAAATTGTAGCCCAGCTGTATGTTCTTCAGTCGCACGTAGCTGCCGTCCTCGATGTAGCGGTCGCTCCAGCGGTCGTTGTCGTTGGGGTCGTTGATGGTGGCGCGCGGCATACCTGTTGCAGGGTTCAGCAGCTTCACGTTGTGTATGTCGTCATACCAGTAGTAGATCAGCTGCCCGTCGCCACGGTCCACGCCTGCCGAATAGTCCTTCGAGGCATCGATGGGCGTCAGTATAGCACGGTCGGCCACGTCTCTCAACTGGTTGGTCCAAGTGGAGTTCATGTGCGTCATCTTCATCTTCAGGTAGTTGCCCACCTTGTTGCCCACGGAGCCGTTGATGAAGATGTTCAGGTCGAAGCCTTTGTAGCGGAAAGTGTTGTTCCAGCCGAAGGTGTACTTGGGCAGCGGCGAGCCGATGTTGGTGCGGTCGTTCTCGTCGATTACGCCATCACCGTTGAGGTCCTTGTATTTGATGTCACCCACATAGACCGTTGAGTTTTTGGCAAACACGCCGTTGGTGGGATAGGCACTGGGCTTTGCCGATGTCTCGATGTCCTCAAGCGAGGTGTAGACACCGTCAGTGACGTAGCCGTAGAAGTTGAAAAGCGACTCGCCTACCTGCGTCAGGCTTACCACGTCGGTCCACTGTCCGTAGCCGATGAGCTGTGCGTTGCTCGAACCGTCGGAGAGGCTCACGAGCTTATTCTTGTTCCACGAGATCTGCAGGTCGGAGTCCCACTCAAACTTACCTGTGATAGGATGAGTGTTGATGGAGAGTTCCACACCCGTATTGCGTATCTGTCCATAGTTGCCGTAGGGGGCTGCGAGGGCCGACGAGCCATTGCCGCTGGTGCCCATATACGAGGGCAGTTGCAACTGCATGAGCATGTCTTTCGACTCTTTCTTATACCAGTCTACAGTCACGTTGATGCGATCGTGCAGGAAACCGAGGTCGATACCCACGTTCCACTGCTCCTGGCTCTCCCACTTGATGTCCTTGTTGGCTATCTGTGCCGGACGGTAGCTGGTGCCCAGAGCCGTCTCCATCGTGGAGAGGGGCGAGCCCCACTTATAGCCACCGATGCTCGAGTTACCAGTCTGTCCCCAGCCGATACGGAGTTTTCCGTTGCTGAGCACCTTGCCTGCCCAACTCTCGATAAACTTCTCGTTGGCGAAGCGCCAGCTGCCGGCGAAAGAGTGGAAACCAGCCCACCGGCGGTTGGGGCCGAAGTTCGATGAACCATCGTAGCGATAGGTATAGGTGGCGTTGTAGCGACTGTCAAAGCTGTAGGTCCAGCGGGTGAAGAACGATGCCATCGAACTGCTGCCGAAGCCTGCGCCTATCTGCGGCGTACCGGAGCCGAGGGCGGGGTTGTGGACGGCATCGGAGGGCAGTCCGGTGTTGTAGGCCGACACGAAGTCGTACTTCGACTCCCAGCATTCCTGTCCAAGCATGGCTGTGGCAGAGTGCTTGCCGAAGGTGCGGCTGTAGGTCACGTAGTTCTTCAACTGCCAGAAGCTGCTCGAGTTCTTCTGCATACGGCTCTCGTTGCTGGCACGCTTCCAGGTACCCAGGTCTACCGTCGGCTCATAGGTCTCACCCTTGTTCCAACCCAGGTCGAAGCCCAACTCAGCGTGCCACACCAGGTCTTTGATGGGGGTCACCTCGAAGAACACGTTACCGTTCAGTTTCTGGCGTTTCAGCAGTATCTCGTCCATCATGGCCATGGCGATAGGGTTGGGGTTGGTATAGCCTTCCTGCGATACCGATGAATAACTGCCGTCTACATTATATATAGGTATAGAGGGGATGGTAGTCAGCGAGTAACCTATCAGACCCTCGTCGGAGTCAGCCAACTTCAGGTCATCCTTCGTGTCTGAATAAGTGATGCTGACACTCATCTTCAGCCATTTCTTCAGCTGGGCATCGATGTTGGAGCGGGCAGAGAAGCGCTTGAACTGCGACCCGATGATGGTACCTTTCTGGTCCATAAAGCTGCCGCTCACGTAGTACTGCACCTTGTCCGAACCGCCCTGTGCGCTCACCTGGTGGCTGTGCTGCAGAGCCGTCTGGAACACGGCATCCTGCCAGTTGGTACCCTTACCCAGCAGCGACGGGTCGCTCAGGTTGCCTGTATAGGTGGCCTCGCCTACTGCGGCGTAGCTGTTGTAGTAGTCGGCATACTCGCGCAGATTCATCAGGTCCAGTCGCTTGGTCTGCCGGTTCAGGGCTACCATGCCGTTGTAGGTGAACTTGGCATCGCCGGCCTTACCGCGCTTGGTGGTGATGAGCACTACGCCGTTTGCACCCTGCGCACCGTAGATGGCGGTGGCGGAGGCATCCTTCAGGATTTCCATCGATACGATGTCGGAGGGGTCGATGGTCGACAGTGGCGAGATGGTCGACACCGAACCGTTGCCCAGCGCGTCGCCCAGACCGTAGTCGGCACCCGACGTGCCGCTGCTCTGCACGGGCACACCATCGATGACGTAGAGCGGCTCGGCATTGGCATTGATAGTAGCGGTACCACGCACACGGATAGACGACGACGAACCCGGCGCACCGGAGGTGCTCACTGCCGTGACACCAGCGGCTCGGCCCTGCAACGACTGGTCGAGCGAGGTAATAATAGAACCCTTCACAGCACTCTCGCCCAGTGAGACAGAGGCACCAGAGATGTCGCTCTTCTTCATCGTACCGTAGCCCACCACCACCACCTCATCGAGCACCTGCTTGTCTTCCTCAAGCGTGATGTTGTAGTGGTTCTGACTGTTGCTCACCTTAATTTCCTTGTTCACGTAGCCGATAAACGAGACCACCAGCGTCTGGCCGGCACTGGCGTTGAGCGAGAAGTTTCCGTCGAAGTCGGTAGCCACACCGTTCGACGTGCCTTTCACCACAACACTGGCTCCGATTACCGGACCCATAGCATCGACCACAGTACCTGTAATCTTCTTCGACTGCTGCACCTCTTGAACACTTCGCTCAGGGACAGCCAGCGCCTCAGGTAGCCCGCACAGGCTCAACAATGCCCATGCGCACAGCGTCAGCGCAGTTTTCCTTGATGTTTGCTTCATACTTTTTTAGGTCTTTATTATTTATAATTATTAGGTGTCTGCAAAAATAGTAAATCTAAAGTCTGTAAATAGTGAACAGTTCTTTCGGTTGCAAAGATAGTGAAAAATCCTTTAACACGATGGTATTTTCTTATCATTTTCAAACATTTTTTATCTTTCACTTCCCTTTTTGCTAACAAAGTGCCAAAAAAAGTTATAAGAATATTATCAACTTAACCTTATTTTCCTTATCTTTGTCCCCAAAATACTGAAAACTTAAAGAACAAGACTAATTCATTTATGCTCAACATGTTTAAACCGATACCACAAAAAAGCGACTCAAGTTAGGACCACAAGTGGGACACTTGCATACCATCGCAAGTAAGACACTTGCGTACCCGATTATGATTACCAATTAACATCTAACTATAAAACGTATGAACCAAACTTTTAGAAAAACAGCGCTGCTGGTGAGTGCATTCTCGCTTATGGGACTGTGCTACTCGCCAAAAGCCTATGCTGCGCGTTCTGTACAGGACGTTCAGCAGGCCACAAAGAAGATTACAGGTACTGTAGTCGATGCGATGGGTCCAGTGATTGGAGCCAGTGTCATGGAAAAGGGTACGTCGAACGGTGTGGTGACCGACTTCGATGGAAACTTTACGCTCAACGTGAACCCTGGTGCCACGGTGGTGGTATCGTTCATCGGTTTCGAGACCCAGGAATTCAAGGTGGGCAACCAAACACATTTTGAGATTACGCTGAAAGATGACAATGCCGTCCTCGAAGAGGTGGTGGTCATCGGATACGGCGTGCAGAAGAAGAAGCTGGTGACAGGCGCCACTGTTCAGGTGAAGGGTGAGGACATTGCCAAGCTGAACACCACCAATGCCCTGGCAGCCATGCAGAGCCAGACGCCTGGTGTACAGATTGTGCAGTCGTCTGGTCAGGCCGGCTCCGGCTTCAAGGTCAACATTCGTGGTATCGGTACGGTGGGCGACTCTGCTCCTTTGTACGTCATCGACGGCGTAGCTGGTGGTGACATCAACTCCCTCAACCCCAGCGACATCGAGAGCATCGACGTGCTTAAGGATGCTGCCTCGGCAGCCATCTACGGTGCCCGTGCTGCCAACGGTGTCATCCTGGTGACCACCAAGCAGGGTAAGGCCGGTAAGATTCAGCTCAGTTACGACGGATACGTGGGCTGGCAGTATCTGGCCAAGAAGCCCGATGTGCTCAACGCAAAGGAGTTTATGTATGCTCAGGACCTGATTGCCTTCAATGACGGCCAAAGCCCGAAGGACTGGCAGAGCATGCTGCCCGCAGACATCTATCAGAACATCCAGAACGGCTGGGAAGGCACAAACTGGATTGACGAGTCCTACCACAAGGGTGCTATGGTGCAGAACCATGCCATCGGTCTGAATGGCGGCAACGACATGTCTGTTTTCTCAATGGGTGTCTCCTACACCAACCAGAAAGGTATCTTCGGTGGCAAGAACCAGTCGAAGTACCAGCGTTACAATGTGCGCATAAATTCCGATCACGTGCTGCTGAAGGCCAAGGATTTCGATGCCATCAAGATTGGTGAGAACATGACCTTCAGCCACACAAGCAATGGTGGTATCGATACTGGCAATATGTACTGGAACAACATGCACGACTTGCTCATAGGTAACCCGCTGATTCTCCCCTATACCGAAGACGGATCCTACTTCACCAATGCCGAGATGGTGGCTCGCGGCTACAACCTGGGCACCACGCCTGCCAACCCGTTGGCCATGGCCGACACGAAGAGCCTGGGCTTGCATGCCAGCAAGGGCTGGAATCTCTTCTTGTCTGCCTACCTGCAGATCCAGCCCATCAAGGACCTCATCTTCAAGTCACAGTTCGCTTATCGCTATTGGAGCGGTTCCTATCGTTCGATGACCCGTATCCACAGCACGGGTACGGACTCTGCCTCACAGGACGGTGCCTCACAGAGCCTGAACATAGGTTCTCAAATCTCTTGGGAAAACACACTGGCTTACACCAAGCAGTTGGGCCTTCACAACCTAAACGTGGTCATCGGTAACACCATCCAGAAGAATACCTATGGCGAAGATCTCAATGCACAGGGCAAGAACAACCTCTTCGAGAGTGACTGGGACCGTGCCTATGTCGGCAACACACAGCCCACGATCTTCACTGATATCTATAACGCTGAGCAGTGGGTGAAGAGTCAGCCTCAGGGTGACTGGTCGCTGGCATCGTTCTTCGGACGTATCAGCTATAACTTCAATGAGAAATACATGGCACAGTTCACACTCCGTGCCGATGGTTCTTCAAACTTTGCCAGAGGTAAGCGCTGGGGTTACTTCCCCTCTGCCTCTATCGGTTGGGTAGTCACCAACGAAAAGTTCATGCAGGGCGCTTCCAGCTGGCTCGACTTCCTGAAGATCCGTGGCTCGTGGGGTCAGAACGGTAACCAGAGCATCTCCAATTTCCAGTATCTGACGACCTTTGGTTTTGAGTCTACCCGTGGTTACTACTTCGGCGTGGGCAACCACACCTCTCCTACTATCGGTGCCTATGCCAAGGTGCTGCAGAATCCCGACGTGACGTGGGAGACCTCTGAGCAGCTCGACCTCGGTATCGATGCCCGCTTCTTTGGCGGTCGTCTGGGACTGGCCTTCGACTACTATGTGAAGAAGACCAAGGACTGGCTGCTTCAGGCTCCTATCTCTGCCGTCTATGGTGTAGGTGCTCCTTACGTGAACGGTGGCGACGTGGAGAACAAGGGTTTTGAGGTTGGTCTCAACTGGCGCGACCAGATTGGCAAAGACTTCACCTATGGTGTGAACTTCAACATCTCCTATAATAAGAATAAGGTGACGAAGATTAACAATGGCGAGGGCATCATCCACGGTCCCGGCAGCGTGCTCATCCAGGGTTCCGACGAGGTGTTCCGCGCTCAGGTGGGCGAGCCTATCGGCTTCTTCTACGGCATGAAGACCGACGGCGTGTTCCAGAACCAGGAGCAGGTGGATGCCTGGAAGGCCAAGTACACAGACAATATCCATGGTGGCAACCCCGTTCCGGGCGACCTCATCTATGTCGACACCAACGGTGACAACATCATCGACCTCACCGACCGTTGCAACATCGGTGATCCTCATCCCGACGTCACAGCAGGTATGAACATCAACCTCGGCTATAAGGGCTTTGACTTCTCCGTGACAGCTGCCGGTGCCTTCGGACAGCAAATTCTCCGCTCGACGAACAACGACTCCAACGTGGCCGACAACCTGAGCCGCAAGCTGGTCTACGGCTCATGGCGAGGCGAGGGCACATCCAACTTCCTGCCGAAGTTGAACAACCTGAAGAACATCAACTTCATGACCATGTCGGAAATCTGGCTCGAGAATGGCAACTATGTGAAGATTCAGAACATCACACTCGGCTACGACATCAAGCAAGTCTGGAAGTCTTGTCCACTCTCTCAGCTACGCATCTACGTAGCAGCCAACAATCTCTTCACCATCACGAAGTACACCGGCATGGATCCTGAAATGGGTTCCGACGGTGGTTCTAACAACTCATGGGCAGCAGGTATCGACAACGGTTTCTATCCCACGCCGCGTACTTATATGGTTGGTGTAAACGTTAAATTCTAAATACCGAAACGAATATGAAAAAGATATTAGTATATGGTCTTTCCGCCCTGCTTGCGCTGACAAGCTGTGAGGACTTCCTTGATTCCCAGAACTATTCTGGTAAGGACAGCGGTAACTTCCCTAAGACCGAGAAAGATGTAAACCAGATGATTGCCGCCGTCTACGAGGCTACGCTCTACGAGCCTTTTGCCGGCAATGATGTAGGCCAATACCTCACCTACGCCAACCTGTCTTCCGACGACCAGTATGGCGGCGGCGGTGTCGACGATAAGGCCACACAGGCTCTCGACCACTTCATGTATGCCAACAACACCCAGATGGAGTCGCTCTGGAAGGCTGCCTACGCAGCTATCGCCCGTGCCAACTCGGCACTGGCTGCCATCGACAACGTGACCGACGAGGACCTGCGCAACCAGTCGAAGGGCGAACTGCTCTTCCTGCGTGCCTTCAACTATTTCGACCTCGTGAAGTGCTTCGGCTATATCCCCATGGTGGAAAGAGCACCAGAGAGCGTCGCCGAAGCCCAGCAGTCACCCGAGCAGGTGCAGCCGGAGGTGGTCTATGCCAAGATTGGTGAAGACCTGAAGGAAGCCTGGGAAATCATGCCTGCCTATAAATACGACGGATGGAACAAACTGCAGTACGGCAAGGTCAGCAAGTGGGCTGCCGGTGCGCTGCTCGCTCGTGTCTATCTTTTCTATACCGGTTTCTTCAACCAGAGTGCCCTGCCTGCCGGTGAGGGTTCCATCGATGCGGAATATGTGAAGAAAGTACTCGATGACATCGTGGCCAATTCCGGACACGGCCTGTTGGCAGACTACCGTTCGCTGTGGCCATACGCCAACTCTGTCACCCGGGCCGACTACGACTTCGTCTCCGACCTCGGTGAGGCGTGGAGCGAGGGTAACAAGGAGGTGCTCTTCGCCATCAACTACAACTATATGGCAGAATGGGTGGGAGCGTCACTTCACCAGAGCAACCAGTACGCCCTGTTCTACGGCATCCGCTGTGGCGACTGGGAAAACGGCAGCTGCTTCAAGAAAGATCAGGCAGGTAGCGTCTACCCCTTCGGAACAGGCTGGGGAACAGGTCCTGTGGCACCCAACTTCTATTCTGACTGGCAGGCAGCAGAGCCCAACGACAAGCGTCGTGCGGCTTCCGTACTCGAGTTTCCAGATGACTTCAACTGGGGCAACACCGCCAACTGGATGGAGGCTTCAGGCCTGCACCAGAAGAAGTGGGTGGCTATTCGTGCCAACGGTGGCGACACCAGCAACGGCGGCTACTTCTCCTTCTGCGTGCCTCTCTTTGGCGATGCCAGCACTACAGGCCACTTCCAGGTGTCACACTGCCAGAGCCTGCCGCTTATCCGCTATGCCGACGTGTTGCTGATGCGTTCGGAACTCTATCAGGATGCTGCGAAAGGTATGAATGAGGTGCGTGCCCGTGCCGGACTAGATCCGAAGCCCTACACCCTGGCCAACCTGCAGAACGAGCGCCGCTGGGAGCTCTGCTTCGAGGGCTACCGGTGGGATGACATACGCCGATGGGGCATCGCTGAGCAGGTACTGCCCAAACAGATAGGCGGTGCTATTCACAACGATGGCGCTACCGCAGTCATGAAGGACCAGGGCGACGGCTATGTGGCCCGCTACAAGGCCACGAAGGGCTACTATCGTATTCCGCAGGCACAGATTGACCTTTCGGGTGGTGCCTATAAGCAGAATGCCGGTTGGGATGGTACAACAGGCTACTATTCTCAGTGGCAGTAATCACAAACCAAAAAAGAAAGAGCATTATGAAAAAGATAACAATTATGGCTTTGGTTCTTGGCTCGGTGGTATTCACATCGTGTAATCCTGCACAGGAGGATACCTACAAGAACGACAACCAGGCAACGATAACGGCAGAGCAGCTGAAAAACTGCAGCTCTGTGACCGTCGAGCAGGAAAACGGACAGAACGTGAACTATATTTTCGTGAAGTCTACCGCTGCTGCGCCCATCCAGTGGAACAACGGCGTGGAGACTTCTGCCAACCCCGCCGGAGAGTTCCTGATGCTTGTGACAGGCCAGCAGACAGTCACTGTCTCGGCCATGAATCCTGACGGTTCCGTCGTCAAGGCTGAGTTCCCTGTCAACATCGAGAAACTGTCCGACCGTCACCCCGTCGATCCCCACTGGGGCATGCTGTGCGGCACCATGACAAAGGACTGGGTGTGGGACGACTCTCAAGGTGCCTGCTGGGGTAACTGCGGTAATTATTCTGGTACCGACGGTAACATTGGCACCTGGTGGGGCGTTCCCTCTGGTGACATCGCTGGCCAGGTGAATAATTACGGCTATCATCTCAACGATACCGGTGACGCCACGATGACTTTCTCGCTCGCTGGCACCCAGATTACCAAGAGCACGGGCGGCAAGGGTATGTTCAGTTTCGACTTCACGCCCGCCGGCTATGTGGACAACAACGGTGTGAAGGGTGAAGACGCTGATCCCACCAACCTCTGGGCTATCGGTCAGTTGAAGGCTACGGGCGACGGCATCCTCTTCCCCGTCCAGATCAACACCGGTACTGTAGTCACTCAGTTCAATGTGAACTACATGGACGAAGACCGCATGGTGCTCACCTATGCTTCCGATGGTACAGGCGGCTGGGGTGAAGCCACATACTGGCGGTTCAGGGCAAAGTGATAATACCGAGGGGCATCCCCTCTCTGTCTTGACTTAAACAATGGGCTGACCATAGTGGTCAGCCCTATTTTGTCGCCACTTTTTCTATTCATTATGCCGAAACGGAGGTGTTCTTTTCCCTAAAATCAAGTTTTCCAGAAATATTAGACCAGTTTTATTTTGTTTTTTCCTTACATCATCGTACCTTTGCATCGTCTATGAGGAAAATGAATGAACGATATGTATCATACGGAGTGTCGGTGTTGACAGGCATCGCTATTTTCCTGTTTTGGTATATTGCCTATCCGCATGCGCTGTCGTATCACGAGCAGTATCAGCTTTTCCTCTGGACATCAGACTATTTCATAGAGCGTCTGAGTCTGC
>Ga0310694_10007344_pt1 | contig 10351 bp, 10 predicted proteins | sample 174DNAGHGhighgp2_FD_203884 | JGI IMG/M metagenome (GOLD analysis project Ga0310694, IMG submission 203884) | Sheep rumen microbial communities from Palmerston North, Manawatu-Wanganui, New Zealand - 1742 DNA GHGhigh gp2 (v2) (version 2) | ecosystem: Host-associated > Mammals > Digestive system... | reverse complement strand
GCCTTATTCGAGCGCATACCAATGCCTACTCCGCCCATACCCCGGAAGGTATTCGGCGTATCATCCCCCAAATCGCCATACGCAAAGCGCGAATAGGGCGAACTGGTCATATTCTGCGCACCTGCAGCCAGAGCCAGACAGACAAAGATATATGTAACGAATAATTTCTTCATGTTCAATCAATCATGCAGCACGAATCTGCTATCGTAATCTATCAGGTACAACTATCGTGCCAAAGTTATTGCAACTGCTTTGTATTATAGAGTAATATCTGGTTCAAGCCTATCAAAACGAGGTGTCGCTCGAAGCGTACATCGGCTTGCAAGCCATGCAAGATAAACGGTGCGTTACCTCCTGTAATGATTGTCTTGTAATGCGGTATTTGCTCTTGCAAATCACGCATATAGCCCTTAACCTCAAACACAACGCCTCTGATCACGCCCGCTGCTATTGCATCACGTGTATTACGTCCGAACAACGGCAACATCTCATTTTCCTCGGCTTCGACAAGCGGCAACTTTTTTGTCATCCGGTGCAAGATAGTGAACCGCATCTTGATACCGGGAGCGATATTTCCTCCCACGAACCCTCCATCTTCCGCCAGAAAATCATAAGTGATAGCCGAGCCGGCATCGATGATAAGCACATTTTCCGCCGGGTAGATAGCGTTTGCACCGACAGCAGCCGCCATTCTATCCTGCCCCAATGTAGCGGGAGTGCCGTAATTATTCCTGATGGGTAGCGGTGTGTTGTGGTCGAACAGCACAAAGTGCCGCGAATGTTTGTTCAGTGCATTGACTACAGCCGGCTCGATATTCACGACGGAAGAGATAATGCTGTCCTCAATAGGATACAACTGGAACAATTGCTCCACTTCGGCAGAGGCAAAATGCTTGTACAAGAAATGCTTGACAATCTTGCCATCTTCGCGGAACAATGCCACTTTCGTGCGTGAGTTACCTTGGTCGATGCAGAGGTTCATAATCAATCCGCCATGCTGGTGTATAAGAATCGTTTGATAGACTTCTTCGGCGTCTTTTCGAACTCGTGCGGATAGATTTTTATCTTGGCTATGGGTTCGTAAGAAGCTAACATCGGGTTGAGTGCCTTGCGGTTATCCTCCATAATTTCCTCAAGTTGCGCCTCGCTCAGTCCGTTGGCATCGGCAGCCTCCATATCAGGGAAGACAAGTGCCACAAGTTGGTTCTCATTGTTCTGCAGAACAAGCGACTCGCTCACGTAAGGCATATTATCCAGTTTGGATTCAATCTCCTCGGGATAGATGTTCTGCCCTGAAGGTCCGAGGAGCATGGTTTTGTTACGTCCCTTGATAAAGATGAATCCGTCCTCATCAATCGTGCCAAGATCGCCGGTCTTGAGCCATCCGTCATTGCTGAACGTGAGCCGTGTGGCTTCATCATTCTTGTAGTAGCCGTACATCACGTTTTCGCCCCTTACTTCGATCTCGCCTACGCCATCCTGATCGGGATTAGCGATACGTGCTTCCATCAGTCCGGGCAGAGCTTGACCGCAACTGAAAGTCTTGTAGCTCTCCCATGGGGTGAACGATATGAGCGGAGCACACTCCGTCATGCCATAGCCGACAGATACGGGGAACTTGATACGCTTGAGGAAAGCTTCCACCTCTGCATTCAACGGTGCACCGCCGATGATAATCTGCTGAAATTCACCGCCGAAAGCATTGATAAGCGTTTCGCGGATTTTGCCGAGCACGATCTCGTCCAGATAAGGGATCTTAAGTACCCAACTAACCGGTGCTTTGCTTATCTGGGGAACGATCATCTTCTTATAGATCTTCTCAAGAATAAGCGGGACAGAGAGGATCAGTGTCGGTTTGACATCCGCAAAAGCCTTGAGCAGGATCTTCGGTGCAGGGGTGCGACCTATCAGGAACGAATGACCGCCTGCTGCGAGGCAGCAGAGAAAGTCAAACGCGCAGCCATAAGCATGAGCCAGCGGCAGGAAGGCTACGTGCCGGCAACCGGGATAAACGATCTTAAGGTCATCCACTCCGAACTTGATGTTACCAGCCAGTGCGTTACAGGGCGTAACAACACCTTTGGAAAATCCGGTTGTACCGGACGTATAGTTGATAGACGCTATCGCATCGTTCGGGCGCTCGTCGTAATGCAGTTTATCGGGCGTCAGACGTCCGCCAAAGCGCCTTACGAACTGCTTCTGGATATAGGACATTGTGATATGCGCCACCTCCATCTGCTGAGAGATCGGGTGCCAATCGTTGAGCGAAACAACCACTTTGACGTTAGGTATCTGGTCGAGGTCAATGCCCTCCCATATATTATCGCTGATAAACAACAGTTTGGCATCAGAGTGATTGATGATATGTATGGCATCGGCAGCCTTGAAGTCCTGCAGGATAGGCACAACTATGGCGCCATAGGTAATCGTAGCCAGGAAGGTGGCTACCCAGCAGGAGTTGTTTCTGCCCATGAGGGCGACTTTGTCTTCTTTCTGCAAGCCATTTTCTTCGAACATGACATGCAGGTGTGCAATCACTGTTGCCAGTTGACCGTAAGTCAGCGTTTTATCTGTCCCCCAATCGGTAACAGCGGGCAGATCCCAATGCTCGCGAAACGAGGTCTCGAAACGTTTGACCAGGTTGTTTCTTTCGTCGGTTAACATAACGATAGTATGATTAAATCTTTTGCCATCCGGCATTTGCCTTTTGGCATATAAATAGCTGTTTTACCCTTCAGGCAGATTATTACTCCACAGCGGGAGGCAATTGTGCATCAAAGGGGTCATCGAACTGTTGTGCGCCACGGGTAGAGAAAATCGAGTCCACAACGAACTGACTGTTGCCACGCCAAGGCAAAGTGCCGAGGTAACGCTTCCAGTGCAGTTTGATCTGCTTGCCCGACGCGTTGTTGATCTGCTGGGCTATACGCTCATCTTCAACAGAGAACTTGAACTCGTTCGACTGAATAGTAGAAGAGGTGTTCTTGGAGTTATAGCCGGTCTGAATCATCTTGCCTTCGTATGTCTTGAAGATAAAGCCCTCGCGCTGGAAATAGTTGATATCTCCCTCGTTAACGCCATCGCTATACACATACCAGAACTTGATATACAAGAAAACACCAAGTCCGACCAGCAGAACTACTGACAAAATAGATAATACTTTTTTCATACCATTACGGATTATATTGTTTGCCTATAAAGTTAAAGCGACCACAAAGATACAAAAAAAATCCCATATTTGCAAGTTTTACGGGATTTTTTTTCACAAATAGAATGAAATTCTATTATTTTGTATGTCCGACACCATTAGATGTGCACTGTTGCACTGCGTGCAGAACAGGTTCGATAGAAGGCGGAGTGCCTACCGCCTGAATCATCCACTCTTTGGGAGTGAGCCTTCCGAGGCGATATATACGTGCATATTCATCGGCAAAATCCTGCTGCCGTGTATATTGCGCCAAATGTTCTTCCAACTGATATTGCACGATATGTCCGAGCGGATAATTAGGCAGATACATCGGTGCATTAACCATGTGGCTATATACCGCCAGCAGAATACAGTCATGCTCACCGAGAACAGGTTCGTAATATTCGTTCCAGACATCTTTGGCGATCTGCAGTGTAGCATTGCAGAGTTGTTCGGGCGTAGCGTCAGGATGGTCGTATATCCATCGCCACATAGCCATATCCACGAGGCTGACACCCATGATCTCGTACATTGACCAGAACTGATCGAATATCTCGTCAGCCGCCAACTGCCCTGCCTGTGAAGTTTGCATGGCCGTTTTGGCGTCAGGCAGCAGTTGCAGGTCGCGGTGCTGCCAGAGGAAGGCGGAGGCTTCGGTATATGCAGTGTTCGGCACGCCGGAAAGCATATAATAGTCAATCATATACATATCCAGCACCTGCTCGACACAATGTCCGAACTCGTGTACCGCGATATTGTATCCCTTATAATCCATACCTGCAGCGGGAATACGCGTACGCAGGCGGGCTTCTTCCTTGCGTCCGAGACATGGCCACGCGTGCCCTGAACCGCGTGCCGGCTCTACCACAATATGCCGAGCGATATTTCCCGCCTCCCCGCTGCTGAATCCCATACGCGCCAACAGCCTCGGCATATCGGCAGCAAAAGCATCCGCGTCAGGATAGAGGCGTTGCGTAGCGGCAGTGAGTTCGTCCTCATTGAGCGAGGCGCGCGCCTTGAAACCGTCGAACCAGATATCATACGGGCGCAAGTCGCGTCCCAGGCGGTCACGGATGACAGAGGCGACCTGTCCGACCTGCTCCGAGCCTATCAGTGCGCGGAAGAGGCTGTCCAGTTCGCCGGCGGGAATCTCCACACCTTCCTCAAAGTTTCGCTGAATACCTGTAGGTGCCGACGGACAGAAACGATCTTCCTCAAACAAAGCGTGCGCTACTGCCAATATCCGCTCATAACGCGTGTAAGGTTCGGCTGCATCATTGGTGCTGTACGGTTGCCATACATAATCGGGACTGTTGACCGCCCGGGCAGGGATAGACTGATTGACAATACGCTGCATGACGCGGTAAATCATTTCCTGCTTTTCCTGCCCGCCTTGTTTGTCGGCATAGAGCGCCTTGAGTTCGTCGCGCAGGTTCCAATGGCTGAGCAACACCTTGTCATCCGGCCAGAGTTGCCTGCCGTCCTCGGTGCGCAGGTTACCCATATAGATATTGTAGTCGGCTATATAGTTCTCGGCATCGGCATTGGCTTGCGCCAGCTGTGCATTGACGGCAGCCGGCACACGCGTAGTGAACACATCACCCATACGCGCCATTGCCCATTGCAGGCGCGACCACGAACGTCCCATAGCATTTTTCTCCTCCAGCGAGTAATGCGGGAAGTTCATAATGGTGATAAAGGCGAGTTTGTTGGCAAACATATCATCGGCAAAATGCGCCATGGGACTATATGCCGACATGATATAATCAGCCGCAGTAGGCTCGCCGGCATCGGTCAGTTGTGTCGGTTTGAGCAAATCGACAGTAAGCATATCGGCTGACTGATAGCAATTCTCCAGGATGCGGCTCAAGGATTCGAAGAGTGCCACACGTTCGCTATCCGTGGTGCAGAAGTGCTCGCGTACCAGTGTTCGGAAGTCCTCATCCGAACCATCTTCAGCAGTCCACAAGGCGGCAGCCTGACTGATACCGCGTTCGACACGTGCGGCATTGATATCGGGATTAGCCTGTTGCAACTCCTGCTGCAAAGCCTTGAGCGTAACAGGCGAGAGAGATTCGGAGTGTTGAGAACACGAGACACACATAAGCAAACAAAACACAGAGAGAACTGTGAGCAAACGAACAGATATTTTCATATTAACTTATTTGAGGTTATCCGGTGTATCGTTGTACCGGCTAAGGACTTTGAGCGCTTCTTCCTGCATCTGCTTGGCGAGGCTAAGCGGTGCCAGCACTCGCAGTTCGGCGCCAAAGGTGCGAAGTTGCTGAATAAAGTCAAACGTTGGCGCAACGTAGTATTCAAACAGGACGGTATCTTCCTCACGGCGATACTTTGCAGCCTCCACCTCTCCCAGTTCGCGTTGCGACGGATGCAAAGGCAGCGTACGCAGGAACTGTGCTGCACGCGGCAGGACCTCCAGGCGTAACAAGACCGGCTCGGCGTTACGGAAGACACCATAATAGTCGGCAAAGAACCTCTTGGGCGAGAAGCCTTGCGGTATAGCAAAATCGTTGTCGAGCATGTGCAGGTCAACAATGCGGTCAAGGGCATACACGCGTGTTTCACCGGGGTGCGTAGAAGCCTCGCCAACCACGTACCAGCGCTGCTTGAACACGCGCAGGCAGTAGGGCGAGAAGAACATATCCGAATCGGTATCGCGGTCAAACGAGTGATAGGTGACCAGCAGTTGCTTGCGCGAGCGTATAGCACGCATGAGCGTTGTAAGATATTGTGTGCCGGCAGGTATAGGCTCAAACAGAATGCTTTCTTCCAAACCTTCCGCTTCGTCCAACGCAGCCTTGAAAGAGAATGCCGATACTATATACCGCCGCATATCACCCCAACTATGTACGTCATTGTCGCTATCGATATAGTAGTAACCGGACTTGCGATTGCAGCGGATATTGATACCGAACAAAGTAAGAATCTCCTCCTTGTAACGATGAAACTTACGAGTCGGGAAGAAAGGCTCGCCATAGATATTGATAGACGAGTGCGACCAACGGCGGTCGATATCCTCTTTGGTAAGACGTCCGGAAGAGATGGTGTCAACCAGCCATATATATACTTTGAAAACTTGAGCGGGAGACATAAAGGGATTTACGATTTGGGGATTTACGATTTGGTCATTTAGGATTTAGCGGAGAATGCCAAGGCATAGAGTTTCATCTGGTGGAGCATGGCAGCGAGGCCGTTGCTACGCGTAGGAGAGAGGTGCTCCTGCAAGCCAATCTTTTCGATGAAATACAAGTCGGCGTCCACAATATCTTTCGGAGTCTGATTGTTGAGCACGCGCAACAGAAGAGCCACTATACCTTTGACCAGAACTGCATCGCTGGTAGCCTGATAGCAGACCTTGCCATCGTTGAGCGAGGCGACGAACCACACCTCTGACTGACAGCCATCAATCAGGTTCTGCTTAGTACGCAGTTCTTCAGGAAAAGGCGGCAGATCCTTGCCGTAATCAATGAGAGCCTGATAGCGGTCGAACCACTCGTCGAGCATATCGAACTCTTCAATAATCTCGTCTTGTATTTCGTTGATAGATTTCATTATTAGTGAGTATTATCAGCCAATCTTGGCTGATGAATTAACAAGGTCGTAGAGGATATCCGCCAGCTGCTCATCCTCAGTACCGTCAAGCGGCGAGTCGAGAGAGGCAGGTGCATCAATGATATAATCCGCCTGCTCGTAGTAGGGGATACGCGCCATTAGTTGCGGCATAATGACGGAGAGTATCTCCTCGGCATTCTTGCCGTGCAGGAGCGGTCGTTCGTTGAGGTCGGTCAGAGCCAGGCGCTGAGCCAGGTGGTGCGGATGCCAACGCAGGTAGAACGACGTGCCAAGTTCCTTGAGGCACTCCATGTTGTCCTCCCAGCACGGATAACCGCCACCGGTGGCATAGACCACTTTCTCAATCGGCAGTTCAGCCAGATCTTCGACCACATACTTCTCTTTCTTGCGAAATGCCTCTATACCGTATGTGCGGATGTAATCGGCAGGCGAGAGTCCGTGAATCTCATGAAAGGCTTCGTCCAGATCAACGAAATGCCAGCCGAGTTTGTCAGCCAGCATGCGTCCGACAGTAGTCTTGCCGGCACCCATGTAACCTATGAGATAAACAGGAAAAACCATTTACTATTTACGATTTTTGATTTGGGATTGGGTTATTTGGGCGATTCGTCTTCGCGGTAGTTGTCGCGCCAGAGGAGTTTGCCGTCTTGCACGTATGCCTCGGGAAGAATCATCGTACGCGGGGCAGTAACGTTTCGCAGTACCTTCCAATCCTCGTCATATACACGTACAAAAGAAGCGCACAGCGGTGCACACTGGCTGCGGATAAGCAGGATCGAATCGTTTTCGCCGTAATAATAGAGGTCGATATACGAACTGTCGGCAAGTATGAAACGCGTTGTTTCACCGTGTTGCTCCACGTTCAGGTCACCGCCTACGAGGTACAGATACTCCTTAGGCAGAATAGAGCCGGTGGCTCTAATCTTCATTTCATTTGTTTCCTGCGCCTTGAGCGAGTAGCAGAAGAGCAGGAACAGTATCCATAAAATTATCCGATTTCCGCGCATAATAATTCTAAATAACCACGACTTACCTTCGATATACCCTCGATAAAACCCCGATCGAACGGAACGATTTTACGTCAGGAGGGCAATGGCGTATGCCGCTATTCCTTCTTTGCGTCCGACGAATCCGAGATGTTCGGTAGTGGTGGCTTTGACATTGACCTGACTGACGTTCACGCCCATCACCTCGGCGAGCGTTTGCTGCATTTGCGGGATATACGGCAGGAGTTTGGGCGCCTGCGCACAAACGGTGCAGTCGCAGTTGCCAAGTTCGTACCCCGCCTCACGCACCATAGCCATGACACGACGGAGCAGGATCTTGGAATCAATGCCCTCGTACTCATTGCCTTTGGTGTCAGGAAAATGATAGCCTATATCTCGCATAGCCGCAGCGCCGAGTATGGCGTCGCAAAGTGCGTGAATAAGCACATCTGCATCGGAGTGACCGTCCAGCCCCAGTTCATACGGAACGCAAATGCCCCCCAACCACAATTGGCGGTTGGGGGCAAAAGCGTGTACGTCATAGCCTAAGCCTATTCTCATAATAGCAGTAAGCAGTAAGACTTATTTGCGGTTGTTTACGAGATCCTTGATACCTGCGAGGTCAAATCCGAGCGTGAAGCGCATGGTCTGATCCAGCGGGTTGGTAGGAGCGGTAGCAATCGTGTAAGCAAAATCGAGCATGAAGATTGACAGGTGGAAACCTGCACCGACCTGAATGAGTCGGCGGTTACCCTTGATAAAATCTTCGTGAGAATAGCCGAGACGTGCAAAGAACTGGCGGTTGTAGGAATATTCGGCACCTACGCCCCAACCTACTTCCTTGAACTCCTCGCCTGCACCGAGTGGTGCATCAGCAAACGACTGGAAGATACCTTTCACCGAAGTCAGTGCCGAGTATTGCTCGGTTGAATACTGGTTGGTAGTCGAGTTCTGCGGGTCGTTGGGATCGAAGGTCGGCGCGAACTTCGATTTCTTGGAAGGAACCATCAGTTTGCGCGCCTCAACGGTCATCTGCAGGCGGTTGTAGTCGTCGAACGGTATCTCGTAAGCAGCACCCAGACGCAAGGTAGCAGGGATAAAGTTCTGCGTACGGTCGTTGTACGAGAGTTTACCACCGAGATTCTGCAGGTTCAGACCTGCGCTGATATAACTGTCACCCATGGGCAGAGCGATAGGCTGGCGGTAGTACACCGACACGTCAGCGGCAGCAGTAACGGCAGGGTGATAGATCTCGGCGTTGTTGTCAGTAGATGCTTTCATACCGTTGGTGAGGTCGGAATAGATGAATCGCAGAGCCACAGCCATCGACACATACTCATGCAGTTTGCGCGAGTACGAAGCGTCGATCGAGAACTCGTGCGGGTGTGCCTCGCCGAGCAGACGAGCTTCCTGGTCGGTCATCGAAACCTCACCCATCGAGAAGTACGTCATTGACATAGCCACAGCCTGCACGTCGTCCCACTTATAGAAGCCGGAGATGTAGGCAAGGTCGATATCGGTTACACCGAGTTTGCGCAACCACGGTGTATAAGACGCATTGATACCGCCGCGCATATCCATAAACGCATACTTGGCAGGGTTCCAATACTGGGAGTTCATATCCGGATTGGTTGCAACGCCTGCGTCACCCATGGCAGCTCCGCGTGCGTCAGGTGTGATACTGAGTGAAGGTTGACCGGTAATAATCGGGTTAGTGTAATCGCTTGTCGTTTGCGCAACAGCGGGCATAACGGCCAGCATGGTTGCTACGATAACTAAAAAAGATTTTTTCATTTTATTGTTAATTGTTTTTTGTTTTCGTTGATTGGGGGGATCAGCCAAATATGGCTGATACATTATCTCGGATCAGCCAAGCTTGGCTGATACATTATTAAAGTTGCTTCATAGGCGATGTTTGTTACCAGTAATTAATATACTATTATTTCTCATATACAATCAGTTTGCCGGTTTTGCCGGTCACCACACCTTCGGTGGTGGTTAATGCTACGCGGTAGAGGAACACTCCGGGTTTGAGGTGGGCGTCGCTGACGGCGAATGAATGTTGCTCGGTGCCTTTGCGCATGGAATGATATACGAGTTCGCCCTGCGGTGAATAGACGTACACGTGTACTTCCATCAGTTCGTCGGGCTGGTCGTAATCGATGCGGAACTGCATCGCCTCGTTGACGCGCAGCGGATTGGGATAAGCAATCACAGAGTACATCGTGGGCTCGAGTCCTAAGGTGACATCAAAGGTCAGCGTGCGCGTGGTGCTGTTGTTGAGCATATCCCATGCGCGGAAGGTCAGCGAGTGTTTGCCCTCGCTCAGGTTGTTGAGGCGATAACTTACACTACCCGACTGATAACCGCCAGTAGGCTCGTAGTAATCGTTGAGCACGTACATCAGTTTGGGGTCGTCGTCGATGGTCAGCATCAGGTCGTGACCGATGCCCGAGCCGGCGGTATTCACACCGTGGTCGTCGTAGATATCGGCATAGAAGTGCGGATTCTCGGTTGTCTTGTCGCCGTCACGGAAACTGCGGGTGTTCAGATAGATATCCACGTCAGGACCGAGTGTATCAAC
>Ga0310694_10007342_pt1 | contig 10352 bp, 8 predicted proteins | sample 174DNAGHGhighgp2_FD_203884 | JGI IMG/M metagenome (GOLD analysis project Ga0310694, IMG submission 203884) | Sheep rumen microbial communities from Palmerston North, Manawatu-Wanganui, New Zealand - 1742 DNA GHGhigh gp2 (v2) (version 2) | ecosystem: Host-associated > Mammals > Digestive system >... | reverse complement strand
TTCATCATCTGCTCGAAGATGCCCTTGTAGCCCTCAGCGTTGGTCTCGCCGCCTTCTACATCTGCATCGGGCTTGAAGCCGAGACACAACTCTGCATCCTCCTCATTACCGATACAAACATCCACGTACTTCATCAGCGGACGCATGATCGAGATAGCTTTCTCGCTGGTCCACAGTTTCTTACGGAAGTTCAGGTCAACCGAAACGGTTACGCCGTGCCGCTTGGCAGCCTCGCAAGCGAGCTTCGTGATCTCTGCAGCCTTGTCCGAGATAGCCGGAGTGATACCGCTCCAGTGGAACCATGCTGCACCTTCCATGATCTTGTCGAAGTCAAAGTCCTTCGGATCAGCCTCAGCGATGGCGCTGTGGGCACGGTCATAAATGACTTTCGACGGACGCATAGAAGCACCTGTCTCGCAGTAGTACAGACCTACGCGGTCACCGCCACGAACGATATAATCGTCCTTCACGCCATAGCGACGCAGCGAGTTAACGGCAATCTGACCGATCTCGTGCTTCGGCAGTTTGGTAACGAAATAAGCCTCGTGACCATAGTTAGCGCACGAAATAGCCACGTTAGCCTCACCACCACCGGGGATGATACGGAAGTGATCAGATTGAATGAAACGATCTTGTCCTTCAGGACTCAGGCGAAGCATAATCTCGCCCAACGTAATAATTTTAGCCATAGGTTAAATGAATTAAATTGGTTAATATTGTTGTTAGTTATTGTTTTGCTTTTGTTTTATTTGTTGTTTTGCTTTTTATTTTGTTTTGCATTGTTTTGTTGTATAGGATTTGCCTTCGTCTATTAGCCCCGAATTTTATTCGGGTTTGAATTATTCTGTGTTATCTTTTGTCTTATTGCTGTTGAGGATTTGTCCTTCGTCTATTAGCCCCGCATTTTATGCGGGTTTGTTCAAAGCCTCGCATATTTCCTCTGCCATTTTATTCATCGCCACACACTCAGCTCTGGTCACATGCGGCTTGTCTGGATCATGCTGCCACGGCGATAGTATCAACATCCTTCCCTCTGCGACCGCCTCAAACAACCCTTCTGTCGGCTTGTAATACTCGCCAAATCCATTCTCCGCGATATAAATAATGGTATGTTTCTCGCGCAGCAACACCTCCAACACCTCCTTCTCTTTCGGACTAATGAACGGCGACACCATCACAGTCCCTTTGCGAGCCGCCAGTATACAACCGTTCATATACTCGCGTAGCCGTGTCGCGTCTCCATGCTGCTCAGCATCTTCCACCCAAATCCTCCGTACATGTACCGGCGAGAACTTCTCCGCCTGTAAAATGCCTATATTCCCCACACCGCTATATTTCTGTCCCGCTATCTCTATATCCCGTTGCACTCTGAAATAACCGGGCATCAACCGTTTTGTTGCCAACCTCTGCGGGTTCATCTGCACATAGCGGATCATCGTTTGTAGTTGTCCCTTATGTGACATCGGACGCACAAACGGGCGCTCAGTAAAGATGGGAAATGGATACCCTCCGTTCTTATCTCCCGCCTTGCCTCCTTGCTCTCCTTCGTCCATTAGCCCCGAATTCAATTCGGGATAAATAGCATGGCATGCAATGTCCCCTTCGTTTGTTAACCCCGAATTTAATTCGGGACTAATTGACGAAGGAATTGTTCTTCCGAGTTTTTTTGCTCCTTGCCAGAATCCTCGAACGACCGTATTGAATGTCTTATCCATCGGGCGTGTTACATAAATAATAGCATGCAAGTGGTCTGGCATAAGACAATATTGAAGGATTCGCGTTTCCGGATAGTAATTATGAAGATTCACTAACTCATCAACAAGTCTATCCCCCATCTCAGTCCTTTCCACCACTGCCTGTTTCGGATCATTCTCAGGAATGACAAGCCTTCCCAATAAACTCTCTCTGCTTGGCACAACCAGCGTAACATGGTAAATGCCGACACCTCTCCATGCCGTTCCCGTCTCTTGCCATTTCCATGCCTCCTGTTCTGCCATTTTCTTTGTATCTTTTTTCAACTAGTGACAATCTGTCACCGCTTCACGATGTGCCACTTCGCGTCTGTATTTCTATTATTTGTCTCCCTTCCTTCCATCCACCTGTCTTCCATTAGTCTCCATCGGATGCTGATCGGATGCTCATCGGATGCTCATCGGGTGCTCACTATGACGACACCGTAACATCTATGGGAGAATACCCTGCTTTCTCTCCTCACTCAACTCATGCTTGATATAATCGTACAGCCGTCCTTGAATCGGCTTGTTATATTTCCTTGCTTTCTTTAGTGCCTCCTCATATCGTGCCTGCCATTCCGCCTTGCGTACCGGATCATGCATGATTGCCTTCGTCTCCGCCATCAGTTCCGCAAAAGCCTTAGCCGTCGGGTGCTCCGCCTTTGCTTTCTTAGTCTTCTTGCTCAACTCCGGCTTCGCGCACACCGCCCCATATTCCCCATTTCCCGGAATCCGCCGTGCATAGTGCCTCTGATCCACATTCCCCTGCAAACTATCCACTATATTCACCCACTTTGCTTTCATGGCTTACTCCTTATGGAAGTTTTTGTTTGTCATATAGAGCAACTATAGCATTTGCTACCATATCAAGTTCAGGATGCGCTTTTGCTTCATATAAACTAACCACGTAGTCTTCCGTGTCCCACCAATAGAGTGTTTCTGTACCTTGTAATTCTCGGTTATTAGGTAATGTAAACACATTCGGTTTCGATGAATATTTGGCTAATTGTTCAGGGTTTGTAACTTGCTGTGCAATAGGTTTACCCAATTCTTCAGTTATTTTCTCCAAAATAATAGGCAAATCATCGTCTGTTCCATCTATATACATATATTTAGAACAATATTCCTGTGACTCATTCATCAAAGGAATGACAAACCAACGGTAACCTTCCCATTCAGAGAATTCAAATCCACCATCGGAATACGTATTTTCTACCAATATTTCGCAAATAGTAGGCTTCGTGCTCTTTGTGCAACCAACGAGCGTCAACAGACAAATTGTTATGAATAAAAACGTCTTTTTCATCTTAGTAGTATATTTTAATATTTTTTATTGCTTCCCAATCGGGTTCCCATTTGCAAGTGCTGACAATCATCTTATTTACTACTACATTCTATGTAAAGCACGTATTTTTTAGCAAGTTTAATCTGAGACGTCAATGTTAGGCCTTGTAAAGACGTACCTTGCGAAATGACTGTAGGTGGTAATGTGTCTTCAATTAACAATCTCAAGTAGCTAATTTTAATAGCATAGTTAACGTTTTCTGTTTTAAGATCTCTATTGAGACCTGATGAAGTAATTCCAACGACATTGCCATTTGTGTCAAATAACGGACCACCACTATTCCCTGGTTGAATAGGAACGGATATTTGATACACACTTTTTTCTCCATCTATTCCGCTACGAGCGCTGATTTTTCCATCAGTAAATTTTATTTCATCACCCATAATATTGGTCATAGGATAGCCTAATGCCCAAACTGATTCGCCGACTTCACAAGAGCCAGTTTTTATACTATATGGTATTTTCCCAAATCCTTTGAAATTAGTATCATTAATCTTTAGTATTGCTATATCATTTGTTTTATCTGTTGCCGCTACAATTGCTACATATCGTTGTTTAGTACCATCTTCATTAAATTGATAGATGGCAATATTTTGCGCTTGATCTATTACATGATAATTTGTTACAATGTAGCCATTATTCAATGCAAATCCCGTCCCCGACCATAAAGTTCTATCTGGATTTTCCGGCATGCCATCATTACTATTAGTTGCCATTTTAATGTATGTATCTACATTTTCGTTAAGTAGTATTTTCATTAAACCTTCATCAAACGTAATCGTACATTTTGTGTTTTTTGATTTATCTCTATTATACCAAGTCGCTTTGAAAGAATTTGGACTCACTGTAGGACGTAATTCTGCTTTCACTTCTCCAATTTCCCAGATAGAATTTTTATCATCACTATCAATAAATACGAGATAATCCATATTGTCCTTTTTGAGATAAGCCAGAGTGTATGCAACTCCTTCATCGCCTACTTTTTCATAAATACCAGCATGTTTGTTTGCTGTCTTGAAAATAAGAGACTGTATGGAATCAATACTGCTGGTTAACAAAGAGGTTTTGCCTATTGTCAAAGGATTTATATGTATATTTTCCCACCATACACTATTATTCGATTTCCGTTCATCTTCATATATAGATATTTTATCAACCCCTGCAGGAATAGGAGGGAAATAAACGAATATATAAGGGTAATATTTTCCATCTTCACTTAAAAAATCTTTGAAATAATACTTCTTGTCAAATGCTAATTCGTATTCCGCTTCAAGTTCAGTTGCGTGCAATTTAACTGTATTCTTTGTAACTGGGTCAACATATGTTAAGACAATACTCCTATTTATAGATATCCACAAACTATTTACGGAGTTTCCATAATAAGGATAATATGGACTTGAATTCCTTTTAAAGAAAGGACTATAATCAATATAAACCACTGTTTCGTCTATATCAACATCTACAGAATATATCGAAGCATCTCTAGTTCCTGCTTCTATTCTTGGATTGAGTGTTTCTACTGCCAGAACAGCATCTGTTACGATTAATAGCAATAATTCAAATAAAAATCGTTTCATATAGTTTTCTTCAAAAATTAAACTCTAAAATGTGAGATAAACTAACCCTACCTTTTAAGAAAGTAAAACGATCTTCCAACGTTTCCTTAAGAAATATTTGATATGATTTACAAAAAAACGGATTAATGATTATTTCATGTATCATCGCACTTAAGTCAATGCTCAGCAAAGGAGGATTCTCCTTCTCATTAGGTAACACACAAAGTCTTATTTCCTGCTCATCTTTGTATGCTACGTGTTTGCTGAATACTTTTTGCTCAACTAGTTCTGTTCTTCCTCTATCATCATACTTAATAGGGGCAATTAAAATAGTATTGTTTGGTGATATAATTGAATTGACTAAATCTCCGATGGTAGTTGTAATTCTGCACGTGTCTTGTCCATAACAATGCCAAAACATAATACTTTCTTCTATTCTTTGAGTCCAACATGACACATATACAGAGTACGCGGCCTGATGTAGGTCATTAATACGCTGAGCCTCATTTTGTGTCATCTCTTTACTATGATATTGAGCTGATAATGGGAATATATCACGCAAATTCTCTTTAATGCCTTGTTCTCTCTTATCGTTTAAATGTTTACGATTTGATACATATAATTTATTCGTAGATAGCATATCTATTAAACAGTCTATAGATATATACCTACATATAGACTTCTCAGTTGTTATGTCTTTGTGAAGAAAGATATTGCTACAGATACTTCTATAATCTTTCAAATTAAAATTATTAATAGTTAACATCAGTTCTCCAAAATATTTGCGCATATCAATAACTCTAGTACTTTTGCACTCGAAATCCTCGGTAGTCCCTCATGCACCTCAAACTATCGGGTGTCGTTTTTATTCCCCCTTTAGTTCTTCTGATTAATCAAATTCACTACCACTTTTACCATGGTGTCTTTTTCCTCCGTGCGGCTTTCAGCAATCATAAGGGTTAGTGCGACAAGGGTATTGTCTGCCAGACGTTTGGTACCATCCTCGCGGTATAAAATGCCGTTATTGTTCAAGAACCACAGAAACAGCGTTGCAGCAATACGTTTGTTGCCATCAGAGAAAGAGTGGTTCTTGGTAACCAAATACAGCAACATGGCTGCTTTCTCCTCCACACTTGGATAGAGGTCTGAGCCTCCAAAGGTCTGATAAATCTGACCTATACTGCTTTTGAACGAGTCGTCTTTTTCGTTGCCGAACAAAGTGCTACCGCCGAACTTCTCACGCAGCGCAGCAATCGTCTGCATGGCATTCTCATATGTGGCATGGAACCGCTCTTCGGGCGTCGTCTCTTTGACGGTCAGCCGCTCGTAATCATAGTTGTCGAGCGTATCCAGCGCGTACGTATAATCCAAAACGACATCGAAAATAGCCTGCGTCTCATCTGCGCTCTCAACCGCCTTGCTTTGTACCGTCCGTCCTACTATCTGAACCAACTGCCGCAGATCCGACAACTGCTCACGGCGGAGTTTTTCATTGATGGCAAAGCCTTTGACGAGGTAGTCTTTGAGAATTCTGTTTGCCCATTGACGGAATTGAACACCCCGTTTAGAATTAACTCTATAGCCAACACTAATTATCATGTCCAAGTTATAATATGTCACCTCATGTAGCTGCGTCTGGCCTTTCATAAAGCCATGTTGAGTGGTAGTTGCAAAAAATGCAACAACCTCTTTCGGATTGAGTTCTTCAGTCTCGAAGATACGCTTAATGTGACGAGATATAACAGATTTATCACGATCAAATAGCATAGCCAATTGATTCAAACTCAGCCACACGGTTTCGTTCTCCATGCGCACATCGAGTTGTACCGTGTTGTCTTCCGCACGATAGATAATTATCTCACCTCTATTTTCAATGGGGTTCTCGTTCATTCTTATTCTATTTTCTTGTATAGTGCAAAATTTGCACATGGCAAGAATTCATTCTTTGTGGTGGACGCAAATTTTGCGCCGACCAGTTTTATAACGTGTATAAAACGCACGTTAATCACATCCCCGCTTACCCCTCGAATAGAGAGGCAAGCGGGGTGTGTGAGAGGGATTAGAACTTGAAGTAATTCTTCGCGTTGTTGTAGCAGATGTCTTCTACCATCTGTTGAACGCGGGCTTTCTCGTAGCCGGTGTACGGGATCATGCCGTTCTCGATGTCATTGCCGAGGACGTTACAGAGCGTACGGCGGAAATACTCGTGACGCGGATAGCTCAGGAACGAACGGCTGTCGGTCAACATACCTACCATGCGGCTCAAGAGACCGAGGTTACTCAAAGCCATCATCTGCTTCTCCATGCCGTCTTTCTGATCCAAGAACCACCAGCCCGAACCGAACTGAATCTTACCCGGAACAGAACCATCCTGGAAGTTACCGAGCATGGTTGCGATTACTTCGTTCGCGCACGGGTTGAGGTTATAGAGAATGGTCTTAGCCAAATGTCCTTCGCTGTTCATCTCATCGAGGAAATGACTCATTGCCTTAGCCGTCGTGAACTCGCCGATGGAGTCGAAACCGGTGTCTGCGCCGAGTTGAGCGAACATCTTGGAGTTGTTGTTACGGATAGCGCCGTAGTGGTATTGCTGGGTCCAACCCGAAGCGTAGTCCATCTCAGCCTGTGCGTGCAAGTAAGCGTGCTTGTACTGGCGGATCTCATAAACGCTCAACTCTTTGCCGGCGAGGGCTTTCCGGAAGATTTCGTTGATCTCTGCGTCGGAGTACGGCTCGTCGTAGAACTCCTCGATACCGTGGTCGGAGAGACGGCAGCCCATCGACTCAAAGAAGTCATGACGTTTCTGGAGCGCATCTACCATGTCCGCGAAGTTACGGATCTCTACGCCGGCAACCTTAGCCAGTTTCTCGATATATGCTTTCCAAGTAGCGGCTTCGATGTTCATGCCTGCATCCGGACGCCATGTCGGCAACATACGTACCTCTGCGGTCGGATCTTCCTTCACCATCTTATGCCATTCCAGCGAGTCTGCCGGATCATCGGTCGTGCAGACGAGCTCTACGTGGTAGTGCTTCATCAGTCCGCGCGGACAGAACTTCGGATCGTTGGCGATGAGGTCGTTGCACTTGTCATAGATAGCGCGTGCGGTCTCCGGGTTCAGACGCTCCTCGATACCGAAAGCGGTCTTGAGCTCCAGATGAGTCCAGTGGTACAGCGGGTTGCGGAAGGTGTACGGAACGGTCTCCGCCCATTTCTCGAACTTCTCCCAGTCGGTGGTGTCCTTACCGGTGCAATAACGCTCGTCCACACCGTTCGAACGCATTGCACGCCATTTGTAGTGGTCGCCCATGAGCCAGATCTGTGCGATGGATTCGAAACGCTTGTTCTCGGCAACCATCTGGGGAATAAGGTGGCAGTGATAATCGATAATCGGCATTTTAGCCGCATGATTGTGATACAGTTCCTGCGCGGTCTCTGTCTGCAGCAGGAAGTCTTTGTCCATGAATGCTTTCATAATATATTTTTTTATGTTAAATGATTGTTTTTCGTGCAACAAAAGTATTTACATACTTTATCGGGTGCAAAGGTACGACTTTTTTTGCAAGTGAATGTGTAAAAATTGACGCAAATATTACACATAAAAGAAAAAAAGCGCCCGAAGACGCTTTTTGTTTCGAATATTTATTTGCGAATGGAGATAATCTCCCGTCGAACGACCATTTGCGGGTCTTTGGTCTGGTTGCGTGCGAGCCATTTGAGAAAAGCCTCGTGTGACAGTTGTCGCGGCATCTGTTCGTCTCGCCAGTTGGTGCCGGATTGGCGGTCGCTGGCCTTGGAGAAGGTGTTGGGTGAGAAGATGACGTAGAGTGCGTTTTGCTCGGACGAGCGTTCACAGTTAACGGTATATTCCTGCGCATCTTTGTCGTATTTCTCAGAGAAGAAGACATAGTCGCGATTGGCTTCGACGGCCTGACATCCTGTTTGCTGATGGGGGTAAGGAAGGAGACAGAAGGCGTTTTGCTCTTCGTCCACCAGATAGACGCACAGGGAGCCGGCGGCAGGAGAGGAGAATCGGAGGAAGAGGTCGTTACCGTCCCGGAAAGAGACGGGCGGGTCGATATCCTGCACATTGCGGACGAAGGTGTAACGGATATCGGTTTTCTCGGCGGTGTTGTTACGAGCGCGTCCTTCGACATGCACTTTGATGCGCCAGAAGCCGTCTTTGAAGGCAGCGGGTTCGAGCACTTGCTCTTTGAGGGTCTCTAACCACTCGCCGCGGACAGAAGTGCCGCCCAAAGAGAGGACGTTGGTGCCGGAGGAGTTGGAGACAAACGTACTGGTCATGTTCGCCACATCGAGTCCGAATTTCTCTTCGAGTGCTTTGAGTTTGGCCCGTTCGAAAGCCTTGCTCTGAACCTGTGAGGGCGTCTCGTTGGGGTTATCGGAGGTGTATTCATAGGTGGCGCGCACGGTGGAGATATCTGAGGCGAACGTACAAGGGACAAAGTATAAGGTGCACAGAACAATGTACCATGTACGAAGGAGGGACTTTTTCATAGGGCTATTTGATTTTCCATTTCTGCCATCCTTCCGCTTCGGGCGAAGGGTTGACGGTAGGCGTTTGTGACTTATGATTGATGACGACGGATCGTTGCTGTACCTTGGTGGTGACATAATCGGCGAGTTCGCCGAGGGTCGTATTGGCTTTGGTTTCCTGTAGTCCCTTCAAGAGATAATACGTGAACATGCCGTGTTGTTTTTCTTCATACGGGAAGGCTGTTTCGTCTCCTGTAGCAGCAGAGAGAGCGACCATCCGTCCCTTGGGAGCCGCCGCTTTGGCTTTGAGTGCGACTCCTCGAGCAGAAGCGAGCATGCCCTCTCCGCGTTGTGAGCCGGAGAAGCATGCGTCCATGAAGACAATGACGGAACGTGCGTTAGTCTGTCCGAGTTCCTGATAAAGCTGGGCGACAGAGTAGCACCCTTCGGTCTGAATACCGTCGGCATCCACAGGGAGGAGATATGCCGTCTTGGTAGCCTCATTAGGCAGTCCGTGTCCGGCATAATAGAAGATGATTTCTATATCACCTTTGTACGCTTCGGCGATGGTACGGATCTCTCTCATGCAGGATAAGAACTGTCCGAAGGTGGCATCTTCATAGAGCCGGATATTCGTCTGCGGAACCCCTAAGGTCTTGTTGCAGTACCGCTGCATGGTCTGCGCATCATGAAGGGCAAAAGGCACGGAAGCGATAGACTGATAATGCTCGTTACCGATGATGAAAGCGAACCTGTTGTCATGTGTCGTTTTGCTTTCCGGGATATTGATATCGACATCGGAAGCGCCGACGGAGATGGTGTTTTTCTCCACCTTCACTTTGTTTTTCTTACTGTTCCCTCCGGAAAGAGAGGCATAGTCTATATCGTCAAACTGCATGTTGATCTGCGTTTGCGCATATTTGCGCTCGTCTTTGTCCGAATACGAATAAACAATGCCGTTATGGGTGACAAAATCAACGGAACGAATGACCATCTCGTCTCCGGCGATATCCATCTTGGGATTTTCCACGCGTACCGATTTCCAGGCATTGGCGAAATTACGGGCTTCGTTATTCTCCCGTGGTACGGGAAGGACTATATCTCCGTAAGCGGACTTGATAAGGAAGACGCGGTTCTCTGCATCGTATGGCTGTAATTGAAAATCATTGATGCGTATCTTCTTGGAGTTTTGAGCGATATATTTCTGCTTGGCTTCCTCCA
>Ga0310694_10007340_pt1 | contig 10353 bp, 6 predicted proteins | sample 174DNAGHGhighgp2_FD_203884 | JGI IMG/M metagenome (GOLD analysis project Ga0310694, IMG submission 203884) | Sheep rumen microbial communities from Palmerston North, Manawatu-Wanganui, New Zealand - 1742 DNA GHGhigh gp2 (v2) (version 2) | ecosystem: Host-associated > Mammals > Digestive system >... | reverse complement strand
CCCACTTTTCGAGGCGTTGGAGGGAGCCCGACAGCGCCCTGTGCGTATTCTGCACTACGGAGATTCGCAGCTCGAGGGCGACCGCATGACGGGTGTGCTGCGCGAGCATCTGCAGGACGTGTATGGCGGTTCGGGAGTGGGCTTGCTTCCGGCTGTGCAGACCATCGGAATGGCCACGGCCACCGTACGGACTACTCCTGCGCTGCAGCACTATATGTATTTCGGTTCGTCGGATTTTCATGCTCCGCACAAGCGTTATGGCCCGTTGGCGCAGGTGGCCGAGGTGGATACGGCAGCCACTTTCGTTGTCTCAGTTCACGGCGGAAGTACATACTCACACTGTCGTTCGTTCAGCCGCGTCAGCGTGGCCATGAAAGGCAGTGGCGAGTTTACGGTGCGCTACGGCGAGCATGAGCAGGAGATGACTTGTCCTTACGACAGCACATACCCCGGACTTCGCCTATACAGCGCCACGTTGGCACGCGCCACAAGTCAGGTTACCATAGAAGCCCGCGGACAGATGGAGGTTTATGCCATCATGGCCGACGGGTCGGCGGGCGTGCAGGTCGATAACATAGCCATGCGCGGATGCTCGGGAACCATTTTTACATCCATCGAACGCGCCACGCTGGCTCCGTTTTTCCAGCAGCAGAACGTGGCACTTGTCATCCTGCAGTTTGGCGGCAACAGCGTGCCGTATCTGAAGGACAGCAAGGGCATCTCGGCCTACAAGCGGCAGCTGATGGCACAGATAAATCTCTTCCACCGACTTTCGCCCCAGGCGCGCATCTTGCTTATCGGCCCGTCGGATATGGCGATGGCCGAAGGCGAGGAGTGGAAAACCTACCCGCGACTGCCGGAGGTCGTGGACTCGCTACGAGAGGCAGCACTCGAGAGCGGAGCAGCCTTCTGGGACATGTTCCGAGCTATGGGCGGTCGCGGCTCGATGGTGAAGTGGGTCAACGCCAATCCGCAGCTGGCGGGCGAAGATTACATCCACTTCACACCGCGAGGCGCGCGCCACATGAGCGAACTGCTGTGCAAGACATTTGATTTTTATCACGAGTACTATCGTTTCCGTCATCACTTGGATGAGGAGGAAACGACAGCCGATTCCCTGAAGAATGACACGTCGCAAAACATTTCTCCTGCTGTGCCTTCTGCTGCACGTTAGTGTCGTTCTGTGCCAGCCGGTCTTCGCGCCGGTGGAACTGAGCGTCGTACCTCCGTGCCTGCACGCCGAGGGTGGACGCGACACACTGCAGTTTCCTGGCGGTCGCGAGCGGTTTGTGCCTTTCTTCGATAAACTTTCCCGTCTGATGCAGGGCGCTGACGAGCAGTTGAACATTCTCCATATCGGCGGCAGCCACGTGCAAGCGGGCGACTTCACGCATCGGATGCGTACCAACCTCGCTTCGCTGGGACGAAACGGCGGCCGCGGACTGCTGTTCCCTTTCTCTGCATTGCGCACAAATACGCCCGCCAGCTACACCATTGGCTGTGAGGGCGTGTGGGATGGCGTGCGCTGTGTGAAGCGCGACACGCTCGTCCCATTGGGGCTGAGCGGCGCCTGCGTCACCACGCGCGATACCTTGGCCCGACTCGTGCTGCCGCTGGTGGACTTGCGGGCTTGGCCAGCCTCGCAACTGCGCGTGTTGGGTCAGGCTGACACGCCTCAGATTCGTCCCATCCTGCTGTGCGGCACCGATACACTGCAGCCGCTGCCTGCTGACAGCTGCGCAGGTTACCGTTTTAGCCTGCCCGAGAGTGCCGACACCTGCGTGCTGTCTTTCTCTGGCATTGTGCAGGACAGTCTGGGATTCAGCGTGCGAGGCTTTTTGCCCGAGGGCGCTGCACCCGGCATCACCTATACTGCATCAGGTATCAACGGCGCCAGCGTACCCGCTTGGCTGCGGTGTTCGCTCTTCGCAGAGGAACTTTCGCTCTTGCCACCCGACCTTGTCATCCTGGGACTGGGCATCAACGATGCAAACGTCTGGCCGCAGAAGTTCGACGTCGCACAATTCAAGGAGAACTACCGCCAGTTGATTCGCCGCATCCGCGACGTAAGTCCGCAATGCTGCTTTGTTTTCATTACCAACAACGACTGCTGGTTCAATTTCCGCGGCCGTCGCCGCCAATACAATACCAACACACCGCGCGTCGAGCAGGCCATGAAAGAGTTGGCGGCCGAGGAAGGTGCGGCTGTGTTTGATGTTTTTGCGCTGATGGGCGGGTTGCGCTCGTCGAATGCATGGGTGCGTGCCAAACTGCTGCGGCCCGACCATATCCATTTCACACGCGAGGGTTATTATCTGTTGGGCGACCTGCTCTACAATGCCCTTGCGCGGGCTGCCCAACAACAGTACGGCAGTCCGGTCGCTGCTGCCGTCAATCCGAATCCGTAACTCCTAATCTCCCGAATCGTGAGTCTGAACGAAACCATACACCTTATTATAATATATCTGCAGGGTATCTTTGCTTTCGACCCCAACAGCCCGCTGCTCTTTACCCAACTGCAGTTCTGGGTTTTCTTCTTCGTGGTTTTTCTGGGCTTTGCGCTCATCGTGTCAGCGCCTCACCGTCGTGTCGCGCTGATGAGGAATGCCTATCTGTTTTTCGTCAGCCTACTTTTTTACTACAAGACGAGCGGCTTCTTCGTCGGTCTGCTGATACTGGTTACATGTACCGACTATTTGCTGGCGCGACGCATCTTTGCCGTCCGTACGAAGTCGCGTTGGCGTGCACGCGCCCTGCTGTCGCTCAGCGTCTTCATCGACTTGGGGCTGCTGTGTTACTTCAAATACAGCTATTTCTTTGCCGACATGCTGAATCAGCTCTTCGGTCTTCAGATAACGGTGAGCAACATCGCGGCCCGCGCAGGCAATATTCTTACGCACAGCCAGTTCTGGTCCGTAGATCGTATTGTGCTACCAGTTGGTATCTCGTTCTATACTTTCCAGGTCATTAGTTACACGGCCGATGTTTACAAGGGGCTGGTGAAGCCGGTGCGCAACATTTTGGATTTCGGATTCTACGTTTCTTTCTTCCCACAGCTCGTAGCCGGTCCTATCATCAAGGCCAGCGATTTTATCCCACAGCTGTATCGTCGCTACTCGCTGAGCCGGATGCAGTTTGGTATGGCCGTATTCTGGATTCTCAACGGTCTGCTGAAGAAAATCGTGCTGTCGGACTACCTGGCGGTAAACTTCATCGACCGCGTTTTCGCCAGCCCGCAGTTTTTTTCCGGCTTTGAGAATCTGATGGCGCTGTTCGTGTATTCGCTGCAAGTGTACGCCGATTTCTCGGGTTACACCGACATAGCCATCGGACTTTCGCAGTTGATGGGATTCTATCTGCCCATGAATTTCAATTCTCCATACAAGGCACAGAACTGTTCCAACTTCTGGAAGCGCTGGCACATCTCGTTGTCTCGTTGGTTGCAGACCTATCTTTATATTCCTCTGGGCGGTAATCGCAACACCACCGGCGCTACGTATTTCTGGATTTCAGTCATCACATTGGCTGCTCTGATACTCAGCGGCAGCGTTTGGGTGGCGTCGTTGGTGGTTTTCGTCCTGCTGATGGTTGTCTGGACGGCCTATCGTCATCCCGACCGTCGCCGCCACATTTACGCAAACCTCAACTCAATGATTACGATGGTGCTGGGCGGACTGTGGCACGGCGCCTCCTGCAATTTTATGGTCTGGGGTGGGCTGAACGGCGTTGGCATGATAGTCTATAAGTTCTGGCGCGACATGTCTGCACTGCGTCGGGCCGTGCTCACCACATTGGCAGCCGCCGTGCTGGGTTGCCTCGTGTACTTTTCGCCTGCCGCACTGTGGAATGTGCTCTTCTGCTTCGTTGCTTTTATCTGTGTCAGCGCGTGGATTCGTTACGTCAATGCTGTGCTGCCTTTCCATTTCACAGCCCTCGAAGGTGTTCTCGGCCGTGCTTGGAGTATTGGCGTCACCTTCACGTTCATCACTTTCACACGTCTTTTCTTCCGTTCCGGCTCCAATCTCGATCCTGCCGTGGCCAACGAGACGGCTTGGCGCATTGCCACACAGATGGTAGAGGCCATCGGAACGCGTTGGAACGTGAATGTTTGGGCTGTGTGCGAAGCGTACCGAAGTGTTTTCCTGCTCTTCGTATTCGGAATGGTGGTGCATTGGTTGCCGACAGACTGGAAGCGGCGCTACAGAATCTACTTCGCGCGGATGCCCCTGCCGCTGATGGTTTTTGCGGTGCTGGCCGTCGTTTTCATCGCCTATCAGTTTGTAACCGCCGAGATGCAGCCCTTCATCTACTTCCAGTTCTGATGCGTCCGAATTGTGACGGCTGGCGCTCTCAGATATGACCTGTGGCGAGAAAAAAACAGCGTGTGAGAATTTTCTTCCCACACGCTGTTTTTATGGAAACTGCACGTGCTATTCCACTCGCACGCTGAGGCCGCCTCGTAGCAGTTGGTCGTGGCCGATAAACCAGCCCTTTACAGGTCGCCCGCCACTCTCGATGGACGTAATCTTCGCGCCGTCGCCCAGCCGCTCGATGGTGACAGGCTGGCTGCCAAGTGTCAGGGTGATGCGTGGGAAGAGCGGCACTGTGACAATGTACTCGGGGTCGGCCGGAGAGTACGTGTAGATTCCGATGGCGTTAAACACGTACCAGGCCGACATCTCGCCCGCATCGTCCATTCCGGCGTATGCCAAGTGATCCTCTCCCATGTCGTAGAATTCCTCCATCAGGCGGTTGAGAATCTTTTGGGCCTTCGGTTGACGGTCTACGAAGTAATACGTGTACGGTACGCTGTGGTCGGGCTGATTCCCGTGGCAGTAGTTTCCGATGAAACCGGTCATGTTCCATGCCTCATATTGCCGCCACGGCTCGGAAAACAGCGAGTCGAGTTTTTGCTCCACCGCGTCGCGGCTGGGGTAGAGGGCTATCATTCCTTCCGGATCGTGCGGTGCGAAGAAAAGGCTCTGCCAGCCGTTTGCCTCGCGGTACTGGTAAGCATAGTAGGGATAATACGGGTCAAATTCTTTTATCCACTCGCCGTTGGCCGTTTTCCCGCGCCAGAATCCTGTGGACGGGTCGAAGAGATTTTTGTAGTTCTGGCTGTGGCGGAGCAGCAACTGCTGGTTTTTCTTGTCTTTCAGCTCGCGGGCGATGAGCGACGTGGCATAGTCGTCGTAGGCATACTCCACAGTTTTCGTCACGGCTGCCTTGTATTCGTCTTCGGTGGGTACATTGGTGGTATCCTTCTCTGCTATCCATCCCCTCTCGAGGTATTCTTTCAGGAACGGCCTGCCGCCCCTGCCGGGCACCGTGGCGTTCTTGAGCAGCAATGCGTAGGCTCGCTCGAGGTCGAAGTCGCGGACGCCGCGCAGCCACGTGCCGCTGACAAAAGTGGAGGCGTGGTCGCCGTGGAAGAACGTGGGCATGTATCCGCCACGTTTCTCGCCGCGGTCGGTGATGGAACGAATGATGTCGCATGCCACGTCGGGCGTCAGCAGCGTCAGCAGAATCAGTTTGTTGCGATACGTGTCCCAGAACGAGGGATTCGTGTAATAGCGAAATCCGCCGTTCGCCACCTGCCAGCGCTCGTCGAGGTAGTCGCCGTTTACGTCGCTGCGCAGTGCCGGCCACAGGAAGGAACGGTAAAGGCAGCTGTAGAAGAGGCCGCGCTGACGCTCGGTGCCGCCCTCGATGCGGATGCGAGAGAGCAAGTTTTCCCACGTTTGGTTGGCTTTGTCGCGCACATTTTCGAACGTCGCGGTCAGCATCTCGGCTTCCAGGTTGCGCCGTGCGTTTTCGATGCTTGTGAAGGAAAATCCGAAGCGTATCTCCAAGGGACGCGTGCCGCGGTTCTCTTCGAAGTCCACGAGCGAGACAAAGTGCTTGTGGTCTCGCAGCGTCGAGACGCCGCTCACTTTGTGATTGGCTACTGCGTAAAAGAAGATGCGGCCTTCGCCGTCTTGGAATCCAGCAAATGCGCTGTCGCCTGCCTGGTGTATTTCATAGCGTCGCGGCCGTCCGTTGTTGCGGCTGATGTCCACGAGCAGCCGTTTCTCGCTGTCGGGGCGAAAAGTATAGCGGTGGAATGCACAGCGCAGCGTGCTGGTCAGCTCCGCATTCACGCCGTATCGCTCCAGATACACGCGATAGTAACCGGGATGAGCCTCCTCATTCGAGTGGCTGAAGTGCGAAGCGTAGTTGCTCGGACGGAAAAACTTTCCTGTCACGGGCAGCACCGGCAGGTGCAGCAGGTTCCAATGTCCCTTGCAGGTGTGTGCGAAACCGTATATCTCGCGGTCTTCGTATTGGTAGCCGGAGCCGCTGTGATACGTAGTGACGGGTGTCAGCTGCACCATGGCGTTTGGTAGTGCCGAGCCCGGAAAAACTTCGGCGCCCCATGCGCGCTTCGTTTCGGTATGTGTGTAACCCAGGTCTTCGGGGTTCCACAGGGTGGCTGTGCCGAGCAGCGGGTTCACATACTGAGTGAGCGGCTGTGCCGCCAACAGCGACGACAATGTGGCCAACAGGATCAGGACGGAGTGTCTCATGCGAGGTGTGGGATTTGATGTGTGGATTTATGGTTCAGTCGTTCGGGATTTCAGTTTTTCTTCTTGCCGCCTCGTCTTCGAGCTGCTGTTGCTTCACGGCGGCGTCCAGCAGTTCGTTGAACGTGATGCGGCGGTCGAATTCTTGCAGCCACTTCTTGTCGCGTTTGTGCTTTCGTTCGCGCTTTCTCTCCTTGATGGCGAACGGATGTGTAATGCGGTCTTGCAAGCCTGGCAGGTACTTGTCCAGGATGTCGCCCAGCGTAGGAATGCGTATGACGCGTTGCCGCTCGAGCGACTGCTGTATCGCTTTTTCTACGGCCAGCGAAGTGTCGGCTCGCACCTCCACTTGGCGTAAAGTGTCGGCCCGCAGCCCTGTTGTGTCGAGGCGGGCGGTGTCGGTCCGAAGTGTGTCGGCGGCAATAGTAAAAGCAAGTATCAGCGCAAACATGGGGCAAAGTTAAGATTTATTCCTGGCATTTTCTTGGGTACTTAACGTTTTTTATCAAGAATTTGCTTATCTTTGTGCCGTATGACACGGAGAACGACCATCTTTCTGTTGCTGTTGCTTCTGAATCTGAGTGCGGCGGCTTACAGCGACCACCGTCGGCGGCACACTGACTCGTTGGAAAATGTTTTGCGCACGGCAAAACTCAACGACGAAGGGCGGCTGAAAATTTACAAAGACCTGATGTGGGGATATCTGCAGACCGACGGAAAGAAATCCACGCACTACGCCCGAAAAGCCTTGGCGCTGACAGAACGGCGCGACTGGCTCAAATCGCGGGCTGACGCGCTTCGCATCTTGGGACTTGTGGCGTACGGCGGAAATAACTACGAGGAGGCGCTGTATTTCTACGAGTGGGCACTGGCGGTAACGGACTCGATGCGCGGAAAAAACTACGCGGAATCGGACATCGACGACAATCTTTCTTCGCTTTACGGCTCGATAGGAAATCTCTACAACATGCAGGACCGGCTCCATCTGGCTATCGCGTACTATCAGAAGGCACTTCCCATCTTCGAAAAGTACCGCTGGCTCGAGAGCACTTCCATTCTGTATTTTAATGTCGGCGAGTTGTTTTCGAGTATGGGCAACGTCGCAGAGGCGGAAACCAACTATCAGAAGGCGATGGACATCGCACGGGAATCGGGCGACTCACTGCTCGTGGCTCTCCCTACCAAGGGTCTCGGTAAGATTTACTTGACGCGGGGCGAGCTCCTGCAGGCCGAGGAAGTGAGCCAGATGGGCCTTGCTTACTATCGCTGTCACGCGGAGGAGGAAAACAGCGCATACGTGTCAACGCTGAATACGTTGAGTCGCATCCGTTTGAAGGACGGTCGACTGGACGAGGCCGACGCGCTGGCGCAGAAATCGCTCGGGCGGTTGAACGAAGACACCGGGTCAGACGTCTGCGCCGACACGTACAATCTGCTCTGCGAAGTGGCAATGGAGAAACGCGACTGGTCGGCGGCATGCAACTACGCGCAGCTGGCTTTGGATGCCGACACGATTGAGACATACGACGACTTGGGCACTCATGTTCTGCTCTCGCAAATTTACGCTCACATGGGCGAGACCGAGAAAGCTTGCGTCGGCATACAGAAAGTTTACAGTGGTATGGAGCATTTTGCCACGGAGCACTATCAATCCGGGCTCTCGCAGATGGAAGTGCTCTACGAGACAGAGAAGAAACAGACGGCCATCGAGCAACTGAGACGCGAGCGAAAGTGGATTCTGTGGGGCGGCGTGCTGGTGGCGGCTGTGTTGCTGCTGCTGGCGCTGCTGTTTTTCGCCTTGTGGCACGGTGTCCGCCTCGGACGCAAGCATGCGCTGGTGAAAGCCAAACTCGAGGGAGAGCGCGACGAACGTGTCCGCATTGCTCGCGACCTGCACGACCGGCTGGGCGGACTGCTGACAGCCATACGGCAACACGTCAGCGACCCTGCGGCTCTCTCGCTCACCGACGAAGCGATGCGCGAGATGCGTGGAGTGGCGCATCATCTATTGCCCGACTCGCTGCGGCGGTATGGACTTCGAGTGGCGCTGCGCGACTACTGCGCATCGCTGCGTGGCGTCTCCTTCTCGTTTCTTGGGACGGAGCGCCACATAGAACACGAAGAGACTGTCTATTGCATCGTTTACGAGCTCGTAAACAACGCCGTAAAGTGTGCCGAGGCGCAGACGATACGTGTGCAGCTCACAATGGAAGCCGACTACACGGCCATCAATGTGTGGGACGACGGAAAGGGCATGGACGTGGCGGAGCAGACACAGGGCGCTGGTCTGGAAAACATACGTCAGCGTGTGGCAGCCGTGGGTGGCACCTTGCACATCTGCAGCCGGCCGGGAGAGGGAACGGAGGTGAACGTAGAGATTTAGCGGCGTGTTTTGGCACTGCGAGCCGAAAAACCCACAATTGGGGGATTGTTCGTAAAAAAGATAACACTTAACTTTGCATCGATATAACTCTATTATTAACTCTAAAACCCACTAAAATGAAAAAAATTCTCTTTCTTTGCTTGACGGCCATGTGCTGTGCTTTTATTTCCTGCGGCGATGACGACGAACCGAAGGGCGGAAACACAAATGGGCAAGTGGCAGCTACGATTAAGGAAACGGCAAACCAGTTGGTGCTGACTTACACAACTACGACTCCGGGCTTTACTTACACCACTACTTGGACGTGCGATTTCCAAAACGACAAGTGCGTAAGTTCCACGATGACGCAGACTTATCCTTCCGAGGCCATTGCAAAAATGGTTTATGACGAGTTGGACGACGAGGACAAGCGCATAGCACGGTTGAGCGGACGTTCGGTTATCATTGATATGACGGCCGAGCACAAGGATATGACTCGCGAGCAAATAAAAATTACCATGCAGGCAATTCAGAGTAGCTCGCAGGGAGGAACAACGCCTGTCGGTCCGAATAATCCAAATCAGCCGAATAATCCCAATAACCCGAATAACCCCGTCAATCCCACGCCTGCTTCCAGTGCTACTATCACGGAAACGGCCACCCAGCTCGTGTTAACTTTCACGGTGACGGACGTATATACTTATTCGGGCAAGTGGACTTGCGATTTTAACAAAGATGATGAGTGCACAAAGTCCCTGCGGGAAATAACGTATCCGACTGAGGATTATGCAGAAATGGAGCTTCGCGAACTTATTGCCGAGGCTGAGGAAGAAGGCGAAGAAACGAGATACTGGCGTCAGGGCCGCGTAGTTTATGGCGACGACACAGCAGAATTTGAAGGCGAAAGCCGCCAGACGATTCGCTTTTACATGGAAATGATGAAACAGGAGATTATCACCGGAGGATTGAACGGCGAAGGCGAGGAAGTGAAAGCCTGGAAATCCTTTAAGTAAGGCAACAAGATGGAAAACAACCTGGTAATTCGTGTGGCCATAGCCGACGACCATAAGATGGTGGCCGAAGGAATTGCCAGACTGATTGAAGAAAGCGAGACGGCACACGTGGTGGGCATAGCAGGCACACTCGGCGATGCCGCCTCGCTCATTTCGGCCGAGCAGCCCGACGTGTTGTTGCTCGACGTAGCATTGCCCGACGGCGACGGAATCGACGCCATTCCGCAATTTCTCGCGGCCAGCAGTCAGACACGCGTCGTGGTGCTAACAATGTTCGGCGAGCGTGCTGTCATCGCTCGCGCCTTAGAAGCCGGAGCTTCCGGCTTTGTGTTGAAGAGTGCGGCACCCGAGGTTCTCATGGAAGCCATGCGTGCCGTCTGTCGCGACGAAGTATATCTGTGCGGCGAGTCGAGCC
>Ga0310694_10007339_pt1 | contig 10356 bp, 10 predicted proteins | sample 174DNAGHGhighgp2_FD_203884 | JGI IMG/M metagenome (GOLD analysis project Ga0310694, IMG submission 203884) | Sheep rumen microbial communities from Palmerston North, Manawatu-Wanganui, New Zealand - 1742 DNA GHGhigh gp2 (v2) (version 2) | ecosystem: Host-associated > Mammals > Digestive system... | reverse complement strand
GCACGACTGCTTCTTATCACTTCGGCGACTTGCAATATCTCAAAGCCACTCACTGAAAATTTTTCGTCACATAAAAAAAAATCACCGCCGATAAATTTTTTCGACGGCACGAGCGATTTCATCAGCGGCTCAGAATTTTTTATCGACGGCAGAAAAAATTACCGCCGAAATTTTTCCGACGGCACGAGCGATTCATCAGCGGCTCAAAAATTTTTATCTACGGCAGAAAAATTACCGCCGAAATTTTTCCGACGGCACGAGCGATTCATCAGCGGCTCAAAAATTTTTATCGACGACAGAAAAATCGCCGCCGAAAATTTTTTCCGACGGCGCGGAAGATTTATCAGTCGCTCAAAATTTTTTTCTCGACGACAAAAAAATCGCCGCCGAAAATTTTTTCCGACGGCGTAAAATTTTTTTGACGGCAGAGTTTAATCGCGCGTTTCGTAAATTTCGTTCAAAAGTTTTTCTTGCTTGTCTTTGCTTTTACGTTGGAACGAACGGTTTGCAAAAATGGTCGGCATTGACGCACCGATTGCTATTGCCAAAATTATCAAAAGAGCGTTGACGCTGATTTGAATTGCATCTACAAGGTATTCGGGTGAAAGCAGGTGTATATTAATTACCGCGAATAGCGAATAATAAATCATCACACCCGGAACGAGCGGAATGACAGCCGGCACGACTAAAACTAGTGACGGTATATGGAGCCAATGTATCGCCTTTACAGCAAGAATACTTACCAAGGTTGCGCCCGCGAGTGTCCCGACAGCCGAACTCATGCCTAGTTCAAAGGTGAGGAAATTCTTCGTGCAAACGCAAATTGCTCCGCCCAATGCCGCCGCAATTAACACACGTTTAGGTAGGTTGAAAAAGACCGCGAAACTTGCCGCGCCGACTGCCCCTGCTATTGCGAACAGTAGATAATTGCTTTCTGGCAAAATTGGCAACTCCTCGAACGCATTAAAATCAGACATGCCGATAGCAAAGACAATTCCAAAAGAAGTTGAGCCGACAATCAATAACGTGTGTAAAATTCTAGCCACGCCACTGATTAAGTAAGTGTTGAGCATGTCGCTGAACGCATTAATTATCGGAATTCCCGGTACCAAAAATAACGAGGCGGCTACCATCGGGTGCCACGGTGTCGAGGTCGGCAAAAAGTGCATTAAGTCAGCGACGCTCAATGCCGAGAATGCCGCAAACATCATTGAAACGTAAGGATTAAATCCGAAACGTTCGGCGCATTGCATTTGAACAATCTTGCCGATAATCGCGCTTATAGCCGTGTAAATCGCCGCGTTGAAGTCGCAACCGAACAGAGTACAAAAAGAACCGCAACCGGAACCCGCCGCCAAAATCGACAACCATTGAGGATAGCGCGGACGTTTTCTTATGGCTTCGAGTTCGCCCTTGAATTCGTCGAGAGTGTAATGTTCGCGCAGAGCCCGCCACGTCAGCCGACTGATTGAAGAAATTATCTGCATGTTGACTGCGCGCTTGGGACATTTCCTGAACGACGTGTGCGAATGATGTTCGTCGCTTATGTTGAGCATTAGCGTTGTGAACATTATATGCAGATGAAATTTTTCGGCGGGAATGCCCATGTAAGCGGCGACGCGTTTCATGTCGCGGACGATTTGGGCGGTGTCGGCTCCGTTCTCCATGAGCAGTTGCCCGACCGTCAAGAGGAGTTCGGCCTTCTGTCCGATTTCGGCGAACGCCTCGCGCAAAAGCTCTCGTTGCTCCTCGTAATAAGTTTTGAAGTCGTCGTCTCTCATAGCAAAATCCCTCCCGCAACGATTATAGCATACACGAAAAAATTTTTGGTGATTGACTTTGAAAAATTACCTGCTAAACTTACCGCACGAAAGGAGCTAAAAAAATGGATAGCATTACAATGACAGTACCGGTTACGGTAAAAGCAAAACTTACGGAAAAACTTAGGACGTATCTCGTCAACGAGGCAGCCAAGGTCGCCGAGCAAATGGAACTTGAACTCAAGCAGATTAACATCGACATGCAACGCGAATTGGAGAGAAGCCCCGAACACGAACCGCAGATTAGAAATTTCTTCGGCAACGAAATCGCTCCGCGTCAAGGAAGATTGGACGAGGCACGCCACCGCAAAGAAACTTTCGAGAAGTTGGCACTCGGCGCAGAAATCGTTCAGGGGACAAGCCAACGTCAAGTCGAATTGAAAGTCGGCGACAACTTCCGCGAAGCCATGAACGTAGAAATTTTGATAGAAGATGACAAAATCATTGCAATCCGCGGATGAAATAATCATTGGGAAAGTCGGCGCACCGCGCGGGCTGGACGGCACGTTGAAAATAATTCCGCTGACAGATTTTGACGGACGCTTTGACGCTCTGGAAAAAATTTCTGTCGGCGGAAAAATTTTTCGCGTCGAGGAAGTCAAACATATCAGCGGACAAATTTTTATGAAGTTCGCGGACGTCGACAATCGCGAGGCCGCTAAAGCTTTGACGAATAAATTTTTGACGGTCGACAGGAAAGACGCCGCGCCGCTGTCCGACGGAGAGTTTTACACGTTCGACATCATCGGTTGCGAAGTTTTCGACGGCGAAAAAAAAATCGGAGCCGTCACCGACGTCCTCAAAACCGGCAGCAACGACGTCTTCGAGGTCGACGGAAAAATTTTAATTCCCGCGCTAAAATCCGTCGTCCGTTCGATTGACATTTCCGCGAAAAAAATTTTGGTCGACTCAAATGCTTATTGATATCATTACGCTTTTCCCCGAAATGTTCGCGGGCGTCTTCGGCGAAAGCATTATCAAACGCGCTGTCGAAAAAAATATTTTGGAGATTCGCTTCACGCAGCTAAGAGACTTCGCCTTCAACAAACACCGGCAAGTTGACGATTCGCCCTTCGGCGGCGGCGCGGGCATGGTGCTCAAGCCCGAACCCGTTTATCTTGCCGTGCGCGACGTGCTTGCCCGCTCCGACGAAAAAATTTCCCGCAAAATAATTATCACTGACCCCGGCGGAAAAGTTTTCACTCAAGCAAAAGCAAAGGAACTCGCCGCGCTTGACCAGATTATTTTCGTTTGCGGACATTACGAAGGCTTCGACGCGCGCATTTACGATTTGGCGGACGAATTAATTTCAATCGGCGATTACGTTTTGACGGGCGGCGAACTGCCCGCGATGGTTATCGTCGACGCGGTGGCTCGCATGTTGCCCAATGTTTTAGGCTCGGCGGAGTCTGCTGAAACGGATTCTTTTTTCGACGGAATTTTAGGTTGGCCGCAATACACGCGCCCACGAGACTTTGAAGGAAAAGTCGTGCCCGAAGTTTTGTTATCGGGACATCACGCGCAAATAAAAAAGTGGCGTGAAGAGCAAGCGTTGAACTTGACACGCAAAAGAAGACCGGACTTGATTAAATGAACACAAAAAAAATTTTGGCGGCGGTTGCCGTCCTTTTGATTTTAACAGTTGCTGTCGGTGTCGCGGCTTTTCAAAACTGGCAGGAGCTCAAAAAACGCAGTGGCAATCCCGCAATCGTCGCACGCCACGCCGTCGAAGCGCACGACCTTGAAACGTTTAAAAAAGCTGTCGACCTCGACGCGCTGATTGAGCGGGCAGCGGCAGAAATTTTATCCGCGCAAATAAATTCGACGCTCGCCCCCACGGCTTATTCAATGGACGAACTTCAGTTGCGCTACGACAAACTCAAGCCCGACTTCGTGAACGCGGCGACTGCGGCTGCTGAAGAATATATCACGACGGGCAAAGTCACCTTCCCGAAAAATTTGACCGACGCGCAAAAATTTTTAAAAGAATCGGGCGCGGCCTCCTGCGAAATCAAAAGTATAACCAAGCCGCAAAAAGACGGCAACGCTCGTGTCGTGACGGTCGTCCTTTACAATTCGCAGATGAAATTTAGTTTTGAGCTTGAGTTGGAACTTGAGCCGGTTGAAGAAAATTCCTGGCGAATCACTGACGCGAAAGGCTTTGAAAATTTTTACAGCGGCTATCGTCGCGCGTTGAGGAGGAAACTTGATTCTTTGAACTTGCCGATTGGTCGCAAGATGGACGACGTTTTCAAAGTAAAAAATTTCACGCTCAAGAGTAAAGGCGGCGACGAATACGGCTTTTCGCAGACGCTCGACATTTCGATAAAAGCCGACGTGAAGTCTGACAAGCCGCTTGCAAAAATCCTCGGCAACGTTATCTTGCGGGGCAAAGACGACCGCGAGAGCATTGCGCCGTTTGTAATCGATATGACCGAACGCGAACAGGGCACGCAAACTTTTAACGTGACGAAAACTTTAAATCCGTTCGTGCAAGCCGACGCTGACGCAATGAAACGCGGCTTCAAAAAAAATGATATTCGCATTGAAATCACGGAAATAATTTTCGTCGACGGCACGAACTTAAAATTGCTCGACCGCCTGCCCGATTAACGGGATTGAAAAAATATTTTCTCTGTAATATAATTCGCCAAAGTTGAGGCGATTTTTTTTGAAATTTTTAGAGGTGATGTTATGGAAAAAATTGATGTCGTCCTTGTCGTTTTAAATAGAGAAGCTTTGGAAAATACAATCGAAAAACTTGACTTGGCCAAAGTGAATCCGATTGCAATAATAACTGACAACGAAAGAAAGAAAATTTTTCTGTTGGGCAACAAAAAAATTCCCGTGTCTTCTTTCCGAAAAATTCAACGGCGTATGGCAGACTATAAAAATTTTACGTGGTTGATTAGCGGTTATTTAAACGGCAGCGACGACCTCCGAAAGCTGAAAAAATTTTTGGCGGCAAATAATATCCCTGAAAACAATATCGTTAATTTTGAAGCTTTCCTCGAAACGTTAGCGGATATTTCTAAAAAAACGTGGCTCGCAAATGTGCGCCATGTAGAAAAATACGGCGCGGATTTTTTTGCGACGGGCAACGAAATTATGCGCGACAATTTAAATATCAAATTAATTCCCGATGTTCACGAAGACAAAAATTTCAGTCGCGGCGGAGCAAATCTTTCAAACGCCGGACAAGATTTACAGCAAAGTTATTTGACGGCCAAAAATATTTTCCGGCACGTAAAACGCGGCACGGTTAAATTTGTTTTAATCGGTCTCACGCCGGAATCTTTCATCTGCAACAGTTCAAAAGATTTGTTGAGTTGCCCGAACAATCTTCAATATTTGCCGTTAACCGATTCTTCGGCAGACGACGCTCAAAAAAACATTTTGAAAAATTTGACCGACTACGATATCGAAGATATTTTTTCGACGACACCCGAAAACACGGATTTAAATTTCGAATATCTTAAGGAAAGTTTCAACAATAATTTTTCCGCACAAGCAATCGCGGATTGGAAAGACGATTTAAAATTTTGGGATATCGACATTGCCGAAAAAAATATCCAAATCCTCAAAGACTATATCAAACTTTGTCTGGAAAACGATGCAAAACCCGTCGGCGTAATTTTTCCTTTTTCACCCGTTGCAAAGAAAAATTACAGCAAAAACTTTTTAGACACTTTCCGCGAAGTAATTCACCGGCTTGAAAAAGATTACGATTTTGTTTGTATAGACCTGTTTGATTTGAATCTCGACTACGATTATTTCCGCGACATGACAAGTTTAAATCCAAAAGGCATGATGATTGTCAACAGCTTTCTCTCCTTTAAACTTTGTAATCTTCGTCTTATCCCCGCAGAAAGTTTTTGCAACATGACATATGAATATCTCCAAGCGTTGTCGAATGTCGCGCCCAAAGACGCTTATAATGCGTTGTTGGAATGTGTATTTGAGGCTTCCGCTCAATTAATTCGCCGCAAAGACAAAATTAAAATCGGTTTTGTTGTATATTTGTCGGCACAATGGTCGGGCGACGAACTTTACAATTTTTTTGCCAATGACAAGAGATTTGAAACCACCGTCTTTTTTTGCAAGCGCGTAGCAGGAAAAACCGACAACGAACTTTTCCATAAAGATTTTGTGCACGGCCTCGAACAACTCAAAGAACACAATCTGAATGTCTTTCCGGTGGAAAACAAAAAAGCAACCGTTCCTCCTCAAGACGTGCTCATCTTCCTTACACCTTATTTCATAAGATTGCCGAAAGTTTTCAGACCTTCAAACATTACGGCAAAAACTTTGATTACACATATTCCGTACTCGTTTGACATAGCTGTACGTCCCAATAGTTATTATAACAGTACAATATTTCACACCGCCTGGAAAATATTTTTCTCTTCAGTCATAGGGCGCGACGTTTATGCCAAACATAATTCTGTCGGAATGCCGCGCGGCCTTTTCAGCGGCTATCCTCGTATGGACATTTTCTTTGACAAAAATTCTGATTTCAAATTTGAATGGAAGATGGCTCAGCCGAACGCAAAGAAAATTCTTTGGACTCCGCATTGGTCAATAGGAAGTGCTCTGAACTACGCAACTTTTCAATGGAATTATCAATTCATGTACGATTTTGCAAAGGCTCATCCCGAAATTTCTTGGGTGCTTAAACCTCATCCGGGTTTGTTCTTCGCTGCGGTCAGAGAAAAAGTTTTCCCGTCGATTAAAGCCTTTGAAGAGTATCTGCAGAAATGGAATGAACTTCCAAACGCCATGGTTTACACGGGTGCCTATTATCAGGCAATTTTTGCCACAAGTGACGGCATAATTAATGACAGCGGCTCGTTCATTGCCGAATATCAATTCGTGGATAAGCCCATGATTTTTTTGACGCGTGAAGGCGGAAAATTCAATGACTTGGCTTATAAAATTTTCGAGGCATCTTATCTCGTCGACGGAAAAGATTTGGACGCAATCGCCGCAACCATACAAAAAATTTTCTTGGAAAGCAACGACGACAAAGCCGCCGCCCGTAAAGAAGTTTTCAATAAATATCTCAACTATCCGAAATTTAACGGCATGTCGGCAAGCGAATTTATCTACAAGAGCATTGCCGACGAACTGAAGGAGGTTTTTTCGTGACAATAGGCTACACAACCGGCGTTTACGACCTGTTCCACATCGGGCATCTTAATCTGCTCAAAAACGCCAAAGGACTTTGCGACAAATTGATTGTCGGCGTGACGGTCGACGAGCTGGTTAAGTACAAACACAAACGCGCAATTATTCCCTTCGAAGACAGATTGGAGATTGTCCGCTCGATTAAATACGTCGACGCTGCCATCCCTCAAGAAGAGATTGACAAATTCGCGGCGTGGGAAAAGCTCAAGTTCGATATTCTCTTCGTCGGCGACGACTGGTATCAATCCGAGAGCTGGCAAGCCATGGAAGAAAAATTTAAAAGCGTCGGCGTCAAAGTCGTTTACTTCCCCTACACAAAAGGCGTAAGCTCCACCGTCATAAGTCAAGCTTTAAAATTGGTTAGGGAGATTGATTGAACATGATTGACAAAAATTTCTGCATGAGTTCCTATCTGGCGTTCAGATACATTGAGCGCGACGATGTGGATTTTTTCCCCGGACTTCACCACAGAAATATCAAGCCCGCTTCCGACAAAATTAAAGTCGTAACGGCGGACGATATTGACGCGGCGATTGAGAAAAATTTTTCTAAAGTGCGCGGCAAGAAACTCGGCTTGATGCTCTCCGGCGGCATGGACTCGGCGATTTTGGCGGCGTACATGAAAGGTTGCGACGCTTACACTTTCCGTTTCCTCGACGGAACTTTTCAAAGCGACGAACTCAAGCGCGCGGAATATTACGCCAAAACTTACGGCTTGAAACTTCATTACGTCGACATAAATTGGCAAGCAATTGAGCCGCACATTGACCCCGTCTTGAAAAACAAATGCGCACCTGTTCATTCGATTGAACCGCAACTTCTCTTGGCGGCTGAACAGGCAAAAGCTGATGGCGTGGAAATGCTCATCGTCGGCGAGAGTAGCGATTTGATTTTCGGCGGAATGGATCAGCTTTTGTCGCAAGATTGGAGCTTCGACGATTTTTCCAAACGTTACACTTTCACCGCGCCCGCCGAAGTTCTCAACGACCCTGTCGACATGAGCTATCTTTTTGAACGTTATCGGCAAGGCGACAAAATTAATTTCTTGAAGTTCATGGACGACGTTTTTTCCATAGAAAGTTCAAGCTCCTACTTGAACGCCTTCGAGACCGCGCGAATTGATTACTTCGACCCGTACGCGAATTTGGAGATGGCCGAGCCGCTTGACTTGCACCGCGTGCGCAACGGCGAGCCGAAATATTTGATTCGTGAGCTGTTCGCGAAAAAATATCCCGGCTTCCCCGTGCCCGATAAAGTTCCCATGCCGCGCCCCGTTGATTCTTATTTTGCTGAGTGGCAAGGCCCGACGCGCCACGAGTTTAAGAAAAATCTTGACATGAAAAAATTTACCGGAAACCAGAAATGGCAACTCTATTGCTTGGAAAGATTTTTGAATTTGTTTGAGCCGGAAAGCTAAATAAAATTAAACAAAAAAATCCCGCGGGAAAAATCCTGCGGGAAAATTTTTTTATTCAATCAGAAAATATTCTCAAGGACAATCGTTTGGTCTCTGTTGGGGCCGACGCTGACGATGCCGAGCGCAATGCCGGTGACTTGAGCCATGCGCTCCAGATATTTTTTTGCGTTGGCGGGCAAATCTTCGTAGCGGCGGATTTTTGAAATGTCACTCTTCCAGCCGGCAAAAGTTTCGTAGACGGGTTCGACCTTCGCCAAAACTTTCAGGCTCGCGGGAATTTCGTTGATAACTTCGCCGTCGATTTTATAAGCCGTGCACATTTTAATTTCGTCGAAGCTGTCGAGAATGTCCAGGCGCGTAACGGCCATGTAATCGGTGCCGCTGAGTTGTCCCGCGTATTTTACGACGCAAGCATCAAGCCAGCCGGTTCGGCGCGGACGCCCCGTGACGGTTCCGAATTCGTGTCCTGCCTCGCGGAGTTTGTCGCCGATGTTGTTTAGCTGTTCGGTCGGGAAAGGACCTTCGCCGACGCGCGTGCAGTAAGCTTTGACGACGCCGACGACTTTATCAATTTTTTTCGGCGCGACGCCCGCACCAATTCCCACGCCGCCGCTAATCGGGTGACTGCTCGTGACAAAAGGATAAGTGCCGTAGTCGATGTCGAGCATGGTGGCCTGCGCGCCTTCGAAGAGAATTTTTTTGCCGGCGTCGACTTGAGAGTTGAGCAAGGAAATTGTATCGCAGACGAACGGACGGAGCCGCTCGGCGTAGCTTTCATACTCGCGGATAATTTCTTCGGCGTCAAGCGGCGCGTGATTGTAAATTTTTTCCAAGAGCAAATTTTTTATCTTGAGGACGTCGCGAACTTTTTTAGAAAATTCTTCGCGGTCAATTAAATCACAAACGCGAATTCCGATTCTGTCCGCCTTGTCGATGTAGCAAGGACCAATGCCGCGTTTGGTCGTGCCGATTTTATTTTCGCCGCGAAGATTTTCTCCAAGCTCGTCAATAAGTTTGTGCCAGGGCATGACGACATGAGCGCGATTGGAAAGACGAATGCCGGAAGTGTCGACGCCGCGCTTTTGCATGTTGTCTATTTCCTCAAGCAAACATTGCGGGTCGACGACGACGCCGTTGCCGATTATGCAGGTCGTGCCCTTGTACAAAATGCCCGACGGCAAGAGACGCAATTTATATTCTTCGCCGCCGACTGAAACTGTGTGGCCGGCATTAGAGCCGCCCTGAAATCTGACAACCGTGTCTGCCTGCGCCGCCAGATAGTCGACGATTTTGCCTTTGCCTTCGTCGCCCCACTGCGCGCCGCTTATTACCACCGTTGACATTTTTTGAATCACTCCTTAGCGATTTTCATTAACATATTTGCGCATGAACTGAATCGTGTTGTCGCTGATAACGTTGTCTTTCTTCTCGTAGTTGATAATGCGGAAGAGCATGCCGACGCGTTCGATGATGGGCTTGTTGCGCGTGCGGAAAGTTTCGCCGTTGATTGTCAGGTCAACGCTGTCAACGGAACGCATACGATAGGAGACGCCGAGCAAATCTTTTCCCGTGCTTCCGTCGGGCAACAACTCTTTGATGATGTAACGATACTCCATGTCGCCCACAGCGGTCGTCCAAGTCAATTCGCGGTTGAGTGCCTGGTGCGTCAATACTCCGATGTACTCGCGAATAATTTCGTGTGTCCTGGTATTCATACTAACTCCTCCTCAAAAATTTTCTTTAAGCTTTTTATCTTTTAGTTCAATCTCTGCTACCAACTGCTCGCGGTAAGAGATTAATTTTTTTGCAAGCATTTCGTCTTGAAGGGCAAGAATTTCTATTGCAAAGAGCGCGGCATTTTTTGCGCCATTGACGGCCATTGTCGCCACGGGCACGCCGCCGGGCATTTGCACAGTGCTAAGGAGCGCGTCT
>Ga0310694_10007338_pt1 | contig 10356 bp, 7 predicted proteins | sample 174DNAGHGhighgp2_FD_203884 | JGI IMG/M metagenome (GOLD analysis project Ga0310694, IMG submission 203884) | Sheep rumen microbial communities from Palmerston North, Manawatu-Wanganui, New Zealand - 1742 DNA GHGhigh gp2 (v2) (version 2) | ecosystem: Host-associated > Mammals > Digestive system >... | reverse complement strand
ACTATGAGTATATCTATCTGATGCGTCCTGGCACGACGTCGTTAGCCACAATATATAATGGCTATACTGACACGATGGAGAAGATGCTTATCCGTCTGCAGATGGACTTGGACTATCTGCAGAAGCGCTCGTTGCTGCTGGACCTGAAGATTATGCTGACGACGGCAGAGTACATCATCTTTGGCAAGAAGTTCTAGCCCCCCAGCCCCCTGAAGGGGGAGTTCCTGAGAAGTGGGAAGTGAGAGGTGAGAAGTGTAAGGTATAATATAAGGAATAAGATAATATAAGGAATAAGATAATATAAGGTATAAGATGAATCTAAGACATATCATTCGGATTTCGAGCTTAGTATGCTGTCTCTTCCTGGGCTCGTCGTCGTTGCGTGCTCAGGTGATGACCGATGAGCAGCTCGTTCGCTACGTTCTTCAGGAGAAGGAGAAGGGAACGGAACAGTCTGTCATCATGCGCAACCTCTTGCAGCATGGTGTGACTCAGGAGCAGTTGCGCCGTGTGCGCAAGAAGGTGGAGGCCGAGCAGAAACAGCTTGGTGCCGTCGATCTCACTGGTCGCAGCTCCGGGCAGCGTACCACTCGTACTCGTACGCGCACTCAGGCCGAGATAGCTCGCGACCAGCGTCAGCGTGCTGAAAGTCACATGGTGCGTTCTAACCGCGAGGAGGAGGAAGAGCGCTACAAGTCCCGCGACCAGCGCCTGACGGAGCTTGAGGAGGAGAGCGACTTCTTCGACCTCGACTCTCTTGACTATTATGCCTCTCTCATTCCCAAGGACCAGCAGGTGTGGGGGCGCAATATCTTCAACCAGAAAGAACTGTCGTTTGAGCCCAACATGAATATGGCCACTCCCACGAACTACCGCATCGGTGCCGGCGACGTGGTGATTATCGACGTGTGGGGCTCTTCTCAGGAGACTTTTGAGGAGACCGTGTCGCCCGACGGCACCGTCACGCTCTCTGGTATAGGCCCCGTGAAGCTCGGGGGCATGTCAGTCGGCGAAGCCACGTCCCACCTTCGTAATCGCCTCGGCGAATACTATAGCGACTGTCAGGTGTCGCTCAGCATAGGCCAGACGCGCAGCATCATCGTGCAGGTGTTGGGCGAGGTGTCACATCCCGGCACCTACACGCTGAGCAGTCTGGCCTCAGCCTTCAATGCCCTTTACGCTGCAGGCGGCATCAGCGAGGTCGGTACTCTGCGTGACATCAAGGTGTATCGCGGCGGTCGTCTCCTTGCGACTATTGATGTCTATGAGTATCTGTTGCACGGGGACATAGGCGGCAATGTGCGTCTTCAGGACAACGATGTCATCATCGTCGGTCCATACGATTGTCTGGTGGAGGTACGTGGCAAGGTGAAGCGTCCTATGTTCTACGAGATGAAGCCGACGGAGAGTGTGTCCCGCCTGCTGCAGCTTGCCGGCGGATTCACGGGCGATGCCTACACCGAGCAGGTTCGCCTCTCGCGCAAGTCGGGCCGTGAGTACTCGTTCCACACCATCAAGGAGATGGACATGAACGGCTTCCATGTTGCCGACGGCGACTCGCTCTATGTCGATAGCGTCATCCCCCGCTATCGCAACATGGTTGAGGTGAAGGGCGCTGTGATGCATCCGGGGCAGTTTCAAATGGACGGTGCCATCCAGAGCGTCCGCGACCTCATCCGTGCCGCCGACGGTCTCCGCGAGGATGCCTATCGCGAGCGTGCCGTCATGCATCGCCAGAAGGCCGACCTCTCTCTCGAGATGTTGTCTGTTGATGTCGATGGCATCCTTGACGGCCGTATCGCCGACATCCCCCTGAAGAGGGGCGATGTTCTCTTCGTGCCGAGCACGCTTGAGATGCGTGGCGAACAGACCTTGCGAATCAATGGCGAAGTCAATTTCCCCGGCTCGTATCAATATGCCGACAACACCACCGTCCGCGACCTCATCCTCATGGCCGGTGGCCTCACGCGTGATGCCGCCATGGCCAAGGTGGATGTGTTCCGCCGAGTCTATGACCCCAATGCCGATGAGGCTTCCACGGAACTTGCCAAGCACTTCTCGTTCGACTTGCGTCGCGGTGTCATAGAGTCCGATACCTCTTTCACGCTGATGCCGTTCGACGAGGTGCAGGTTCGCAAGAGCCCCACGCACAACGTCCAGCAGAACGTACGCATCAGCGGTTCCGTGAACTTCGAGGGCGAATACGCCATGACGAGCAAGGAGTTCCGCCTTTCCGACCTCATCAAGATGGCCGGCGGCCTCTCCGAGCTTGCCTATTCGAAGGGCGCACGCCTCATCCGTGAGATGACCCCCGAGGAACGTGAGCAGCGTGAGTCTGCCATGAAGAGCCAGCAGATAGCCCTCTTCGAGCAGAGTCTGGAGCTCGACAAGAGCTACAACCTGGCCCGTGCCGACACCATCCTGGACATGAAGATGAACCTTGGCAACTTCTACAACGTTGCCATCAACCTCGATGAGGCCCTTGCCAATCCCGGTAGCCTGCATGACGTCATCCTTCGCGCCAACGACCACATTATCGTGCCCCAGTACTCCAACACCATCAAAGTGTCTGGGGAGGTGATGTACCCCATCTCCATGAACTACAAGAAGGGCGAGCCCCTGTCGTACTACATAAAGCGTGCCGGCGGCTACAGCAACAAAGCCGGCAAGAAGCTCACCTACGCCATCTACATGAACGGAGCCGTGGAACAGCTCGGTCGTCGTGCCAGCGGCAAGCGTATCGAGCCCGGCTGCGAGATTGTGGTGCCTACGAAGCCTCGTCGCGAGGGTCTCTCCACTGCCGAGATTATGATTCTCGGCACGAGCACCATCAGTATCTCATCAATGATTATCTCGCTCATCAACAACCTCAAGAAGTAGTGTCATGGCATCAGAAACAAGCAAAGATTACATAGACCTTCGCGATGTGTGGCATCGCATCGTCGGCCACAAGAAGCTGTTCCTGAAAGTGTGGGTCGTGACTTTCGTTCTGGCATGTGCATGGATTCTGCCTGTGCCCCGCACTTACGTCAGCGAATGTATGCTTGCTCCGGAGACCGAGAACCCTGCTTCGGGTGGTGCGTTGAGCTCGTTGGCCTCGTCGTTCGGCATCAACATGGGCGCCATGAACAGCAGCGATGCCTTCTATCCCATGCTCTATCCCGATATCATGGGAACGAACGACTTCATCGTGGGCCTGTTAGACATCCCTGTCACCACAGCCGATGGCGAGCTGCATACGGATTACTTTTCCTACATGACGCAGCATCAGCAGAAGACCTTCTACAAGTTGCCTCTGCTCTGGCTGAGTAAACAGATTAAGAGTCTCTTCCCCAAGCCTGAGAAAAAGGGTGGCGACAGTGGCGACGGGCGCATCAACCCGCATTACCTCAGTGAGGAGCAGGATCAGCTCATTAAGGGCCTGCAGGAGGTCATCCGATGTTCTGTTGACAAGAAGACGGAGGTCATCACCATCACCGTTGTTGACCAGGATCCTCTCATCGCCGCCACGATGGCCGACTCTGTCCGTGTCCGTCTGCAGAACTTCATCACCAACTACCGCACGAGCAAGGCTCGCATCGACATGGAACATTACGAGCGTCTTGTGGCCGAGGCCAAGGCCGCCTATGACGCATCTGTTGCCGAGTACGGTGCTTTTGCCGACACGCATCGCAATGCGTCATTGACATCTGTGATAGCCCGTCAGGAAGAACTCAACAACGAGATGCAGGTGCGCTTTGCCACCTACAATGCCATGAACACGCAGCTGGAGGCTGCCAAAGCCAAGGTTCAGGAGCGCACCCCGGCTTTCACTGTGCTGCAGGCGGCCTCTGTGCCTGTGAGACCTGCCAAGCCCAAGCGTATGATTTTTGTGGCTGCCATGCTCTTCCTTGCCACATTGGGTGTCGTAGCCCATCTGTTCTGGCAGGATGTCAAGGAACAGTTGTTGCGTGGTGCTGCCGGCAGTGTGTAGGAAATAACTGTTGTTTGTAGGAGGACATGACCGTTTCAGACAACATATTCCGCCTTCGCCTACCTCGCCTTGAGCGCTTCGCCCGTCTGCCTCTGCCCGATGTCGGGCGATGGCTACGAGTGCCTATGCGTGATGTTGTGCTGTGGCTCTATTTCTCTGGAGTGCTGTTGGTCTTCTACACTACGCTGACGCCATGGTTCCTGTGGCCTCTGCACCTGAAGTCTCAGTTTCTGGCCGTCTTCCCCATCGCGGGCGCCATGTTGCTCTCGCGCACGTTGAGTTCACCGCTCTTCACACGCCGTGACTATCATTGGGTGATGCTCACCTACTGTTTGTGTGCCTTCACGATAGCCCTGCTTAACGGCCGCAATATCAATGGCTTCATTGGCGAGGTGCTCATGGCCTTTGTGTTTCTCTCTATCTTCATGCTGCGCCTTGAGGATCTCATGCGTCTTGGCGATGTGCTGGCGCAGAGTCTGGCATTGCTGCTGGTGCCTTCCATCATCTGCTATTTCCTGTATCTGGCCGATTTCCCCATGCCCCACTATCCGATCTCGATGCCCGATTCGAACTATTCGTTTGAGAACTATCGTTTTTTCCTCCTCGACGACCGCTTTGCCATGCAACTGGTGCCGCGCTTTCATGCCGTGTTTCTCGAGCCTGCGCATCTGGCCATTGCCTGTGTTACGCTGTTGCTGTCGCAGGTGGGGCAGTGGCGTCGCTGGTACAATATTGTCCTCATCGTGGCGCTCATCATGTCATTCTCGCTCGCGGGCTACATACTCATGGTCTATGTCTTGCTGGCAGCCTCGTGGATGAAGGGCCGTGCCATTGTTGCCAAGGTCGTCGCGCTGGTCGTCGCGCTGGCGTTGGGTGCCACGTTCGTGGCGTTTTACAACGATGGCGACAATCTGGTCAACGAGCTCATCCTTCAGCGTATGGAAGTCAACGACGAGGGCGAGATGGAGGGCGACAACCGCGTGTCAGACGACTTCAACAAGCAGTTTGAGACCTTCATGCAGAGCGACCATGTCCTGACGGGTATGGGCTATGAGACGTTCCAGCGTACGGCTCAGGGCGGCAATTCCGGTTTCCGTGTGTTCCTCTACTGCAACGGCTTTATATCCCTGTTCCTGTTGCTGGTGTTCTTCGCTGCCCTTCTCTTCACGAGTCACAACACACGTGGCAAGGTGGCGATGCTACTGTTTCATGCCATCTCATTCATTCCTCATGCCATTCCTCTGCGTCTGTATCTCTTCCTGCCACTCTATATTGTCGCATTTCGCGAGGTGATGCCCCAGAAGGACAAGACAGAGCCCGCGTCACTCCCCATCGCCCATGGAACCGACTAAGCGCATCGTCATCAATGCCCTGTCGCAATATGTCCGCACGGCAGTGTGCATGTTGCTGGCACTCTACTCCACACGCCTTGTCCTGGCGTTGCTGGGGCAGCAGGACTTTGGCATCTATGCCTTGGTGGGTAACGTAGTTGCCCTCGTGGCTTTTGTGACGTCGTCGCTCTCCGTCAGCACTCAGCGCTTCCTCTCCTACTCTTGGGGCCGTGGCGGCATGTCAGAGGTGCGTTCCATCTTTGCCAATGCCATGTTTCTGCATATTGCTATCAGCGTGGTGCTTGTCGTGTCGTTGCTTGCTGTGGAGCACCCTGTCGTTCATTCATGGCTGCGCATCGCCGAGGAACGTCGCGCCGCCGCCGATTTCGTCTATTACATGATGCTTGTCATCCTCGGCATGACCTTTCTGACGGCACCTGTGAAGGGACTCTTCATAGCTCGCGAGAACATCGTCTTCGCTTCGGCCATCGACATCCTTGATGCCGTGGTAAAGCTGCTCGGGGTCATAGCCCTCACGTGTGTGACGGCCGATACGCTCATGGCCTATGCCCTCCTCATGGCAGGCATTTCTGTGCTCTCCTTTGCTGCATACGCCACTTATGGGCTGTTGCGTTACGACGAATGCCACGTTCCGCGCTTGTCGGAACTCTCCGGCGCCACGCTGCGCCGCATGATGGGTTTTGCCACCTGGAACATATATGCCGTGGGCAGCACTGTGGCGCGTTCTCAGGGTCTTGCCGTCATCTTCAACCGTTTCTTCGGTCTGGTGGTGAATGCCGCTTATGGCATAGCCCTGCAGGTGTCGGCCGCCTTGAGCTCTGTTGCCGCTTCTGTCATCAATGCCGTGAACCCCCAGCTCATGAAGGCCGAGGGTCGTGGCGACCGTCAATCCATGCTTCACTATGCCACGTTGGAGAGCAAGTACTCGTTCCTGGCGCTGGCCACACTGTTGCTGCCCGTGCTCGTGGAACTGCCGTCGGTGCTGCATGCCTGGCTCGGCGACTACCCTTCGTATGCACCTGAGATGTGTTCCTATATCATCGTCATCGTGCTCTTGGACCAGCTCACCATCGGGCTCACTTCTGCCAATCAGGCTGTAGGCCAGATTCGCAACTACTCGCTGCTTGTCAGCACCGTGCGGCTGTCCGTGCTGCCATTGGCGTGGCTGTGCATGCATTGTGGCATGTCGGCCGGTGCGGGTATGCTTGTCTATCTGTTGGTGGAAATCGTGTGTGGCATCATACGCGTCCCTTTTCTCGTGCATACTGCCGGCTTGGACGCTGCCGACTATCTGAGGCGTGTCGCGGCGTGTAGCGCACTGCCAGTCTGTGGCTGTCTGGGCGTTTCTCTGCTGGTGGCTCACACGTGCGGCGGTCAGTATCGTTTCCTGCTCACAGAGGTCGTAGGTGCCTCCGCTTCTGTGGCTCTGATTTATATGTTCTCACTCACGCCGGCAGAACGTCAATGGGTGCTTGGCCGGCTGCTTACGTTACGCAAAAGCCTATGCTCAATATCTTTGCATCGCTCTACATGAGCTTCCGTGTCTTCGGCCTGCGACGTGGGTGGCGTCTGCCGATCTATGTCTATGGCCGCCTGCGGTTGTGTCACATTGGCAAGATACGTCTGTGCTGCCCGTTGCGTCGCCGCCTGCTGGTGTTAGGTTCCAACTACGGCTTTGTGGTGGCCCCGTTCACTCTCTTCGACAATCAGGGCGTCATAGAGTTGCACGGGCCTCTGTATCTTAACTATGGCACTATGCTCTCCAATCGCGGCACCATCGTGGCCGGGGGCAATAACATCATCGGCAACAGGACGGAGATACGTGTCACGCAGCGTCTGGAGCTTGGCTTCAACACGATTCTGGGCTTCGACTGCCACGTGATGGACACCGACATGCATTATGTCGTGGATGTGACGTCGAAGTGCGTGGCGCGCAACAGTGCTCCCATACGTCTTGGCCGCTACAACTGGATTGGCAGCAACTGCTATGTGAAGAAAGGCACGGTGACGCCCGACTATCTCACTGTGGCCTCGCCCAACACTCTTTTGCTGAAAGACTACAGCCAGCTGCCGCCCTACAGCGTGCTGGCCGGAACACCCGCCCGTGCTGTGCGCACAGGTGTCCAGCGCATTTGCAACTACACCATAGAGCAGCGGCTACGTACTTTCTTCGCCGAACATCCTCATGCCGATTCCTTTCAGCTCGATGACGGTGAGGACTTGCAGGATGCCTTCACGCTAAATCTGTAACGCGATGATAGAGCTACCAGACACCAACTCATGTTTCGGCTGTACGGCCTGTGCCAGCGTCTGTCGTGCTGGTGCCATCACCATGTGTCGTGATGCCGAGGGTTTTGAATACCCGTCTGTCGATGCCAGCCGTTGCGTAGGGTGTGGCCGCTGCGATGATATATGTCCTTCTGCCCATGCCCCGTCGATGAAGCATCCCGCTGACGCACAGCGTGTCTATGCTGCCCGCTGCCGTGATGGCCGTGAGCTCCGCCTCTCTGCCAGCGGCGGTGTCTTTGGTGTGCTGGCACGCCATGTGCTGGCACGTGACGGCGTAGTATATGGCGTGGCATATTCGTCGGCGATGGAGGCGCGTCATGTCGCTGCCGAGGATGCTTCGTCGCTGTCGTCGCTGCATGATTCCAAGTATGTTCAGAGCCATCTGGGCTCTACGTTCCGCGATGTGCAGCGCCAGTTGCAGGATGGACGCGAGGTGCTCTTTTCTGGCACGCCGTGTCAGGTGGCAGGCTTGCGTCGTTTTCTCAGGCAGAGCTACACGAACCTGTTGACGTGCGACATCCTCTGCCACAGCGTTGCCTCGCCGCGCATTTTCTCAGACTATGTGCGTTTTGTGGAGCGCCACACACGAGGGCGTATGGTGAACCTCAGCCTTCGCGACAAGAGCCGGGGGTGGGGCAGTGGTGCCACACGTATCGACTATGCCGACGGCACGTCGCTCTACGATTCCTATTGGGCCTCAATCTGGGCTGTGGCCTATCCTCTGCATCTCATCACGCGTCCGAGCTGCCATGCCTGCCCTTTCTGTAGCGGCCAGCGTGTCGGCGACATCTCGATAGGTGATTTCTGGGGGGTAGAGCGTGCCCTGCCGCAGAGCTACTGTGCCGACGGCGTCTCGCTGGTGCTCGTCAACACAGAGCATGGGCGTCAGCTGTGGTGCGATGTTCAGGCCGACATGTTTGTTGATGCCTCCACGCTCGACGATGCCATGCAACCCGTGCTGATGCGACATTCCTCGCCCGATGTCCGTCGTGATGAATTCTGGCATGACTATCAGCGTGGCGGCTTCGATGCCGTGGTGCGCAAGTATTGGCACTACTCGCCATTGTTGGCTCTGCGGCAGCGCCTGAAGCTATTGCTGCGCATAGGTCTCCGTGAGACAGGAAAGGAGGTGGAACGGCAGCCATGAGAGTCGGAATCCTCACTTTCCACGCCGCCTACAACTATGGTGCGGTGTTGCAGTGTTATGCCCTGCAGACCTACATCGAGAGTCTGGGGCACGATGTCAATGTCATCGACTATCGGCTGAAGCCGCTGTTGCGAGTCTATAAGACCTTTGACATCAGACGCTTTCTGTCTTCAAATCCCCTACGTTGCTGGCGCAAGTGTCTTCGTGAGACGCGGCTGTTGCCATGGCGATGGCGTCGGCGCGATGCCTTTGAGGCTTTCATTGGCAGTCGTCTGCACCTGGCGTCGGTGGACAGTATAGCCGATACTCCCTACGATGTCATCATAGTAGGCAGTGACCAGGTGTGGAACACTGCGCTGACCGACGGCTACGACCCCTACTACTGGGCCTCTTTCGAGCATCCTGACGGCACGTCGGTCGTGGCCTATGCGGCGAGTATGGAGGGCGATCCTTCGGCCGATAAGCGTGCACAGTTGAGCCGGCGTCTGCGTGGGTTCTCGCGAATCAGTGTGCGGGAGGCATCCCTGGCGGCCTTGCTTGGCGAGAACCATATCGCAGCCGTTGATGTCGTCGATCCTACGTTGCTGCTTCCCGCCAGCCATTGGTCAGCACTCGCCGGCGAACGTCTCGTGACGGATGATTATCTGTTCCTCTACGAGGTGAACCCTCATCCCCAGGCCGAGGAAATAGCGCGGCAGATAGCGCGCCAATTGCGACTGCGGGTAGTGACGCTGGCAGCGCTGCTCGAAGCCAATACTACACCGTTGGCATTTACAGCGTCGCCACAGACCTTCCTGTCACTGGCGCGTCATGCCGCCTTCGTGGTGGCCTCGTCGTTCCATGGCACAGTCTTTGCCATCCAGTTCCGGCGTCCCTTTGTCAGTGTGAGGTCTGCCAGCGGCCTCGACAGCCGTGTTGCCAACCTGTTGGCGCAGGTGGGGCTTCAGGACCGTTTCGTGGCGGATGCAGATAGCGAGCGCATAGCCAAGTGGGCCGCGCCCCTCCCCGCCGTCTCGCTGGACACCGATGCTCGTCGGCGTTCGGTGGCTTTCCTACATGAAGTGTTGACCGACAACAATAATGAGCATGAGAGTAGCCTACATACTTAGTTCCACACATCCCAACAGCGGATCCACAAAGGCTTTCCTGGCCATGATGGAGGGATTGCGCCGTAAGGGTGTCGTGCCGACCGTCATCTTGCCCGATGACGGGGGCATCTGCGCGACACTCGTTGAGAGTGGCATCGACGTCCATGTCCTCTCGTTCCGCATGAACACATATCCCAACTTCCGCACCGTGAAGGATTGCCTGCTGTTCCTGCCACGCACGTTGGGACGTTTGTGTCTCAACAGCTTGGCGGCATGGCGCTTGAGACGCATCCTCGTACAGCGGGGTGTTGAGATTGTACACACCAATGTCAGTGTGGTGGGTATAGGACATCGTGCCGCCCATCTGGCCGGCATACCTCATATCTATCATTTCCGCGAGTACGCTGGACTGATTGGCTATCATTTCCTGCCTTCGGCAGCGTGTTTCTATCGTTCTGTACGTGGGCAGCTTGACTATAACATCTGCATCACCAAGGGGGTGCAAGC
>Ga0310694_10007335_pt1 | contig 10358 bp, 7 predicted proteins | sample 174DNAGHGhighgp2_FD_203884 | JGI IMG/M metagenome (GOLD analysis project Ga0310694, IMG submission 203884) | Sheep rumen microbial communities from Palmerston North, Manawatu-Wanganui, New Zealand - 1742 DNA GHGhigh gp2 (v2) (version 2) | ecosystem: Host-associated > Mammals > Digestive system >... | reverse complement strand
TGACTTCCTGCGCGGTCTCTTGGTCGGTATAGACTTCAAAACGGTGTCCCATGTTGAAGACTTTGTACATCTCGCGCCACGGCGTATGGCTCTGTTGCTGAATCATTTGGAAGAGCGGCGGGGTGGGGAAGAGATTGTCTTTGATGACGTGTATGTCGTTGCCAATGAAGTTGATGACTTTGGTCTGCGCGCCGCCCGAACAGTGTATCATCGCGTGGATTTTGGAGCGGTGGTGTTGAAGTATTTGTTTAACTATTGGCGCGTATGTGCGTGTGGGGCTGAGTACAAGTTTGCCGGCGGTGATGCCGTCAACGCCCGGTGCTGCGTCGGTCAGGTTGTAGCCGCCCGAATATACGAGGTCTTTGGGGATTGCGTGGTCGTAGGTTTCGGGATATTTGTTGGCGACAGTTTTGTTGAATACGTCGTGGCGGGCTGACGTCAAGCCGTTGCTGCCCATTCCGCCGTTGTATTCGGTTTCGTAAGTGGCTTGTCCTGAGGATGATAGTCCTACAATAACGTCGCAGGGCTTTATGTTGCACTCAATGACGTCGCTGCGTTTCATACGGCAGGTTACTGTGCTATCCACGATAATTGTCCTCACGAGGTCGCCAACGTCTGCGGTCTCGCCGCCCGTGCCGTAGATTTCGATGCCGTGGCTGCGGAGGGTCGCCATCAGGGTGTCGTTGGCGTTGATGAGTTCGGAAATGACGCTGCCGGGGATGAGGTTGGCGTTGCGTCCTATTGTGGAACTTACTAATATGTTGTCGGTTGCGCCCACGCATATCAGGTCGTCAACGTTCATTATCAACGAATCTTGCGCTATGCCACGCCATACCGACATGTCGCCGGTCTCTTTCCAATATGCGTATGCGAGGGACGATTTTGTGCCCGCGCCGTCGGCGTGCATTATGACGCAATATTCCGGGTCGCCGGCAAGGATGTCGGGGACGATTTTGCAAAAGGCGTTTGGAAACACGCCCTTGTCTATGTTTTTGATGGCGTTGTGGACGTCGGTCTTAGATGCCGATACGCCACGCTGCCCGTACCGAAGGTTTTCTTCCATTTTCGAAAATGTGTTTTCTTATATAAGACGGCGCAAAGGTACGAGTTTTTTGGGAGTTGTGCAAATAATTTCTGTTTTTCGTTGGCTCTGATACTGCGTTTTTTGTTTTTTTGCTAATTTTGCGCCGTCAATTTTTATCGTAGAGACGCAAAATTTTGCGTCTCTACAACGAATCATTAAATCATTGAAAATGAAACGAGAGAGCGCGATTTTTAATAGGCAGAGCCTTCTTTTGGGCGAGGATGCGATGGAGAGCATCGGGAGCAAACGTGTGATAATATTTGGCGTGGGCGGCGTCGGGAGTTGGTGCGCGGAGAGCCTTGTGCGCAGCGGCATCAGGCGTCTTACCATCGTGGATAGCGACCGTGTGTGCATCACAAATGTAAACCGTCAGTTGCAGGCGACGACCAAGACGGTCGGGCTTGTGAAGGTGGATGTCTTGAGAGACAGGTTGTTGGAGATTAATCCCGATGCCGAAATCAATGCCATGCAGGAGATTTATACTGCCGAGAACGACGCTATGTTTCACCTCGACGATTACGATTATATCATTGATGCAATTGACAGCCTCCAACATAAAGCAAATCTGATACTTCGCGCCACTGAATGTAATGGCAAATTGTTTTCGGCGATGGGCGCGGCTCTCAAGATGGACCCTACCAAAGTGCAGGTGGCGGAGTTTTGGAAGGTGCAGGGCTGTCCGTTGGCGAGGGCGGTGCGCAATAGGTTCAAGCGCAACCACACGTTCCCCAAAAAGAAGTTCTTGTGCGTCTATTCGCCCGAATTGCTTTGCAACATAGGCAAGGCTTCTACTTGCGGCACAAGCGCGTGTATGTGTCCAAAAGCAATAATCGCCGCCGGCAACCCAAGCCTTGTCAACCACGAATGGTGTTCGTCAAAAGCGCAAATCAACGGCACTGTGGCGCACATAACGGCGATTTTTGGTTTTACGATTTCGGGATTGGTGATTCAGGATATTGTGTCCTGTTAGAAGAATTTCACAACCTCGTCAAATGGTCTGTGTCCGGGCTGTTTGGGTTCGCCGGAGCGGTAGCCGAGTGCGATGACAGCCATCACGGTCTCTTCGGCGGGGATGTTGAACTCCTTGCGGAGATTGTCGGAATCACGCATTCCCATTATCAATGTGTCAAAACCCATTGCACGTGCCTGCATAATGAGGTAACAGTTGCTCAGTCCGTTGTCGTATGCGCCCCAGCCGTTGCCGATTTCGTTGGTGGCGTTGCCGTTGAAGAAGCCCGATTTGCCTCTTTCGAAGGTCGATACGATGAGTACGGGAGCGTTTTGGATGCGCTCCTTGTTGCCGCCGACGAGGTTTTGCACGGCTTCAAGTTTTTCTTTACTTATCGCCACGTAATACTTTGTGGGTTGCTGATTTGCCCATGACGGCGCTTCCTGTACGGCGGTGAGAAGTGTGCGCACTTCGGCTTCGGAGATTTTCTTCGAAGCGTCATAGCTGCGGATGCTGCGCCTGGTCTTCAATACTTCGTCAAATGACGGCGACGCTGACGATTCTGGCGTCGGTGATGGCTGGGCATTGTTGGTGCTGCCGCTGTTGCAGCCCGACAATGCAAAAAGTGCCATTGCGGCACAAAGGATGATTTTTTTGTACATAATGTTGTGATTAATTTGTTTTTGGTTGTTAGATTGCATTGAGGGCGGTATGGTTTAATGCTTGCCATTTCTAAATTTCTCTGCCCTCGCCTCCATGTTCGCTTTCAGGCAGTCGCGGTAAAACCAAATTTCGCGGGAGTGGTAGTTGCCTTCCTTGCCGATGAGGGGCAGGATGTAGTCGTCGGCTGTTACGCCGTCCACGCAGAGAAGGCCTGTTGCGGCGTCGATGCGGACTGTAAGGGTGTCTTTGGTAGTGGTGTTGAAGGTGGTTTCGGTGATGAGGGTTGCCGGTGTGGGGTCGGTGGTCCAAGATACGGGATTGATGCAGACCGCGCTGTGGTCAAACATTCTGAGGGCGCAACTTGGCTCGCGTACCGAATTGTAACATATCGTAACGCCTGTGTCGTCGGCACCTTGGGCGGGGACGAGGTATTTTGTGGTGTTGACGGTGGCAGAATCGATTGTTGCGCCGATTATGTAGGCGGCTATCAACCTTGAGTAGGTCTGCGAATCCATCTCTTTTAGGAGTTCGATTGCTATCATCGCGCCTTGGCTGAATCCGGCGATTATGAACGGTCGCGACGGGTTGATTCGCTTGATGTAATGATTGAAAGCCCGCCTTACATCTTCTGTTGGCAGCGGCATACGGGCGTTGATGGTGCTGTCGTCGGCGTATGTTTGTAGCGAACATTGACGGTAATATGGCGAATAAAAATTGAATTTGTCGCCCACAATCGCATCCACGCCCATCATTTCACTGAGCATTGGGGCTCGCAGACTGTCGTTGTAGGTATCGGCAAAATGACGTGTGATGCCATTGTCGGTTATGTAGTCGCCGATTTCGGTGGAGATTATGTAGAAAATGTCCACGTCGGCTTTCCTGTCGCTGACGTACCACTGCGTGGTGTCTTGATATTTGGGCTGTGGCGGAATGTCGGCGGGGTGGTCGTCGATTTTTCCACAACTTGAAATGACTGTTATCAATGATAATATTGTCAGTAATTTGCGTATCATAATAAATGTCTGTTTTGAGGTTATTTTCCGCCTGCCTCCTCGTATTGCATCGTGGCGTCTTCCCAATATGCCATTTCTTTTTCGAGTTCGGTTTTCAATGCCTCGTATTGCTCAAATAGGGACATGTCGGTCTGGTTTTCGGGCAGGGAGAGTTTTTGTTGGATTTCCTGTTGTTGGGCTTCGAGTTCGGCGATGCGGGCTTCCGATTTTTCCACTTGCGATTTGAGTTTGCGGAGGGCGCGCTCGCGTTCCTTGCGTTGCAGATAGTCTTCCTTGCCTGAAGTTGGGGTGGGGGAGGGCGATTTGGTTTTAGGTTGGGGTTGCTGAGACGTTTTTGCGGCAGAGGACGACGTTGAAGTAGATGTTAACTTCTGCATCTCAAACTCCTTCATATTCTGCAATTTGAGTTTTTCGAGGAAGTATGTGATGTCGCCTTTGTATTGCTTAATCTTTTGGTCGCGGAACTCGTATATGGTTTCGGCGAGGCCGTGGAGAAAGTCGCGGTCGTGGCTTACCAAAATCAATGTGCCGTCATATTTCAAGAGGGCTTGCTTGAGGATTTCCTTGCTGCGGATGTCGAGGTGGTTGGTGGGCTCGTCGAGCACGAGGAGCGAATATGGTTCAAACAATAATTTGGCCATCTCCAATCGCGCACGCTCGCCGCCGGAAAGCACTTTTACTTTCTTGTCTATGTCGTCGCCGCCAAAGAGAAATGCGCCGAGAATGTCGCGTACTTTGGTGCGCATATCGCCCGTTGCAATGTCGTCAAGTGTCTGAAAAACAGTCTTGTTGAGGTCGAGAAGTTCGTCCTGATTTTGGGCGTAATAGCCGATTGATACGTTGTAGCCGAGTTTCAATTCCCCTTCGTATGGCAACTGACCGATGATGCAGCGCGAGAATGTGGTTTTGCCTTCGCCGTTGCGTCCCACGAATGCAACCTTTTCGCCGCGTTCAAGCTGAAAATCAATATCTTTCAAAATCACTTTGTCGCCGAATGCCTTGGTCATGTGCGTGGCTTTCACGACAATCTGACCGGAGCGCGGCGCGGGCGGAAATTTGAAGTGGATGCTGCTATTGTCCTCCAAATCTACCGATAGACGCTCCATCTTGTCCAACATCTTGATGCGAGATTGCACTTGGTTGGATTTGGTTGGCTTGTAACGGAATTTTTCGATGAAATCCTCGGTGTCCTTGATGATTTTTTGCTGGTTTTCGTAGGCTGCAATTTGCTGCTGACGGCGTTCCTTGCGGAGTTCGAGGTATTTGGTGTAAGGCGCGTTATAATCATAGATTTTCCCAAGCGAAATCTCTATTGTCCTGCGTGTTACGTTGTCGAGGAAGGTGCGGTCGTGGCTTATCAAGACTACCGCTCCGGGATAGTCTTTCAGGAAATCCTCGAGCCATTGGATAGATTCGATGTCGAGGTGGTTGGTAGGCTCGTCGAGTAGGAATACGCTCGGCTTGCGGAGTATCACTTTGGCAAGGATGATGCGCATTTTCCAACCGCCCGAGAATTCGGATGTCTGCCTTGTAAAGTCCGTTTGGCGGAATCCAAGACCTTTCAATACGACTTCGGTCTCCGCTTCACGCTTGGAGCCGCCGAGGAGTTCAAGTCGTTCTGTGGCTTCGGTCATTCGGTGAATCAACGTCATGTAAGATTCTGATTCGTAGTCGGTTCGCGAGGCTATTTGTGTGGAAAGCTGGTTGATTTCCTCTTCGAGTTTTTTGGCGTCTTCAAAACACGTCAATGCTTCCTCTATCACGGTGCGCCCTTCTGGGAGTTCCATTTGTTGAGGCAGGTAGCCGAGTGTTACGCCGTTTGGAATAGTTATAGAGCCGCCGTCCAGTGGCTGGATGCCGACGATTGTTTTCAGAAGCGTAGATTTGCCCGCGCCATTCTTGCCCGTAAGACCGATGCGATCCTTGGGGTTGATTACAAAACTTATGTCTTGAAACAGGTCGTTGCCTGAAAATGTTACTGTTACGTTGTTTATGGAAATCATTGCAAGTAATTTTCGATTTGTTGATTTTTGAATTATGCATTATGCATTATGCATTGCCCCGTATCCTCGCACTCCTCCAACAATTGCCTAATCGTCTTACCAATCCTCGGATGCACAAAATCTGGTGCGATGTCTGCCGTGGGCTGCAACACGAATCGCCTTAAAGCAATTTTTTGATGAGGTATTACAAGTTGCGGCGTGTCAAGTATTTCGTTATCATAAAACAAAATGTCTATGTCGATTGTTCGCGCCTCGTAACCTTTGCCGCTGCGGACGCGACCGAGGGCAGATTCGATGGTGTTGATTGTTGTCAATAATTGTAGTGGGGCGAGCGCGGTCTCCACGGCGATTGTTTGGTTTAGGTAATTGCCGTCGTTGTATCCCCACGATTGAGTTTCGTAGATTGGAGATTGCTTTGTGACTGTCCCTACGGACACGGCAATTTGCTCGACGGCGCGGCGGAGGTTGGCGGCGCGGTCGGGGATGTTGGAGCCGAGGGATAGGTATGTGGTGTGGCTTGTTGGCATTTTTGCAAAATTTGCGCAAAGGTACTCATTTGTAACGGAATATGCAAATAAAAAAACTGCGCCGCAGATTCTGTGTGTCTGTGGCGCAGTTTTGATATTGTAATGTTGGCTAACTTGGGTGTGTTAGTAGTTGATTACGTATTCAAAATCATCGTCGTCTTCGTTCTCAAAACCTTCTTCGAGATATATCATTTTTGAGGTGGATTTTATCGTTATTTTAGTTACGTATCCCTCGGTGTCCTTTTCGTATGTGAAGGTGTAAATGGAAGTGTCATCCCTCTTGCTGTTTTTTGAGTGGATGGTCATTTTCGACGGAAGATATTTGTTCCTTATTGTTGTGAAGGAAGGGAACATATCGTCCATCAAGAGAGTGAAGATGTCCACAGCGTACTCGTTTTCGATGTCACCGTACTCGAATTCGTATGATTCGAAATTGTCGCCCATTTCGGGTTCTACCTGCACCACTTTGATGGATTTGATGCAATTGTTGTCCAGTACAATGGTGTAGTTGCCCTTGTAGGGGATGTCTTCGTCGTCATCTTCGAGGATGTCGTTGTCTGTAAAGGTGATTGTGTTGCCATCAACCTTTAAGTCGGTGAGAGTCTGAGTGGTAGTGACGCCATCTTCATCGGTGTAGTCAACGGATGTCAAAAAGCCGTTTGCGTATTTGAAAACGTTGGTTTCTGTTACGATGGCGTTGTCGTCGTTTTCGTAGGTGTTGATTACTTTGATTTCGTTGTCAGAATACACATACTCGAATGTTCCGTCTTGGTTGTTTTCCATTTTTGCAATTTGACCATTGGAGTCGTATGTGTAGATGGAGGTAGCAACACCTTCGTCAAGGTAGTTGAGTGCGGTGAATGCGATTGATGTGATTCTCTTGTCAAAGAGTTTCACGTCGGTTGAGCCACCGTTGTCATCGCTTGGTGTGTTGTTGACATCGCCGCCGTTGTCAATGACTTTGCCTGTCTGGTCGTCAACTTGGTTTTGCGAATTAGGCTTCTGCTCCTCTTCCTCCTCTTCGTCATCGCCGCACGCACAGAATGTGCAGGAGAACAGGAGTGCCGCCGCTACAAGAAATGAATATTTTTTCATGTTTTGTTGGTTTTTTAGTTATTTTTATTCTAAGGACAAAAGTTTTTTGTCGGCACAAAAATAATAAAAAGGTATGTAAACCGCCGTTAATTTAATGTTAATTTTCAAAGTTTGTTATTTTTTTCCTCTTTTGTCAATATTTCTTTATCTTTGCAACTGTAATCTAAATCTGTTGGCTATGATTAAGGTAAAAGACATATTGGAATCTGTGAAGTCTGCGCCTAAGGAGTTTCCTGTGGAGACTGCGATTGGGGGTACGTTTGCCATTGCGTCGATGTTGGCAGTGGAGAATGTGGTACACCATTTTTATCCGTTGGCGTTTTGTTTCATAATTTTTGTAATTGCAATTACCCTCCGCAAAATCAACAAGATAGCGTATTATGCGTCGTATTTTTTGATTTGGGTGGCGTTTCTGTTGTTCCATAGCGGCAGAATAATAGAACAGCCGTGGTTTTGGGTGCTCAATATAATTGCAGCCATTGTCCTGACTGCCGACCTCACCAAAAATGACAACAAGCAATTCGCCAACACTGTGATTTCCAGGCTCGGACAGATGGCGTCGGCGGCGTTGTTGAGCGGTATTTTGGCGGCGATGGTTTCTGCCATTATCGGGTCGGTGATTTATCTTTTTAATGCTGATTTGACGCATCTATTGGCGCACGTCAATATTTTCATTGGGTTTGTAATTATGCCTCTGACATTCTGTTATTTGCAGGAGCATATTAACAGTGAAGAAAATGACGAGAGCCGGCTGTTGCGCATAGTTATGGATTACATCGTGTCGCCCGCATTGGTGATTTACACGGTAGTGCTGTTGGTGTATGTATTGAAAATCCTCTTTGCGATGGAACTTCCTCGCGGCGGCGTGGCTTATATGGTGAGCATTTATATTGGACTTGTTTTGGTGGGCAATTTGCTCAATAAGTTGGTGCAGGACAGCCATTTCAATTGGTTTTATGACAATTTTGCCTACATCGCCATTGCGCCTATTGTGCTGTTGTGGGTGGGCACTATCTACCGCATCAACGAATACGGACTCACCGAATGGCGTGTTTATCTGTTGATAGTCAATGTGTTGATGACTATATTTCCATTTATGCTGAAAATCCCCGCCGCCAACCGTTACAATCTGATGACTTTTGTTTTGATGGCTGTGATGGTGATTTTCACGTGCATACCGCCGATTTCTGCCGCCAATATCAGTTTGAGGAATCAATATTCGCGGTTTGTGGCTCACGCTCAGGAGATTGGCGTTTTTGACACCAGCACTTGGAATTTGCGCAATGATGTTGATATTGATAACATAAAAGAGGACAGCGTCGCAATTTCCAAATATCTGATGATGCGTTCGGAGTATCATTACCTCATAAATCATCTCGACTCTATCAGTGACAAATATGAGGATTGGAATTATTGGTATTGGTTTGACGACAACAAGCGACGTTTGGACTTTGACCATCCTTTGGAATATCTGAAGGCAAATGATTTCTGCGATGCGGTGCCGATAGATGGTGCAAATCGCTATCTGTTGGATTGTAATGCATTTTTCGACTATGATAGCAAGAGATTAAAGGTGTTTCGCAACGACCGAATTGTTTTGGAATATGCCATTCAAGATTCCATCAATGCCAATCTGACGGCGTTCAGGGAAAATCCGTTGCGTTTTCTCCGTGCTGAAAACGACAGCGTTATGGTTATAAACCTCGAAATATCGGGCAGGGAGATAGACGGTACTTTTGATGTGGAGGACATTTCGACGTATGATGTTAGGTTTTTTGGAAAATAATTGTAATTATGGCAAAACTAATCGACAAATACAACGCTGCCAAGGATTTTGTGGTAAAGGACATCTGGCGGGCGGATATGGACAATATGTCAACCCGCAAGCGCAGCGCGTTCAACATATTGAAAATCTTGATAATAGCCGTGCGCGGTTTTATTGAGAATGGTTGCGCGGTAAGGGCGTCGGCGTTGACGTATTTTACGTTGTTGTCGTCGGTGCCGGTGGTCGCGTTGGCGTTTGCGCTCGCCAAGGGTTTTGGGTTGGAAACTATCGTAACTGACTTAATACGTGATAGTTTCGCCGCAAATCCCGAGACCGCCGATTATCTGATTTCCTTTGCATCGTCGATGCTCGAAAACGCCAAGGGCGGACTTATCGCGGGCATCGGTGTCATAATGTTGTTGTATTCGGTGTTTGAATTGCTTAGCCACGTTGAGGAGGCGTTCAATTTTATGTGGAACATCAAGAAAAACCGCCCAATCCTCCGCAAAGTTACTGATTATATGACAATTATGGTGTTTTCGCCGATTTTGATAATCACCGCAAGTAGTGCCACGTTCTTCATCCGCGCCAAACTCGGCGATTATTTTGCCGATTATCTTTCGCCGGTTTTAACGTTGATTATCAAGGTGTTGCCGTATTTATTGATGGCGATTGTGTTTACGCTTGTATATTTGATAATGCCCAATACAAAGGTCAATTTTAAGTCGGCGGTTTCGGCAGGCGTCATCACTGGCATTGTGTTTCAGGTGTGGCAGTGGGCTTATGTGGCGTTTCAGGTGGGCGTGTCGGAATACGGCGCGGTTTACGGAAGTTTTGCCGCGTTGCCGCTGTTTTTGGTGTGGTTGCAGGTGTCGTGGATTATAGTTTTGTTGGGCTGCGAAGTGGCGTATTCGGTGCAGAATGTCAATTATTATTCCACCGAACTTTCCGCCGGCAATATTAGTCCGAGAATGATGAAAAGGGTTTCTATGTTGTTGATGACCAAGATTGTAAAGAATTTTGCTGAGTCCAAGCCGCCCAAGGATGCCACGACGTGGAGCGAGGAACTCAAAATCTCTCAAAAACTTTTTCTCCACGTTGCTCAGCGGTTGCAGGATGTTGGTCTTCTTGCCGAACTCCGCAACGACGGTGGCGGCAGTCCGATATACATTCCCGCCATCGATATTGCAAATATTAATGTTGACACAATTTGTTCGCGGATAGAGAGTTACGGTGAGGATGATAATTTTCCACTTCAA
>Ga0310694_10007334_pt1 | contig 10358 bp, 5 predicted proteins | sample 174DNAGHGhighgp2_FD_203884 | JGI IMG/M metagenome (GOLD analysis project Ga0310694, IMG submission 203884) | Sheep rumen microbial communities from Palmerston North, Manawatu-Wanganui, New Zealand - 1742 DNA GHGhigh gp2 (v2) (version 2) | ecosystem: Host-associated > Mammals > Digestive system >... | reverse complement strand
TGTCGCTGATGTAGAGTTGCACCACTTCGGCTCCCTCCCTGTTGCCCGTGTTGCGCACGTTCACCGTGAAGTTGATGTTGCCGTCTGTGGTTTCCTTTCTGTCGGCGCAGAGATTAGAAATCTGGAATGTGGTGTAGCTCAGGCCGTGCCCGAAAGCGAAGCAGGGCTTCGTCTTCTGTCGGTCGGCCCAGCGGTAGCCCACGAAGATGCCCTCCTTGTATTCCTCGTCGATGATTTTCTTGTCCTCTCGCCACGTTCCGGGGTAGGTGTTCAGCGCGTGTGCACCCACTTCCTGCAGGCTGTTGGGCCATGTGAAGGGCAACTTGCCGCTGGGACACACGTCTCCCACCAGCACGCTGGCCAGTGCATGTCCGGCTTCGCTGCCGATGAACCAGCCCTGCACGATGGCCGGCACCTGCTTCTTCCAGGGCATACATACTGCGTTGCCCGAGATATTCACATACACCAGACGCTTGTTGGCCTGTGCCAGCGCCACGATGAGGCTGTCTTGCGCGTAGGGCAGTTCCATCTGCTTGCGATCGTGCCCTTCGCTGTCTTGGTATGAACTCTTGTTGAGGCCGCCGAAGAGGATTACGTAGTCCGCTCCCTTGGCCTTCTCCACGGCTTCGGCTCGCAGTTCGGCTGCCGAACGTGTCTCCTTGAGGTCCTCTTTCGTGCTTACTCCGTTGTAGCTTGTGCGTGTGCTGCCCACGTATCCGCGAGCGTAATCTATCTCCACTTTGCCTGCCAGCCGTTCCTTCAGTCCCTGCAGCGGCGAGATTTCGTGCTGTGCCTTCAGGCTACTCGAACCGCCTCCCACGGTCATCATCTTTATGGCATTCTCGCCCACCACCAGGATGCGGTGCGTCTTCTCCACTTCGATGGGCAGCACGTTGCCCTCGTTCTGCAGCAGCACGATGCCCTCGTGTGCAATCTTCTGTGCGGCTTCGTAGTGTGCCTCGGAGCACAGAAAACCATTCGAGCGATTGCGGTTCATGCTGGTGCGGAAGAAGAGCCGCAGCACGCGACGCACCTTGTCGTCCAGTTCCTTCGTGGTGTACTTGCCGGCAAGGATGGCGTCGGCATACGCCTTAGCCATAAAGTAATTGTCGTAGGCATTCGTGGCACCCATCTGCAGGCCGTCCGTCCATGTGCCGAACTCCATGTCGAGCCCGTTCTTCACGGCCTGTTCCGTGTCGTGTGCGCCGCCCCAGTCGCTCACCACCACACCGTCGAAACCCCAGTCGCGCTTCAAAATCTGGTTCAGGAGAATCTCGTTGTGGCAGTTGTGCTGGTCTTTGTATAGGTTGTAAGCGCCCATGATGCCCCACGCGTGGCCCTCCTTTACTGCGGCCTCGAAGGCGGGAAGGTAAATCTCGTGCAAGGCGCGGTCGCTGACTACTACGTTCACCTGATGGCGATATTCCTCGTCGTTGTTCAGGCAGAAATGTTTCACACACGAGGCCACTCCCAGCGCTTGCATTCCCTGCACGTAAGGCACCACCATGCGACTGCTCAGGTACGGGTCTTCGCCCATGTACTCAAAGTTCCGGCCGCCCAGCGGAGTGCGATAGATGTTCACACCCGGGCCCAGTATCATGTTCTTGCCCCGATAGAGCGCTTCCTCGCCCAGACTGTGGCCGTAGAGGCGGCTCAGTTCGGGATTCCATGTAGCGGTCAGACACGTCAGTGCGGGGAAAGCCACACACGAGTCGTTGGTCTGTCCGGCCTGACGCCACTCGTCCCAGAGCACGTCGGGTCGCACTCCGTGAGGTCCGTCGTCGGTCCAGAAATCCGGTATGCCCAGACGCTTCACGCCGGGGCTCGAAAACTTGCTCTGAGCGTGGATGAGTGCAATCTTCTCGGCCAGCGTCATGCGTTGCATAGCGTCCGAGATACGTGTCTCTGTGCTTTTTGTCTCATCGAGATAGATGGGAGTCTGTGCGCTCAGTGTGGCTGTGCACAAGAGCACTGCAGAAAGGAGTAGCTTCTTCATGTCGTTTTTCTTATCTTAGCGTGTCGTTTTTCGGTTCTTAACAGAAAAACCCCGAAAGTGGACGGTCCAAACTTCCGGGGATTGCATTCTCTTTTCTCTCTGTAGCGGGAAAGGGACTTGAACCCTTGACCTTCGGATTATGAATCCGACGCTCTAACCAGCTGAGCTATCCCGCCATCCTGCGATTTGCGGTTGCAAAGGTAAACAGATTTTTCGTTTCCCACAAGAAAAAACGACGTTTTTTGTATCTCGATGCCAAACTTTGAGCCGCCGCCTTTGTACTTTGCGCCATTTGTGCTACCTTTGCACACAATATATAATCGCGTACGCGCGCGCCACGCACACATGAGACTTATTCGCAAGCTCGATGCCTTCATACTGAAGTCCTACCTGCTGCTTTTCGCAGGCACGTTCTTCATCTGCCTCTTCATCTTTATGATGCAGTTTATGTGGCGTTATGTGGAGGAACTCATCGGCAAGGGTCTCTCGTGGGACGTGTTGGGCAAGTTTTTCTATTACAGCGGCCTCACGCTCGTGCCCATGTCGCTGCCTCTGGCCATCCTGCTGGCCAGCCTTATCTCGTTTGGCAATCTGGGCGAGAAGTTCGAATTGCTCTCTATGAAGGCCGCTGGCGTGCCGTTGGTGCGCATCTTGCAGCCCGTTTTCTGCTTCGTCCTGCTGGTCTGCGGTGGAAGTTTCTATTTTCAGAATAAGATTGGCCCCGAGGCCACGAAGCAACTGGCCACGCTCATCTGGAGTATGAAGCAGAAGTCGCCCGAACTGGAAATTCCAGAAGGCATCTTCTACAACGAGATTCCCGGCTACAATCTTTTCGTGGAGCATAAGGATCCAGACACGGGTATGCTCTACGGTGTGATGATTTACAACAACACCAACAGCTACGAGGACGCACAGATTGTGCTGGCCGACAGTGCGCGACTGCAGAGCACAGCCGACAAGATGCACCTCAAGCTGACGCTCTTCAACGGCGAACGCTTTCGCAACATGGAGTCGCAGAGCGGCAGCATGCTGCGGGCCAACGTGCCGTACATGCGCGAGTCGTTCATCACCGAGGTGGACCTCATTCCCTTCGACGGCAACTTCAATATGATGGACGCCAGTCTCTTCGCCGGAAACGCAGCCACCAAGAAACTGCCCGAGATAGTGCAGGGCATCGACTCGCTGACCGTGATGACAGACAGCATCGGACATGCTGTGGCCTCCAACGCCCGACGTATGTACCTCGAGCGCGAACTGCCCAGCGGGCTGCAAGACTCGGCTGCCATTGTGCAAGAGACGGCCGAAAGCCGAGAGACGCTCGACTCCATTTATGCTCGTCTTACCGAAGAAAAGAGAACGGCGGCCTGGCGCAACGCGTTGCGCAAGGCGCAGTTCATGCAGTCGGAATATGACTTCCGTGGCACGATAAGTGCGGACAACAACCTCACGCTCCGTAAGCACAAGATAGAAGCCAACCGCAAGTTCACCCTCTCGCTGGCGTGCCTGCTTTTCTTCTTCATCGGGGCTCCGCTGGGCGCCATTATCCGCAAGGGAGGACTGGGCGTGCCGGTGGTGGTGAGCGTGCTGATTTTTATTTTCTACTACATAGTAAACGTGGGCGGCGAGAAGATGTCCAAGACCGGCCAGTGGAATATCATTTCCGGCGTGTGGCTCAGCTCGGCTGTGTTGCTGCCCATTGGCATTTTCCTCATCAACCGCGCCAACAAGGACAGCGTGGTCTTCAACATCGAAGGCTATCGCACCTTCTTCCAGCGCTTGCTCGGTCTCAGGGCACATCGTCGCCTGAATCCGAAGGAAGTCATCATCCAGGACCCCGACTATCCCGCTTTGGTTGGCAAGTTGCAGAATCTAACGGAGAGCTGTGCCCAGTATTCAGAGAAGGCCCGCCTCTACATGATGCCCAATTACTTGCGGCTTTTCTTCCATTACGCCGAGGATAAGGACGTGATAGAACTCAACGACCGCCTCGAGGCCATTGTGGACGAGCTGCACAATACGCGAGACAAAGTGATATTGGCTCGCCTGAACGACTTGCCAATTCTGGTGCCGGACGCACATACGCGGCCCTTCCGCAATGCACGCTACAATCTGGTCGTGGGCTTACTGTTGCCGCTCGGGCTGTTCTTCTTCTTCCGCATCTGGCGTTATCGCCTACGGCTCTGGCACGACATGCAGCAGATACAAAAATTAGGGACACAAATCAGAGAACGAATAGAAAAGAAACATATCCATGAGTGAAGTTAAGTTGAGTACAATAGAGGAGGCGTTAGCCGACTTCCGCGAAGGCAAGTTTGTCATTGTGGTGGACGACGAGGACCGCGAGAACGAGGGCGATTTCATCACGGCTGCCGAGATGATAACGCCCGAGAAGGTGAATTTTATGTTGCAGAACGGGCGCGGCGTGCTGTGCGCACCCATCACCATCAGCCGTGCACGCGAACTGGAACTGCCGCACCAGGTGCAGGAGAATACCAGCATGCTGGGCACACCGTTCACCGTGACGGTGGATTTGCTCGAGGGCTGCACCACTGGTGTCAGCACCCATGACCGCGCAGCCACCATTCGCGCCTTGGCTGACCCCACGCGCAGGCCCACAGATTTCGGACGTCCCGGCCACATCAATCCCCTTTATGCACAAGACAAGGGCGTGCTGCGGCGTGCAGGACACACAGAGGCTGCCATCGACTTGGCGCGTCTCTCGGGCTTGCAGCCTGCGGCGGCCCTGATAGAGATACTCAACGAGGATGGTACCATGGCCCGCATGCCGCAGCTCATGGAAGTGGCTGCCCGTCACGGCATGAAGATTATCACCATCAAAGACCTGATAGCCTACCGAATGCGCGAGGAATCTCTGGTAGAACGCGGCGTAGAGGCCGACATGCCCACTCAGTACGGACATTTCCGCATCATTCCTTTCCGCCAGAAGAGCAACGGACTCGAACACGTGGCGCTGATTAAGGGCTCGTGGCAAAAGGACGAGCCTGTGCTCGTGCGGATGCACAGCAGTTGCATGACGGGCGATGTCTTTGGCAGCCGCCGCTGCGACTGTGGCGAGCAACTCCACAAGGCCATGCAGCTCATCGAGAAGGAAGAGCGAGGCGTGGTGGTCTATCTTAGTCAGGAAGGACGTGGCATCGGACTGATGAACAAGATTGCGGCCTATCGCCTCCAGGAACAGGGCGATGACACTGTGGACGCCAACATACATCTTGGCTTCCAGCCCGACGAGCGCGACTACGGCGTCGGCGCGCAGATTCTGCGCGAACTGGGCGTCAGCAAGATTCGGCTTATTACGAACAATCCTGTCAAGCGCGTAGGCCTCGAAGGCTACGGGCTGGAGATTGTGGAGAACGTGCCCATCATCGTAGAACCGAACGAATACAATCGCCGCTACCTCGAGACAAAGCGCGTGCGCATGGGACATAAACTTTGAACGACAGTTCAGGGAGTACGAAAACATTTTAAATGGCTAAATAAGAATATGGAAATGCAATTATCTGACAGATTGAATCGCTTGGCACCCAGTGCTACACTGGCCATGAGTCAGCGCAGCAGCGAACTGAAAGCGCAAGGCGTGGATGTGATTAACATGAGCGTGGGCGAACCCGACTTCAATACGCCCGACCATATCAAGCAGGCTGCCATCCGTGCAGTGGAGGAAAATTACAGCCGCTACAGCCCCGTGCCCGGCTACCCCGAACTTCGTAAGGCCATCGTGGAGAAACTGCAGCGCGAGAACGGACTTACGTACGCTCCCTCGCAGATTCTTTGCTCCAACGGCGCAAAACAGAGCGTGTGCAACACGCTGATGGCGCTGGTGAACGCTGGCGACGAGGTTATCATCCCCGCGCCCTACTGGGTGAGCTACCCGCAGATGGTGCTGCTGGCCGAGGGAACGCCGGTCTTTGTCGAGGCCACCATCGAACAGGACTTCAAAATAACGCCTCAGCAGTTGGAGGCTGCCATTACGCCCCGAACGCGCGCACTCATACTCTGTTCGCCCAGCAATCCCACGGGCAGCGTCTATAGCCGCGCCGAGTTGGAGGCGCTGAAGGACGTGCTGCTGCGCCACGAGCGCGTGATGATAGTGGCCGACGAAATCTACGAGCACATAAACTACGTGGGCGAACATGCATCGATGGCGCAGTTCCCCGAAATTAAAGACCGCGTTGTGCTGATAAACGGCGTGAGCAAGGCTTATGCCATGACGGGCTGGCGTATCGGCTTCATTGCTGCTCCCGAGTGGGTGGTGAAGGGCTGCAACAAACTTCAAGGCCAATATACCAGCGGACCGTGCAGCGTTTCGCAGAAAGCCGCCGAGGCTGCCTTCTCGGGCCCACAGCAGTGTGTCGAGGAAATGCGTCAGGCTTTTGAGCGACGAAAGAACCTTATCGTCCGTTTGGCGCGTGAGATTCCCGGACTCGAAGTCAATGACCCGCAGGGCGCCTTCTATCTCTTCCCCAAGTGCAGCAGCTTCTTTGGCAAACGTGATGGCGACCGCCTGATAAAGACCAGCACAGACCTGGCCATGTACCTGCTGGAGGTTGGACATGTGGCCACGGTTGGCGGCGATGCCTTCGGCTCGCCCGAGTGCTTCCGCATGAGTTATGCCACGAGCGACGAGAACATCGTCGAGGCCATGCGCCGCATAAAAGAAACTTTGGCCCGCCTGAAATAACGGAGCCAGACGGCAATCAAGAAGAAATCCCTTGGCGCCTCCCGCAAAATCGGGGTTGCCAAGGGATTTTTCTTTCTGTGCACCGCCAAAAAACTACACGTCGTTTTGTCTTTTGCCACGTGTGGTTTCGGCTCACGCGACACGTGGCAATGAGAAAAACCACACGTCGCTGCCGGAGGAAGCAAACATGAAGCCTGAGGCAGGCGGCTTCCGCGCCGTTTATTCTACCTGACCCAAACTTTTCTGCCTTCTATCCGTTGCTCGGCATTGCGGCCGAGCCAGACGTCGAATTCGCCTTCCTCCACGCGAAAGTTCATGTCGGCATCCCACATACAGAAGCGGCGGTAGGGCACCTCGAGTTCCACTTTTTTTGTTTCGCCGGCCGCGAGTGTCACACGTTTGAAGGCGGCTAATTCCTTCATCGGGCGCGCCACGGAGGCAAGCACGTCGTGTATGTAGACTTGCACCACTTCGTCTCCCTCTCTTTCGCCCGTGTTTGTGACATTGACGCTGATGCGTAGCGTGCCATCCTTCTCCAGTGTCTGAGGAATCTGCAGGTCGTTGTATTCAAAGGTGGTGTAACTCAGTCCGTAACCGAAGGGGAAAAGTGGTTTTCCGTCGTTCTCCACGTAGCCATATCCGCGCCCGCTGGGCTTGATTGAGTAGTACATTGGGTTCTGACCGATGCTTCGTACCCAACTCATCGGCAGGCGTCCGCCTGGATTGTACTTCCCGGTTAGCACGTCGGCAATGGCCGTTCCGCCTTGTTCGCCCGGGTACCATGCCTCAAGCACGGCCGCCGTGCCGTCAATCCACTGGCTGATGTCCACCACTGCGCCGTTGTGTAGCACCACAACGACTGGCTTTCCGGTGGCAATGAGGTCGCGAACCATGCGTTCCTGGTCGATGCGTATCTTATTCTCCTGCTGGTCTGCAATGATTATTGCGCCCGTTTGCTCCCGATTGCGTTCCATGTTGGCAGAAGGCAAGAAGAAACTGCTGCGGTCGCTGCCTTCCTCTTCGGTAATGGACGGGAAGAAAAGCAGCACATCGCACGTCGCGGCAAGCGGATTGACGTCCTGTCCGGCCGCATTGAGCACCACTTCTGCCTTGCCTTGCAACGCTTTTTTCAGTCCTTCGAAGGGCGTTACGCCGCCTTCGCCGCGCCATCCGCCGCGCCCGCCGCTGTAGTCTCCCACATTCAGGGTGTTGGCTGCGGGCCCATATACGCCGATTTGCTTCACTTCTCCCACGCGGAGTGGCAGAATGCCGTTGTTCCTTAGGAGCGTCATCGACTTTCGTGCGCATTCTTCTGCCAGCCGGCGATGCTCGTCGCAGCGCACCGTTTTGAGTGCTTTCTTAGGCTCTACGTACGGTTCGTCGAAGAGTCCCAGTTCAAACTTGATGCGAAGTATGCGGCGAACGGCCTCGTTGAGCGTCTCTTCGCTTATCATTCCTTCGCGCACGAGCCGTGACAGATTCTTGTTCGAGTTGGCCAGTTGCAGGTCAAGGCCGCCGTTCATGCACTGAGCCGTGGCGTCGTTTTCGTCTTTTGCCATGCGGTGTTGCTTGGCAACGATGTCCACTCCGCCATAATCCGACACTACGTAGCCTCGAAAGTTCCACTCCTTCTTCAGTATATCCATGAGCAGGCGGCTGTTGCTGCTACAGGGGATTCCGTCTATTGTGTTGTAGGCTGCCATCACAGAACGCGCGCCGCCTTCCTCGATACAGGCGCGGAAAGGCTCCAGATACACCTCGCGCAGCACGCGCCACGAAGTGGGCGAGGCGTAAGAATCATGCCCGCCTTCGCCGTAATTATCCACGAAATGTTTTGGAGTTGCCACAACGCCGCTCGTCTCAAGGGCTTTCACATAAGCCACACCAAAGCGGGAGTTCAGCAGAACGTCCTCGCCATAACTCTCCTGGCCGCGGCCCCAGCGCTGGTCGCGGGTGATGTTTACGACGGGAGCATACACCTGTCTTACGCCAACGGCTCTCAGTTCCTTGGCAACCACCAGTCCCTCCTGATAGTAAAGACTGTCGTCGAACGTAGCAGCCATGGCTATACTCTGCGGGAAGCAAGTGGCGTTTCCCCACTGTGCGCCGTGCAGTGCCTCGCCATGTTGCAGCACCGGTATTCCCCAACGGCTTGCCTCGATGGAGCGTTTGGTATCTTCGTTTATGCGTTCTGCCACCGACTTTGCATCGTTTGGCACGTTGCCTTCCCAAAGAAAGTGCCCCACGTTGCGGATATGTCCCTTGGCATAATCGCGTTTCTCGTAGAAGTTCTTGTAGAAAAGGAGTTGTGCGCTGGCCTGCTCTGCCTTCTCTTCCAACGTCATCTTGCTTATCAAATCATCCACTCTCTGCTCCACCGGCACGCTCGGGTCTTGGTACTTGCTCTTTTGCCGCCCCTGCGAAGGGCAGGTCATGGCTGCTGTCAGCACGAAGGCTAAAAGGAAACGTTTGTCTGTTTGCATTTGATCTGAATGGTTTGGGAATCAGAGAATGAAGGATTCGGGTTCTCCTTTCTGAGGAGATAGTCGCAGGGTGAGACTTTGTTTATTCAAAGTTTAACGTAAGCACAATCATCTTGGAACTTCCACGGTCGAGCGCTTCGGTGAACTTAGGCAGCGTGGCGTCGATGAGGTCGGAACGGTCGTGCTTCAGTATGTCGGTCAAACCGAAGCAAAACTTCAGCTCGGGATTGAGTTTGAAGTAGGGCAGATAGATGTCGCACCCCATGCCGATCTCCAAATAGCAGTCCATCATTTTGGCCATCAGCGCGCGGTGCTTGTGCGTTGTCAGGTCGATGGTGGGGCTTACGCCGCCAATCAGGTAGGGACGGAAGTTGTTGTAACGCGGCGCAGCGAACTTTATGTCTATGGGTAGGGCAAAGTAAGTACTTTTGAGGTTCTGCGTCGTGTCGCGTCCCGAAATCTGCTCGTGAAAGAGCACGTGCTTCTGCCCGAAGTGCATGGTAGGGGACACGCGCAGCGAGAAGTGATTCGTCAGTCGCAACTCGCCCAGCACGCCCACGCTGAAGCCCGGATTATAGTTGTCCACGTCTGCGTACCACTGCTCGCCAGACGCAGGGTCTACGCGGCCGTTGTTCTCCAACTCCATGTCCTGAATATGGATTCCGAAGAGGAAACCATAGTGTAGCCGGCGCTGGTCGAGATACGGGCGGTTCTGCACCTTACGCTGCTGCGCACCCATTGGTGCCGCAAACAGCAAGGCGACAAACAGAAGAAGCGAATATCGAATTGCACGTCCCATACCTTATTATATAACGCGCGCGTGCGCGCCTTTATTGTCTTTCCACCCACATTTGGAAAAAGAAGAGAGGCGCTCGCACCAATAGCGAGCGCCTCTCCTGCCAGAAAAGAATCTATTTTTTATTTAACCAATATCTTCCTTCCGTTTACAATGAACAGTCCCTTTGTGGCTTTCTCCACGCGTCGGCCGCTGAGATCATAGATGACGGTTGTCCTATTGACCTTCGGTTCTGCAATTCCCGTCTTGCCGTTGTAATACTCGCCCATGTCGTTTTTGAGTACGGGCAAGTGTGTGTTGTCGAGCACGGGGTGCAAATCTTCGCCCAGCGTCTGGAAGAAAATGGGCTGCTGCGTGTTGCCTGCATTCAGACGGAAGCAGGCT
>Ga0310694_10007333_pt1 | contig 10358 bp, 7 predicted proteins | sample 174DNAGHGhighgp2_FD_203884 | JGI IMG/M metagenome (GOLD analysis project Ga0310694, IMG submission 203884) | Sheep rumen microbial communities from Palmerston North, Manawatu-Wanganui, New Zealand - 1742 DNA GHGhigh gp2 (v2) (version 2) | ecosystem: Host-associated > Mammals > Digestive system >... | reverse complement strand
ACTCCGACCACCTCGGCAGCGCCGCCTACCTGACATCGGGAGGCGATGTAACCCAGACCTTGAACTACCTCCCCTACGGCGAGGATTGGATTGATGTCCAAAACAACATGGATCCCCGCCTCGGCCAGTACCGCTTCAACGGAAAAGAGAAGGACTACGAATCAGGCTTCCACTACTACGGTGCAAGATACTATTGGAGCGAGGTGCTGACAGGCTGGCTGAGTGTTGACCCGATGGCTGATAAGTACCCGTCAATTAGCCCGTATGCTTACTGTGCCTGGAACCCAGTAAGGCTGATAGATCCCGATGGGAGAGAAGTAGAAGCCAACCCCTATCTCTTATTTAATGGCACAACTCACAAATTTGAAATATGGGATGACAATAACACTCCCGATGATTATTCTGACGACTTACTATTAAGTCGACATAACGGGGGAAATAATGTCTCGCCAAAAAATAATCCAAAGGGGAATTGGGAAGATGGTATCTATCCCATGTTGAACACGGAAGGACCTCAAAAACATTATGACAACAAAGGTAATCCACTAACAGAAACTCACAATGGCAAAACAATTCCAATGGATTCAAAGGATGGCGCTTATGGTGAATATGGAATCTTTTGCGCGCAGAACTTTATTCAAGATGATGGAAGGCCACGAGAAGGTATGGGTGTGCATGCGGGTAGAAGTGTAACAGAACAGAGCGTTGTAAACAGTTTTACACTCGGATGTATTAGAGTTACTCCCGAAACCATGGAGGCTATCATAGATGCGATTGAAAATTTTGGTTCTCTTACAAATATTGTTGTACAGAATAACCGTCCTTCTTCAAAAAGTTCGGAAGCCAATGCTATACATCCAGGAGGAGGAATACCTCAGATTATTTTAAACCCAGTTGAAATTAAACCATATTAAAATGAAACTATCTCGGTATCTAATATGTCTGTGTTTGGGAGTATTATTCTTATCATGCAAGGATGGCTCTCAAAAAATGAAAAAAACACATTCGGAACAATTATATGAGACTCTGAAAGATTCTGTTTCTCTGGAAGAATTATGTCACCCCAATATAGATACTCTTCTGTTATGGGAAAATGGAGTGTTTTTAGACAGGAGAAAGAGTACCCGTGACTATAAAGCACTCTTGTTATCATATTGTCACCAAAATACGTTGACAGCAAAGGATATAGAGATATTGTATCCTGTCTCTGTTGAAGAAATGAATTGGTTTTATTCACAACTCTCATCCAAAGACACGTTTATTCAGGAAAGAATGAGCAGAATAGATACCCTAATGACATTATATGCAGATCAAGATAGCTTGTCTTGTTTACCTCGTTTTCTAAATATGTACTTTATCATGGATCCACAAGTCATAGACAGGGCGTGGATGGGTGATTGGAATCTTAACCGTGCAATGTATTCAGTAATACCAGATAATAAGCAAACATTCAAATCATATTATGATACTTTAAATAAAAAATATGATTGGTTAATACGAGAATGGATATATGCTTATCAAAATTTTTAATTAAGGGGCCAGAAAGGGGCAAGGGCCTTAATGCGCCAAGTGAGGACGAGGGAATGACACTTGTCACAGAGTAAAACCAACTGATTGATGAAACAACCAGCACATAAAACCTACAGGGTAAACCGCACGCAAACCGTGCGGTTTTACCCCTTCGTTTTCACTGGTGAAGTACCCTGTAAGGAAGTACGAACACCTTTAAATAGCATTACATTCAGTGAGCAACGCAACGAGGAAACCGGCTACGGCTACTGCGATGATTACCAGCCGCACGCTGTGAAGCGCATGTTCGACTATAAGAACGAAATGCTTTATGATATGCGCTGGGATGAAGCAGGAAACCTTGGACAGGTGAGCATGGGTAGGCCAGGCGAAATGTTTGAGAAGGGACGCTTCCTTTTCTGGACTGAAGACTGCTGTGGCTGCGAACACCGATTATGTCAATCCAATGTAGTGAGCAACCGTATGCATGCTGCCGTTGATGACAAATACTTCAGCTACTATGTCTACGACCACAGTGGGGAGCGCCGCCTGAAACTGACGGGTATCAACAAACAGCAGGATGTCAATGCCGACTTGATGGCTACTTATACTGTACTGAACGAGCCGACGCTCTATCCTTCTCCCTACATGGTGCTGAACAACAAGGGTTATACGAAGCATTACTATGCCGGAACGGAGCGCGTGGCCGCACGTCTCGGCGGTGGTGGACTGGATGTTTTCGGTAGCGATGAAAAACTCCAATCGAGGGCTGATAAATTGTTTATACAAAGCCTCGATCAGGTGAATCTTCGTGTGCTTGGAGAGAACGACCTCGAATGCATTATGCACAATGAGTTTTCAACGGAGGTGTTCGGTAGGTGGATAGAGGGAATTCCTTGTCATGTGCGGGCAGAAGTCGCTGTTGATAACGGCCAGTTCAAGGAGATGGTCAACTCGATGTTGGACGATCCCAATCACGGGAAGGAGAAGGAGGTGTATTTCTACCATAGCGACCATCTTGGCAGCGCCAGCTGGATAACAGATAGCGCTGGTGTGGCGATACAGCACATCCAGTACCTGCCCTACGGTGAGCCGTACATCAACCAGCGTCCGTTTGGCTACAGCGAGAGGTTTACCTTCACCGGCAAGGAGCGCGACGAAGAAACCGGCTTTGGGTACTTCGGAGCCCGCTATATGGACCACGAGCTGATGACCATGTGGCTCAGCGTCGACCCGATGTCGGACAAGTACCCCAGCATTTCCCCCTATGCTTACTGTGCGTGGAATCCGGTGAGGTTGGTTGATCCGGATGGAAGAGAAATAGATGATTATTTCTCCTATACTGGAAAGTATTTGGGTTCAGATGACGCAAAGACGGACAATGTCAGAATTATTGAAGAATCTCTATGGGATAAATTAAGTGTCAATGGCACCATTGAACATACCTTAGGGAAAAATAATTCTAAAAGTTTTTCTTCCGCGCATTGTGAAATGTCAGAAGCTGAACAACTTGAAGTTTATCAGCATTATAACCCTACAAAGTGTGAATTATATTCAACATCAAGCAGAACTCATCCCGGAAATTCAGGAATGGTTACTAAAACTGAAAAGAAAAAAACTAGAATTGGCATTTATTTGAAAGATAATTTTAGGGGAATTAAAGTCGCGGATCATGCATTTGAAATAATAAACATGTTTGTGCATGAAAAGCGGCATGTTGTTAATGCTGGAAAAAGTCCTCACATGGCTGATTTTGAAGACGAAGCGTCTGCTTTTGACGCACAAGTTCATCATGATTCATGGATTCATTGCCGTCCTGAATATAAGCACGCCGTCACGGACTATGCAAGAGAGGTGACTTTTTTGGGTCTCTATATAGACTTATTTGACCCCTATGCTGACATATGGAATCATTAGCTCTACCATAAAAAATCCATCATGAAAAAGAATAAACTATATTTAACATTGTTAGTAATTCTAACGAGTTTACCTGCCAGAAGCCAAGTGTCCATTTCAATTGATAGTATTATATTAGACGGTGCTGTCGAAATTAAGGATAGTGATGCATACATTAGTGGTTTTGGCAAAGGGCCAGTTGCCACAATAATGATTTCCATCACAAATGAATCCTCGGACGCACTAATAATACACCAGCACCGTGATTACCAACTATACTGTGAATACCTCTACGATGGAACATGGCATAAGTCTATAGATTTATTTTTATCTATAGATAACGAAGAAAGACTTTTCTCTATACCGAAAGGATGTAGCCATAGTGAGACTCTCTCCACTAGTCTTTTTCTCCCTTGTGATACTGTAGAAATGGATGATGTCGTTATTTGCGATCACTTACCTAAGCTAAATGAAGTTTTATCATCATTTCGGATTGTCTTTTGTTATAAAAACAGGAAATATGTATCCCAAACAAGAAACATTATAAAAAGGGGAAGCTCATTTTTCCTTGAAAATTAATAGATGGCAATTCCAATGGGAGGGAAAGAGGACTGGCCTCAGCCTCCAATAACAATAACTTATTGATTACGCCAGCACATAAAACCGAAGGGGTAGACCGCACGAAAACCGTGCGGTTTTACCCCTTTGTTTTCACTGTTGAAGTACCCTGTAAGGAAGGACGAACACCTTTGAATAGCATTACATTCAGCGAGGAACGCAACGAGGAAACCTGTTACGGCTATTGCAACGAGTACCAGCCGCACGCTGTGAAACGCATGTTCGACCATGAGAACGGCCTGCTTTATGATATGCGCTGGGATGAGGCAGGAAACCTTGGACAGGTGAGCATGGGTAAGCCAGGCGAAATGTTCGAGTGGGGACGCTTCCTCTTCTGGACGGAAGACAGCCGTATGCACGCTGCCGTTGATGAAAAATACTTCAGCTATTATGTCTACGACCACAGCGGGGAGCGCCGCCTGAAACTGACGGGTATCAACAAACAGCAGGATGTCAATGCCGACTTGATGGCTACTTATACTGTACTGAACGAGCCGACACTCTATCCCTCTCCCTACATGGTGCTGAGCAACAAGGGTTATACGAAGCATTACTATGCCGGAACGGAGCGCGTGGCCGCACGTCTCGGCGGCGGTGGACTGGACGCTCAACAGCATGTTATCGCCATCGACGACGATCTCCAGTGGAAGGCTGATAGATTGTTTAAACAAAGTCTCGAACAGGTGAATTATCGTGTGCTTGATGAGAACAAACTCGAATGCATAATGAATAATGAGTTTGCAAAGGAAGAGTTCGGTAAGAGGATAGACGGAATTCCTTATCAGGTGCGGTCGGATGTTAAAGTTGACAACTGGCAGTTCAAGGAGATGGTCAACTCTATGTTGGACGATCCCAATAACGGGAAGGAGAAGGAGGTGTTCTTCTACCATTCTGACCACCTTGGCAGCGCCAGCTGGATTACTGACAACAGAGGAATGGCGGTACAGCATATCCAGTACCTGCCCTACGGTGAGCCGTACATCAACCAGCATCCGTATGGCTACAGTGAGAGGTTTACCTTCACCGGCAAAGAGCGGGATGAGGAAACGGGCTACGGATACTTCGGTGCCCGCTATATGGACCACGAGTTGATGACCATGTGGCTGTCTGTTGACCCGATGGCAGACAAGTATCCAAACATTAGTCCTTATGCCTATTGTGCTTGGAATCCCGTAAAGTTGGTGGACCCGGATGGAAATGAAGCCATGACAAATGACGATTGGTATAAATCAACGACAAAGAATAGTAATGGTGATTATTCTGTATTTTGGAGCCCCGAGAATGCTCAGACCATTTCCGTTAACGGAGAGACATATACAAACATTGGCTCATCCTATATTCATTCTACAGAGCAGGGCGTGACTTTTTATGAGCAAAACTCTGTTACGGCTTTTTTCCCATATCTTCCTGTCAAAGATTTAAGCCTAAGCGACAAAGGTACGGATTTTTTGTTTGGGAACGAGGGTGTGAGGTTAAAACCATACAATGACTCAAAAGGATATGCAACAATTGGAGTGGGACATCTAATTGCAAAAAGAAACGTTACAGAACAAGACAAAAGAAACTGGAGCGGTTTTACTCAATCAGACGCTATTAATTTATTTCAACAAGATGTACAATCTTTTGAGAATGGAATTAAATCATCGGTTAATGTAAATTTGACCCAGTATCAATATGATGCAATCGTTTCATTCGCGTTTAATATTGGAATGGGAAATTTTAAAAAATCGGAATTCCTGATGTCTTTAAATAATGGGAATTATAATGGGAATTTAATGATGAATTTCCATCGTCCCCCAGAGATTGTCCCAAGAAGGCAGAGGGAAGTCAATCTATTTAATGATGCGACATATTAACATCTGCAAATATCCCCTTGTTATATTTGATCCAATACTTAATCCGTTAATTAATAGTTTAATATAATGAAAAAAATTGTTTTGATTGTATTTTCTCTTTGTTTCTTGATGAACACGTCAAGGTGTACACATCAAAAGCAAATTGTTGTATGTTGCCCTGAGAGCGAAGAACTTGCTGGAGAATGGTTTACACCACATGCTGCTTTTGTAAAAATAGTATTGAAAGATAATGGCTCCTTTGATTTCTTCAATTATGATTCAGTTTCTAGTCGCGTGGTTTGTATAGAAGGAAAATATGAAAAAGATAAAAACAAAATTATTTTATTGTTTCAAGATAAAAATCAAATTAATCTCTCTATATCGTGCGATGAAGTTGGCAACTATTATTTAAAAAATGAGGACTTTTATTTTGTAAAAAATGATTAGAAGGATATCCGTCAATGCTATATCTACTATGCGGACTCCTATTAAGCCAGAGAAAACAACGGACGATTGATTATATTAGCACATACAACAGAAGGGGTAAACCGCACGAAAACCGTGCGGTTTTACCCCTTTGTTTCCACTGGCAATGGTGCAAGTTCCAGAGGAACGCGCAGAACTGACAACGCGCGTGGCCAGCTTGAGACCGGGCGCTTCCTCTTCTGGACGGAAGACTGCTGTGGCTGCGAACACCGATTATGTCAATCCAATGTAGTGAGCAACCGTATGCACGCTGCCGTTGATGAAAAATACTTCAGCTACTATGTCTACGACCACAGCGGGGGGAGTTGCGCAAGTCGAGAGCAGAGCCAAGCTTGCTTGAGCTATGCCGAGATGGAGCAACGTAGACGAAGTCAACGCCGCCTGAAACATCATTACGACGGCATCCGCCAAACTTTCCACGACTGCATCGGAGCCGACCCGTGTGGGAATTGCGTCGGATGCAGATGGAATTTTGAAGTGATAATTGTATTTTATTTACGTAGTTTGTTTATTTTGTGTAATTTTGCAGCGTGTTTGTTCAAAATAATTGCTTGTTCAGAAATTTTGAACAACAATGGAAGAGGCGTCCTATGGATGTAATTTAGCATCAAAAAATATGACTTTTTTGGAATCTATTCCCAAAAAGTCATAACTTTTTTGGAGTTAATTCCCAAAAAGTTGTATATTTGCATCGTAAATATACGGTATTATGATTAGTCGTTTCCTTTCAAAAACAATTGAGGACAAGTTATTTAAAGGCAAAGTTATTGTACTTTTAGGTGCTAGACAAGTGGGAAAAACCACCTTGCTAAAACAAATTCTGACAAAAAGCGAAGAGGTATTATGGTTGAATGGTGACGAAATGCAAGTACAAAACCTTTTCAACAATGCGTCGGCAGACAGACTTATTTCAGAGTTTGGGAACAACAAGATAGTGATACTGGACGAGGCTCAACGCATAAAGGACATCGGACTACGACTGAAGCTGCTTGCTGACTCGGATAGCGACATACAAGTGATTGCCACAGGCAGTTCGTCGTTCGACTTGGCAAACAAGGTGAACGAGCCGCTGACGGGCAGGAAATGGGAATATCGGATGTTCCCCCTGTCGTTTGGCGAGATGGTGGCACATCACGGGAAAATGAAAGAGATGCGCATGTTGCCCCGCCGTATCGTCTACGGCTACTACCCCGAGGTGGTGATGAACGACGGGAACGAGGTGGAGATACTCAAGCTGTTGACGGATGCCTATCTGTATAAAGACATTCTTTCGTGGGAAAACATCAAGCACCCCGACAAACTACAGACCCTCCTGCGTGCCCTTGCCTATCAGGTGGGGTCTCAGGTGTCGTTCAACGAATTAAGCCAGATGTGCTCACTCGACAACAAGACTGTGGAGCGATATGTCACCCTCTTGGAGCAATGCTACATCATCTTCCGATTACCCTCCTTCTCACGCAATCTGCGTCACGAACTAAAGTCGAGCCGCAAAATATATTTCTATGACAATGGCATACGCAATGCTTTGATTGCCGACTTCAATGCTCCCGAGATCAGACAAGACATAGGAGCCCTGTGGGAGAATTATGTCATTGCAGAGCGTATGAAGAGCAATGAATACCACCGCCGGTGGGTGAACACGTACTTCTGGCGTACGAAGCAACAGCAGGAAGTGGACTATCTGGAAGAGGGTGGTGGAAAACTAAGCGCATACGAGATAAAATGGAACCCGCGCACCAAAGCATCTCTTACCAAGACCTTCGCCGAAGCCTATCCAAATACCGAACTACAGGTTATCACTCCCGAAAACATAACTGACTTTCTAATTTAGGTCGTCCCGTATGGCACAGATATTTGAACCATGAAAATACAATTTGTTAGCGACCTGCACCTGGAATTTCCAGAGAACCGTGCCTATCTTGCGGAGCATCCGTTGGACGTGACGGGCGACGCCTCGACGGTCGACGTGAACGCATGGGAGCAGCACACCTACGGCTGCCTCGACCATGTCACCCTCTACCCCTCGCCCTACATGGTGCTGACCGAGCAAGGCTATACCAACGTTACGGAAGTCGAGAGCAGAGCAAGCTCGCTTGCTTTGCCGAGATGCAGTAACGTCACGGAACGTAAGCACTACTATGCCGGAACCGACCTTTGCGCAAGTCGAGAGCAGAGCCAAGCTTGCTTGAGCTATGCCGAGACGAAGCAAAGCGTGCGAAGCAACCATCTCGGCAGTGCCAGCTGGATTACTGACAGCATCGGCATTCCGATTCAGCACCTGCAGTATCTGCCCTACGGCGAGCCGTACATCAACCAACGCGCTGCTGGCACTACCTACAGCGAGCGCTTCCGCTTCACCGGCAAGCACGCCGTAAGGGGTGGCGAATACCGCTGAATGAAATCAAATACAATGAGCAACGCGACGCCCTTCGCCTTAATCCGCAAAGTGGGGGACTTTGCGGGGCTCGGCTCACAAGTCCACAGGACTTGCTCACAGGCTACGGCTACTTGCCTCGGCAGGCTCGGCAGGCACACCACGGCGCCCGCTATATGGACCACGAACTGATGACCATGTGGCTCAGCGTCGACCCGATGGCTGATAAGTATCCGAGCATCAGTCCTTATGCCTACTGCGCTTGGAATCCTGTTTGCCGTAGGCTTTTTATAGGAAACACAATAAATTGTGGCAAGAGTTGTTATTGAAATATGGAATCTCAAAATGTGGAATATAAGCAGTCCTGGAAGGACGAATACCTTAAATGGATTTGTGGCTTCGCCAATGCACAAGGTGGCACCCTATATATCGGCATCGACGACAATGGCAATGTCATCGGCATAAACGATGCCGAGAAACTCCTAGAAGACATACCCAACAAAGTAGTCAACTATATGGGTATTGTGGCCGACGTGGATTTGTTCCTAGAAAACGGGAAAGAATATATTCGGATTTCAGTTTTGCCAAGCAATACACCTATCTCTTATCACGGCAAGCTATACTACCGTTCAGGAAGCACCCTGCAGGAACTAAACAGCACGGCAGCCCAGAACTTCCTGATGAAGAAAACGGGTGCAACATGGGACACCCAGATTGTCGAGTATGCCTCATTGAATGATATTGACAAGTCGGCAATTGACTACTTTTTGAGAAAGGGTATAGACAATGGCAGGCTTACTAATGAAGCAAAAAACGACAGCCTACAGAAAATCCTCACCAACCTCAGATTGATGGATAATGACGGCCGTTTGACAATGGCCGCACTTATGCTGTTCGGGAAAGATCCTCAACGTTTTTGTCTGAATGCCCGTTTCAAAATTGGCCGTTTTGGCAGGAATGGCGGTGAACTATTCACCCAAGACTTAATCGAGTGCAACCTTATACAGATGGCCGACAAGGTTATGTCCATACTAAGCGACAAGTATTTGGTTCGCCCTATCCATTATGAAGGGCTTCAACGCATCGAGCCGCTTGAAATACCGGAAACAGGTCTTCGTGAACTAATTTATAACGCAATCATTCACAAGTCGTATGATGGCCCTGACATACAAATGAAAGTTTTTGACGACCGCATATCCCTGTGGAATTATGGCATGCTGCCGGAAGGCATCACCATCGAAAATATGTTTTCTGAACACAGTTCAATGCCAAGAAACAGACTGATAGCAAACGCGTTCTATTTGGCTGGCTTTATAGAAGCATGGGGACGAGGGTTTGAGATTGTGGCAGATACCTTCAGAAAGAAAGAACTGGAAGTGCCGACATTCAAAGAGGAGTTTGGCGGACTGACCGTAACGATTAAACGTGAAGTTTTCGCCGCAATCCAGAACGGTGGCCGTATTGATGACAAAACGGGCAAGATTGTCAAGAATGGCAGTCTTGACGGTGGGAATGTCGTAAGTGATGTCGTAAGTTTGTCGCAAGTATATCTCACAGAGCGTCAGAAGATAATATGCCAAATGATCGAGGATAACCCTTCTGTTTCGAGCAAGCAAATGTCGCAAGTGTTGTCGGTAGAT
>Ga0310694_10007330_pt1 | contig 10359 bp, 5 predicted proteins | sample 174DNAGHGhighgp2_FD_203884 | JGI IMG/M metagenome (GOLD analysis project Ga0310694, IMG submission 203884) | Sheep rumen microbial communities from Palmerston North, Manawatu-Wanganui, New Zealand - 1742 DNA GHGhigh gp2 (v2) (version 2) | ecosystem: Host-associated > Mammals > Digestive system >... | reverse complement strand
TTTCCAGTACATCCACTCAACATCCGTATCACCAAACGCCGAAGCTCCCTTGCATGTGCCGAAGTTGGCGTCAGTAACATCGCCGTTCCAGATATCCATCGTACAGGTCACACCTTCTCCAGGATTGCCCGGCGATGCATAATCGCCATTGATGCGATAGTCATGCACTGTACCTTTGATGCGACTCAAGGCCTTATCATCCATCAAGAATATATAGTAGTCCGATCCCTCCAGATACTGCTCAAATGAGGTTGTCGTACCACCTTGTCCACTCTGACCGCCAGCATTACCTACCGTAACAACACATGTCGCAACTTTCGACCCTGCAGCCGCAGCTACTACTGCCACACCATCGGCTATGCCGGTCACTTGTCCGTTCACGACCACTGCTACAGCCGGATTCGAGCTACTCCATTCTACAGTAGCGGCATTTTTAGGTTCAACGGTTGCCACCAGAGTTACTGAAGCCCCAACGGCTAACTGCAATGTCTCACGATCAAGACTAACAGCCTCCACACTTACAGCCGGGGTTGGTACGTTCGGCTCTGTGCAGGCAAACAGCCCAAAAACTGCAAAAGCAATAATTACATATTTTTTCATAGTATAAAACATTTATTGTACACGATTACCCAATACGTCATAGGCAGCACCATCACGCAGCAGATATATCACACCGTCACGCAGCACCTTGGCAGCCGGAACGGCAGTGCTGAGAGTCTGAACGGCAGACGTTCCTTCCGGCTCAATTGCATCGGAAGCCGACGGACAAACGAACGACTCACCGGCATCACCTCGCTGATAGATACGAATCCAATCGATGTACATCGAGCGCGGACCGTCAGCCAGGGCTGTGATCTTGTTTACGTCATAAATGCCCGGGAAATTACCTCCGACAGCCACATTGGCAATGATAAAGTTCGGCTTGCCAAACACAAGGCTGCGGTCGTAGTCGGGATTATCGTTCGGCTCGAGGTCAGCGTGGAAGTACGCATCGTTCTCGGGGTGCGAATCGAGGTCCATATACATATCAATGGATGTAGGTGTCCAGATCATCGTAACGATATGGAACGTATCCTCAACCGAATACGGCCATGTTACTGCATGGGCATCGCTCCATACAGCGTCCCACTTTGAGCCGACATGCATAGCACCGTTGAAGTAGCGGTCCTGTGTTCCCTTGTTGAACGCGCTCTGGTGTCCAAGCTCAATGATATCCGTCTCGCCACAACGCGGCCAGCCTACCTGCTTGTAGTTGTTACCCATCTGCCAGAATGCAGGCCAGAGGCCGTTGGCAGTCTGCGGGAACTTGATACGCGCATCAATGCGGCCAAAGGTGTAATACGCCTTACTCTGCGTATTGACACGCCCGGAGGTACATTGCTTGCCGCCAAACGACTCTTTCGTTGCGGTGAGGATGAGACAGTGCTTGCCGGTAGTAGGCTCAACGCCTAACTTGACACCGCGGTCGCAGTAATACTGCAACTCGTTGTTGCCGCCTCCGTCTCCATTGGTTTCAATGTTCCAGACTTGGGTATCGAGTGCTCCATCCGTGAAATCCTCGTTCCAGACGAGTTGGTAATCCTGCGCAACAGACAGCTGAGAAATAGAAAAGATTACTGCCATGCAGAACAATATGGAATAATTCTGCTGTTTCATATCAATCAAAAATCATCCAATGAATATTTGTGTTACCTGAATTATTTACAATCCTTACAGTATGCTTGCCTTTGGGCAGAGCAACATTTGCCGTAGCTATCTGCCACTGCTCGTCGGCACAACGCGGCAGTTCTATTTCTGTTGCCGCTACGCCATCAATTACGACCTGTATCTTTGATTTGGAGTAGGCCAAATAGCACAGATTGATTGTCTTATAGTTCTTATCTGCCTCAACTTGATATTCCACCCATTTGCCTGAAGTGAAATTGGTCATATACAATGTTCTGTACGCATCATTGGCGGGCATGAATCGCGGTGCTGTGGCAGCTTGCTCACTCACCGGACTGCAAACTCTTGAGCATGTATTCATCAGTATATGCTTGCCTGCATTCAACCATGTTGTTTGGTCTAACGAACTGAGCGAAGTATATATCAGACCTTGTGAACTCAGGGTATATGGGTCGGTCTTGGTCAGCAACTGATTCCATGGCTTATTGGTTATGCTACCATTACCCCGAGCCAGGAACCACGCATATCGCTCCACACGCGGGTCGGACTCCAGCATAAGCACCGTTTCGGACATATATTCCAACTGCGACTTCTCATCGGTAACCGGCGCCTCCCATCCGCAGAACTCAGTCATCCAGATAGGTTTGCCATACTTGTCGAATCTGTCGATAAACGACTTCATGGCTCCAGCACTACCCATATAGCAGTGGAGTGCAATAGCACAGACATCATCTTTCGAAACCTGCGGGCAGGCAAAGAACTCATCCAGCCACTTGACAGGATCAGAGTAGCCGGGCAGCGTTCCGTAGTTCATTGCAGGAGACACTATTTGCAGTCCGAGTCCGGCAGCAAACGACTTGAGTTTACCCCATTGTGCCGCAGCCTCGGTAGGAGTCATTCGCGCCTGATCGCTGAGGTTAGGCTCGTTGTATGCCAGGATATATTTGCAGTTGGGGTGTGCAGATACAAATTGGGTGATACGCTCCTCATTATAGGAAGCGTTCCACGCCATCGGCACAAAATCAATGTCGTACTTCACGAACTCTGCATCTAACGCATCGGACGGCGCAGGTCCCCAGTTGTACAGCCACGACAAACCCGGCTCCAGGATTGCCACATCCTCGACATAGAACGGATTGGAGAATCCTACACCGCGCTTTTTCGACTTAGGCAATCGGAGCACTGCGTCCGACAGATTGTCTTTTGGAGTTATTTCACGGGTCTGTCCCTCGTCAACGATTACCACACATTGAGCCGAAGCCGATCCTGCTTTGGCAATGACAGTGGTTGAGCCTTCGCCTACTGCGGTGATAATACCGCTAAAGACAACAGCGACCTGTTCGTCTTCCGAGATCCACTCGACAGCAGTACCTTTTGGACTGACAACAGCCTCAATGATCGTATCTTGACCTACTTGCAACACGACCATCGTGGCGGACAGATTGATACTCTGCTCCACGGTGTTGTGCGACCGGCACGCCATCAACAGCAATGCTGACAAACAGATTGAAATGATTTTCTTCATGCTTAGTTCAAACTTTTCTTATATACGCGTACCCAATCCACTTTCATCTGAACGGGGAATATATCAGTATTGATAGATCCACCCCACGATCCGCCGAGTGCGAGATTGAGAATGATATAGAACTTGTTGTCATAACTCGGGGAGTTATAGAACGGCCACTTCTCGAAGTCATGCTCGTTGGTAGGTTCGGAGGTAAATGCAGTCTCTTCGCCATCGATGGTGAAACGTATAGCGTCGCGGGTAAACATATAATACTCCAATATCTCAACGCCGAAGGTGTGCCAGTTGCCCTCCATTCCGTCGATATATTTACGCGAACTCCAGTTGTTACCTTTCGTTCCGTTGGTCAGACGCGTATGCAAGGCGTGTGAGATCATTGTAGGCTGTGAGCCGACGTGCTCCATTATATCTATCTCGCCACAGGTCGGCCATGTGCCTTTGTTACCTAACATCCAGAACGCAGGCCAGGTACCCTGACCGGACGGCAACCATATACGTGCCTCCACTTTGACGTATGCAAACTCATGCTTCCCCTTGGTTTGGATACGACCGGAGGTATAACTCTTGTTCTGATAATCCTCTTTGTGCGCCTCAATGATCAAGCAACCGTCCTCAATACGCAGGTTCTTCTGTCGATCGGTATAGTATTGCGCCTCACCGTTGCCGCCACCTTGACCGTTCACCTCGATGTTCCAATCAGCAGTATTCAGCGAAGTGCCGTCAAACTCATCTGCCCATATCAGTTTGTACTCACCCTGATACGAACCGCCCTGCTGAATAACAATAACGGTGCTCTGTGCCTTTCTGCCCTGTGCATCGGTAGCGACGATCTGCGTCTTACCATCTTTTACGCCGGTCACCAGACCTGTCTGGTCAACCGTAGCGATTGCTGCATCAGCAGACGACCAGGTTACTTTCGTTTCAGGCACGACGCTCAGCTGTTGCGTCTTTTTCACCTCAACGGTAAACGAAGATTTGTTGATCGAGAAATTGGCATCGCCACCGCCTTCCACTACAAACACCATACATGTAGCCGATGCAGATCCTATGCGGGCTGTGACGGTTGTTTCACCTTCAGCCTTGGCAGTCACAATACCCGCCATTACAGTGGCAACCGATTCATCGGAAGACTCCCAGGTTATTGTACCTGCAGCACCTGTCACTTCGGCTTCGATTACATCCGCTTCACCTACTGACAACTGCATAAGGGTTGGAGTGAGTTTGATAGATGCGGTATCTACCTTCGGCTCGTTACATGCCACACAACTTGCCATAGCAAGGAGAAACAGTATGAATTGCTTAACTTTCATAGATTTGTTATTTATTAGAACCACAAGGGACACCCAAGTCCCCTGTGGCAAAAGGTACAAAAATTACTTTTTGTAGATGAACGCTGCGTCAAACTGCAGGATAGCACCGGTAGTACCACCACTCAGGAAGCCGAATACATTCAAGCCCTTAGTATTGTTGTCGCCATATACAAGACCTTGGTCAATCAGAGACTTCATGCTAATCTCGATCTCGCCCCAGCTACCGTCACGTTTAAAGTTAGCCATCGGCGCATACTCAGTGCCATTGTCAACGAACGATGACGCACCGATGCATACTTTACCCGAGCCTGATGTGCCGTCCAAGAAGAGCAGATGGGTGGTGTTGTCCGTGGACTTCATAGCCAGGTGCAGATAGTACTCTTCCGGAGCGTTCATGATAGCAGCCAGTTTGTTCAGAGCCTCAATGTCGTCGCAAGCGTAAGCGCAACCTGACCAACCTACAGTGGTAACTGTCAGCGAAACCCAACCTTCAGCCTCACCATAGAAGTTCTTGCCGGAAGTCTCACCTGCTGCGTACGTATTTTCCCAAACCCAGAGGTTCTTCTTGTCGCTATCCGGACGGAAATCAGCCACGATCTTGTCAGCAATCTGCTCAGCAGCCTTACCGCCAAGTTGGAATACGAAATACTCGCTACCCTTCAGCGACGGGTGATTGATCTCGTCACCACCGGGAGTGGCACCACCGGTAACGGTGATAGTAGCCTCAGCCGAAATCTCGCCTACAGCAGCAGTGATTTTTGCCTCACCTGCAGCAACACCGGTAACTACGCCGTTGGCAACGGTAGCTACAGATTCGTTGCTGGACTTCCAAGTCAGTTCAGAAGCTTTTTCCTCAGGAGTAACAGAAGCCGCGAGGGTAACAGTCTCACCAACAGCAATCTTGGCAACTACAGGAGCAATAGTAACAACAGTCTGACCTTCCTCAAACACAGTCACTTTGCAGCGAGCAGTCTTGGTGTCAGCGGTAGCAACGATGTAAGCGTCACCAACCTCTACAGCTGTAACGATACCGTCCAGAACGGTGGCTACAGCCTCGTTTGAACTCTGCCACTTAACGGTAGCAGCACCGGCGGGATCAACAGTAGCCTTAAGTTCTGCTGTCTCACCTTTCTTGATCTGCAGCACTTCTTTGTCCAATTTCACGGAATTAACCGTTACATCCTTTGTCGGGTCAGTCTTGGGATCAGATTTGCAACCGACAAGTGCCAGTGCTGCAAGAGCAATTGCTAAAAACTTGTTTGTTTTCATAAAATTAATAAATTAAAGGGTTAATAGATTATGGTTAACAATTCAGTTACCTCTTAGTTATAATACGGGTTTTGCTCCATCTTTTCGGGGTTGAGCAATATCTCGTCATATGGGATAGGCAGGATCTCGTGCTTACCTTTCTGGAATCCTGCGCCCAGTTTTACTTGTGCCTGATACTCGGCACTCTCGGTAGCCTCGTAGGCAGTGATGGTCTCGTACGCAATGTTCCAGCGCACGATATCGAACCAGCGATGTCCCTCCATAGCCAATTCGCAACGGCGCTCGTGGCGCAAGGCAGCATCTGTGGCGGCATCGATGTCAGCCAGACCTACACGTGCGCGAACTTTATTTATATAATCTTTCGCCGTACCTGCATCACCTGCGCCCAGGCAAGCCTCAGCATACATCAGCAGCACGTCGGCATAACGGATCTGACGGTTGTTGAGCGGACCGCGGCTGGCGTGGAGTCCCCACTGGCCAAAGCCGCAACCGGCATACGTAGAGTCGCGGTACATACCATACTTGTTGTTCAGCATCTTGTTGCCGAGGTAGTATTCTACAGCAGGTGTTTCCATCAGTTCGTCCTTCGGCACAAGGATAGCTACATCACGACGCGGGTCACCGGCCTCGAATTCGTCGTACAGGTTCTGTGACGGGTGGTTGAAGCCCCAGCCGCCGCCAATGAGCGACGAACGGCTACGTACCAGAATCTGCGTGAATGAACCGGCAGTAAAACCGAATCCCTCACCGTAATCGCCCCAGGGCACCTCAGCATACTGAATCTCAAACACGGACTCTATACCGTTTTCACCGTCAAGGGTGAAGTTATCCTCAAAGTTCGGGCAGAGGTCGTACTCGCCACCACCAATGATCTTTTCGCCCCAGGTCTTGGCATCGGCATAACATGTAGCCGCGCTCTTGCTCAGACTGTATGTCTGCCAGTATGGTGAAGCCATATACAGGTTGACTTTCATCAGCATTGCTTGTGCAGCACCCTTGGTAGCACGACCGGCATCGGTTGCGTCATACTTGCTCTTCTCCCACAATCCGGCTTCCGCCTTGGTGAGGTCAGCGAGTATCTGCGTGAAAACAGCATCAACCGAAGCACGGGGCTGACCCCACTCGTCAGAACTATCCACCACCTTCAGTACCAGAGGCACACCGGCATATACGCGCACAAGGCGGAAATAGTAGTATGCACGCAGGTAGTAGGCTTCTGCCAGCAGACGCGCTTTCATATCGGCGGTAAATGTTTCATCTACGCCTACCTCCATCCCCTCAATATACTTGAGTGCCAGGTTACAACGTGCTATACCTTGGTATTGCGCACGATAGAAATCCTTGAGCAGCCCGTTGCCCGAAGTGGTACGCCAGTTCTCAAAGTCGTAGGCATCACCCATATCCGTAGTGCTACCGCCGCCCTTGAGCGCGTCATCGCTCAATACATCGCCGAAGAACCACTCCGAGAAGTAGGTACCATTATACTCCCACATCAGCGGCACATAGCAGGCTGTAACATTTTGAACTGCGGCAGATGTTGATGTATAATAATCTTCTAACAAGTCTGTACCGGGTTCAATCTCTGTAAGATAATCTTTACAACTTGTAAGGCAGACAGCTACACCCAATGATAAAAGACCGGTAAGTAGTTTCCCATACGAACGAGTTCTATGAGAACCCTGCACGCTCAAAGACAAAAGTTTATTTACAATATTCTTTTTCATAACAGTGTCCCTTTCCATTAGAAGTTAGCGTTAAGACCAAAAGTGAACGTACGCGATTGCGGATAGTTACCGTAATCGACACCGCCGCCAACCTCGGGATCGTAGCCCGTATATTTGGTGATGGTGAACAGGTTACTTGCAGTCACGTAGAAACGCAGACGGCTGATATGCGCCTTTTTGGTAATCTCGGCAGGCAGCGTGTAACCGATCTGCGCATTTTTCAGACGCAGATATCCGCCACTCTCAAGGAATCGAGTCGAGTTCGCCATATTCGTCGGTGCACCCAGCGGATTAGGAATCGTACCGTTGAGGTTCTCGAGTTGCGTGTAATCGACATTCTGGTCGAGCATTGCATTACGAACCAGGCTGTTGTAACCTACCCAAACCTGATCCTTCATATATGTTGCCAACGCATTGGCTGAGCCATCGCCCTCCAGGCGCTCACGCAGAGCGTTGTAAATCTGGTTACCCCATATACCCTGGAAGAACAATTGGATATCCACGCCGTAGAATTCAGCACCGAGATTGATACCATAAGTGAGTTTCGGGAAAGCGTTGCCCAGATACACTGCATCATTGTCGTCAATCAAGCCATCACCGTTCTGATCTTTGTAGCGCGAGTCACCTGCGTGCATACCCGACATGTTCGGCACATGCGCAGCGGCCTCGGCATCCGATGCATAAACGCCTTCATACTCATAGCCCCAGAAGGAGTTCAGCGGCATTCCAAGATCGGTCTTGGTGCGATCACCCCATAGCGGCGAACCACCATTGAGTTTGGTCAGTTCGTTGTGCAGGTAACTCAGGTTACCGCCGATGTTATAGTGCACCTTACCCACCTGGTTCTCGTGGTTGAGGGTGATCTCGACACCTTCGTTACGGATGTTACCTACGTTGCGAACCATTGTGTAGCGGTTACCTACGTGTGCCGGAGCGTTTACGGGCAGCAAAGCGTCCAGTGTGTTACGCTGAAAATAGTCAATTGCACCGCTAAGTTTTCCGTTCCAGAAGCTGAAGTCAACACCTGCGTCCCACTGCTCGTTGGTCTCCCACTTGCCATCACGATCGATCTGTGTGAGTACGGTTGCTCCGAACGCTGCATTGTCCTGCACATTGCCGAACGGATAGCCGTAGAACACCTTGTCACCCGATCCCATGGTCAACTGGAAGGCATTAGCCGGCACACCATCGTTACCCACCTGACCGTAACCGGCACGGAACTTCAGGTTATCCAGCCACTTGAGTTCCAGATTACGCATAAACGGTTCTTCGCTCAGGCGCCACGCCAAAGCCATTGATGGGAAGAATCCCCAAGGCTGCTTGGTGAACTTGCTGGATGCATCAGCACGGAAGTTAACCGTAACCATATATCGGCTGTCGTAGCTATAGAACGCACGCCCCAGGAACGACAACCGACGTTCACGTCTGACGCTGTCACCACCCAATTTGTCCTCTGTAGTCTTGAAAGCAAACCAGTTGCTGGGGATCGGGTTCAGGATATTGGCACCCGAAGCACTGAGCACATACTCGTTGTACTCCGACCAGGTCTGACCTGCCATTATACTGAAGTTGTGCTTGCCGATCTGTTTGGCGTAAGTCAGCGTCGTTTCCTCCAGCAGCGTGCAGTAGCGCCCCATCAAGGTGGAGAGGAAGTTATCCTCGCTGTAGTTGTAACTGGTGTAAATGTTCGGATAAGTGAAACCTTTGTTACGCGCAATGTTGTAGTCCACCGAGAACGAGGACTTCAGCGTCAAGCCATCAACAGGTTTGATCTCCAGATAGATGTCACCCACGGCGCGTTCCGACTTGGAAGACGGCTCGGAGTTATATACCATCTGATAGGGGTTAGTAACGTTCTTGAAGTTCGAGCCAGCCGAATAACGGCCAGACAAATCATCGCCTGCAGCGTTCACTGCACCCTTGGGATAATACACCGGATCCCACTGACCCATAGCTAATGCTGCCGACAGAACAGAAGCACCGGCAGACGAACTGTTGTTCATCGCATTACGACCACCCTGTACTACGATATTGAAGTGTTCGCCTATCTTCAACCATTTGAAGATATTGTAATCAGAGTTCAGACGAATGGTGAAACGGTTGTAGTTGCTGCCGATGATCGTACCGTCCTGGCTGAAATAGGAGGCAGACAGAGCGTAGTGGCCTTTGTCGCTACCACCATCAATTGACAGGTTATAGTTGTGCATAAACGCGTTCTTGTGGAACACTTCGTCCTGCCAATCGGTCTCTTGTGCCGAATAGTCAAAATTGGTAGGATAGAACTTCGATGTACCCAGTTTCCAATCTTGCAGCCACGTAGCAAAGCCGTCGTTCAGATATTCGGCAATCTCACCTGCGCCGTTACGCATAGCACCTATACGCAGTTCGGTCATTACCTGGTCACGACTGTTCATCAGGTCGAGTTTACGCCAGCGGTTCTGGAATCCCCAGTAGGCATCAAAGCTGACGTTCACCTTGCCTTCGCCACCGGTCTTGGTGGAGATAAGTATCACACCGTTGGCACCTCGGCTACCGTAGATAGCGGTGGCAGAGGCGTCCTTCAAGATCTCCATCGAGGCAATGTCGTTCGGAGCAAGGAACTTGATGTCACCCGTGATCACTCCATCGACCACATACAACGGTTCATTGCCGCCCATAGCCGAACCTATACCTCGGATACGAATTGTTGCACCTTCACCGGGCTGACCGCTACCTGTCGTAACCGTCACACCGGCTGCCCTACCCTGCAACGCCTGATCGATACCTGCGGCAGGTGTCTTGGTCAACTGCTCGGCTTTGACCGAAGTGATAGCACCTGTCAGGTCAGACTTCTTCATTGTACCGTAACCGATGGCTACGACCTCAT
>Ga0310694_10007323_pt1 | contig 10366 bp, 11 predicted proteins | sample 174DNAGHGhighgp2_FD_203884 | JGI IMG/M metagenome (GOLD analysis project Ga0310694, IMG submission 203884) | Sheep rumen microbial communities from Palmerston North, Manawatu-Wanganui, New Zealand - 1742 DNA GHGhigh gp2 (v2) (version 2) | ecosystem: Host-associated > Mammals > Digestive system... | reverse complement strand
GCATTGGAGCCGGAACAGGTGCTCCAGCTTGCGGGCGAACAGCTCGAAGAAGCGCTGAAGAACGACAACCCGGAGGGTTATACGATCTATAACTTCAATGATCTGATGGATAAGTTCATGACCGAACAGGGTAACTTTATGAGCGACTCGTCGCAGTATCGTACGCGTACCCACTACGGCAACCTCTATCTGTTCTCCGTGGATACGCTGCCGACGAACGGCCCCGGTATCTATATCCGCGGACGTGTAGGAACCGATGATTACGGCGGAAACTTCTACAAATCACTCGTGCTGCAGCAAGTGAACGACTGGATGGACAACGAGAAACCGATCGAGCAGCAGTGTCTGCGTGTGTCGGTGGATCTGGGATCGGCAAACGGTCAGTACCCGCAAGGTCAGGAGATCCTGATCCGCTGCAACGGTCTGGCTATCGGTCGTTATGCCAACGAGCCGCAGTTGTGTATCCCGACGTACAACAACAACATCTACGCGAACTCCGCTTCGGAGAAAGTGGGATGGGCAGCCGGACGTATCCCTTCGAGCGTCTTCCGCAAAGTGACCTTCCTGATCGGTACCCCGGATAAGGGCAAGCTGGTGTTCGAGAAAATGACGCTGGCGCAGTTGAAAGCCAAATACACCAACGATGCGATGTCCAAAGATGTAGTAGCTGCTCGTAAGATCGACGGCCGTCTGGTGAAGATCACCGGTGTACACTTCAACGGCAAGTGCAATAATAACGGCGACATGGTATCGCTCGTGAAGTACGATCCGGAGACCAATGAGGGTAACCCTGAGGTAAAAGACAGCTATGCAGCTGTGTTTGCTCCGACGACCGGTAACATCGGTTACCCGCAGTCCCGTTACGTAGAGGACGACGACAAGAACAAGATTCTGATCGGCGCTTCCGAGTATGCACGCTATGCGTACTACTATATCCCGTCCAAGAAGCATGTAGGCTCCATCACCGGTGTGCTGGGTTACTACATGGATAATCCGAAGTATGCGCCCGATGCGACCAACTGGTCCATCACGCCGTGTAACCTTGGTGACATTCTGCCTGAATGCCAACGTGAGGGCATGAATCCTCGCTGGGTACCGACAGAGTGGAAGGCAGGCGTTCCTCAACCGGAGGATGATTAAACGATGAACTGGCTGGACATAATATTGGTTCTGCCGCTTCTCGTCGGCCTCGTCAGAGGCTTGATGCGCGGGTTTATCTCCGAGGTCATCGCCATTCTGGTGGTGATCCTCGGAGTACTCGGCGCACGATACGCCGCCCCGGATTTCTCCGCGTGGCTGCTGACGCAGTTCGCTTGGCCGCAGGGTGTATGCGACGTGGTGGCTTACACGCTGATCTTTCTGGCGATTGCGATCCTACTCTCCATCTTCGCGAAGCTCGTGTCCAAACTGATGCGGGCCATCCATCTGGGCTGGGCGAACCGTCTGGCCGGTGGGGTGTTCGGCATCGCCAAATACGGGCTGCTCGTGCTGATGGTTGTTTTTGTACTGGACCGCACCAACGATGCCTTCCATTGGCTGGATGAGTCACCGTTGGTTCAGACATCCGTTATTTATCCCCATATGGTGGAAGCTACGCATGCGGTATTATCTTTCGCTGGGCAGTAATCTCGGCAACCGGGAACAGACGCTGCACGAGGCGGTGCGCCGCATCGGACAGCAGATAGGAACAGTGACGCGCTGTTCTTCTTTTTTCTATTCCGAGCCCTGGGGCTTCGAGAGTACGCATCCTTTCTGTAACCTCTGCTGCGCCGTGGAGACTGCGATGCAGCCGATGGAGGTATTAGCCGCTACGCAACAAATAGAGCGCGAGTTAGGCCGGACTCGAAAATCGATAATCGAGCATCGAAAATCTATCTATTCCGACCGCCCTATCGATATCGATATCATCCGCGCCTTCGACGATGCACAAAAAGAAATAGTGAGCAGTTCATCGCTACTCACTATACCCCATCCTCTTTATCAACAACGCGATTTCGTTGTCATCCCCTTACAGGAAATAATGCCGTAAAACCAAAAATATGCAGGTGCTGTTGATTTTTTTTATCAAATATTTGCATAATTCAAAAAAAAGCAGTACCTTTGCACCCGCTTTTGACTGAGAGTTACCAAGAAGAAAAGGAGAGTTGACTGAGTGGTCGAAAGTGCCGCACTCGAAATGCGGTGTACGCATTACGTCGTACCGGGGGTTCGAATCCCTCACTCTCCGCAAAAGAACGTTGAGAATCAAGCTTCTCAACGTTTTTTTATTGAAAATGAACGAAATAACAAACAAATCGAACGAAATGAACTGAAAAATAAGGCTCAAAACTGTGACGTATTTGTGACCTGTTTTTCATAACTGCCAAAGTGGTCACACTTTAATGTTTAACAAACTTTAAATGAACCACTTATGGCTACTTTAAATTTCTATTGCCGTCCATCCAAACAGGACAAGAAGGGGTTTGCTCCTATTGAAGTTTCCATTATCATCAGTGGAAACCGTACGTTTTATGCTTTACCACGTAAGGAAAAACCATGCGATTTTGCTAAAGCGGTTGAATCAAAGCGTGGGAATGACATCAAAGATTATCTTGATGTAATGAGAGCAATCATTAACAAAGCGATGACAGCGATTGCTCGTGACGGGAAATCACTCACCCCACAAAATCTTAAAGAGTATCTTAAAAGCGGTGGCATCAAGACTTATACGATTAAGATGCTTTTTGATGAACACTATGCGATTATCTTTCCTACGCTTACAACCATCAATCAACTAAAGTACACTAGAGTAAGGGATGACTTTTATACACAGATAGATAGAGACAAGGATGTTGATACCATCTCCAACTCAGTAATACAGAGCTTTAGCACATTTCTATCTACTCATTATAGTGCATCAACAGCTGCACATAAAATGGCAATACTAAAAAGGACTATCAAGTTTGCGCTTGCTAATCACAAGATAGTGATTGACCCTTTCAACGGGGTTAAAATCAGTTATCCAAGAGGAAAGGTGGAGTACTTAACAACAGATGAGGTTAAGGCTATTCAAAAGAAGGATTTACATTGTGTGAGATTGGAACAAGTGAGAGACCTATTCCTATTTCAGACAGGTAGTGGACTCTCATACTCAGATATGGCAGGACTTACTAAGACGGATATTCAACAAGATGAAGATACTTACTACATAAGGAAGAATCGGCATAAGACAGATATAGAATATACAGCAATTTTGTTACCCATCGCAGTTGACATATTAAGGAAGTACGACTGGACGCTTCCGATTATATCTAACCAGAAAATGAATAGCTATCTCAAAGAGATTCAGATGTTATGTGGATTAGAGAAGTCTCTACATAGCCATTTAGCGAGAAAGACCTATTGTACTTATCTATTGAACAATGGCGTACGGATGGATATAGTGAGTAAGTGCGCAGGGCATAGCAATACCCGAATCACCGCTACTATATATGCTCATCTTCAAACACATACCATACTTAAAGAAGTAGCGAGCGCAATAAACACTCAAAAAAAATAAATTTATTATATACAAAGTATATAATAATGGCACGATTTTTGCAGTAATACTATATTGTGTAACCCTGTAAAATGAAAGTATATGAACGTTGTTCTACTATGTCGAGTATCGACAAATCACCAAGACTACAATCGGCAGATTAACGAGTTAACCGAGTATTGTAGCCGCCAAGGTTGGAACATTGAGAAAGTCTTTGCTAACAAAGTCAGTGGTGCAAAGAAACTAGAAGAGCGCACAGAAATTGTTGAAATGATTCAATACGTACGCGCGCATGATATAGATAAGGTGGTTGTGCTGGAGATTAGCCGTCTAGGTCGTAATACATTGGAAGCATTGAAGGTTATTCAGATGTTGAATGAAGAAGGTATCTGTCTGTACGTGAAGAACTATAACCTAGAGACCATCATCAACGGTAAAATCAATCCTGTTGCAAGCCTCATCTGTACTATTTTACTGGAGATAGCTAGTATGGAGCGTTTAACTATTGCCGAGCGCATGACATCTGGACGCAACCAGTATATCGCTAGATGTCGTGAGACTGGTAAGAAGATGGGCAGACCCGCGACATACCGCAAATCCATCGATGCCTATAAGGAACAGTACACGAAGGAACTTGGGCTTATTCGTAAGGGGGTCAGCCTTCGCAATGTAGAAAAGTTAACAGGCACAAGCATGAAGACTCTTCAAAAGGTTAGAGACATGTTCCTAGCCGCATAATGCACCCGCACAAGATGCCGTCAGCTATCTAGTTGGCGGCATTTTTGTATGTTGGATGATGGAGTTTAAGATAAAAATTTAGACTACTGCAACGAACTGGTGGATAAATAGGAAATTTAGATATTAAATTCCCGCAAACCCACTTCTCCAGCACCAAAACTATCAATTTTAGCTTAAAAATGAAGAAAAATTGCACTTTGTGACCGAAAAATTTTGTCATGTCAGAAAAAAAGTGTAAATTCGCCCCGATTTGAGGCAAATCTCAAATTATACATATTGATTAAGGCGTTATTACGCTTTGTGCTTGGCTACCTTGAATGTGAGAAACTCAGTGTATCTGTCAAGACGAAGCAACAAACGTCTGTGTGATGTATATGGTACATCTGGTGTTCCCATGTAGGAGTGCTTGATGGTAATATATGCATTGGCAGGCAGAGTTGCTCGTTCGACAGATTCGGGCAATTCTCACAGCCTAAGGTAGCAGGACGAGTAATCGAGCCTGCTTTTTATTTGTATCAATAACTATTAACAGTTGCGCCCGACACGTATTAGAGCTAATACAATGAAGAAGATTTTTTACTTATTAACGGTGATTGCTGCTATGTTTGCAATCACATCGTGTGACAAGAATGGGAATTCCACGACACCCACATCCCCAGATGACCTGAAATCTGGAATCGAAGGAACATGGGTTGCAGTTGACACTTTTTTTTATAATAATAGTCAGTGGCAACAAGTGACTGGACGTGATATAGCTATGTCTGATAAAGAAACAGGGTATAATGCAGTTTATATCTTTAGACAAGGGAAAATGTCGGCTTTAGCGTATAACGGGATATTAGATGGAGATGATTTTCTTTATATAAAAGAAGATGATACATCTGCACCTATTGGAGTTGCCGTAGATTATTGGATGGAAGATGGTTTGTTTTATACCTCACTATCCCCCGAAGGACGTAGCATAACTTACTTCGATAATAAGCACATGCAAATTGAAGGTGGATATTTACTAAGAAAAGTAGATAATTTGAAGCAAGCCCCTCAAGAAAACCCTTTGCGTAATACATATTGGACTGAGTGCGATTTTGATAGCAACAACTCCTCGATTGATGTGGAAGGATATAGTTTCACAAAATTTGAAGAAGATGGAAAGCATTTATTTAGGTCTGTTGTGGTAAAGATTGATGGAGTATGGTATCGCGGCGAAAACGAAAAAATGATGTATATATATGCTCCGAACAACAAGGAGGTCTACTTTCTTTATGAGACCTCTAAAAACATGTATAGGGTTAGCCTTGACGCAGTACAAATGCTACAAGAAAATGAATCAATATATTTAGTAGATGCGTGGGAATATAAATATGGTAATGAAATTAGAAGAAAATACATAAAAATAGACGGGACGCTGATAGAGAGTATAATAGAGAGTGCCACCCCCATCGAAAACATCAATATATAGAAAAACAAATGAGGTAGCCGTCACCGGCTACCTCATTCTTTAATGAATGCTTTTAACAAATTTGATATTATGTATCTTATTGTGATTTTGTCTTTGCAAATACAAAGGCTGCGATTACCTTACCTCCTGCTTTCTCAACTTCAAAACGATTCCTTCTGATGGTGTTTCCAGATGTAATTAAGTCATCTATAAGGATTACATTCTTACCTTTGAGATTCTTATATCTAAACTTTGCTTTGGGCGCTTTTCTATTAACATGACCTGCTACTGGAGCATCTTCTAAAAAGTCTATATATTTATATCCATTCTCAACTATATACAGATGTTCTTCTAACTTCTGTACCACTTTGTTCATGAAATTGAACCACCGTATATCGGTTAATTTTTGCGAATGTGCGGGGCATGCTATGAGTGTTACGTCTCCAAGAAACTCTTGGAAACAATGCTCCAGAACGTAAGTCAACCAGCCAACAAACATTCTCTGAACGGCGTTAACGGTTTGAGCATCGTATCCGTCTGGGTCTTTGAAAACAAGTAACATCATTCTGTTAAGAGTGTCTTCTGATACATTGTCCTCATCAATCTCGACATCTCTATTGGCAGGCAAGTACCCCATGCCAGTAAATAAGGGTAGGTCATCAACTCTATCTGTGCAAAATTGTATAGCTCTTTCTTGTAGTTCCTTTGTGTGGTTCAGTTTCATGTCCCTATATATGATAAATCCTTATTCTTTAGTGTTAGGTATAGTTGACCAATACCTTTTTTGAGCTTCGCTAATCAGCTTACGTGTATGTTCAGACCTTTTCATATTCTTTGTTCGCATTGTTTGGCTGATTCTGAGCCGTTGAGTTAGTGGCATTTCTCTGCTGATTCTGTGCATTGTTTATGTTTTGGTTTGATTGGTTATTGTTGTCATGGTCATCAAAAATCCCATCTTGCGCAGCTGCAAGTACAATTGTGGTTATAGCGCTAATAATCTTCATTTTCATTCGCAATTGTCTGTCGAATTTTATCTTCTCCGCATATTGGAAGTATCGTTTCCAAGCTTCTTGCGCTCGTTGTTCATCTGATTGGAGTTGTACTTGACCAAAGTCAACTTGGTTGCTACTATTGGCATTGTTTGTAGGAGTTGTTTTTTGATATGAATTTGCCATTGTCTTCTCTTTTATATATAAATAGTATAGAAAGTGTAAATAGTATGTTTGAACGAAATTTTTGACTGGAAAAATTTTTCGCAAGCAACTGTTCGCTCATATATGGGGGTATGCCTTTGCAAACATCTATAGGGAGGATAACAAGTTAGGGGTGATACCTAGGGAGGGGAGGTAGTAGCCCCCCCTTATATATAATATACAAAAAATATTGGCATAGAACAAATTCTCACGCATATTTTTGTAAGAAAATGACACGAAAAATATCACTCTTGATGTTGCATCAGCCCTGACTACTTCAACTCATTGCCGATGCGTTAAGAATAATAATTGCCGAAAGTAACATCTATTGTCTACCGTGACATTTTTTCTCTCAATAACTTGTGTTGAGAGTTGTTTTTATGTATATTATAGATGAAGGACAATAGTTCTAAGTGAAAGCATTTATGATTCAAGCAGGCACAAACTAATGTTCTGTCAGAACGATAGTACAGACCTCACAGACACTCCAATATAAACTATATACATAATCTATATATAATAACTATACAATAGATAGTTAGGTTAGTGTTTTAAGATATAGAGTAATCTTTCTTTAATAAAAATAATAATCTATAAATAACAATATGATATGGAATATGAAGAAACGAACAAGGAACCGAACCAGCAGGTTAAAGAGACCACAAGGTCATTTCTACTGCCCCATTACATCGTCTTCAACAAGGCGCTGACTGCATACCAACGATATGTCTTGGTAGCACTGATAGAACGAGAGGATAACTTCAAGGGGTGCAAAGGGAAGACTATCAAAGGGAAGCCTTTCTACGTAACGCAAGAATGGTTGGCATACCAATTAGATGTCTCAGAATCGACTATCAAACGTAGTCTGAAAGGATTGGAGGACAAGGAGTATATCAAGCGTGATATGCACAAAGGAGAGGCGACCACGTATAGTATCAACTGGAGAACAATTGATAGGTTCAACGATACATTCTCGTTTGCTTCAAGGTCAGATGCAGCACCAGCCTCAGCTCCAACATGTATCTCAACTTCATCCTCAATAGAATTGGAGAATAAAACTAGAGAGCTCGCCCAGACGCAAGTAGAGTCCTTTGTGACCTCTTCCAGCAATATTGAAGAACTACCTAAGACTATATCTGACATAAGTGATGACCTTTTCGCGTGTATCTCTGATGTAGCAGATAGGATAAACCCGAAGACGCATTATGACGCTTTTTGCAAAGAAGTGGCAAGGGTTTCCAATTATTCGTTAGAGCACGTAAAAGAAGCATGGCGGGTTATATCAACTTTTGATACGAAGCCTATCTTTTGTGCAGATGATTAAGTCAGATTTGTTTTGTGATGATGGTTTTTGTATATTATAATTACAAAAGGTTAAATATGGGAAAAAATATAAATGGGGCGAATGCGCAGAAGCCCGTAAGCGCAATGGAGAAAGCATTTATTGTGGAGTATGAATCTGAAATGTCAGATGCTCATGCCAATGAGTACTTTGCATTTATTCTTCTACCTGATGCAGATAAATTAGAATGGATTCGGCAGAAGGATATTGAGATGTTTAATACATTAAATGTTCGGTAAAATGGAAGGAAGTGTGTTAACAGAAGAAATGATAGCAGAGTTGAAGTCTCCATTACCTGCTGAGGCATTATATCGGCAGAATAATTTAACTATGATTAAGCCTATCTATGTAATAGAAAGATTAAACACAGTGTTTGGGATTGGAGGATGGCAGACACAAACTTGTCCTATAGATAAAGAAGGTCAAAGTGTAGTGTGTAAGACTACATTGTCAGTCTCTGCCTATAATATATACCATGAGAGTTATGGCTCATGTACCAATAAAGATATTGGCTTCGCATATAAGGGTGCAGAGACTGATGCTATAAATAAGATTGGCAGTTTTCTGGGGATTGGTATGGATGTCTATAAAGGAAAAGTTGTAAAAGGGGAAGATGGAGAGTGTACCTCCATTTCTGAAAATTCAAGATGTCGAAAAACGAATGAAGGCAACAAGTGTAATCTAACTCTTAAATCCCATGTGAATAAAGGAGGAGAAAATTATATAGTGCTTGAAGAAATTGATGAGTTGAAGAACGAACAAGAGTTAATGTTTTTTTATAATAATATAATAAAAACGTGTAACTACAATGAAAGAAGACAATGGGCTATCAAGAGATTAAATAAACGAGCTTCTACTTTGTCAATTCAGGTTAGTTTTGAATAGTTCTCATTAAAGTTTTATAGTTATTTTTAATTTGATTTTGTTTGTTGTCTGGCATAATTTTTGTGCTGTTATTTGTGACCACTTTTGACAGATTGATTGTTATTCGCTTGACAACAACGGAGTTATTTGATGGGGTTCGAATCCCTCACTCTCCGCAAACGCTGTAAATCAATGGTTTACGGCGTTTATTTTATAAAATTGTGTAAGAATCGGGTAAAAAACGGGTAAAATTGAAATTCATTTACCCGTTTTCTGTTTTTATAAATTACTGAAATACAGTGTTTTGTAAAATCATTACTTTGAACTCCTAAAAGAATCTTTATATTTTGGGTTCGAATCCCCAACTTTAGAGTGATATTAACAAGCTATAATCCGTACCGTCTTCCACAATGCTATGACCGGAATTGTCGGAAGCAACTACAACGGGCACAGTAAAATTGTCTTGACGCTCTGCCGGGCGATGAATGAAAAGTCCTATCAGCAGACCAACGGCAGCAGCAGCAGGTGTCGCTATCCATCCCCAATAACGGGTGTTTTTTTGTGGAATAACAATCGTCTCGGGAACAGAGAGATTGCTTTCCGATTGCTCGCGCATACGACGCGCCGAACAAGATAGTTGGGATTCAAATGTATTACTCATAATCTTTCAATTTTAGTCGTAGATAATTGGTTAATGTATTGAGGCGCGATTTGACAGTGCCCTCCGGAATGTCAATAATTGCGGCTATTTCCGGCACGGTCAGTTCTTGCGTAAACCTAAGTTCAAACAACATTTGTTGCGCCTCATTGAGACGGGCGAGTTCTTGTTGCAAAGCACTATCAAATGTCGCCGCGTCCAATTTCAGCGGAGTGCTGTCTTCTGCAATCGGCTCGTCTGTCGGAAGCGAGTCAAGATATTCTTGCTCATGCTGATTTTGCCGATACGTGTTCTTGCACAGATTGTAGGCGATGGTGAAAATCCATGCGCGGAATGGTTGTCCGTCTGAATACTGCCAACGTGAAGACCACACTTTCAAAAACGTGTCTTGCATATGATCCGCGGATTGCTCCTCGTCGCCTCCTAACCTGCGGAAGAAAAAACCTTGCAACAATCGGGCATAGCGGCGATAGATTTCTGCAAATGCCCGTTCATCGTCTTTCCGACGAACACGCTCCATGAGTTGCCCGTCGGAAAGAGATTTATAGTTTACAAATAGTGCTATCATTTCTTGTCGCTCAGTAGGTTGAAATACTTTTGTTTTTCTTCTTGCGGA
>Ga0310694_10007322_pt1 | contig 10367 bp, 15 predicted proteins | sample 174DNAGHGhighgp2_FD_203884 | JGI IMG/M metagenome (GOLD analysis project Ga0310694, IMG submission 203884) | Sheep rumen microbial communities from Palmerston North, Manawatu-Wanganui, New Zealand - 1742 DNA GHGhigh gp2 (v2) (version 2) | ecosystem: Host-associated > Mammals > Digestive system... | reverse complement strand
CGCAGCCTTAATCCCGTAATTTCCTAACATACTGTCATGCGTGGGTGAAATAAGAAGAGACAGGCGTTTCACGATGTCGGCATAAATCGTCTATCGCCCCTCGAATGTTAGCTATCATGTTTTAAGGCGATATTCATTTATTAAAAGGTTACACCTGATAGCCTATACATTAGCAGCATATTTTAGAATACAGTTAAGTAACCATCTAGCTGCGTGAGGGTTACATCAGGTTTCACGGCCTCGTAGACCAATGTGGCAGCAGTCAAGAGACTTAAAATCTCTGTAGTATGGGTTCGAATCCCATCGAGGCTATTATTTGGGGCATTGGACTTATGCGAATTGGCACAGCAGGTGGATTCAAAATCCACGTCTTTCGGGGTTCGAATCCCCGATGCCCTACTTAATTATTTCAGAAAGGGTAAATAACATGTATATTTGTCCCACCTGTCACCGTGGCTTCAATAATGAAGAAATTATTGCAAAGCACTTTCTTCAATGTTGGCGCGCACGCAATCCCAATCATGAATCAAAACCTGCGCCGCTTATAACTAAAACGGAAAGAGAGGTAAGTGAAGATATAACTAATTTCTTCGCCTCATTTAACAAATGCAAGAAGTAATGCTAAAGACTCATCTCTTCTGCGCAGGAGTCACAGAAGAATACTCTGTAAAATGGTGTGGTAAGTTGGCTAATGTGATTCCTTTTCTAAAGAATGATTTGCCTATTTTTATTATTGTAGGTAGCGAAGGCCGCGTTGAACTTAACACAATTGACATTAAGTTAATTGAAAAGTGCGCGAAAAGCCTAAGTCACCCGCGTGGAAGAGAAAGCTTTACTACTGATTGCGCGCGAATCTATATGTTAGACGAACATGAAGATGAAGTGCTAATGGGTAAAGTATTCCATAATCACATAAAGCAATATAAACAAATGTTCGATAGATTCGAATATATTTGACTTTCTTTTAAAATTATAGTATAATAATTATAGTAAAAGGAAAGGAACTAATTAAATGGATTTAATTGAACAGCTCGAAACCTTACGAATTTCTGATAGTGAATTTTTTGGAGCTACTTTTGCTGAAGAATGTAAATTTTGTCGAGCAAATGAAATGCTTGATGATTGTTTAGAAATTGTTTGGAAATGGCTTCAAGGAAAGGATTTATTAAATGAGTGAATTTTGTAAAGATTGCTTTCTAAAACTATTTGACCCAGTTGAAGAAAATGAAGAAATTGTTCTTTCTGAAGAATCTTGGTTATGCGAAGGTTGTGGGCAATGGATTCCAGTTGTTGATAAAATAGAAAAGAAAAATACTTGACTTTTAGTAGAAAATCTGCTATAATAAATATGTAAGAACGACAGGAACAGCAATTTACAAAAATAAAAAAGATATTAATTATATTTGGATTTAATTAAAGAAATTTTTATTGAACTGTCGTGCTGATTGAAATTAAGGCGGACACAGCAAATAATTATTTAAGCAGTATTCTTTTAAAATATGTAGCTAAAATAACCGCCTAGAACTTATGGGCTTGTGACGTAACTGGCAAACGTACGGCGCTTAGAACGCCGGTTCTGAAGGTTCAACTCCTTTCAAGCCCACCAGTCACCTCCCGCTAATGTGACAACCGTTAACATGGATTTTGGCAGAAGTAAACTACCACCGGCATTGTAGGAACAACAACAATGATATGTGGCTCGTGGAAAACGGTATATAAAGAAGCAAAGTAACTTCCGCATCATGGTATCAAGTGAAGAGCCTTCTCGTTGGCGATACTGATTTCGACTAATCTTCACAAATAACTACTTTACTCCCTTCAACGCGTTCAAAGCAAGATATGAAAATAGTAGGCTTGCAAAGTAGTTAAATATTTGACTTTTTCTAAAAATCATGTTATAATTTTTACAGAAACAAGGAAAGGACAAAATAATGAAAGTACTTATTGTAAATAAAGATGAAAAAAGACAATTAATTCATCTCTTAAAACAAGAAATACGTAAACCTGGTTGTCCTTATGAATTTCTTACTATTTTAGAAAAACTTAGTCCTGGAGATTATGATTATCTTTTTAAAACGATGAAATAAAAAGAAAGGAAGTAGATACTCCATTTAATAAAATGGTTGAACCAAGTGAAGAAGAGCTAACCACTCTGCTTGGGCTATCTGAATAACAGCCATACGGTTTAATGGGATACTGTTAAATCGCGGCCGCGAAATCAGTGATGATTAGCGATAAGGAGAAACTCCTAATGTTAAGGGTAGGCGCTTGGTTATCCGCTGGTAAAAGCACGATTCCCCACGGCATCATAATAGAAGTCAGGCGTTAAAAGCGTAGACTGAATCCTAGTTAGGGTTTAGCCGGTGACTGTATCAAACCTAGGAAATACCAATAAGATGCTATTGTCGTTGAAACCTAGAAATAGGCTATAAGTGAGGTTTACGGTGAAAGTAGCCCAAAATGACAACAAGTTCTTGGTATTAGAACAAATAACAATAAGTATTTGAATTTTAATAAAGAATTTGCTGAATGGTTTGGTGAAATTTGGGAGTAATCAATCTCCCCGTTGCTCGCCGAAAGGCAGGGTGAAGAAGTTAAAAGGTCGCTACTTTTAGCTCAGCCTTCATCTTCAACGTGGCTGAATATACTAGAAGGATAATACAAGTACGGCGAAGGTCGCAACGGTTTTATTAAATGGGGTATTTGCCCTATATGGTCCTCTAGCTCAATTGGTTGGTAGCGTCGGTCTGTTAAACCGAAGGTTCTGGGTTCAAGTCCCAGGGGGACCGCTTCACGATAGCAAATAAGTGAATAAATGGATGCGCGGTTAGCTGACCTTAAAGCTATTCTAATCTAGAGGAGAATAAAAATATGAGTGACGTAAGACTAAAGATTTTACCCCCATGGGTTATTGTAATTCGTAAGTTTGAGGCACTATTTGATGGCGACCCACAGATTGCTTGTAATTGTGTTTTTGCTGGTTCTGAGCCTTCTATTACGCTAGCTTGCAATAATGGTGATAAGGTTGCTGCACTACAGCAGATTCTTCCTTCCGAAGTTAGTTTTGGCAATATTAAGCTAAAGGTTGCGGTTGATGGTGTTCCTTCTAATCGTGCTTTTGTTAGCAAGGTAGAGCTATTTGACACTGCTTTCAAGGGTAATCCCGCATACGCTTATTCTGTATGCCCTGCTGAAGAAGGTTATCAGTGGATTGGAACTACTTATGTTGTATTTAATAACTGCGTAGTACAGTTCGCAGCTGACAATCTAAATGATTGCCACGGTATCATTAGTACCCTATATGAAACTATCGCAAGCGAACTTCTAACTGGTCCAGCCACTGACGGTGTATTCTATAATACAAATGTAGAGCGTGCAGGACTTGGCCTACCACTCGGAGAATGGCCATAAAAATAAGTTCACTGGGCTCTTTCAAAGTCCAGTATTATGTGCCTATGGTGTAGTTGGTCTAACATAATAGCCTGTCACGCTATAGATCACGGGTTCAAATCCCGTTAGGCACGCTTTAGACTCGTACAGCGATATTTTGCTTGCATACATGGGGCCGGTAGTATTGGTTTGAATCCAGTTCTTCCCTCCATATGGGAAGATAGTGTAATGATAGCACGCCGTATAGCATTGAGTCTAGTATAACTGAGTGTAGCGCAGTTTGGTAGCGCGCCTGGCCTGGGACCAGGAGGCCGGAGGTTCGAATCCTCTCACTCAGACTTCTAAACCGGGTTTGAAGGTTACCCCAATTGAAAAACCTTCCCCTTTCTGGTTTTGGAGGTAAATATGCATGGTAATGATAATGGATATGAGGTTCTAAAATTTCAAGAAGAATTTAATAAATGGTTAGATGAATATGAAAAAGAAGATTATAAATTTTGTCATACCGATTAATTCTTGATTTTCTTTTAAATTTTTGATATAATAAATATATCAAAGGGAAAGGAATTAAGAAGATGGATAAGAAAGAACTTTCTACTAATGCGACAAAAGCAGAATTTATAAAGTCGATTCATAATTGGCTTATGCGAACTTTAGAACAAAATAATAAGTCTGAATATAAAGATTGCTTTACAATAGAAGGTTCAAGTATTATGTGTCAATTGCCGCAAGATTACTTTAATTTATATAGTATTCCCGCGGACACTAAAATTGAGATGAAGTTTATTTCTAAGAAATCATAATTAATAAGCCTTTACTGCAATTACTTAAATGGTTAAATTATTTTGCTGTATACAAGATAAGAGAAGGTTCGAGCCCTTCAAGTAAAATAGGCTTAGATTTAAGGTAGGTCAAAAGACACAAACAGCAAATTATTTTTAATAATTTGATAGTGGATTAAATTTATTAAGTGTGTCTTGGTTATTTGCCGGTTTAGCTTAGTTGGTTAAAGCACTCGCCTTGTAAGCGAGAGACCTTCGGTCCGAATCCGAAAACCGGCCCCACAAGTAAAGGAGTAATAAAATGGGATTTTTTCATCGGTCTAAAACGGAAGGTTTGGAGCCTAAACCAGTTGCTCCTTCGCCAAAAAAGTGCAATCATAAATTTCAAGATTTTCCTTGGTATATAGAAGGAGAAGAAAGTGATGATGTTTATTCTAGACACTGGTATCATTTAATAATTAAAGAACCATATGTTTGTATTTATTGTGGAGAAAGACACGATAAAGTACTATGGGAAATAAAACGTTATGGTAATCATAAAGAAGCCATACAGGGTTTAGATGAAATTAATGAAAAATTTAAAGACCGAATAAGACATCGTGCAGAAATTGAAGATATGATAAATGATATGCAATTAGTTGACCCACAATATTTACAATATTATCATATGCTTCAAGGTACTAAAGACCCTTCTACTTCTCGTTTATATGAAAAAGAAATTAAACCAAAATTAAAAACTTAATTTTATGCGGTCACAGCAATTTTAGATTTAATCTAAGTGTCATCGGTTCGATTCCGATTATTCCAGCCATTTAATTTGGAGTGTAGCTCAATTGGTAGAGCATTAGAATTATAAACCGCATAGTTTAGGCGCACACAGCAATTATTTTAATAATAGATGATAACAAATATATGCAAATTAGTTAATTAAAATTTATTTATTAGGCGCCGCGTTTATTTAAAGGAGAGCTGCATGGGAAGAGTAGATAATTATGATTGGCTTCATTGTATCCCACAAGGCTGGGAAAAGCTTGGTCGACAAATGATTCAAGAATGTGAATATATCTACCCGGAGTGGGAAATTACCGATTTAAAAGAAAAATTTGGAGCAATTCGTTGTTATGATTGTGGCGCTCCAAAAGAAGTTTCTGACATCATTAAAAAATATGAAATATTAAGTTCACGAACTTGTTGCATTTGCGGCAAACCTGCTACAAAAATGTCTACTGGCTGGATTTGTCCTTATTGTGATGATTGCGGAGATAAGGATGAAAAGTTTTATAAGAGGTTTAAATAATTAGACAACAACCAATAACTACGGAAAAAGAATTTAATGAAATTTTAAAAAATATGGATTCACGTGGTGAAACTTTATACATACAATGGCATCCTGATTATGAAGAAGATTTACATTGGCCGCAAGTAGAACTATTAGAAAATTTTCTTTGGATTCATACAAATCCAAACGATTCTTGGGCTTATATAGAGAATGGAGATGTACGAATTTGGCGTTTATTCCCTAATTTAGAAGAAAGGAATTTATCTTGGGATGACAATTGATGAAGTTGTTGGATTTTGTAATCATTTATATGGAGAAACTTCTTGGTTTCTTGAAGATAAAGAATGGGTTTATTTATTTACACTTCATTCTAAATGGCTAATTAAAAAAAATGATTATAAACGATTTGGTTTTTATACTTTATTTCATTTTAATGAAACAGAAGGACAAAATTATCATCCTCAAAAAAAGAGTCATTCTTTAGATTTTTTGATCTATGAAGCTATTTGTCATGATGCTGCTAAAAAAGAAGAGCGTTATAAATTTTCAGATTTCTTAAAAGCATGGGATATGTTTAAATATGGGCAGCAACTTTTTGAGAAAGCTCAAACATTTAATTTTCTTTGTGGAGATTTATAATGAATAAGATTGAAAAAATTATTGCCGCTTATGAATGCGGTGAAAATAGACTTCCAGGAGAACGTTGTAAAACTTGTCCTTATGGTTATGGAAAATGGGACGAAAGTGGAGATAATAGTTTCTGGCGATGTGATGATGATCGAATAGAAGAAGATGCTATAAATCTTCTTAAAGTAATTTATGCGGTATTAGCGTAGTGGTCGAACGCGGGAGTTTGCTAAACTCTGTCGGCCTTTAGTGGTCCGAAGGTTCGAATCCTTCATACCGCGCCAATTGTGGACTGTTGGCTTAGAAGCAGCCATTCAGCTAAGGAGTTCTTAATTTCTCTATTGGTGCAAAATGTATTGTAGGCTACATTTGTTATAATGACCTACGAGTATGACGTGCCGATAGATAATAGAAATATGAGATTTGGCGTAATAGCACACCACAAATATTGAGCTGGCCAGAGTAGAGTGCAGAAAGCTCAAGAGAATAAACACGGGGTTACTACATAATGCGGTGGCGGAATAGGTAAACGTTCTATAGACAGTGTGAGGATGACGACAGCTAGAAGTTGTATGATTAACTGTCTACTTAAATAAACATCCTCATGTAAGGTGCAAATCCTTACCCGCATTTTTATGCGCCATTGGTGTCTAGTGGATAACATGCATGCCTTCCAAGCATGAGTGGCGAGTTCGAGTCTTGCATGGCGCACCAGGATGCTTAGACAGTATCAGCAATTACACATCTCTTGCATTGAGCCTTCGGAGTCATCCACCGATTGTATTCTGTCTAGTATATAGCCCGGTAGTCTAGCGGCAGGACACGTGGCTTTGACCCACGGCGTGTTGGTTCAACCCCAACCCGGGCTGCTTATTTTAGACATTCACAGCAATAATAAGCAATGCCATTTTACTTAATTTAAATCAAAAGATTATTGCAACTTTTGTAGTGTCTAGATTTTATAGGAGAAAATATGAAAATGAAAAGAGGAACTGATCATTCTTGGGAAGTGCGAAGATATAAAGGTGATACAGCCTTATATGCACATTGTAATTGTGGGTATGAATATGATTGTTCTAAAATAAAAATAGATCAAAATATTTGGCAAACTGAAATAAAATGGCTTGCACATTATTGTCCAAATTGTGGCGCTCGCAAAAAATGGTATAATGAAATTCCTCGAAAAATGTTCTAGGAGGTTAATCGGAATGAACAATGATATTTTAGACTTTATTAATCGGCGTTTTCCAATTGATAAAGATTGTAATTGGATGACGGGTAATTGTTATTATTTTGCTCGAATTTTAAAGTCAAGATTTAAAGGTGAAATTTGGTATGATTTGGTTGACGGTCATTTTCTCTTCCGTCGCGGCGATTATTTTTTTGATTGGACTGGGATTAGATTAGAATATGATTTAAATAAACCTGAAACAGTAAATAATCTAGTTAAGTGGTCTACTTATAAAAAAATTGACCCATCACATTATGAAAGAATTGTTAGAGATGTAATTGCTTAAGGAGAGAAATATGAGTAAGTTTTTAAATAATATTAATGATTTAGAGGCTTTTCGCGCGGCAGTAAGACAATGTAAAGGAGATGTTATTCTTCGTAGTACTGACGGCACTGAAGAGTTTAATTTAAAAAGTCGTTTATCAGAATTTATCGCTCTTGGTAAGTTAGCTGATGCGCATGGAGATCAATATGAAATATTTTGTATGAATTATGCTGATGAAGCTATTTTGCTAAAATATTTTTATGATAAAACACATTAATAAATAAACCCGCTTTCGCGGGTTTATTTTTTTAGGTGGTGAAATTATGTCTAAAAAATTATCAAGAAATACTAGTAAAGTTGTTAGTAGGAAAAGAAATCAAAGCTCTTTATTAGGAAATTCTAAAGAATTTGCTAAAATGGGAAATTTAATGTTTTATTCTTCAAATGGAGTTGATGCTTCAGATCGTTTTTTCTTTTTTAAAACTTTGTTAACTGATTATGCTAAGAACAATAATCCAGAATACACAAAAAAAGCGAATGAAATTGGTAATGCTGCTGTATCTGCTCTAAGTAATAGTCCCTTAGGGCAATTAAATAATGAAGATTCTAGAGTTGTTCAACTTTTAGAGCAAGCTTTAAAAATTTTACAAGCGGGAATAAAGTATGAAAGAGCAAATGAAAATAAATATATCCAAGAAAAATTAAAAAAAATATCGCAAGTTTTTAACAATTCTCCATTTGAAACAACTGCTGAAGTAACAACAATTAAAACTCTTTTAGCTAATTTAGAAGAAGGTTTTGATTATACTTCTTTTATTAATCTATTAAATATTTTAATGCAAGGATTAGACAATACTAAAGCAATTTATAAATTTGAAAAAGAACATATTGAAGAAGTTAATAAAAAATATCTTCAGGCTAAAGATAATTATTTTCGACAATTAGATGGATTAGATAAAAGAAATTTAATGAGTTTTAACGAATCTAATGCTCGAACTGGATTAAGAAGCGAACGATTTGACCGTTCAGCTGAAAAAGATTATTTATTACATCATACTTATAATGTTGAAAAAACTAGAACAAATATTGCGGCAATGTTAAAAAAAGCTATGGAAGGTACTGAAACTATTGATACTATTCTTGCAAGAAAATTAACAGAACAATTAAAAGCTATTTATGATGATAAAACTTTAAAAAGCCAAATTTGGGAAATTTTACAAAAAAATAAAGCAATTATTAATGGTTATGACACTTCGGCCGCCGAAATTAGAACAACAATTATGGTTATGATTGAAAAATATATGAATGACAATATATCTACTTTCTTAACTGAAGAAATTGATTATAGTACAATTGCAGATAGACTTGAGGAATATTTTAATAATAATAGTGAAGAATCTTTTGAATTAAATATTCGAGGAATTTATGATAATTTTGGCTTTTATGGAAAACATTTAGAATTCTTTAAAAAACAATCTGATTTAAGTACAGATTTAGAACAAAGTTCTAAAGGTTTATATGACGCCTTAGTAAAATTTAGACAAGAGGTAAATGGGAAAAAGAAAAAAGTAAGTGAACTTACTGACAAACAAAAATATACTAGAAATATGGTTTTTAATTTACAACAAGAAAATGGAACTTGGAATACTTTAATTAAATTTATGAATCAACTAGAAAGAGAAGCTAAAAAATTTGAAAAGATAAATTCTGAATTTAAAACTGCTGAATTAACTTTTAAAGATATTGGCGCGAAAAAAGATGATAAACCTATAAAAATTATTATTACTGAAAAAGATGGAAAATTAACTATTAGTGGAGATGATTTTAAAAATTCTGAATTATGGAAAACACTAGGTTTTAAAAGTTTTAATCCAGCAAATTTAAAAAATGCTATTGCTACTTTAAAAGGCCGAATGAGTAGTTTAATTAAAAAACAATTAAATACTGCTTTTACTACAGCCATGCTTAGTGGAAAGGAAAAACAAGCTAGAAATGCTGTAAAACAAGCTTTACAAAATTTACAAATTAGTATAGGTGGACCAACTTTTAATGAAACTCGACAATTAATTGCAGAAAATTTAGATGCTGAAGCATTTTGGAGTGGTAAATTAAATATTAAAGCTGATACTATTACAATAGTTGCTCCAGAATTTAAACCAGATATAGATTTAAATTTTTCTAATAGTGAATTACAAAATATTTCTGATGAACTTGTTTCACAAATAAATCGCGAAAGACAAAAATATCAAGAAGAGTATATGGATGCTATTGAAAAAGATATGCAACAAATATCTCAGAATAGAAAATTTACTGATTATGAACAATTAACACAAAATTTTTTCAAAGCTGATGAAGTTCGAAAAAATAAAATGCAACAAATAGCTGAAGCCGTATCTATCTTAGAAACTGAACTAGAAGACCTAGATAATTTAACTGAAGAGCAGCGCAAAGATTTTAATAGTCTTTATTCTTCCCAGGTTGCTTTATTAAATGAATTAGAAAACACTTTATATATAAGTTCTACAGACAAAACATTTAAGCATTATCAAAATAATATCGGTTTTGTGGGTGGTTCTATTGGGGCAGATATAGTCGCGCAAATTGATAATTTAAATATTTTATTTTCTAAAGCTGGAATGCCATTAACTTCATCTGAAATAGACTGGTTGGTTTTTGCAGCAATAAATAATTCTTCTTTAAGTGTAGTTGGCCATCAAAATGAAGATTTAATTAGTACTCTATTGGGTTCTTTAGCTATGTTTGCTTTATTTGACGAAGGTGGAGCAGAATTAG
>Ga0310694_10007321_pt1 | contig 10368 bp, 10 predicted proteins | sample 174DNAGHGhighgp2_FD_203884 | JGI IMG/M metagenome (GOLD analysis project Ga0310694, IMG submission 203884) | Sheep rumen microbial communities from Palmerston North, Manawatu-Wanganui, New Zealand - 1742 DNA GHGhigh gp2 (v2) (version 2) | ecosystem: Host-associated > Mammals > Digestive system... | reverse complement strand
TCGTTTCTATGGGAGCATGTTGAGTTTCAACCAAAAGATGAAAAACATCGTTTCCAAGACCAAGGAAGACGGCGAGAATTGGCACAAAAAGCATTCAAAAGCACATGAGTTTGTTGACGAAATGTTTCATTCAGAAGTCATCACCGACATCCTTGAGCAGCAGGACAAACCTGGAGCCGTCAACAACAAAGTTGAATCAAGCAACATGGATGTGGCAGACTAAACTATTTAAATTGTGTAAAAATTACACTTATTAAATAGTTAAATATCAATTTATTACAAATTTAACATCAAAGTAAAGTGTAATTTTTACACATTTACCCGTTGTGGATTTCAAGAATAGTTGTAATTTTGCGTCAAATTTACACAAGATGGAAAAGCAAAACTACACTTACGAATATCCTCATCCCGCAGTGGCCACCGACTGTGTAGTGTTCGGTTTCGATGGACGCGAACTAAAGGTGCTGCTCATTGAACGCGGCATAGAGCCGTACAAAGGCGCATGGGCATTTCCTGGTGGATTCCTTCGCATGGATGAAACCGCAGAACAATGTGCCCTTCGTGAGTTAAAAGAGGAAACTGGGCTGAGTTTGAACTATCTCAAGCAGTTCAAGACCTTCACCGATGTCAACCGAGATCCTCGCGAGAGGGTGATTTCCATCGCCTTTTATGCTTTGGCCAAAAAGTCGGACGTGCAAGGCGGCGATGACGCGACCCAAGCCAAATGGTTTCCCATCAATGAGGTGCCGCATTTGGCCTTTGACCATGATTATATCTTGCGCAAAGCCATGGAGAAATTGCGAGAAGACATTCATTTTGAGCCCATTGGATTTGGCCTTTTGGACAAGGAGTTTACTATGTCGGAACTGCAACGCCTCTACGAAGCCATCCTTGGTGTGCAATTCGACAGACGCAATTTCCACAAAAAAATGCTGCAAACGGGTATCTTGGAAGAAGTGGAAGACGACTCCCCCACTTTCTTTGGTAAAAACAACGAAATGCGAAGCATGAACATCGACGCGCTTTTCGGAGGAATCGCAGCACCATCACGTCCTGCCTACTCCTCATCGCGTGATGACGACAGCCGATCCACACGCCGCTGGGGCACCAAGTTCCGTTTCAACAAACGGAACTACGATGAGTTCAAGGAAGAAAACAATTATAGATCAGAATTTTAACCTTTTAAAAAACAATGAATTATGGAAACAAATAACAACACCGCAAAGACGCAGGTCTATAATCTGATTATCCTCGACAAGAGCGGATCGATGAGCAGCATTGCCAAAGCCGCTATTGCTGGCTTCAACGAAACCGTAGGCGGCATCCGTTCGGCTCAAGAACGCTTCAAGGACACGCAAGAACATTTCGTCTCTCTGATGATCTTTTGTGACTGCGAGAAAAACATGGTTTACGATATGGAGCCCGTTGACAAAGTCAAAGAGCTGACCTCCAGGGAATACCGTCCTTGCTGTTGCACCCCACTGTACGACGCCATGGGCATCAGTATCAATGCCTTGCATAAGGCCATCAGGGACAAAGAAGATGCCACTGCCGTGGTCACCGTCATCACTGACGGGCTTGAGAATGCCTCAAAGGAATACACGGGCCAAGCCATCAAAGCCCTTGTGGAGCGCATGAAGGACGAGGAAGGCTGGAACTTCGCCTACATCGGTACCAACCAAGATGTGCGAGCCACTTCGGCCGCCCTCTCCATCGACAACCACATGGAATTCGCCGATACTGACACCGGCATGCGCGAGGCTTGGGAAAAAGAACGCAAGTCGAGAACCGTGATGTACAGTAGAATATCAGAAGACTTTGCCACCACATCCGCCATGCCCAGCATGATGCGCAAGATGTTCCGCTCACGTTCCAACCGCGAGAACCGGAACTACCGAGACATAGATGAATTCCGCGACCGCATTACTTCAGACCGTATCAACACGCTCGGCAGGAACCAAATCTTTGTCTTTGGCAGCAACCTTGCCGGTGAACATGGAGGAGGCGCAGCCCGCATCGCCGTTGAGAAATTCGGTGCCATTATGGGGCAAGGCGTAGGTCTGCAAGGCCAAAGCTACGCTATCCCCACGATGCAAGGTGGAGTGAACACCATAGCACCCTACGTCGATGAGTTCATAGCCTTTGCCAAACAACACCCCGAACTAACCTTCTTGGTCACCCGTATCGGTTGCGGCATTGCTGGTTTCACTCCCAGAGAGATCGCACCATTGTTTACTGGTGCCATCAACGTGCCCAACATCCATCTTCCGATGGATTTCTGGACGGAAATATTTTAATCATCATATCTGTAGAGACGCGATTAATCGCGTCTCTACCAAAGCCAACAAAAACAGAAACAAAAACATCATGTTAGGAGCAATCATAGGAGATACCGTTGGATCGGTATATGAATTTAACAATATAAAGACGACAGATTTTCCACTGTTTGGGCTGCGAAGCAACTACACTGACGACAGCATCATGACCATGGCCGTGGCCGATTGGCTTTTGACCGACCCTCATCACGGCATGGACACCTTGGAAGCCTCATTTCTAGACTTCGCCAAGAAGTTTCCATGCCCAATGGGCGGCTATGGCAGCGGATTCAACCGTTGGCTGTTCCATCCTGAAGCATTGGGCGATTATGGTAGCAGAGAATTCAAACCAGGGACACGCCATCCTTACAACTCTTTCGGCAATGGTGCTGCCATGCGATGCAGCGCGAACGGATGGATGTTCGACACTTTGGAAGAGACCGAGCGTGTGGCAGGTCTCTCGGCCGCCATCACCCATAACCATCCCGAGGGCATCAAAGGAGCTCAGTCGACTGCGGCAGCCATCTTCATGGCTCGCAACGGGAAAAGCAAAGAAGAGATAAGAAATTATATCTCAACAAAATACGGCTATAACCTCAACCGCACCTGCGATGAAATTCGCCCTGTGTACGACTGGGATGCCTCATGCCAAGGCACGGTGCCTGAAGCCATGGTAGCCTTCTTTGATAGCACCGACTTCGAGTCCGCCATCAGGTTAGCAGTATCCTTGGGCGGCGACAGCGACACACTCGCCTGCATCACCGGTGGCATTGCCGAGGCCTTCTACAAAACGATTCCTGAAAGCATAGCTTTGAGGATCTGGGAACTCATTCCCGAGGATTTTAAGGCCATCTTCAGAGCCATGGAAACTCAGACAAGCTACCGTTTACCCAACATTTTGAAAGAACAAAAGTAATATAACGATTATGAGCAAGGCAGGAGCGTGGGGAAGCGCTCCTGCTTTTTTTCTTATTATTCCAACAAAAGCATTACTTTTGCGTCGTAAAACCACTCAACGATGAAAATCCTCATCCTCAACGGCCCCAACCTCAATCTCTTGGGCAAGCGCGAGCCAGAAATCTACGGAAATGTTTCCTTTGAGGCCTTTCTACCCCAACTTCGCGATCGTTTTCCGCAACACGAACTCACCTATTTCCAGTCAAACCACGAAGGGATTTTGATTGACCAACTGCAAGATGCCAACGGCCAATTTGATGGCGTGGTGATGAACCCCGGAGCCTACGCCCACACCTCCATTGCTTTGGCCGATTGCATCCGCGCCATCAGCATTCCCGTCATTGAGGTGCACATTTCCGACATTTCTAAAAGGGAACCTTATCGCAGGCATTCCTTCACAGCTGAGGCTTGCGTGAAATGCATCTCGGGATTGGGCTTGGAAGGATATGCGAAGGCGGTTGAAACGCTTTTGGAGACGCGATAAATCGCGTCTCTACAAGGTGAAATCGCTTTCCCTTAATTCGCTGTATTTCTTTTTCTTGCGAAGCACATTGTCGAAGACAATGTTGCGCTGATAGATACAACTTACGGTCTTGTGCTCAACGGTTTTCCTGTATGCTTTCAAGGATTTCAACCTCTTGTAGAAATCCCAATGCGCCTTGAAGACCATGCCGAAATCCTTTGGGCAGCCCTCAAAAAGGAATTTCAGTGCCGCCACCCAGTCGAGGAAGATGCGATAGAAGATGGTACGATGCACACGCTGTTCAGGCAAGTTCTTCACGAGCAAAGACAGGTTGTTGCGGAAATTCAGATAGGTCTTGCGCGGCGAGTTCTTCGGCAAGGTGCCACCACCAATATGGTAGACCCACGACTGCGGACAGCAATACACTTTATAACCAGCATTCTTCAGCCTCCAACAAAGGTCAATCTCTTCCATGTGGGCAAAGAAGCTATCGTCAAGTCCTCCAATCTGGTGGTACAATTCGGCACGGACAAACATGCAGGCACCAGTAGCCCAAAAGACCTCTTTCGGCTCGTCGTATTGGTGCTCGTCGACCTCCAAATTCTGGAACACACGACCTCGACAGAAAGGATAGCCGTATTTGTCGATGAAGCCGCCACTCGCACCAGCATATTCAAACTGGTCTTTGTGGTAGTACGACAAGATCTTGGGCTGGCAGGCAGCAATCTGCGGGTCAGCATCCATGAGTTCGATGACAGGCTCTATCCAATGCGGGGCCACCTCGATATCTGAGTTGAGCAACACATAATATTGGGCCTCCACTTGTCGCAAGGCAAGGTTGTAGCCCGTTGCAAAGCCACCGTTGCTATCGTTTTCGATCAGTCGAATCTCAGGGAAATGCTCCCGCATGAAAGCCACCGAATCGTCAGTGGATGCATTATCAGCCACAACGATTTCCGCCAGTTTCGGGTCGCAGTTGGCGATGACATTGGGCAGGAACTGTTCGAGGAACTTTCGCCCGTTGTAGTTCAATATGACAACAGCTACCTTCATGCTTCTTTCATTTGAGGTCTTTGGTGTTTCCAGCGGCGATGCGACCACAGCCAGTTGTCGGGGTTGGCCTCGATGAAACGCTCCACGCTGCGCACATAGCGTTCCATGATTTCTCCCGGTTTCGTCTCCTTAGGGCGTTCGGTAAGCAATTCAAAGCTCACTTCATAGCGTCCCCTGCCCTGCCTCCGCATGTCAACGAACACAATGGCATAGTCCAGTTTTTGGGCAATGCGTTCGATGCCCGTAAACCAACAAGTGTCTTGATGCAAGAACTCTGTCCAATAGTCCTGTGCCAAGCCATGCGATGTTTGGTCGGCCATCATCAACACAGCGGTCTGGCTGTCGCGCAGCTGGGCCAAACGGCGCAACACCGAGTTCGACTCCACCATCTCCAAAGTGCTGTGGCAAGTACGGATATACAGCATCAACCGTTCAAAAACAGGATTTTCCACTCTCTTATACACAGCCAAGCCCTTATGTTGGGTGAGTTCAGGTATCATCTTGCCAAACCACTCCCAGTTGCCCGAATGCGGGATGGCATAGAACACATTTTTGCCTTGCTCATAAAGCTGTTTCACCAGCTCAGGATTGGTATAATGGATGCGGTTTCTGTAGCCGTTTTTCTTCATGCGCAGCATCTTCGGAGCTTCCACAAACAAGTCGCAGAGGTTTTGATAGAAACGCCGTTCTATGCTTTTGATTTCTTTCTCATCCTTGTTCGGGAAAGAATTCAACAGGTTCTGCCTGACTACTTTACGACGATAGCGCAACAGATGATACACCAAAAAGAAATAGCAATCGGACTTCAGATAGAGAAGCCAAAATGGATGGATGGACAGGAAAGCCACCCAGAGCTTCAAGATATGAAATCCGAGTTTGGCCATGGCTTATCTCGGGTTGTTGTACAATTCGACGGCATGTGAGCCCCAACCTCTCTCGTATTCAGTTTGGTCGACGCCTTGATCGTACCCTTGGCCATAAACAAATTGATATATCTCCATTGGCCAGCGTGGATTGTTGATTTCGCCAACCATGTTGGAATGAATCAGTTGATAGTCGTTGGTTGAGCGGTCAGGAGCCATGAAGACGAACTTCTTGTCGCGCTGATTGGCTACCTGATAGTAGTGCCAAATCTCGTATGGACGTGCTGCAGGTTCATCGGGCACTTCCATAATCTTGTCGGGTTGACCGTATTTCAAGAACACATAGCCACGGTCGCTGCGATAGCCGGGAAACGCCGTGGTGCCGAATGACATGTTGACCCTTTTGACAGCGGCAAGATAATCCTCAAAGCCCTGTTTTGGATTCATTGGATTGCGTTTGCTCCAAAAATTGAAGAGGAATTGTTGCATGGTCTTCGCGTCCTCAGTATTTACCAGATTGGTACAATAATTTCGTTCCAACTCCGTACAGAGCGGATCGAGGTAACGGATATACTTGCGCAACGTGTCGATTTCAGTGATATTACCAACAAACGTATTGGCCACATTGACACCGGCAAGGTCTTCCATATCAAAGGCCACCTCGGGATTGCTGCGTTGGAAAAACCAACTCTTGGAGCAGATCAACTCATTGCTGCGGTCGCGCATTTCAACGACCAGGTAATAGTTACCCGAAGGCAATTCCGAGATGTCGATGGTATTGAGCAACACGTTCACCTTGTTCACATCGAAGCGTTTGTTGAAGAAGAAGTTCTGCATGCGGTTTGAGGACTCCGCCGTCTCAATGTAGTAATTGACCAAGAATTTGCCTTCGTCATAAAGTTTGTCGCTATTGTAGATCTCGGCATAGAAATGCAGTTTGTCCTCGTTCGCACCATAGAAAGGATACACGCGAGGCAGGAAGTCGAAGCCGCTCTTGGTGCAAGCCGTCTGCTTCTCGGCTTTCGCGTAGGAATCAAACAGCAGGATGTCGGAGATGGCCGGCATGTCATCAGGATAGTTGACCTCCACGTTCATGGCCTCCACCGGCAAGGCTTCACCGCCATTCATATCCTTGATGCTGATTTCCATTTGATATTCACCATTGGGCAATGAGAAACGCTGTTGGTCGATGAATGCACCATCGAGCTTGGCAGTATCAGTCACCACAGGGCTGTCCAAGGCAATCTTGGAGAAAGCGCAAATCTTGTCCTCTTGACGAAAGATGGTCTGTATCTCCACGGTAGCCTTGAATCTACCATGTTCAAACTCCTTATATACCGCAGAGCGGTTGTCGATAGCGATGGCATTTTCAACAAAAGGGGTCATGCCAGGGACACAATAGGTCGTCGTGGAGAGATAAGGTTTCAGGCGTTTGGCATTCACTTGGGCATTGCCAGACAATGTCATGAGCGCGAGCATGATAATTACTAATGATCTTTTCATAGTGCACAGATTATTTCATGTTGCAAAGATAATGATTTCGATGCAAATGGGAATTTTTTTTCGCTAAAAATCTCAACCTAACGAAAAAAGTTGTACTTTTGCAGCGGAGATATGGCTGAGTGGTCGATAGCGGCGGTCTTGAAAACCGTTAAGCCGAAAGGCTTCGGGGGTTCGAATCCCTCTGTCTCCGCAAGGCGGCGCAAGTCGCCTTTATAATGTAAGACCCTGCCAATAATGGCAGCAAGGAGAGATGCCGGAGTGGTCGATCGGGGCGGTCTCGAAAACCGTTGAACGCTTTGCGTTCCAAGGGTTCGAATCCCTTTCTCTCCGCAAAAACCGATATAACAACAAGTTATATCGGTTTTCTTTTTTCACTCTCTTCAATTTCTATTCATCTAAAGCCATCATTGCCCGCTCCATCCTCGGAAGCGCAGGCGAGAAATGCGTCCCTTCCACAAGGTCAAACGTAATGGCAGCTCGGCTTCTTGCCTTCAGTATGTTGGCGACGTCAAGGGTTCTCTCCTCCACTGTCGCCATCCTTTTCTCTTTGGCATTCTTCTCCTTTTCGCCCAAAAGCATACAAACCTTTTTCAACTGAGGCGATGGCGATTGCTCCTTCATCCACTCGACTAAGCCATCGTACCACAGCGACCCAGAGATGCTGATAATGTTGGCGAACGTGTCGGTATTGAACGCCGACCATATCGCAAACAAACCCGACAACGAAACACCCAAGAGGGTTCTCTCGGCATCCTCTATGCCTAATTCCCTTTCTGTTTCAGGGATAATCTCATTGGTCAGTCTTTCGAGAAATGCTGCCGCCTTCCCTCCAAAGGGTTTCGCCTTCTTGAATACGCCAAATGCTGGCCACGGTGTCAAGTCATCGTTCCAGTTGACGTCTTCTATCACAGCAATGGAAATGCCGTGTTTTTCCGACAATCCTTTCAACCCATCATACAAATCGCCCTTGATTCCTTCGGGCAGGATCATGTAGCAGATTTTGTTGGTGGATTGCTTGATGATAGGCAGGGGCATCAGAGCGTAATCTCTTCAGGTTGCGTGGTGAATGAGCTGATGGTAGCCTTACCGTCTTTGATGTAATAGACTGCGGTATTGCCATCGTTCTCATCGTACATGGCCCTCAAATTCGGATAAGCGTCGAGCATGGATTTCTTGGCCTCGACTCTCGGGTCTTCCACCAAAACACCGCTCACCCTTATCCATTCCTTGCCGTTGAAGGCACAAATCTCCACCTTGGGATTGGCTTCGATTTGATGGGCTATGGGTTTGACATGACCGGTTTGGATGTAGAGCTTGTTTTCAAAGAGGTTGATGGTTCCAAAAGGCCTGACCCTGGGCTGGTCGCCTTCGACCGTGGCAAGGTAATAAGTGCCACAAGATTTCAAGAAGTCAAATACGCGTTGCATAGTAGTGCTGTTTTTATTGTTGAATATTTGCTTTGTTTTTGATGTACTTTCAGAGGCCAAAAATACGAAATAATCCTGAAAAACTATAATCATTATCCCAAAATCGCAGAATGTCATTTTTTGTTATCTTTGCAGCCATACGAAAGAAAAAAGACATGAATAGCACAACCCCAAAACGCGTAATAGGCATAGGCGAGACCGTGTTGGACATCCTGTTCAAGAACGACCAACCGCAGAAAGCCGTTCCTGGCGGCTCGACCTTCAACAGCATTGTTTCGCTCGGACGGGCTGGCGTGCCCTGCGCCATGCTGACAGATGTAGGTGGCGACCATGTGGGCGACATCATCTGCCATTTCCTGATCGACAATGGCGTGTCGGCGGAATATGTCTGCCGCCACGAGACGGCCAAGTCGCATATCACGCTGGCTTTCTTGGACGAGCACAACGATGCACAATACCTGTTTTATAAGGATCATGCGTCTGTACCGCTGGATGGCAAACTGCCCCAAATAGGCAAGGATGACATGGTGCTCTTCGGCTCGTTCTTCGCCATCAACCCAGCCATTCGTCCAGTCGTGGGTCGTTTGTTGAGGGCCGCACGCGAAGCTGGTGCTTGGCTCTACTACGATGTGAACTTCCGCAAAAACCATATCGCCGACTTGCCGGAAGTGATGCCTAATATCGAGGAGAATATGAGCCTGGCGAACATTGTGCGTGGCTCGATGGAAGATTTCGACTACATGTATGGTCTGCAGGATGGCGATGCCATCTATGAACGGGTGAGTCGCCATTGCCGCACCTTGATCCTGACCGATGGACCTCGCACGATTCGCGTCTATACGCTCGAAGGCTGCGAGACCTATCCCGTGCAGGCCATTGAGACCGTCAGCACTGTTGGCGCGGGCGACAATTTCAACGCAGGTTACATCTACGCCATGCTGCACGCCATGGATGACCAAGCCTCACGCATCGAGATGGCACAACGATGGAGTCAGGATGTCTGCCGCCAGATTGGGAATAACATCAGCGATGGTTTGGTTGCAGCGATAAAGCAACAAGCATAAAGTACTCAAAATGACCATTGGAATGGCATGCGACATAGCATATCAAAGATTCATTAGCCATCATCTATCAGCAGTCAGTTTCTGGCTATCCCCCTTCTCCTTAGGAGATTGCGGATCGAGTCCGCAATGACGCCGTGGGGGAAGAGACTGCCATGCACCGAGCTGATGGCTAACTACTGAAGGCCAAATCAATCATTCGTAGTGCCTAATCCTCACCTCTACCCCATCGTTTTCCAACTGTGACGAGATGCCGCTGACGTCCGTCTGTCCGTAATGGTAGGGGAACAGCACTTTCGGCTTGACTATCCGCGCCGCGTTAACAAGTTGTTCGACCGTCATGGTGTAAGGTTGGTTGCAAGGCATGAAGGCCACGTCGATGTCTTTGATTTCGGCCATCTCGGGGATGTCTTCGGTGTCGCCAGCGATGTAGATTCTCAACCCGTCGAGGGTGAGGATGAAGCCGTTGTCCCTTCCCTTGGGGTGGAACTGCTGATGTCCCTCGGTGGTGTTGTAGGCGGGGACGGCCTCAAGGGTGATGTCGTCAGCCAATTGCAGCATGTCGCCATTGGCCATCACCGTGCCATAGCCGAGCATCTCGGCGCAGCGTTGGTTGGTCACCAGCTGGGTGTTGTCGCCCGTCAACAGATGGATAGCGGTCGTGTCAAAATGGTCGTGGTGCTCATGGGTGATGAAGAGGTAATCCGCCTTGGGCATCGCGGCGTA
>Ga0310694_10007318_pt1 | contig 10373 bp, 10 predicted proteins | sample 174DNAGHGhighgp2_FD_203884 | JGI IMG/M metagenome (GOLD analysis project Ga0310694, IMG submission 203884) | Sheep rumen microbial communities from Palmerston North, Manawatu-Wanganui, New Zealand - 1742 DNA GHGhigh gp2 (v2) (version 2) | ecosystem: Host-associated > Mammals > Digestive system... | reverse complement strand
TGACACCAGGGTGCTATTTGCCATGCTTTTCCCAAAGAAAATCTCTGGTGCCCTTTGTTAGTCACCAGAGATTTCTAGTTCTCTCTTGTTTTTTATTTCACTGTCCACTTGACGGGAAGCGGTTCAGTCCCCTGTCTCTTCGATGCTTTATACTACGGGTATAATGACAAACAGGGTTCAGCATGATAGAATTCAGGTATCAAGAGAGGAAAGGAGCCGGAACGATGCACCTGATCACGCGTTCATGCATATACACGACAGGTCTGATGCGGACGCAGACCGTTGTTTTGATATGCTCACATGGAACGCAATCCGGTATCATCGGAAAAGGATCGGCTCCTGCTATGGATAACTGATCTGAAGAGATGATTTGACACCCGTTCCTTTGTGAGCGGGTGTTTTTCATATGCTGCCGTATCTCAATCTGGTAGAGGGCCGCTCTTGTAAAGCGGATGTTGCCGGTTCGATTCCAGTCGGCAGCTCTTTATGCTGTCATAGCTCAACAGGCAGAGCGGTGCTCTTGTAAGGCACAGGTTGCCGGTTCAATTCCGGCTGGCAGCTCTTCCTGCCTCCGTAGCTCAATTGGTGGAGCATCGCTTTCATAAGGCGCAGGTTCCCGGTTCGAATCCGGGCGGAGGCACCATGCTGTCGTAACTCAGAGGTCAGAGTGCCGGCCTTATAAGCCGGGAGGCGCTGGTTCGATCCCAGCCGACAGTACCATTTGATTATCTAGGAAGGGAGACTTTCTTATGCGGATTCCAGCTGTTGATCTGAATAAAACCGGGCAAAATATCTGTATTCTCCGGGAACGATCCGGTATCTCCGTCAAGGAGCTGCAGGAACTGCTTGGTTTCGCAACCCCGCAGGCAATTTACAAGTGGCAGCGCGGAGACAGTCTGCCGACCGTTGATAATCTGGTTGCACTGTCCGTCATTTTCGCGGTTCCGATTGATGAGATTGTAGCGCTCAGCTGACAACCTGTGGAAGGGTATCCAAGCGGTCATAAGGAGGCTGGCCTGAAATCAGTTCATGCAGCAATGCACCGTGGGTTCGATTTCCACCCGTTCCGCCATCATTTACATAAGCGTATGTAATCATCCGGCAAGATCCATCAGCCGGAAGCGTTGATAATAAAGGACTTTGAAAAAAGAACCGAAGGAATTCCATACAGCAATGTAATTCCTGCCGGCCATTTTCTGATTGTGGAACCTCCAGGAATCGAACCTGGGCAAACAGATTTTCAGTCTGCGGCTCTGCCAACTGAGCTAAGGTTCCATGGGGTGAGGGAGCGGACTCGAACCGCCAACCACCGGGGCCACAACCCGGCGCTCTGTCAATTGAGCTACCCCCAGCGTACGCCTTATGGGACTTGAACCCATGATTCCCTGATTAAAGTCAGGTGCTCTGCCAATTGAGCCAAAGGCGCATAATGGTACACAAGGCGGGATTTGAACCCGCAGGACTCCGGTTCTTAGCCGAAGATGTCTTCCGGTTGCATCACTTGTGTATATGGTATGCAGGGCGGGATTCGAACCCGCAAAACCCTGTTCCTGAGACAGGGATGTCTTCCTTTGCATCACCTGCACATATGGCGGAGTGAGAGCGATTCGAACGCCCAGGCACATTGCTGCGCCGCCTCCTTGGCGGGGAGGTGCCTTACCGTTGGACAATCACTCCATGGCATCGGGAAAAGGATTCGAACCTTTAACTGCCGGGTCAGAGCCGACCGTGTTGCCGTTACACTATCCCGATACGCAATCCCTGCGGGGATCGAACCCGCATCAGCGCCTTGAAAGGGCGATGTCCTGGCCGTTTAGACGAAGGGATCATATCAGCCCCGAAGGGCTGAAACTCAGGCACTTCTGGTTTGGCCTGCCGTTCCAGTTCGAACGATGATGGAATCCAACGTTGTTCCGAATACAGCAGCCAAGACCACCAAGTTATCCAATGTGGGCAATGTAACACCACGTTGCCAGCGATAGATTGCCTGGGGAGTATTGAAACCGAAAATGTCCTGCAAATCCCGGACAGCCAATCCGGTTTGTTGTCGCAATTGCGTGATCCGGATCCCGGTTGCAGTCAAATCGATAGAAGGCAAAATACACACAGGAATTCACTCCTTTTCAAAAGTTGATAACGAAAAACGAGGCCGCTTGCCCTGATCAGCAAACGGCCTCGTGAACAATCCGATGATGCGATTACAGCATACGGTGTCTTAGGTCTTTTTCATGCGTCTGATCCGGGCACAGCAAAGCGAAGCACAGTTCTTCTATAAAACTGCACTGCAGGAATCCGAGGTGCTCATGACGCATGGTAACAGTGTAGCGATCCATAATGAATTCCTCCTTTCGCTCTGGGCCATGCCCGATTTCATGCATATCATATCGTGCCGGTTGGGGGATGTAAAGAACCCTGTAGTATAATCCGTTACTTTTCCGCAGCCTTAAAGTTGTAGACCGGCTTGATAATCTCCACAATGTCCACCGCTTCCCGAATGGCGTCAATGATATCCTCCATCCGCTTGTAGGCCATCGGGGATTCATCCAGGGTTTCCTGGTTGGCGGTGGTGGTATAGATCCCTTCCATAGCCTGCTTGTATTCATCCAGGGAGAGGGTATCCCTTGCCTTCTTCCGGGACATGAGCCGTCCTGCGCCGTGGGGAGCGGAATAGTTCCACTCCTCGTTGCCGCGGCCAATGGCAATGATGCTGCCATCCCGCATGTTGATGGGGATCAGCACACGCTCACCGGTATGGGCAGCGATGGCACCCTTCCGCAGGATCATTTCGTCCGTGTCGATGTAGTTGTGGACCGTATGGAAGCTTTCCAGGCCAACCATGCCGGCCTTCTTCAGGATCAGCTCGGCCATGATTTCCCGGTTCCGGACCGCGAACTGTTGGCAGATCTTTACGTCATGGAGGTAGTCCTCCAGGTGCCGGCCTTCCAGGTGGCACAGGCTGTCCGGCGCGGTCTTGCGGTTCAGGCGCAGGCGCAGGGCATCCAGTTCCTTCCGGATTTCCTTCTGGCGGCCTTCCGCCTTCAGCCGGGCGATCAGTTCCGGGGAGGACTGAATGTAATCTTCCTTGCCCTCTGCGATGTCCACCGCCAACTGCTGGTAGTATTCGCAAACCTGCTTGCCGAGGTTCCGGCTGCCGGAATGGATGACCAGCCAGAAAGTTCCGTCCTCAGAGCGGTCAATCTCGATAAAATGGTTGCCGCCGCCGAGCGTTCCAAGGGAATTCTTTAACCAGCTCTTTTTTTGCAGATTCGCATAACACCGGAGCTGTTCCAGTTCGAAAGGCTCCCGGGGAGTATCCCAGACGTTCATGCCGCTGGGAATCCAATGGCAGATCTCGTCCACACGGGCAAAGTCAATCCGTTTGCTGCCAAGCTTCACGGTATACATACCGCAGCCGATATCCACACCGACCACGTTGGGAACCGCCTTGCCGCGGATGGTCATGGTGGTGCCGATGGTGCATCCCGTCCCGGAATGCACGTCGGGCATGATCCGGATCCGGCAGCCTTCAGTAAACTGCTGGTTGCACATGGTCCGGATCTGTTCTTCGGCAGCCGGTTCTATGACATTTGCGTAGCAGACCGCTGCCGCAAATTTACCCTTGATTTCCATTCTCTTTTCCTCATTTTCAGATTACGCGCAGACCGGCGCGTACCGTTCGCTGAGCAGGACTTCCTTCATCAGCAGGACCGGATCAAACTTGCCGTTCGCAACCATGGAAAAGATCCTTGGCGTGCATCCGCTGACCAGGATGACACCCTGCTCATTCATGCTGACCGGCTGCTGCCGGTTCCGGCTCTGGACATTCCAGAAGACCACTTTCGGCAGCCTGTATCCGTGATCTTCAAACAGCTTCTTCGCGCGTTCAAAGTTGGTCAGCTCCGCGTTGTCGGCGCAGCAGTCAAACTCCATGTCGGAGATGAAGTACAGCGTTTCCGGCAGTTCATCCTGCGGCAGTTTGTTTTTCACCGCCGTGGACAGGATCAGCTCGAAGACCTTCTGGATGTTGGTGTTTGCACACTCGTTGAAGGTTTCACAATACTGCACTTTTTCCGCCAGGTCCTTACCTTTGATCTCCACTAGTTTCGGGTTATGGGAGAAGGTAATGAAATGGTTATGGAATTCACCCTTGCAGCGCTCTGCAAAATACAGTCCCAGGGAAAGTGCAACCGTGGCCGGGATCGGCGTTCCGCTGCAATACATGGAGCCGGAACCGTCAATCACACACAGCGCATTTCCCTGCGGTGCGTAGTCTTCCAGTGCGTTCCAGGTAACGTCCAGCGCTTTCCGCTCCGTTTCATCCCCGCGGAACCGCAGCGCCTTCTCCACGATGTCATACGGATACAGCGTACCGGTATGAATGGTTTCCTCTCCCTTGGAGACCCGCTCCAGGAATGCGTTATACCGTTCTTCATCGTTCCGGTGGAAGGCCTTGCGGTATTTCAGCATCGCCTTGGAAGGCTGTGCGGAATACTCGAAGGTATAGTCCTTCTGCCGCAGGTTGTTTTCGATGATCCGGATCTTCGTGCGCAGTTTTACCAGCGTTTTGCGGTACTGCGCATCCGTTATGCCAAGCGCCTTCGCAATCCGTTTGCCGTCTTTTACGGCAGCAGCGCTGGAAGTGTTCACAGACGGCAGCCATTTGGCTATCAGGGAGATGCTCTCCCCGGCATCGAGGGCAGCCAGGTCCTTCGCCAACTGATCCCGGATCACGGCCATAGCATCTTTTTCGCACTTGGTTCCGAACAGGACAGCCAGGTCGTCCCAGCGGCCGTATTCGCTGACGAGATGCAGGTTCTTCCGGACAGACTCCGGCTGAGCATCCGCCAGGTGCTTCAGGATCGTCCGGAATACCCGGCGTTCACCCAGGCCGCCCCGGATATCCCGGGAATAGAACAGCATTTTCATCGCCAGGCCGCGGTCCTCAGCATATGCACGGGCAAAGCGGACGATGATCTCCCGGTCTTCAGCATTCCGAAGCGCACCGATGGCTGCAAACAGGTCCAGGCAGTCCGATCCGGTGGATCGCAGGGTGGCAGCGCCGTTTTCAGTCAGGGTGCGGTTCGCTTCAATCTTCAGTTCATTCAGCATGTTCATCACCCTCCTTTGCATGAATCTTTAAAAAAACAAGATGCCTTTCATGGGAGATTCGAACTCCTGAAATCCAGGGTATAAGCCTGACGTCCGTTCAGTTGGAACCAACGGACCAACAGATCATTGCTGGAGGCATCTTTGAAACCCAAGACGCAGTTTTAAGCTCCGATTGCTTTTAAAGGATTGCTGGCTGCGTCTTTCGAAACAAGGCGCATTTTAGCTCTGCTGATTATCAGTCAACTGCTTGAATTGCTGTGAGCGCCTTTGCATCGGGAATGATCCCTGCTACAGCATGAAGAATATCAGGTTTTTTGTCTGAGATCATGAAAAAAAAGTCGCGAACTCTTCTGTTTCAGCCAAAATCGTACTGGAATTGCCTTTCAATGCGTTCCCGGATGAGCGCAGCAAAGCTGCCAGGCTCAATAACCTTCACCAATGGACCGAAGGAAATGATTTTGATCAGCAGTTCCGTTTCATCCTCCTGCCGGTAATGCAGTGTCATCCGGTAGGTCTTTTCCCCGGTTTTTTCCGTGCGCTTGGCCAGATAGGAGAACTGCAGCATGGCACGCTCCAGGGCGTTCCGTTCGTCGGTGATTTCCAGCGTTACGGATTCATTGGTCAGTTCCGGGACGGGATAATCGTCCGGATCGAAGGTGCTCCACAGGCGGACATACGAGATCCGCGACAGGTTCAGCGTCCGGTTCCGCCACTTGCCGCTGTGGCAGAGCAGGCGGAATTTATCGTCTGTGGAAGAATACTCCAGGCGGTATGGAATGACTGTCCAGTTGTTATGCTTTCCCCGGTGGCTGTCAAAGATCACCTGCACCTTTCGATGGGTTTTCACGGCTTCCAGCAGGAGCCGGAACCGTTCGATATAGCCTGCGTCCCCAAAGGGATCGCCGTTGCTGTACCGGTCATACCAGACGATTTTCGTGGGATCAAACAGCGGCCGGACATCCTCCAGGCCCTCGTCCGTCAGGTTGAACAGCCTGATCCGAGGATCCAGCAGCAGCGTTTTCAGCCAACGCTTCTGCAGCAGCGTCACAGGATGGGCGGGAAAATGGCGGATCCGGGTCTTGCAGTCGGGGGTGATCAGCGGCCAGTTTCCGTTTTGCAGGTTGGCCGGAATGGCCAGTACGCTTTCCCCGAAACCCTGCTTTGCAGCGATTTCGCTGATCCGCTCTTTCGTCAGGGTGCCTTCGGCAGCTTCGGACAGGATCTCAGCAACGCAGGCATAATACTCACCGTAGTATTCGCTGAACAGCATTACGGCTCACCTCCGTACATCCGGCGCATCTTTTCCAGGTCATCCCGGAAAAGCCGGACAATGGAGGCGTTGGAGCATTCCAGCTTCACGATCCTGCCGATAAAGGTCCGCAGCCAGGGTATCATCTCGGATGCGTCATAGACGTCTGCGGTGAATTTCCAGGTTTCATCGTCCGCCTGTTCCGCTATACCGTGCCGTTTTTCCCGCTCCAGCCGTTCCGCGATAAAGCTTTCACCCAGGCCGACATGTACCAGCATCTCGATATGGTCCAATGTGTGTTCGCCGGAGGAAACACCCCAAAGGTGCCGGTCGAATTCCTTCCAGGATGCTTCATACTTTTCCGGATCCGGATCCGCATCCATAGGCCTGACCTTACGGATACTGTCCAGCCGGAAAAACATCGGTTTCCTGAAACCATAATGGTATCCGAGGATATACTGGCGCCCGCTCTGGACGGAGAAGTAGAACCGCATCGGATAAATCGGATGCTTCAGTTCCTGCTTTTTCCGCCGGGAGAAGATGGTTAACTCTGCCCCGCGGTTCTTTTCCATGCATTCGCACAGGCCGAGCAATACTTCACTGTCCAAGGCACCAAGCAAATACTGGTGTTTGAATTCAAAGGCAGGGGAAGAGCCTTCCGGGAAATAACTGCCGATGACGCCCAGCGGTGCGGTTTCGGAAAAGAAATCGATGGCATCCCGCCAGGCAGGCAGCTGCCGGAAGGGTTTCGCCAGGGTATACACAAGATTGCGCTGCTTCTTTTCGGACCGGATGATCCCCATCTTTTCGTATTCCTTCAGCTTGTTCCGTACGGTTCTTTCATCCGGGAATTCCGCTTCGAAGGATTCCAGGTATTCGGAGGTGATCCGCTCCGCGCATTCCTGTACGGTGGCAGGGCCGTCCGCCAGGATATCCAGCAGGCAGAAATGCAGCACGATATCCCAATCGGTAAAACTCTTTGTTTTGAACGCGATATACAGCGGATTACGGGAAAGCGACCTGCTGTCAATGGAGATGAAGACCTTCTTGCCGCTTTCGTCATAATAGGAATCGATATAGCCTTCCAGCCAGGCCTTGACCCTGCGGTATTCATCGTCATACATCCGGGAGCTCTTGGCATCAAACTCATCACGGCCCTTGAACCCATAGACATAGAAGTCCCGCATGTAGGACCGGACCTTTTCAAAGTTTTTGATCAGCTCACTGTAGGCCATGACGGTTCACCTCCCTGCCTGGATTTTCCATATGCTGATCAGATATTATCCGTTTTCCGCTGCTTCTGCAAGCAGCTTCAGAACACTTTTCCGGCTTTCCGGGCCGGATTGGTATTGCCTACTGCAGACGGCCGCATGGGAGAAAGTCGGCCGTCAATCCGGCAGGATAAAACCGCCGGTTTCCGGGCGGTCATTCAGGCATCCCATCAGCCTGATCTTCCCGCACCGGTTTTTTCCCGCCGTCCTTCGGTGCAGGGTGATCCTTTGGCTCCAGGACGCAAAGGACTCCCTTATCCATTACCATGACGACTTTACCCTTTGCCTTGTCACCGATCCTGTCATACAGGCGGCCGGCGCTGTAGCTTTCCCCGATGACGGTATAGGGGCTGTTTGCTACGTAGCCGACACGGCCGAGGCCCTTCACCGTCACTTTGATGGCTTCCCGGTCATGCTCGTTGTCCGGTTCTTTTTCCAGGCGGACCTTCATGCCTTTTTCGAAGAAGTCCTGGCCGTAGTAATGCCTTGTTCCGGCAATTGTGAAATAGATTTTCATGCTGTAATCCTCCTTTTTGGAAAATTCCTGTTTCACCGCAACCCCATGCTACCAAATAGGATGTTGCTTTTTTTACGCATCGCAGCTAAGATAGTTACTACTCACAGTTTGGCGGTTTTCATTCTTTTGTTGACTTTGTAATCGTTATGTGTTATACTATACACATAACGAAAGGAGGCCAATCTCATGGGTATCGTATATCAGACGGATAAGCGTTCCGGCATCACTTACGCCTACGAAAACAAAGCATACTGGGACAAGGAAAAGAAACAATCACGTTCAAAGCGCACACTCATCGGCAGGGTCGATCCGGAAACCGGCAAGATCATTCCAACTGACGGACGTTGTAAAAGGCGCAGCCCCTCCCATCAGGATGACGCAGCATACCAGATGCCGAAAACTCTCAAGGAATGCCGGACTGAAATTCTGCGGCTCCTGGAAGAAAATCGCTCCCTGAAAGAACAGCTGGAAAAAGCTCAGGTCTGATTTCAATTTCGGAGGATAAGTGCCATGACCCTGGAAGAAGCATATATCATGCGTAAGCAGGAATGTAAGACCTTGCAGCGCGAGAACAGCAAACTGCTGGAAACCATTGGGCAGCTTCGCAAAGGTACTTACTCCGACCCCGACAAAATCGAGCATATCAGGCAGATTTCAGAACTGACCCGGGAAATCCAGAAGAAAGATAAGATCATAGAGCGATACAAGAAACTGCATGAGGAAGACCAGCTCAAGGTTTACGAACTCAATGACAAAAACATAGATCTTGAGGAAAAAATCAGATCTCTGGAATGGCAGGTCGAATGCGCAAAAAAAGAAACGGGCATAAAGTCCAGGACTGCAAAAGAGGAAGCTGACGCCAAGATTAAAGCACTCTCTGACGAAGTTGCCAGGCTTACTGCCCTTCTGAACCGGGATGGCACCAACACGGGATTGCCCACATCCAAAACACCGCTGAATAAGAAGAAGGTCATTCCGAACTCCAGGGAAAAAAGCGACAAACCGAGAGGAGGACAGACCGGACACGCTAAACATTCCATGGAAGCATTCTCTGAGGAAGAAGTTACACAGGTTATTCAGCATGAGCTGGATATCTGTCCGGAATGCGGAGGCAAGCTTACACAAGCCAGGGAAATCCCCAAGGATGAGCTTGACTATGAGGTCAAGGTAGTTAAAAAACGCCATATTTTCAGGGAATATATCTGTAACAACTGCGGAAAGACCATTCGCACAAAAGACGCTTCCCTGAAAGCGGAGAACCAGTACGGCGCTGTAATACAGGCAACGGCGCTGGCACTCATGAATCTCGGATTCGTCAGCATGAATCGAACCAGATCTCTGCTTTGCGGAATCGACCCATCTTCTGTCGCAATCAGCGAGGGATATCTCGCCAAACTTCAGAAGCGTCATGCCGGCAGACTTCTTGCTTTTGCGGATGAGGTTCGTGCCGGCTGTATCGGATCATCTTTGCTCTATTGGGATGATACTGTTGTATTCATTAATACTTCCAGAGCATGTATCCGGTTTTACGGTAATGAACGGCTGGCCTTGTATACCGCCCACATGAACAAGAACCTGGAAGGAATCATGGAGGATAACATTCTGCCGGAACTGCCCGAAACGACCACTGTCATGCATGACCACAATCTGGTCAATTACCGCAAGGAGTTCCGATACCGGAATGTGGAATGCCTTCAGCATCTGGAACGGGATCTGCAGAAACTCTCAGATGTTTCCCGCCACAGATGGCCTGCGGAAATGAAGGAACTGCTTAAGAGAACAATCCACAAACGAAAACAGTTCATTGCCGCAGGGTATGAACAATTCCCCGAAGAAGAGGTTAAAGCATTCATAGCAAAGTATACCGGTCTTCTGGGATCCGGATATAAGGAATACATTAAAGATCTCAATTCTTATTACAGCAGCGATGAAAACGCTCTCCTGGTCAGGCTAAAGGAGTACCAGGACAATTATACGGAATGGATCCGGGACTTCAGCATCCCCACCACCAATAACCTCAGTGAGCGTTCCCTTCGCTTCGTGAAGTGTAAGGATAAAATGTCCGGGCAGTTCCTCAGCGAATCCTATGCCAAACATTTTGCCAATATCCGGACCTATATCGAGACCTGTGCCCGCAATGGCGTGAACGAATTCCAGGCCCTTCTTCGCCTGACTCAGAATAATCCTTATACTCTTCAGGAACTCTGCGCTGCCGGTAGTTAATCCA
>Ga0310694_10007316_pt1 | contig 10374 bp, 6 predicted proteins | sample 174DNAGHGhighgp2_FD_203884 | JGI IMG/M metagenome (GOLD analysis project Ga0310694, IMG submission 203884) | Sheep rumen microbial communities from Palmerston North, Manawatu-Wanganui, New Zealand - 1742 DNA GHGhigh gp2 (v2) (version 2) | ecosystem: Host-associated > Mammals > Digestive system >... | reverse complement strand
CCACCAGCAACTACGTGAACAATGCAGACGGCACGCTGCGCATAGAGGTGGCAGAAGACGGACCGCTGCGCAAGGCACTGCGCATCGAGCGCACACGCCTCGGCTCCACATTTGTGCAGTACGTGCGCCTCTGCAGCGCGGGAGCCGACGAGCGAGTGGACGTGTGGAACGAGGTCGACTGGCAGTCGAGAGGCTACCTGCTGAAGCTGGAGGCCAACCTCAAGGCCACCAACCAGAAGGCCACGTTCGACAACTCGCTGGGTTTCATCTCGCGCGGACTGAGCACAGAGAACTTCTACGAATATCCGGCACACCAATGGGCCGACCAGACGAATACGGCGGGCACGTACGGAGTGTCTATCCTGAACGACTGCAAGTACGGTTGGGACAAACCAAGCACCGGCCGGCTGCGCATGAGCCTCATCTATTCGCCCGAGGTGGCCGACGCATACAGTTATCAGGCACAGCAAGACCTCGGGCTGAACCGTTTCCAGTTCTCCATTTACAGCCATTCGGGCAAAGTGGGCGCCGACACGCAGTGGCAGAGCGACCGCCTCAACCAGCCGCTGCGTGCATTTCTGAGCACGCCACACGAGGGAACGCTCGGTGCGTCGTTCAGTTTTATCCAGAACAACACGCCTGCCGTAGCCGTCCGCGCACTGAAGCTGGCCGAAGACGACGACCGGATAATCGTCCGCCTGCACGAACTAACAGGGCAGCAGCAAGAAGGCGTCACGCTCTCGTTCCCCACAGAAATCCTCTCGGCCGAAGAGACGAACGGACTGGAGGAGCGCATTGGCGATGCCACCTTCAGCGGCCGCAACCTCACGTTCAACATCGGAGCCTTTGCGCCCAAGACCTTTGCCATCCGGCTGAAACCCTTTGATGCCCCAGCCAACAGCCAACAGCCAACAGCCAACAGCTGCATGCAGCCAATCGAACTGGAATACAACTCAGACGTGATGAGCCTCGATGCCAACCGCTCAGACGGTAACACCAGCACGCTGGGGATGCTCTTCCCAGGCGAGTTGCTGCCCGACACGCTCTGGCACGATGGCATCCCCTTTGTCATCGGTCCGCGCGCAGCAATGAAGAAGAACGCCCTCACCTGTCGCGAACAGACCATCCATTTGCCAGAGGGCGCACGCGGCAGGCTCCACATCGCAGCCTTCAGCATCACGCCCTCGGGCGAGACGCTCACGCTCTTGGCCGACGGGCAGGCGCTCACCACCCGGGTGCCGTCAGCCATGGGCAACGTGGCCGACCGCGGCTCGTACTTCAGCGCGCCCGTGTTCCGAAACGAGAACGTGGCATTCACCGCCACGCACAGCCACGAAAAGACAAGTAAGCGGGACATACCCTACCAGTATCTCCACCTCTTCCACCAGACACTGCGGCTGCCTCAGGGCACGCAGTCCATCACCCTGCCCGAGAATACCAAGATTTACCTTGTGGCCGCCACAATGGAAATGGACGACTGCGACCAACAGCTCGTCCCGCTCAGCTCCACAGACGAGATATTCCCCACAGCTCAGGAAGTGCCGGCTGAAGCCGCAACCTGCGGCCAGTGGCTCGTGCCCGGCAGCATCTCCGCCTCGGGCTATACGAGCGCAGCCGAGGCACCCAAGATGGCAGCCGACGGAAACTCATACACCAAGTGGTGCGATGCCAGCAGCGCCACCAAGTATCTGCAGTACACCTTCTCCTCGGAAGTGGACGTCTGTCAGTGGGAAGTGCTCTGCGCAGGCATTGAAAGCACAAGCTACGTGGCCGCAGCGCTGCGCCTGCAGCGTCTTAATGCCGAGACCTCAAAGTGGGAAGACGTGGATGCCGTGACGCAAAACACCGAAAACCACATCATCCGCGGCACCCAACCCGTGCGCGCCAAACGCTTCCGCCTGCTGGTGGACAGCCCAGTGCAGAGCGGAGCAGGCACGGCACGCATCTATTTGTTCAACCTCTACGGTCACACTCCCTCCGAGCCCACCGCACTGCAGACTGTACGCCCCGACCTGCGGGACGGCCGGTACCCCGTCTACACGCTGCAGGGCGTACGCGTAGCAACGGCTCGTGCCGCCAGCGGCACACTGCGTCTGCCACAGTTGCCAAGCGGTGTCTATGTGGTGGCCGGACGAAAACTCAGGGTAAGATGATGCGCCGCTTCCTCCTCCTCAGCCTCGCGCTGCTGCTCGCCTCGGGCTGGGCAGCCGCTCGCAAGACGCAGACACGCTGCCTCTACCGCCAAGGCGGCATTGTGCAGGGCGATCCGTCGCGTCGCCGCGTCTGTCTGGTCTTCACGGCCGACGCATGGGCCGACGGAGCCGAGGCCGTCATCAACACGCTCCGAGAGAAGAACGTGCAGGCAGGCTTCTTCCTCACTGGACGCTTCTACGAGCAATATCCCGCAGTGGTGCGCCGCCTCGTCAGCGAGGGCCACTACGTGGGCAGCCACGGCTATGCCCACCTGCTCTACTTCCCGTGGGGAGGCGGTCCGATGGCCGTCAGCGAGAAGGAGTTCCGCGCAGACATGCAGCGGAGCTACGCGCTGATGCGGCGCTTTGGCATCAGGAAGCGGCAGGCTCCCTACTTCATACCCTCCTACGAGCACTACAACGACACCGTCTCGCAGTGGGCGCGCCGCATGGGCCTGCAGGTTCTCAACTACACGGCTGGCAGCGGCAGCAATGCCGACTACACCATTCCCTCCATGCAGAACTATCGTTCCAGCGACTCGCTGCAGCGCCGCATCCTACGCTACGAGGCCGAGCACTCACTGGCCGGGCACTTCATGCTCCTGCACTTGGGCACCCACCCGGAACGCACCGACAAGTTCTACCACCGCTTGCCCTGGCTCATAGACGAACTACGCAGCCGAGGCTACCAGCTGGTGGGCGTCCGCCAGATGATAGAGGAATAGTTTCGCGGTGCCGGAGGCAGTGCTTACTCGCGGAAGTAAACGCGCTTCACGCGGTTGGAGACTGCGGTAAGTATCTCGTATGGTATCGTGCCTATCTGCTCGGCCAGCACTGCAGGCGGCAACTGCTCGCCGAATATCAGCGCCTCGTCGCCTTCGCGGCAGGGGATGTCAGTGACGTCTATCATGCAGACGTCCATGCAGATGTTTCCCACATAGGGCGCCTGCGCTCCGTTTACGAGGCAGTAACCATGGCGATTGCCCAACCGACGGTTCAGCCCGTCTGCATACCCAATGGGCAGCGCTGCGATGCGGCTGTCACGCTCGAGGGTGGTGCGGCGGCTGTAGCCTACGGTTTCGCCGGCCGGCACGTGGTGGATCTGCAGGATGGTGGTGCGCAGCGTGGAGACGTTGGAAAGCATCTGTCCGTCGAGCGGATTGATGCCATAGAGGCCGAGGCCGAGGCGCACCATGTCCATTTGCCGCTGGGGGAAGTGCTCTATGGCGGCGCTGTTGCAGATGTGGCGAAGTATATGATGGCGGTAGCCAGCCTGCAGAGCATCGGCTCCGAGGCCGAACAGCTGCGCCTGGCGGGCGGAGAAGGCGTCGAAGTCTGCGCTGTCGCTGCCCACAAAGTGCGAGAACACGCTCCGCGGCAGCAGGGCTGTCTGCCGGCTAAGGCGCTCGAGCAGCTGAGGCACATCGCGCTCGGGGTCGAAACCGAGGCGGTGCATGCCCGTGTCGAGTTTGATGTGGATGGGGAAGTCCTGCACGCCCTGCCGCTCGCCCTCTGCAATGAGTGCGTCCAGCAGGCGGAAGCTGTAGACCTCGGGCTCGAGTCGGTAGTCGAAGAGCGTTCGCAGGCAGCCCATCTCGGGATTCATTATCATGATGCCCATGGTGATGCCGCTCTGCCGCAGGGCTACGCCTTCGTCGGCCACAGCCACGGCCAGATAGTCCACCCGATGGTCTTGGAGCGTCTTCGCCACCTGTATGGCGCCTGCTCCGTAGGCATCGGCCTTGACCATGCAGACCATCTTCGTCTCGGGGCGCAGGAAGGAGCGATAGCGATTGAGGTTCTCCACCACGGCCGAGAGGTTCACCTCGAGTATGGTCTCGTGGCGCTGCAGCTCGAGCGCCTCCACCAGCCGCTCGAAGTGGAACGAGCGTGCGCCCTTCACCAGCACCAGCGCATCCGAGAGCCCCCAGAAGGCCTCGCTCTGCAGCAGCGCGTCCGCCGAGCCAAAGAACTGCGCCCGGAAGCCGCGTCCGCCGAACAGCGCCTCGTGGCGCTGCAGCTCCGGCCCCACTCCGATAAAGTGCTCCACGCCACGGCTCTGCACGAGGCTTGCCACGCGGGCATAGAGCGTCTCGGGCGGCAGCCCCGTCTGCTCCATGTCACTGAGGATGACCGTGGGATGTGGCTCGCTGCGGCGGCGCATGAAGTCGAGGGCAATGTCGAGGCTGCCCAAGTCGCTGTTGTACGCATCATTGATGAGCGTGCAGCCGCTGCGTCCCTGCAGCACCTCCAGTCGCATGGCCACCGGCTCCAGCCGTGCCAGACGCCGTTCCAGCAGTTTCTCGTCCATGCCCAAATGGCGGCACACGGCTGCGCAGACGGCGCGGTCGGCCTGCAGCGCATCGCTGCCCTGCGCAAAGGGCACCAGCTGCCCATGGAAGTCCATTTCGTGCACGCACTTCTCGACCACTGCATCTCCGGCCGGATAGAACAGCACTTCTGCGTCGCGAAAGAGCAGCAGTTTCTCGCGGCACTTCTGTTCCATCGATTCGAAATTCTCCTGATGCGCCTGCCCCAGACACGTGAAGACACCTATGGTGGGCTGTATGATGCGCTGCAGAGCAGCCATCTCGCCTGGCTGCGAGATACCGGCCTCGAAGATGCCCAGCTGGGTGCCTTCGTGCAGTCCCCACACAGAGAGCGGCACACCCACCTGCGAGTTATAGCTGCGCGGGCTACGCGTCACCACCATATCGGGCGAGAGCAGCTGATAGAGCCACTCCTTCACCACCGTCTTGCCGTTGCTTCCGGTGATGCCCACCACTGGGATGCGCATCGACTCGCGGTGTCGCTCGCCGATACGCTGCAGGGCCACCAGCGTATCAGGCACGCGGAGGAAATCGGCCTGCGGAAAGTCGCCTTCAGGAATGCGGCTCACCACAAAGGCGCGCACGCCCTTTGCATACAGTTCTGCCACGTAGTGGTGACCGTCTCCGCGGCGCGTGATGAGCGCAAAGAAGAGCGTCGTCTCAGGGAAACACAGGCTGCGGCTGTCCGTCAGCAGCCAGTCTATCTGCCGCTCGCTGGGCGCGATGCAGCGGGCGCCTATCAGGGTAGTAATCTCTTGTATTGTCATCGTCTCTGTCTGTTTTCTTAGTGCATAGTCCATAGTGCATAGTTATGGTTTACGCCCCTCTCCTCGGAGAGGGGTTGGGGGTGAGGCTACGCCCTGCGCACAGGCTCCTGCTGGCGCAGATACGCCTGGAGGGAAGCATCCGTGCAGGCAGCCACAAAGCGCTGCCACACGTAGTCCACCGCCACCTCACTGGGGTGAAGCATGTCGGCCGCATAGAAGCGGTAGTCACGCAGTTCGTCCACGAAAATCTCGTAGATGGGTAGGTAGGTGCACACCCCTGCCCGCCTCCGGCACACCTCGTCTACGGCCAGCAGCAGCGTGGACTTGGCCAGTTGGCTGCCGTGGAACGTGTACTTGCGGTATCGGTATGGGCTCACGCTCAACAGCACCCGAATGTCCGGGTTCAGTGCCGACACAGCCTCCACCACGCGCTCCAGCGCCTCCGCACACTGGCTCACGCTCAGCGCTTCCTCGCGGAAGAGGCGGTCCGGCTGGCGGTGGCAGTTCGTCACCGGCTGCCCGCTCTGCTGCAATCTGTAGCACACGTTCGTGCCAAGCGTTATAAATAGGTAACGCGCACGCGAGAAAGCCCCAGCCAGACGTAGCAAGGCCGAGGCCATCAGCTCCGCACACGCCTCGCGCGAGTCGGCCTTCAACTTCGTGTTGGCCAGCCAGCAGTACCACTGCCCGTCGTGTTCGAAGAGCGGCAGCTCGCCCCCTCCGGCCGACCCAAGGCTCACCGCCCGGCTCACCACCTGGCAGACGCTCAGCGGATTGTAGAGCGTGCCCACAGGGTTGCAGAGCGCAGGCAAGCCATACGAGGCAAAGCGCCCACCCATGTGCTCGGCAAAGCACGAGCCCAGAAACACCAACTCGTCGCCAACCGACAACGGCCTCTCCAGCCGCGGCAAGTCCACTCGCGTCCGAAACTCCATTTCCGTTTCTGCCATCGTCTTTCCCATTTCCGACAGCAAAGTTACGATTAAGTGAGAGAAGAACAAAAGAAAACCCTTTCTTTTTTCTTCCGAACGCAAGTAACTTCGAGTCGAGACTCAAAGTTACGAATAAATTTGGCTTTTCGCTCTCCTTTTCGTAAATTTGCCCTCGAAAAAGAAGTAAAAGAGAAGATATGTTTCGCAAAGTGTTTCCGCTAGCCATCCTTGCCGGCATCTGCATTGCCATTGGTGGCACAGTATTCATGCGTGTGGGCGGCGTGGCCGGTGCCGTATTGTTTGCGTTCGGCCTCACCACTGTGGTCTATTACGGGCTGAAGCTCTATACGGGTACGGCAGGTTTCATCCGCTGCCGAGGCGACTGGGGTATGCTCTGCACAGTGCTGGCCGGCAACATAGTGGGCTGCCTGCTGACGGCACTGGCCATCCGCTATGCTCACCCCGACTTGGTAGAGCAGGCCGGAGGCATCCTGTCGGCTCGCATGCAGAAGGGCGCGCTGGCTTGCTTCCTGCTGGCCATTGGATGCGGCTTCATCATGACCACTGCCGTCTTCTTTGCCCGTCAGGGCAAGGTGCTGCCCATGCTGCTGGGTGTACCCGTCTTCATCCTGTGCGGCTTCACGCACTCCATAGCCGACGCTTTCTATTTCCTTTGTGCTCCGTGGCAAGACGTGCTGCAGTGGCCCGTGCTGCTGTTGTATGCAGCCGAGGTGGCCGGCAACTTTGTGGGCTGCAACCTTTACCGCTGGGTGGCGCCAAACCCCTAAAGGCAGCCTCACCCCAACCCAAGCCCCTCCCCCAATCCCCTCCCGAGGGCGGGGCGTAAATAGTAAATCATTAAATAAGTAAAATGTGTTCACTCCCTCCCCTCGCGGGAGGGCTGGGAAGGGGGCTTGAACTATGGACTATGAACTAGTCCGGCACCTCGTTCCAGGCGTCGAGTTTGGCCTCGGGGAACATGGAGCGGTGGAACATAGGGTCGCGACCGGCTCGGCGTTGCTCTTTGTAGTCGTTCAGCAGACGGAAGGCGTAGCGGCTGAGCAGGATGACAGCAATGAGGTTGAGAATGGTCATCAGAGCCATGGCAAGGTCCACCACGCTCCATGCCTGCTTGAGCGTCATCACGCCACCGAGCATCACCACAATGCCACTGGCTATGCGGAAGAGGGTCAGCACCCAAGGCTTGCCGGTGATGAACCGCACATTAGACTCGCCATAGAAATAATTGGCTATGATGGTGCTGTATGCAAAGAGCATGATGGCGGCCGTCAGAAACCAGGCTCCAACGGGACCGAGGTGAAAGCTCATGGCTCGCGAGGTGAGGATGATGCCATCATCGCCTCCGGTGTAAAACCCACTCAGCAGGATGATGAAGGCGGTGCAGCTGCAGATGACCAGCGTATCGGTGAAGACACCCAGACTCTGTAGCAGGCCTTGCTTCACTGGGTGCGAGATGGCGGCTGTGGCGGCTGCATTGGGCGAACTGCCCTCGCCCGCTTCGTTGCTGAAGAGGCCGCGGCGTATGCCCTGCATGACGGCTATGCCCACGGCGCCGCCCGCTGCCTGATGCCAGCCGAAGGCGCTCTTGACAATGAGCGAAAGCATGGCCGGAATCTGTGGTAGGTTGGTAAGTATGATATAGAGCGCCAATAGGATATAACCGATGGCCATGAACGGCACCACCACTACACTGAAATGGGCAATGCGCTGGATGCCGCCAAAGATGATGACAAGCGTCAGCACGGCCAACACGGCGCCCACCCAGCGGACATCTATCTGAAAGCCGTCGCTTATGGCCGAGCAGAGGGTGTTGCTCTGCACCACTTGGTTGGCCAGACCGAAGCCGAATATCATGAAGACGGCAAACAGAACTCCCATCCACCGCCTGTGCAAACCAAACTGCATATAGTAGGCGGGGCCGCCATAGAAGCTGGCTTCGCCGGTCCGCTTGAAGAGCTGCGCCAAGGTGGACTCCATAAAGGCCGTACTGGCACCCAGCAGGGCCATCACCCACATCCAGAAGATGGAGCCGGGGCCGCCCACATAAATGGCACTGGCCACACCGGCCAGATTGCCCGTACCCACTCGGCTCGAGAGGCTGACGGCAAAGGCCTGAAACGAGGAGATGTGCTTGTGGTGCCGCGGGCCCACGTTCTGCCCTTCGCCACGGAAGAGATTGCGAAGCATCTCGCCCAAATGCGTAAACTGCACGGCGCGCAGATTCCATGTAAAATAGACAGCACAGCCCACCAGCATGGGGATGACCACATAAGTCCAGGTGATGTCATTCAGACGGTCGAGATAAGGTAGGAAGTTCATAGTTACGGGGTTATTGGTTAATCAAATCTAAGATATCTTCTGGCTGCTCGGCAAAGACGGTGGCTCCGTGCGAAAGGAGGAAAGCGCGGTCGCGAAATCCCCACAGCACGCTGATGCAAGGCAGGCCGGCACGGCGAGCCGTCTCGAGGTCCACATCACTGTCGCCCACATAGACGAAGCCATCCGGGTTGCTGCCCAGCTGCGCAATGGCCAGCCGCACCATATCGGGCGCCGGCTTGCGTGCCACTCCTTCGCGTTCGCCAATGGCCACCTGTATGGTGTCGGCAAAGAAACGGGCTGCCAGCTCATCCACTCCGGCCTGCAGCTTGTTGCTCACCACTGCCATCTTCGCTCCCTGCTGCTGCAACTGGCAGAGCAGCCTCCCAATGCCGGGATAGAGCGAGGTGTGGTCGAGACAGTGCTGCACATAGTGGAGGCGGAACTGGCGGAAACACTCTTCCTCGGCCTCGGCAGGTGTGCCTTCGGGCACGGCACGGGCTATGAGCATGCGCACGCCATTGCCTACGAAGCGGCGCACCTCGGAGAGCGAGCGACCGGGCATTCCGCAGACTTCCAGCGCGTGATTCACGCTGGCATGAAGGTCCTGAAGCGTATCGAGGAGCGTGCCGTCGAGGTCGAATATGATGGATTTCATCGCTGCTCTGTTGTTTTCTCGGTTTGCATCACCACGGCCTCGCGCTTGCTGCCATCCACCTTGATAGACAGAGGCTGAGGCATTCGAACGTGCCGCACATGCTCGGTTTCCTGCACGGCCGGCAGCGCGTCCAGTACTTCCTGACGATAGATGCCATCGCCACGGAAGGCGTCCACAGTCAGGTAGCAGACGCCCAGGCTGGTAAGATTCTGGAAGAAGTGTGTGCCTTGGCTCGGGTCCACCTGAAACGATTTCAGGCCAGCCTCCACGATTACCTGTGCAGCACTGATGTGCGGCCACTTCACGGGAATGCCGAGCCACGGGTCACTGCTGCCCCACCGGCCGGGACCAATGAGCAGATAAGCCGTATTAGAACCAGTCTTCTCGCCGTTCACATTCGGAATGCTATCGGCGCTGAGGAAGGTGCGGTTGATGCGCTCTATCTCCTCGGCTATCTGCGGGTTCAGGTTGGGGCTGTAGCCTTCGGTCTTCACATAGACAACGTCTCGGATGTCGGTATAGACACCGTGCCCAATAGCACTGTGCGAGCGGAGCAGGCACTGCTCGTCAGGGATTTTCGTCAGGTCCTCGTCCAGCTCCATGCGGTTGTCCACCATCGGACGAATCTGCAGCAGGTAGAACTCGCCCGTGCGGTCGGCATGGAGGTTTACGGCGAACTCTATTTCCACGGGACGCTTCATTTCGTTCTGCCCGTAGCGCAGCACCTTCTGCATCAGCTCGGGCATAGGGAAAACGCCGTGCTGAAGGACGCCGGAGAAGGAGACAATCTTGCGGTTGCGGCCCTCGTAGAACCCATCATATATGCACTGATCAGTCGGGTCGTAAGTGCTGCAAATCCACTGCAGCGTGCCGTCCTGCTCTGCATCTCGCACCGACCAGCGCCGCAGGTTGAAGCCGTCGTCCACCTTGAAGGCCAGATTGCTGCGTTCGTCACCCGTGGTGTGCGGCATCTCCTCGGCCAGTTCCAGTGCCAGGAAATGTGTCTGCGTCTCGCGCAGGGCAATTTCCATCTCACTCATCTGCAGGATTTGGTGCGGATGTGCAGGACAGACGCGCAGGCTCTGTCCGCCATCCACTATGTACTTGCCCAGTCCGAGCGCCAAGTTCACGGTGCCCTCCTCGGGCTTCTCGTCGCCA